>Ga0209751_10000059_pt1 | contig 100353 bp, 111 predicted proteins | sample RifCSP13_1_FD_184019 | JGI IMG/M metagenome (GOLD analysis project Ga0209751, IMG submission 184019) | Soil microbial communities from Rifle, Colorado - Rifle CSP2_sed 13_1 (SPAdes) (version 2) | ecosystem: Environmental > Terrestrial > Deep subsurface > Rock core/Sediment | place: Rifle...
GAGCTGATCATGCCGATCGCGATGGAGAAGGAGCTGCGGTTCGCGATCCGGGAGGGGGGGCGGACGGTGGGCGCCGGCGTCGTGACGGAGATCTCGGAGTAGGCGATGCGCGACATCATCTCGCTCGCGTGCACCGAGTGCCAGCGCCGGAACTACTCGACGACGAAGAACAAGCGGACGCACCCGGACCGGCTCGAGCTGAAGAAATACTGCCGGTGGTGCCGCAAGCACACACCGCACAAAGAGACCAAGTAGCGACCCAGGGGTGTAGCTCTAACGGCTAGAGCACCGGACTCCAAATCCGGGGGATGGGGGTTCGAATCCCTCCACCCCTGCCACTTATCGGCGGGTGAAGGAACGAGATGGAGTTTTTCAAGCGAGCGCGGGAGTTCTGCAAGGAGGTCATCGTGGAGTTTCGTCGCGTGACCTGGCCGAGCCGGGCGGAGCTGGCGAACTCCACCGTGGTGGTGATCGCCGTCACGGTGGTGATCGCGCTCTTCCTGGGCGGCGTGGACATCCTGCTGGCGCGGGTCGTGGAAAGGATCCTGCGATGAGCGGTGAGGCGACGACGACGGCCAAGCAGTGGTTCGTCGTCCACACGTACTCGGGCTTCGAGAACAAGGTCGCCGAGGCGATCCAGTCGCGCGCCAAGATCTTCGGGATGACCGAGAAGATCACCCGCGTGCTGGTCCCGACCGAGAAGGTCGTCGAGGTCCGCAACAAGCAGAAGCGCGAGACCGAGCAGAAGTTCTTCCCGGGCTACGTGCTGGTCGAGATGGAGCTGACCGACGACACGTGGCACCTGGTCCGCTCGACGCCGAAGGTGACGGGGTTCGTCGGCTCGGGCACCAAGCCGGTCCCGCTCTCGCAGGAGCAGGTCGAGGACATCATGCGGCAGATGGAGGCCGGCGCCGAGAAGCCGAAGCCGAAGTCGGTCTTCCAGCGCGGCGACAAGGTGCGGGTCATCGACGGGCCGTTCGTCAACTTCCAGGGCGTCGTCGAGGATGTCCACCCGGAGCGCGGGCGGATGAAGGTGGTCGTCCCGGTCTTCGGCCGGCCGACGCCGGTGGAGCTCGAGTACTACCAGGTGGAGCGACTCTAGTGAAGAAAGTCCAGGCGATGGTCAAGCTGCAGATCCCGGCGGGGAAGGCGAACCCGTCGCCGCCGGTGGGGCCGGCGCTCGGCCAGCACGGCGTCAACATCATGGAGTTCTGCAAGGGCTTCAACGCCCAGACGGGCGCGCAGGAGGGGCTGATCCTGCCGGTGGTCGTGACGATCTACCAGGATCGGTCGTTCACGTTCATCGTGAAGACCCCGCCGGCGGCCGTGCTCCTCAAGCGGGCCGCGGGCATCGCGAAGGCCTCCGCCGTCCCGCACAAGGACAAGATCGGCAGGGTGACGCGGCAGCAGGTGCGCGAGATCGCGCAGACCAAGCTGCCCGACCTGAACACGGACTCGATCGACGCCGCGATGCGGATCATCGAGGGCACCGCCCGCAGCATGGGCATCGATGTCGTCTAGCGAGCAGGGGAGAGGGACATGGCGACGGTTGTGAGCAAGCGCTACGACGCCGCGAAGGAGAAGCTCAGCGAGGGCCGGCAGTACTCGCTGGACGAGGCGCTCACGCTCATCAAGAGCATGCCGCCGGCGAAGTTCGACCAGTCGGTCGACCTGTCGTTCCGGCTCGGCGTCGATCCCAAGCACGCCGACCAGATGGTGCGCGGCGCGGTCGTGCTCCCGAGCGGCATCGGCAAGAGCATCCGCGTGGCCGTCTTCGCGAAGGGCGAGAAGGAGCGCGAGGCGCGCGAGGCGGGGGCCGACGTGGTGGGCGCCGAGGACCTCGTGGAGCGCGTGCAGGGCGGCTTCATGGAGTTCGACACGACGATCGCGACGCCGGACCTGATGGGCCAGGTGGGCCGGCTCGGTAAGGTCCTGGGCCCGCGCGGCCTGATGCCGAACCCCAAGCTCGGCACCGTCACGTTCGACGTCGCGCGCGCCGTGCGCGAGGCGAAGGCGGGCAAGGTCGAGTTCCGGGTGGACAAGGCGGGGAACGTGCACACGCCGATCGGCAAGCACTCGTTCTCCCCCGAGAGCCTCAGGGCGAACGCGCTCGCGCTGATCGAGGCGATCGTGCGCGCCAAGCCGGCCGCCGCGAAGGGTACGTACCTCCGGTCGCTGACCGTGTCGACCACGATGGGCCCGGGCGTGCCGATCGACGCTGTGGCCATCGCGAACATGTTCAAGAAGGCCGTGTAGGGGCGGGAGAGCCATGCCAACCCGGGAGAAGATCGAGACAGTCCAGGCGCTGAAGGCCCGGCTCGACGGCGTGAAGACCGTGGTGCTCACCGAGTACCGCGGCCTCACCGTCCAGCAGCTCGGCGACCTCCGCAAGCAGCTCCGCGCCGTGTCCGCCGAGTACAAGGTGGTCAAGAACCGCCTGGCGCGGCTCGCGATCTCGTCGTCCGAGCTCGAGGGGCTCGCGCGTCACCTGAGCGGCCCGACGGGGATCATCTTCTCGAAGCAGGACCCGGTCGCAGTCGCGAAGGCGCTGCACACCTTTGCCCGGACGAACCAGGCGCTCGCGATCAAGGCCGGCTACGTCGAGGGCAAGATGCTCCAGCCCGACGGCCTCAAGGCGCTGGCCGACCTGCCCTCGCGCGAGACCCTGCGAGCCCAGCTCGTGGGCGCGATCCAGGGGCCGCTGGCACAGCTCGTGGGGCTCCTGGCCGCGCCCCACCGCGAGCTCGTCTACGTGCTGGCGGAGCGCGGGAAGGGCGCCGCCGAGTAGCCCGCGGACATCGAACACAGGCCCGCCCGCGCCGCGCTCGAGCCGGGGCGGAGCAGATCAAGGAGGAGTGACCGATGAGCGTGGAACAGATCGCAGAGGCGCTAGACAAGCTGACGCTGCTCGAAGCCGCGCAGCTCTCGAAGCTGCTGCAGGAGAAGTGGGGCGTCTCGGCCGCCGCGCCGGTCGCCGTCGCGGCCGTGGCGGGCGCGGCCGGCGCCGCCGCCCCCGCCGCCGAGGAGAAGACGGAGTTCGACGTCATCCTGGGCGCGGCGGGCGAGAAGAAGATCCAGGTCATCAAGGTCGTCCGGGAGCTCACGGGGCTCGGTCTCAAGGAGGCCAAGGATCTCGTGGACGGCGCGCCGAAGCCCGTGAAGGAGAAGGTGACCAAGGCCGAGGCGGAGGACATGAAGAAGAAGCTCGAGGAGCAGGGCGCGACCGTCCAGGTGAAGTAAGACGCGCGCGGTGAACAGCTCCTTTTAGCCACTCGGTTGACGTGAGGGCGGCTCGTCCGCCCTCGGGAGAGGGTATGGCAGGCACGATTCAGTGCGGGCGCCGCAGCCGCAAGGACTTCGGCAAGATCCCGTCGATTGTCGAGATCCCGAACCTCATCGAGGTGCAGAAGCGGTCCTACGAGACGTTCCTTCAGAAGGACGTCCCGGCCGACCGCCGCGAGGAGATCGGGCTCCAGGCGGTGTTCAAGTCGGTGTTCCCGATCGCCGACTACAACGACAACGCGCTCCTCGAGTTCGACTCGTACCACTTCGGCGACCCGAAGTACACGGTCGAGGAGTGCCATGACCGCGGCATGACCTTCGCGATCCCGCTGAAGGTCACGCTCCGCCTCGTGGTCTTCGACCACGACAAAGAGGCGAAGACCCGGACCATCCGGGAACAACGCGGTCAAGAAGTCTACCTCGGCGAGCTGCCCCTCATGACCGACAAGGGCACGTTCATCATCAACGGCACCGAGCGCGTCGTGGTCTCCCAGCTCCAGCGCTCGGCCGGCGTGTTCTTCGACGACGACAAGGGCAAGACGCTCGCCTCGGGCAAGCCGCTCTTCTCGGCGCGCGTGATCCCGTACCGGGGCTCCTGGGTGGAGTTCGACTTCGATGCCAACGACATCCTGCACGTGCGCGTGGACCGGCGGCGCAAGATGCTCGCAACCGCGTACCTGCGCGCCTTCTGGTTTCTCGAGAAGGGCGTGATCCTCGCCGACGAGGAGATCCTCGCCCACTTCTACGAGACCGAGGAGGTCCTGTCGTTCGAGGAGGGCAACGCCTGGGTGAAGCTCCACCCGGAGGCGCACGTCGGCGCCAAGGTCGCGGAGGACGTGCGGCCGCCGCGCCACCGCGAGCCGCTCGTCACCGCCGGCAAGATCCTGAACGCCAAGCTCCTCGAGAAGCTCGTCGAGGCGAACGTCGAGAAGATCCCGGTCCGCGCCGAGTCGCTCGTCGGCCGGCGCACGGCCTCGCGCATCGTCGACACGGAGAGCGGCGAGGTGCTGGTGCAGACCAACCAGGAGATCACCTCGACGGTGCTCTCCCAGGTGATGAGCCGGAGGGTCGCGCCGTTCAGGCTGCTCGTGCTGAGCCCCGGCAAGGCGGACCAGTCGATCTACGAGACGCTGGCGCGCGACCACTTCAAGAACCCCGACGAGGCGCTCGTCGAGATCTACCGGCGCCTGCGCCCGGGCGACCCGCCGACGGTGGAGTCGGCGCGGGCCCTGTTCCGCGGGATGTTCATGGACGGGCGCCGCTACGACCTCGCGCGCGTCGGCCGCTTCATGATCAACAAGAAGCTCCAGATCGACGCGCCCCTCAGCGTGAAGACGCTGCGCAGCGAGGACGTGGTGTCGGTGATCCGGCACCTGTTGATGGTCCGCCTCGGCTCGCGGCCGACCGACGACATCGACCATCTCGGCAACCGTCGCGTCCGCTCGGTCGGCGAGCTGCTCGAGAACCAGTTCCGCGTGGGGCTGACGCGCATGGAGCGCGCGGTCAAGGAGCGCATGTCGATCTCCGACATCGCTGCGCTGATGCCGCACGATCTCATCAACGCGAAGCCGGTCTCGGCGGTCGTGAAGGAGTTCTTCGGCTCCTCGCAGCTCTCGCAGTTCATGGACCAGACGAACCCGCTGGCGGAGCTCACCCACAAGCGCCGCCTCTCCGCGCTCGGCCCGCGCGGTCTCTCGCGCGAGCGCGCCGGCTTCGAGGTGCGCGACGTGCACCCGACGCACTACGGGCGGATCTGCCCCATCGAGACGCCCGAAGGTCCGAACATCGGCCTGATCTCGTCGCTGTCCACCTACGCGCGGACCAACGAGTTCGGCTTCATCGAGACGCCGTACCGCAAGGTCGAGCAGGGGCGCGTCAAGGACGAGATCATCTTCCTCACGGCGCTCGAGGAGGAGCAGTTCGTCATCGCCCAGGCCAACGCCGAGCTCGACCGGACCGGCCGCTTCGTCAGCGAGCGCGTGTCGGCCCGCAAGGGCGGTGAGTTCCGCATGGTGCCGCCCGAAGAGCTGCACTACATGGACGTCTCGCCGAAGCAGCTCGTGTCGGTGGCGGCCTCGCTGATCCCGTTCCTCGAGAACGACGACGCGAACCGCGCGCTGATGGGCTCGAACATGCAGCGCCAGGCGGTGCCGCTGCTGCAGCCAGAGGCGCCGCTGGTGGGCACCGGCATGGAGCACGTGGTGGCGCGCGACTCGGGCGCGGTCGTCGTCGCCAAGCGGCCCGGCGTCGTCGAGTACGTCTCGGCCGACCGGGTCGTGGTCCGGGCCGAGAGCCGGTCGAAGAAGACCGACCCGGTGCAGGACCTGCCGCTGGACATCTACAACCTGACCAAGTACCGGCGGTCGAACCAGAACACGTGCATCAACCAGAAGCCGATCGTCCGCAAGGGCCAGCGGGTCCAGGCGGGCGACGTCGTCGCCGACGGCCCGGGCACGGACCAGGGCGAGCTGGCCCTCGGGCGCAACGTCCTGGTCGCGTTCATGCCGTGGGGCGGCTACAACTTCGAAGACGCGATCCTGGTCTCGGAGCGGCTCGTCAAGGACGACCGCTTCACGTCGATCCACATCGAGGAGTTCGAGATCCAGGCGCGGGACACCAAGCTCGGCAAGGAGGAGGTCACCCGGGACATCCCCAACGTCTCGGAGGAGGCGCTCAAGGACCTCGACGATTCGGGCATCGTCCGGATCGGCGCGAAAGTGAAGCCGGGCGATATCCTGGTCGGCAAGATCACGCCGAAGGGGGAGACGCAGCTCACGCCGGAGGAGAAGCTGCTGCGCGCGATCTTCGGCGAGAAGGCGGGTGACGTGCGCGACACGTCCCTGACCGTGCCCCCCGGCATCGAGGGCACCGTGGTCGACGTCAAGGTGTTCTCGCGGCGCGGCGTGGACAAGGACGAGCGCGCCAAGTCGATCGAGGAGGAGGAGATCGCGCGGCTCGAGAAGGACTACCAGGACGAGATCGCGATGGTCGAAATGGAGCGGGATCAAAAGCTGAAGAATCTGCTCGTGGGGAAGACTGTCCTGCAGGACCTCTTCGACCCCACGAACAAGACCAAGCGCATGACGAAGAAGGGCGACCGGATCGCGCGCGAGGATCTCGAGAACTTCGCCTGGAACGAGCTGAAGAAGGTCAAGATCAAGGAGGACGAGGGGCTCGCGCAGACCGTCCGGAAGATCGAGGAGCTGGCCGAGGAGCAGATCTCGATCTACGACTCGATGCTCGAGGACCGCATCGGGCGTCTGCGGCGCGGCGATGACCTGCCGCCGGGCGTGATCAAGATGGTCAAGGTGTACGTCGCGGTGAAGCGGAAGCTCTCGGTGGGCGACAAGATGGCGGGTCGCCACGGCAACAAGGGTGTGGTGTCGAAGATCCTCCCCGTGGAGGACATGCCGTACCTGCCGGACGGCACGCCCGTGGAGATCGTGCTGAACCCGCTCGGCGTGCCCTCGCGCATGAACGTCGGCCAGATCCTCGAGACGCACCTGGGCTGGGCGGCGCGGGCGCTGGGGCTCTGGGTGGCGAGCGCGGTCTTCGACGGCGCCACCGAGGAGGAGATCAAGGAGCACCTCACGCAGGCCGGCCTCCCGACGTCCGGCAAGACCGTGCTCTGCGACGGGCGGAGCGGGAAGCAGTTCCACCAGGAAGTGACGGTCGGCCAGATCTACATCCTGAAACTGGCCCACCTCGTGGACGACAAGATGCACGCCCGCTCGATCGGGCCCTACTCGCTCGTGACTCAGCAGCCGTTGGGCGGTAAGGCCCAGTTCGGTGGCCAGCGGTTCGGCGAGATGGAGGTCTGGGCGCTCGAGGCGTACGGCGCGGCTCACACGCTGCAGGAGATGCTGACGGTGAAGTCCGACGACGTGGAAGGCCGCAACCGCATCTACGAAGCGATCGTGAAGGGCGAGAACTTCCTCGAGCCCGGCACGCCGGAGTCCTTCAACGTGCTCGTGAAGGAGCTCCAGAGCCTGGCGCTCGACGTCGAACTGGTCACGAAGGACGGGAAGAAAGCATCCTGAGAGGAGAGTGCGAATGCTGACGGATCGGCCTTTCGGCAGCCTGATCAGAGAGGACAAGCCAGCCAAGGATCTCTGGGGCATCCTCGATCGGCATGCGAAGCCAATCACGTTTGACGCGATCCGGATCAAGCTCGCCGCGCCGCAGAAGATCCGCGACTGGTCGCACGGCGAAGTCAAGAAGCCGGAGACCATCAATTATCGGACCTTCAAACCCGAGCGGGATGGTCTCTTCTGTGCTCGAATCTTTGGCCCGACCAAGGACTACGAGTGCGCCTGCGGCAAGTACAAGCGGATGAAGTTCGCCGGCGTGGTCTGCGACAAGTGCGGCGTCGAGGTCACCCGCGCCCGGGTGCGCCGCGAGCGGATGGGGCACGTCGAGCTGGCGTCGCCCGTCTCGCACGTGTGGTTCTTCAAGGGGCTGCCGAGCCGCATCGGGCAGCTCCTCGACATGTCGCTGCGCGAGCTGGAGAAGATCCTGTACTTCGAGGAGTACGTCGTCCTCGAGAGCCGGATCCCGGCGGTCAAGAAGAAGGACCTGCTGGCGGTCGACAAGGCGCGACGGCTCCAGGAGGAGCACGGTGCCGACGCGATCAAGGTCGGCATGGGCGCCGAGGCGATCCGTGAGCTGCTCCGCGACATGGACCTCGATTCGCTCGCGCGCGACCTCCGGGCACAGATGCTCGGCGAGACGTCGGTGCAGAAGCGGAAGAAGATCGTCAAGCGCCTCAAGGTCATCGAGGCGTTCCTGAAGTCCGGCAACCAGCCCGACTGGATGATCCTCGAGGTCGTCCCGGTGATCCCGCCCGAGCTGCGGCCGCTCGTGCCGCTCGACGGCGGGCGCTTCGCGACGTCGGACCTGAACGATCTCTACCGTCGCGTCATCAACCGGAACAACCGGCTGAAGCGGCTGATGGATCTCAAGGCGCCCGAGATCATCATCCGGAACGAGAAGCGGATGCTGCAGGAGGCCGTGGACGCGCTGTTCGACAACGGCCGGCGCGGCCGCGTGATCACCGGGCCGAACAACCGGCCCCTGAAGTCGCTGTCGGACACGCTCAAGGGCAAGCAGGGGCGGTTCCGCCAGAACCTCCTCGGCAAACGCGTGGACTACTCGGGCCGGTCCGTCATCGTCGTGGGCCCGTACCTCAAGCTCCACCAGTGCGGGCTGCCGAAGAAGATGGCCCTCGAGCTGTTCAAGCCGTTCATCCTGAGGAAGCTCGAGGAGCGCGGGATCGCGTCCTCGATCAAGGCCGCGAAGAAGTTCGTCGAGAAGGAGCGACCGGAGGTCTGGGACATCCTCGAGGAGGTCATCAAGGAGCACCCGGTGCTGCTCAACCGCGCGCCGACGCTTCATCGTCTCGGCATCCAGGCGTTCGAGCCGATCCTCGTCGAGGGCAAGGCCATCGAGATCCACCCGCTGGTCTGCACGGCGTTCAACGCGGACTTCGACGGCGACCAGATGGCGGTGCACGTGCCGCTCAGCATGGAGGCGCAGCTGGAGGCCCAGGTGCTGATGCTCTCGTCGAACAACATCCTGTCGCCGGCCAACGGCGCGCCGCTCGCGGTGCCGACCCAGGACATGGTCCTCGGCATCTACTACCTGACGAAGGAAAAGCTGGGCACGACCGGGAACCCGCAGCGGGGCGAGGGCCGGCTCTTCTCCGACTCGGAGGAGGTGCGGATCGCGTACGACAACGAAGACGTCGACCTTCAGGCGCGGATCCGACTGCGCTGGAAGGGCGAGATCCTCGAGACCACGGTGGGGCGGACCCTCTTCAACGAGGTCGTCCCGGAGCCGCTGCGGTTCCTCAACCAGGAGTTGAAGAAGAAAGAGGTCACCGCGCTCGTCGGCCGCTGCTACAACCTCCTCGGCAACGAGGCGACGGTCGCGTTCCTCGATGAGCTGAAGGACCTGGGTTTCCGCTACGCGACGCTCTCGGGCCTGTCGATCGGCATCGACGACATGCACATCCCGTCGTCGAAAGAGCGGCAGATCGCCGGGGCGCGCGAGCAGGTGAACGAGGTCGAGCAGCAGTACCAGGACGGCGTCATCACCAACGGGGAGCGCTACAACAAGGTCGTCGACATCTGGGCGCACGTCACCGAGCTGATCGCGGAGGAGATGTTCCGCGAGCTCGAGGGCGGCGAGCAGGGAGGCGAATTCAACCCGATCTACATGATGGCCGACTCCGGCGCGCGTGGGTCGAAGCAGCAGATCCGCCAGCTCGCCGGCATGCGCGGCCTGATGGCCAAGCCGTCGGGCGAGATCATCGAGACGCCCATTACGTCGAACTTCCGCGAAGGCCTCACCGTTCTCGAGTATTTCACCTCGACGCACGGCGCTCGAAAGGGTCTCGCCGATACCGCGCTCAAGACGGCCGACTCCGGCTACCTGACCCGGCGCCTCGTCGACGTGTCGCAGGACGTGATCGTGAGCGAGTACGACTGCGGCACCGTGAAGTACATCGACGCGACCCCGCTGGTCGAGGGCGGCGACATCATCCAGTCGCTGCGCGACCGCATCCTGGGCCGCGTCGCCGCCGAGGACATCCGGGACCCGCTCTCGGGCGAGATCATCGTCCAGGCGAACACCGAGATCACCGAGGAGCTGGCGCAGCGGATCGAGGACTCGGGTCTCGAGCGTGTCCGCATCCGCTCCACGCTCACCTGCGACACCAAGCGTGGGATCTGCGTCATGTGCTACGGCCGCAACCTGGGCACCGGCCGGCTGGCCGAGCTGGGCGAGGCCGTGGGCATCATCGCGGCGCAGTCGATCGGCGAGCCGGGCACGCAGCTGACGATGCGGACGTTCCACATCGGCGGCACCGCGAGTCGCGTCGTCGAGGCCTCGAAGCACGAGGCGAAGAGCGCGGGCCTCGTCAAGTACCACAACCTCCGGACCGTCGTGAACCGCGACGGCGACCTGGTCGCGACGAACCGCAACGGCGAGATCGGCGTGGCCGACGAGCGGGGCCGCGAGCGCGAGCGCTACCCGGTCGTGTACGGCGCCAAGATCAAGGTCAAGGCCGACCAGAAGATCAAGACGCGGACCGTGCTGGTCGAGTGGGACCCGTTCACGAACCCGATCCTCACGGAATTCACCGGCCGGGTCGAGTACCAGGACATCGTCGAGGGCGTCACGGTGCGCGAGGAGTTCGACGAGGTCACCGGCCTGGCGCGCAAGGTCGTGATCGAGGACCCCGAGGGGCGGCTGCAGCCGGGCATCATCATCCGCTCCGAAGGGCAGACCGAGGCCGCCGGCGAGCGGCACCGTTATCCGCTGCCGGTGGGCGCCAACCTCTCCGTGACCGACGGGGCGGAGGTGTACGCGGCCGACATCATCGCCAAGATCCCGCGCGAGACCACGAAGACGAAGGACATCACGGGTGGCCTGCCGCGGGTGGCGGAGCTGTTCGAGGCGCGCAAGCCCAAGGAGCAGGCGGTCATCACCGAGATCGACGGCCGCGTCGAGATGGGCGGCTTCGTGAAGGGCATGCGCAAGATCGTCATCCGCGCGGACAACGGCGAAACCAAGGAGTACCTGATCCCGCGCGGCAAGCACATCAGCGTCCACGAGGGCGACCGCGTGAAGGCGGGGGAGCCGCTCATGGACGGGTCGCCGAACCCGCACGACTACCTGGCCGTGCTCGGCGACCGCGAGCTGCAGCGGTACCTCGTCAACGAGGTCCAGGAGGTCTACCGCCTGCAGGGCGTGACGATCAACGACAAGCACATCGAGATCATCGTGCGGCAGATGTTGCGGCGTGTGCGCATCGAGGAGGTGGGCGACACCGATTTCGTCGTCGGCGAGCTGGTCGACAAGTTCGTGTTCCAGGAGGAGAACGAGCGGGTCCTCGGGCAGGGCAAGCGGCCTGCCACGGCCATGCCGGTGCTCCTCGGCATCACGAAGGCGTCGCTCTCGACCGACAGCTTCATCTCGGCGGCGTCGTTCCAGGAGACGACGCGCGTGCTCACCGAGGCGGCGATCGCGGGCAAGACCGACGATCTGCGCGGGCTCAAGGAAAACGTGATCGTGGGCCGGCTGATCCCTGCCGGCACCGGCCTCGGCAACTACACGCGCGTGGAAGTGCTGACGCCGCCCGGCGAGGCGATGAAGTCGCTCGACGCCGTGTTCTCCCTCACGGCGCCGCCGGCCGAGCCTCCGGCGGGGGAGGGCGAGGGCTCGGTGGCCGTCGCGGGGTAACGACGGGAATGCGATAAATACTTGACAAGTATGGGCCTTTCAGTTATAAAGTGAGAGTTTTGTCGCTGTTCAAGGCGATGGAGAGCCATGCCGACGATTAACCAGCTGGTCCGTCAGGGTCGCGAGGCGGTGCGGAAGAAGTCGAAGACGCCCGCGATGCAGGCCTGCCCGCAGAAGCGGGGCGTCTGCATCCGCGTGTACACGACGACACCGAAGAAGCCGAACTCCGCCCTGCGCAAGGTCGCGCGGGTACGGCTGACGAACGGCCTCGAGGTGACGTCCTACATCCCGGGCGTCGGCCACAACCTCCAGGAGCACTCGATCGTGATGATCCGCGGCGGGCGCGTGAAGGACCTGCCGGGGATCCGCTATCACATCATCCGCGGCACGCTCGATACGGCGGGCGTGACCGGCCGCCGGCAGAGCCGCTCGAAGTACGGCGCCAAGGCGCCCAAGGGCGGAGGCGCGTAGGCCGTGCGGCGCGCCGGGGCGGCCAAGCGGGAGGTCCTGCCGGACCCGAAGTTCGGGAGTCGGTTGGTGGCGAAGTTCGTCAACATCATGATGATCCGGGGCAAGAAATCGACGGCCGAGCGCATCATGTACGATGCGCTCTCCGCGGTCGAGGACAAGTCGAAGCAGGAAGCGCTCAAGATGTTCAAGGCTGCGATCGACAACGTGAAGCCGGCCGTCGAGGTGAAGTCGCGACGGGTTGGCGGCTCCACGTACCAGGTGCCGGTCGAGGTGCGGCCGGACCGCCGGACGTCGCTCGCGATGCGCTGGGTCATCGGCGCCGCGCGGCGCCGGCCCGAGCGCTCGATGGCCGAGAAGCTGGCGGGCGAGCTGCTCGACGCGGCCAACAACCGCGGCTCGGCCGTGAAGAAGCGCGAGGACACGCACAAGATGGCGGAGGCCAACAAGGCGTTCGCTCACTACCGCTGGTAGCGGAGGTCCGACGGGGAGGGGGGCCGCAGCCTGACCCCCCTCTTCGCATGTAAGAGGAAAGAGCAGGCGACGACGTGGAACGGCAGTACTCGCTGGAGAAGACGCGCAACATCGGCATCATGGCGCACATCGATGCCGGCAAGACGACGACGACCGAGCGCATCCTGTACTACACCGGACGGTCCTACAAGATCGGCGAGGTGCACGAGGGCACTGCGACGATGGACTGGATGGTGCAGGAGCAGGAGCGCGGGATCACGATCACGTCTGCCGCGACGACGTGCTTCTGGCGCGACTGCCGGATCAACATCATCGACACGCCGGGCCACGTGGATTTCACCGTCGAGGTCGAGCGCTCGCTGCGCGTCCTCGACGGCGCCGTGGCCATCCTCGACGCCGTGTCCGGCGTCGAGCCACAGACCGAGACCGTCTGGCGCCAGGCGGACAAGTACCAGGTGCCGCGCATCGTCTACGTCAACAAGATGGACCGCGTCGGCGCCGACTACTACCGCTGCCTCGAGATGCTCAAGAGCCGGCTTGGCGCGCACCCGGTGCCGATCCAGGTGCCGATCGGCCGTGAGGACCAGTACCGCGGGCTCGTCGACCTGATCGACCGGACGGCGCGCGTCTGGGAGGAGGGCGACGAGACCCTCGGGCGCGAGTACAAGACGGTGCCGGTGCCCGCCGACATGGCGGACCTCGTGGCCGAGTACCGCGAGAAGATGATCGAGGCGCTCGCCGAGGTGGACGAGCACCTCATGGCGAAGTACGTCGGCAGCGAGCCGATCGGCGTGGAGGAGCTCCGGGCGGCCGTGCGGAAGGGCACGATCGCGATGCGGCTCTTCCCGGTGCTGTGCGGCGCCTCGTTCAAGAACAAGGGCGTGCAGGCGCTGCTCGACGCGGTGATCGACTACCTGCCGTCGCCGCTCGACATCCCGCCGGTCGTGGGCACCAACCCCGAGACGCGCGAGCTCGAGGAGCGGAAGGCGTCCGACGACGAGCCGTTCGCCGCGCTGGCATTCAAGATCATGAACGACCAGCACGTGGGCCAGCTCGTGTTCCTGCGCGTGTACGCCGGGACGCTCGCCTCCGGCACCGGCGTCTACAACTCGACCAAAGACAGGAAGGAGCGGATCGGGCGGCTCCTCCGCATGCACGCGAACAAGCGCGAGGAGGTCGATGGGATCGCCGCGGGCGACATCGCGGCCGCGATCGGCCTCAAGGTCACGACGACGGGCGACACGCTCTGCGATCCCGACAAGCCGATCGTCCTCGAGGCGATGACGTTCCCCGAGCCGGTCATCGCGGTGGCCATCGAGCCCAAGACGCGCGCGGACGAGGAGAAGCTCGGGCTCTCGCTGCAGCGGCTCGCGCTCGAAGACCCGACGTTCAGGGTGACGAGCGACGAGGAGACGGCGCAGACGCTCATCCACGGGATGGGCGAGCTGCACCTGGAGATCATCGTCGACCGCCTGCTGCGCGAGTTCAAGGTCGAGGCGAACGTGGGCAAGCCCCAGGTTGCCTACCGCGAGACGATCCGCAAGCCGGCCGAGGCGCCGGGCCGCTACGTCCGGCAGACCGGCGGCCGCGGCCAGTACGGCGACGTCTACCTCGAGGTCGAGCCCGCGGAGCCCGGCGAGGGGTTCTCGTTCGAGAACAAGATCGTCGGCGGCGCGGTCCCGAAGGAGTACGTCCCGCCGATCGAGAAGGGCGTCCGCGAGGCGATGGAGAGCGGGGTACTCGCCGGCTACCCGATGGTCGACGTCCGCGTCCGGCTGACCGACGGCTCCTACCACGAGGTGGACTCGTCGGAGATGGCGTTCAAGATCGCCGCCTCGATGGGCTTCAAGGAGGCCTGCCGGCGGGCGAAGCCGGTGCTGCTGGAGCCCGTCATGGACGTCGAGGTGGTCACGCCCGAGGAGTACATGGGCGCGATCGTCGGCGACCTGAACAGCCGCCGGGGGCGCATCATCTCGATGGAGGCGCGGGGCAGCTCGCAGGTCATCCGCGCCAGCGTGCCGCTCGCCCAGATGTTCGGATACGCGACGGAGATGCGGTCGATGACGCAGGGACGCGCGACCTACACGATGCAGTTCGCGCGCTACGAGGAGGTTCCCGCCGCGATCGCGGACGAGATCATGGCGAAGGTCGCCGGCAAGCCGGCGGCGCGCGCCGGTTCGCGCTAGACCAAGGAGTCGGAGGCCAGACTATGGCGAAGGCGAAGTACGAGCGGACGAAGCCGCACGTGAACGTTGGGACGATCGGGCACATCGACCACGGGAAGACGACGCTGACGTCGGCGATCACGAAGGTGCTGCACACGAAGTACAGCGGGGTGGCGGTGCGGGACTTCGGGACGATCGACAACGCGCCGGAAGAGCGGGAGCGGGGGATCACGATCGCGGTGGCGCACGTGGAGTACGAGACGGCGAAGCGGCACTACGCGCACATCGACTGTCCGGGGCACGCGGACTACATCAAGAACATGATCACGGGGGCGGCGCAGATGGACGGGGCGATCCTCGTGGTGGCGGCGAACGACGGGCCGATGCCGCAGACGCGGGAGCACGTGTTGTTGGCGCGGCAGGTGAACGTGCCGTTTCTGGTGGTGTTCATGAACAAGGTGGACATGGTGGACGACCCGGAGATTCTGGACCTGGTGGAGCTGGAGGTGCGGGAGTTGCTGAAGAAGTACCAGTTTCCGGGGGACGAGATTCCGGTGATTCGGGGGTCGGCGCTGGGGGCGATGGAGAAGCCGGAGGACGGGCAGGCCAACGAGTGCATCTGGAAGCTGATGGAGGCGGTGGACAGCTACATCCCGACGCCGCCGCGGCCGGTGGACAAGCCGTTTCTGATGCCGATCGAGGACATTTTTTCGATCACGGGGCGGGGGACGGTGGTGACGGGGCGGATCGAGCGGGGGGTCGTGAAGGTGGGGGAAGAGATCGAGATTGTGGGGATCCGGGAGACGAAGAAGTCGGTGGTGACGGGGGTGGAGATGTTCCGCAAGCTCCTGGACGAGGGGCAGGCGGGGGACAATGTGGGGTGTTTGCTGCGGGGGATCGACAAGGAGGAGGTAGAGCGGGGGCAGGTGCTCGCCAAGCCGGGGTCGATCAAGCCGCACCGGAAGTTCAAGGCGGAGGTCTACGTGCTGACGAAGGAGGAGGGGGGGCGGCACACGCCGTTTTTCAACGGGTACCGGCCGCAGTTCTACTTTCGGACGACGGACGTGACGGGCGTGTGCACGTTGCCGGCGGGCGTGGAGATGGTGATGCCGGGGGACAACGTGACGATGGCGATCGAGCTGATCATGCCGATCGCGATGGAGAAGGAGCTGCGGTTCGCGATCCGGGAGGGGGGGCGGACGGTGGGCGCCGGCGTCGTGACGGAGATCTCGGAGTAGGGACATGGTCACCGTCTCCGCCGACCAGAAGATCCGCATCCGCCTCAAGGCGTACGATCACCAGCTGCTCGACCGCTCGGTGAAGGAGATCGTGGAGACGGTGCGCCGCACCGGTGCGCGCGTCTCGGGGCCGGTGCTGCTGCCGACGATCATCAACCGCTGGACCGTGCTTCGGAGCCCGCACGTGGACAAGACGTCGCGTGAGCAATTCGAGATGCGCACGCACAAGCGGCTGCTCGACATCGTCGATCCCACTCCGCAGACCGTCGACTCGCTGATGAAGCTCGACCTACCCGCCGGGGTAGACGTGGAGATCAAGCTCTGATGACGCGATTCGAGCGCCGGCTTTGCCGGCACCATCCTGGGGGGAGGTTCCGGAAGGGGGGCGAAGCCCCCCGCCGGGGATAGGCGATGGCACGCAAAGAAGGACTCATCGGCCGCAAGGTCGGCATGACCCAGGTGTTCGGTGACGACGGGAACCACATCCCCGTGACCGTCATCGAGGCCGGGCCGTGCACGATCGTCGGGCTCCGGACCAAGGAGACCCACGGCTACGACGCGCTCCAGCTCGGCTTCGGACCGAAGCGGAAGAACGTCACGAAGCCGCAGGCGGGGTTCTTCAAGAAGGTGAACGTGCCGGCGATGCGCGCGGTGCGCGAGGTGCGGCTCGAGAAGACCGAGAAGCTCCAGGGCTACGAGATCGGACAGTCGCTGACCGTCGGGATCTTCGCGCCCGGCGAGCTGGTGGACGTCGTCGGCGTCAGCAAGGGCAAGGGCTTCCAGGGCGGCGTCAAGCGCCACGGCTGGTCCGGCGGTGACGCGACGCACGGCTCGATGTTCCACCGCGCGCCCGGCTCGATCGGCGCGTCCTCGGACCCGTCGCGCGTCTGGCCCGGGCACAAGCTCCCCGGCCGCATGGGCGGCGACCGGCGGACCGTGCTGAACCTCTCCGTCGTCCGCGTGCTGCCGGAGCAGAATCTCGTGCTGGTGCGCGGTGCGGTGCCGGGCGCCAGCGGGTCGCTCGTGATGATCCGCAAGAGCGTGAAGCTGACCAAGGCGCAGCAACAGAAGGCTGCGGAAAAGAAATAGGCGATGCCGACCGTACAGGTGCTGGACGCCAAGGGCAAGCAGGCCGGGACGCTGGAGCTCAAGGCCGACGTCTTCGGAGTCGAGATCCGCGGGCCGCTGCTCCACCAGGCGGTCGTGCGAGAGCTCGCCGACCGGCGCGCGGGCACGCACGACACGAAGGGGCGGAGCGAGGTGTCGGGCGGCGGCAGGAAGCCGTGGCGGCAGAAGGGCACCGGCCGGGCCCGGCAGGGCTCGATCCGCGCCACGCAGTGGAAGGGCGGCGGCAAGCCCTTCGGCCCGACGCCGCGGAGCTACCGGCAGGAGATGCCGCGCGCCATGCGCCGCGAGGCGCTGCGCGCCGCCGTGGCGGCCAAGCTCGCGAGCGGGCAGCTCGCGGTCGTCGAGTCGCTCGGCGCGGCCGAGGGAGCCAGGACGAAGGCGCTGGTCAAGGATCTCGCATCGCTCGGTCTCACGGGGGAGCGGGCGTTGCTCGTGGTCCGCGAGCGCGGCGCGGCGCTCGCGCGGGCCGCGCGCAACGTGCCGTGGCTCGACGTCGCGACGCCGAGCCAGGTGTCGGTCTACCAGGTGCTCGCCGCCCATCGCGTGGTGTTCGAGCGCGCCGGCCTCGTGGCGCTCGAGGAGGCGCTGGCGCGATGAACCGGGCTCCGCGCGACATCCTGATCCGGCCGCTCATGACCGAGAAGAGCATGCGGCAGAAGGAGGAGTTGAACACGGTCGCGTTCAGGGTGCGGCCCGATGCCAACAAGGTCGAGATCCGCGCCGCGGTCGAAGCCGTGTTCAACGTGAAGGTCGCGTCCGTCCGGACGGCGTCCTTCGAGGGCAAGCTCAAGCGCATGGGCCGCTACCAGGGCCGGAGACCGAGCTGGAAGAAGGCGATCGTGACCCTGCAGCCCGGGCACAAGATCGAGCTCGTGGAGGGGGCGTAAGGGCATGGGTATTCGAACGGTCAAGCCGACGTCGGCGGCCCGCCGCTACCTCACGTACGTCACGTACGAGGAGCTCACCAAGAAGGAGCCGGAGAAGAGCCTGCTCGCGCCGAAGCGGCGGACGAACGGGCGCAACGCGTACGGCCGCATCACCGTGCGGCACCGCGGGGGCGGCGCCAAGCGGATGCTGCGGAACGTCGACTTCCGCCGCGACAAGCACGGCATCCCGGCGCGCGTGGCGGCGATCGAGTACGACCCGAACCGCTCGGCGCGGCTCGCGCTGCTCCACTACCGGGACGGCGAGAAGCGCTACATCATCGCGCCGTACGGGCTCAAGCCGGGTGACACGGTCATGTCCGGGCCGCAGGCCGACATCCTGCCGGGCAACGCCCTGCCGGTGCGGAACATCCCGGTGGGTACGCTCGTGCACAACGTCGAGCTCCAGGTCGGGCGCGGCGCCCAGCTCTGCCGGAGCGCCGGCGCGCAGGCGCAGCTGCTCGCGAAGGAGGGCGACCGCGCCACGCTCAAGCTCCCGTCGGGCGAGGTCCGCATGGTCGCGCTCGACTGCATGGCCACGGTCGGCCAGGTCGGCAACCTCGACCACGAGAACGTGTCGGTCGGCAAGGCGGGCCGCGTGCGGTGGCGGGGCTTCCGCCCGACCGTGCGGGGCACCGTCATGAATCCTGTCGACCACCCGATGGGCGGCGGCGAGGGGAAGGGCAAGGGCAATCATCCGATGACGCCGTGGGGCAAGCCGACGAAAGGCTACAAGACCCGGCGTGGCGCCAAGCCGTCGGATCGGAACATCGTGACGCGGCGGAGCAAATAGGAGCCGGGGATGGGACGTTCGCTCAAGAAGGGGCCGTACATCGAGGAGAAGCTGCTCGCGCGGATCGAGGAGCTGAACCGGAGCCGGCAGAAGAAGGTGCTGAAGACCTGGTCGCGCCGCTCGACGATCGCGCCGGAGTTCGTGGGCCACACGCTCGCGGTGCACAACGGGAAGAAGTTCATCCCGGTCTACGTCACCGAGAACATGGTCGGCCACCGACTGGGTGAGTTCGCGCTGACGCGCACGTTCAAGGCGCACGGCACGTCGGAAAAGGCGGCGACGTCGCCGACGGGGAAGGCGTAGGTCGATGCTCGCCGTCGCGAGGGCCCGGTTCGTCCGCGTGTCGGCCCGCAAGGCCCGGCTCGTCCTGGACCAGATCCGCGGCAAGCCGGTCGGCGAGGCGCTGGCGACGCTCTCGTTCACGCCCCGTGCGGCGGCACGGCTCGTGGAGAAGGTGCTGCGCTCGGCCGTCGCCAACGCCGAGCACAACCACCAGGTGCGCAACCTCGACGACCTTCGCGTCGTGAAGGCGTTCGCCGACGGCGGGCCGTCGATGAAGCGCGTGCAGCCGCGGGCGATGGGGCGCGCGTTCTTCATCCGCCACAAGACGAGCCACCTCACCATCGTGGTGAGCGACGAGACCAACGGCGCACGGCGTGTCGCTGCACCGTCGCGGCCCGTCGCGCCGTCGGCGGGCGCCGCAGCGCCGGCGGAGGCGACGCCGGCGCCGGCGCCGAAGGCGCGCGCGCCACGGCGCGGGGCGCCGCCCGCGGCGAAGGGCGCCGCGAGGGGCAAGGCGAAGCGGACAGCGAAGACGAAGTCGAAGTCGCCGAAGGAGAAGGACTAGTGGGCCAGAAGACGCATCCGATCGGCTTCCGCCTCGGCTCGACCCGGACCTGGAGCTCGCGCTGGTTCGCGACCAAGCCGTACGCGGCCCTGCTCCACGAGGACGTGAAGATCCGCCGTTACATCAAGGACCAGCTCTACCACGCTGGCATCGCGAAGATCGACATCGAGCGCTCGGCCAACCGCGCGCGGATCACGATCTCGACGGCGCGTCCGGGCATCATCATCGGCCGCAAGGGGTCGGAGGTCGAGAAGCTGAAGAACGAGCTGCAGATGCGCACGGGCAAGGAGATCTACCTGAACATCGAGGAGGTCATCCACCCGGAGCTCGACGCGCAGCTCGTCGCCGAGAACGTGGCCCTGCAGCTCCAGAAGCGGGTGGCGTTCCGCCGTGCGATGAAGAAGGCGGTCACCTCCGCGCTCCGGCTCGGCGCCGATGGCATCCGGATCGCCTGCGCGGGCCGCCTGGGCGGCGGCGAGATCGCGCGCCGGGAGTGGTACCGCGACGGTCGCGTGCCGCTCCACACGATCCGCGCCGACATCGACTACGGGCTGGCGACCGCGCACACGACGTACGGCACGATCGGCGTGAAGGTCTGGATCTTCAAGGGCGAGGTGCTGCGCGCCGTGCCCACGGAAGCGTGAGGGCGGCCCTCCATGCTGATGCCGAAGCGGGTCAAGTATCGGAAGGCGCAGCGCGGTCGGATGCGGGGCACCGCGCAGCGGGGCGCGACGCTCGCGTTCGGCGAGTACGGGCTCAAGGCCCTCGAGCCGGGCTGGGTGACGAACCGCCAGATCGAGGCGGCGCGCGTCGCCCTGAGCCGGAGCCTCAAGCGGGGCGGAAAGATCTGGATCCGGATCTTCCCCGACAAGCCGGTGACGAAGAAGCCCGCCGAGACGCGGATGGGTAAGGGCAAGGGGAACCCGGAGGAATGGGTCGCCGTGGTCAAGCCGGGACGGATCCTGTACGAGATGCAGGGCGTGCCGGAGGGCGTGGCGCGCGAGGCGTTTCGCACCGCGGCGCAGAAGATCGGCATCGAGACGAAGTTCGTGACGCGGACGCGGGCGCTCTAGCGCAGAGATGGTTCGCATGGGAGACGTGCGATGAAGGCCGCGAAGTGGCGTGATCTCTCGGACGACGAGCTCCGGCAGAAGGCGCACGAGCTCGGCGAGGAGCTCTTCAACCTGCGCTTCCAGCTGTCGATGGGGGTCGCGAAGAACCCGTCACGGCTCGGCCAGGCCAGGCGGGACCTCGCGCGCGCGCAGACCGTGCTCCGCGAGAGGAAGGGGTAGGCCGGTGGGCGAGCGGAAGACACGGGAGGGGATCGTGGTCAGCGACGCGATGCAGAAGACGCGCGTCGTGAGGATCGAGCGCGTGTACCGGCATCCGCGGTACGAGCGCGTCATCCGGATGTCGAAGAAGCTGAAGGCGCACGACGAGGCCAACGAGAGTCGGACCGGCGATCGGGTGCTGATCGAGGAGACCCGGCCGCTGTCGAAGGAGAAGCGCTGGCGGATCCGCAAGATCCTGAGCCGCGTGTCCTAGGCGATGATCCAACCTCGCTCGATGCTCGACGTGGCGGACAACTCGGGGGCCAAGAAGGTGCAGTGCATCCGCGTGATGGGCGGCGCCAACAAGCGCTACGCGTCCCTGGGCGATACCGTCATCGTTGCCGTCAAGGAGGCGGCGCCCGATGGCACCGTGAAGAAGGGCGAGGTGGCGCGCGCCGTCGTGGTCCGCACGGTCAAGGAAGTGCGACGCAAGGACGGGTCGTACATCCGGTTCGACCGGAACGCCGTCGTCCTGATCCGGCCGGACGAGAATCCGGTCGGCACGCGCATCTTCGGGCCGGTGGCCCGTGAGCTCCGCGAGCGACAGTTCACCAAGATCATTTCACTCGCGCCCGAGGTCATCTGATGTCCAGCATTCACGTCCGACGCGGAGACACGGTAGCGGTCATCGCTGGCCGCGAGCGCGGCAAGCGCGGCAAGGTGCTGCGCGTGCTGCAGGCCGAGGGCCGGGTGCTGGTCGAGAAGATCAACATGATCAAGAAGCACCAGCGGCCGACGCAGAAGCTACGGCAGGGCGGCATCATCGAGCGCGAGAACCCGCTGGCGCTGTCCAACGTCCTGCTCGTCTGCGGCCGCTGCGACCGGCCGGTGCGGACCGGCGTCCAGGTGCTCGGCGACGGCCGGAAGCTCCGCGTCTGCAAGAAGTGCGGCGAGCCGATCGACAAGGGTTAGAGACCATGGCAAAAGAAGCGCCGAAGCCAGCCCAGAAGCCCCAGGCGGCCAAGCCCGCCGCGGGCAAGGGCCAGCCGAAGAAGGGAGACGCTGCGCCGCAGGCCGGCACGGCGGCGAAGGGCCGTCCGAAGGGGGCCGGCGAGGTCCCGCCACGGCTCAAGGAGGCGTTCCAGCGGACGGTCCTGCCCGCGATCATGAAAGAGCGTGGCTACACGAACCCGTTCCAGGTGCCGCGGCTCGAGAAGATCGTCATCAACATGGGCGTCGGCGAGGGGCGGGAGAACGCCAAGGTCCTGGATTTCGCGACGGCCGACCTGCAGACGATCGCGGGGCAGAAGCCGATCGTCACCCGCGCGAAGAAGTCGATCGCGAACTTCAAGCTGCGCGAGGGCGTGCCGATCGGCGCGAAGGTGACCCTGCGCGGCGCGCGGATGTACGAGTTCCTGGACCGACTGATCAGCATCGCGCTGCCGCGCGTGCGCGACTTCAAGGGCGTGCCGCCGAAGGGCTTCGACGGGCGGGGCAACTACGCGCTGGGGCTTCGGGAGCAGGTCATCTTTCCGGAGATCGTGTTCGACAAGGTCGACAAGATCCGTGGAATGGACATCAACATCGTCACGACGGCGCGGACGGACGAGGACGCCAAGACGCTCCTCACGCACCTCGGCATGCCGTTCAGGGAGTAGCAGGCGTATGGCCAAGACCGCTCTGATCATGAAATCGCAGCGCGCGCCGAAATTCAGCACGCGCGCCTACCGCCGCTGCAAGCTCTGCGGCCGGCCGCGCGGCTACCTCCGCAAGTTCCAGATGTGCCGGCTGTGCTTCCGCGAGCTCGCGCTCAAGGGCGAGGTGCCCGGCATCGTGAAAGCGAGCTGGTAGCCATGCGCAGCGACCCGATCGCCGACATGCTGACGCGGATCCGCAATGCGAGCCGTGCGGAGCACGAGAAGGTGGACATCCCGGCGTCGCGCCTCAAGGTGCGCATCGCCGAGATCCTGAAGGACGAGGGCTTCGTCAAGAACTTCCGGGTGCTCGAGGACACGAAGCAGGGGACGCTGCGCGTCTACCTCAAGTACGGGCCGGGCAACGAGAAAGTCATCTCGGGCCTGGTGCGCGTGTCGACGCCCGGGCGCCGCGTCTACGTCGGGCACGACAGCATCCCGTCGATCCTCGGCGGAATGGGCGTGGCGCTCGTCTCGACGTCGCGGGGTGTGGTCACCGGCCGGGACGCGCGCAAGCAGAAGGTCGGCGGCGAAGTCCTCGCCTACGTGTGGTGAGAGGCGACTGATGTCACGGATCGGCAGGAAGCCCATCAAGATCCCGCAGGGCGTCAGGGTCCAGGTCGAGGGCGCGAGCGTTCGCGCCGAGGGGCCGAAGGGCAAGCTGTCGCAGCCGGTGCCCGTGGGCCTCAGCGCGAAGCTCGAGAACAACGAGCTGGTCATCACGCGGGCGGGCGACGACCGCCGGGTCCGCGCGCTGCACGGCCTCGCGCGCGCGCTCGTCGCGAACATGGTGACGGGGGTCAAGGACGGGTTCGAGAAGAAGCTCGAGATCGTCGGCATCGGGTATCGCGCCCAGATCCAGGGACGGATCATCCAGCTGGCGCTCGGCTACTCGCATCCGGTGATCTTCCCGCTGCCCGAGGGGATCACCGCCGAGATCGACAAGCAGACGGCGATCACGCTGCGCGGCGCGGACAAGGCGCTGCTCGGCGAGACCGCGGCGAAGCTTCGCGCGCTCCGGAAGCCGGACCCGTACAAGGGCAAGGGCGTCAAGTACGCGGACGAGGTGATCCGCCGCAAGGTCGGCAAGAAGGCAGGCGCGAAATGATCACGAAGGAGCGGCGCGCGGCCCGGGACGTCCGGCATCACCGCCTGCGGCGCTGGGTGCGCGGCTCGGCCGCGCGGCCGCGCCTCGCGGTGTTCCGGAGCACGAACCACATCTACGCGCAGCTCGTGGACGACGACGCGGCGCGGACCCTGCTGGCGGTGGACAGCCGGAGCAAGACGTTCCTCGCGCAGCATCGCACCGGGGGCAACGTCGCCTCGGCGAAGGCGGTGGGCGAGCTCGTGGCGCAGAAGGCGAAGGCCGCAGGTATCGAGCGCATCGTGTTCGATCGAGGCGGTTACAAGTACCACGGGCGGGTCAAGGCGCTGGCGGATGCCGCGCGCGCCGGTGGGCTGATCTTCTAGGGTCGCGCGAGCGAGGGGGATACTGAGTGGCTGAAGCGAAGATCGATCCGAGCGTGCTCGAGCTGAACGACCGGGTGGTGTCCATCAACCGCGTGGCCAAGGTCGTCAAGGGCGGCCGCCGCTTCTCGTTCACGGCGCTCGTCGTCGTGGGCGACGGGCGGGGCCACGTGGGCGTCGGCCTCGGCAAGGCCCACGAAGTCCCCGAGGCGATCCGCAAGGCCGTCGAGCACGCCAAGAAGGACCTGATCTTCGTGCCGCTCAGGGAGACGACGATCCCCTGCGAGATCACCGGGCACTTCGGCGCCGGGCGCGTGTTCCTCAAGCCGGCGGTGCCGGGCACGGGTGTCATCGCGGGCGGCGCGGTGCGGCCCGTCCTCGAGGCGGCGGGCGTGCAGGACATCCTGACGAAGACGCTCGGCTCGAACAACCCACACAACGTGCTCAAGGCGACGATCGACGCGCTCAGGCGGATCAAGCGCCTGCAAGATCTGCATGCCGTGCGGCGCCGCGGCGATGGCGTGGGCGCGGAGGAGACGGTCGGTGGCAAGCAAGAAGCTTAAGGTCACGCTCAAGCGCTCCATGATCGGGCTCTCCCCGAAGCAGGAGGCGACGGTCAAGGCGCTCGGGCTCCGGCGCATGAACCAGCAGGTGACCCACGAGGACACCGCGACGGTGCGCGGCATGATCGCCAAGGTGCCCCACGTGCTCCAGGTGAGCCATGAGGCTTGACGAGCTGCGCCCCGCGCCGGGCGCGAAGAGGCGGCGCAAGAAGATCGGGCGCGGACCGGGTTCCGGCCACGGCAAGACGTCGGGCAAGGGCCACAAGGGCCAGAAGGCCCGCTCGGGCGGCGGCAAGGCCGGCGGCTTCGAGGGCGGCCAGATGCCGCTCTACCGGCGGCTGCCCAAGCGTGGCTTCCTGCCGTACGGCGGCAAGACCGAGTACGCCGTGGTGAACGTCAAGGCCCTCGGCGGCTTCGGCGCGAACGCGGTCGTCGACCCGGACGCCCTCGTCCAGGCCGGCCTGATCCGCACGAGCGCGCGCGGCCGGGTGAAGATTCTCGGCGAGGGCGACGTCGCGCACGCGCTGATCGTGAAGGCGCACGCGGTGAGCGAGTCGGCGCGCGCCAAGATCGAGGCGAAGGGCGGCCGGGTCGAGGTGCTGACCGGGCAGGTGGCGGCGTCGTGATCGAAGGGCTGCAGAGCTTCCGGAACGTCCTCAAGATCCCGGAGCTCAAGCGTCGCATCGTGTTCACCGCGCTCGTGCTCTTCGCCTACCGCCTCGGTGCCCACGTGCCGACGCCGGGCATCGACGGGAATGCGCTGGCGCAGTTCTTCGACCAGGTGCAGGGCACGCTGCTCGGCATGGTCGACCTGTTCTCGGGCGGCAACCTCCGGCGGCTCTCGATCTTCGCGCTCGGGATCATGCCGTACATCTCGGCGTCGATCATCCTGCAGCTGCTCACGGTCGTGATCCCGGCGCTCGAGCGGCTCGCGAAGGAGGGCGAGGCGGGACGGAAGAAGATCACCCAGTACACGCGCTACGGCACGATTGTCCTCTCCGCGGTCCAGTCGCTCGGGATCGCGTACGGCCTCGAGAGCATGCGGAGCCCGACGGGCATCTCGATCGTTCCGACGCCCGGCTGGAGCTTCCGCCTGCTGACGATGGTCACGCTCACCGCGGGGACCGCGCTCATCATGTGGATGGGCGAGCAGATCTCCGAGAAGGGCATCGGCAACGGCATCTCGCTGATCATCTTCGCCGGCATCGTCGTCCGCCTGCCCTCGGCCGTGACCGCGTCGTATACGCTGATCAGCACGGGCGAGCTGAAGCTCTTCGTCTTCGGCGCGATCGTCGCCGTCATGATCGCCATCACCGCCGCGGTCGTGCTGATGCAGGAGGGCCAGCGCAAGATCGCGGTGCAGTACGCCAAGCGCGTGGTGGGTCGGCGCGTCTACGGCGGGCAGTCCACCCACATCCCGCTCCGGATCAACACGGCGGGCGTCATCCCGGTCATCTTCGCCTCGTCGCTGATCCTGTTCCCCGCGACGCTGACGCGCTTCGCGCCGCACCCGTGGATGCAGGCGATCTCCGACTCGCTCTCGCCGGGTCGCTTCACCTACACCGTGCTGTACATGGCGCTGATCGTCTTCTTCGCGTACTTCTACACGGCGATCGTCTTCAACCCGGTCGATCTCGCCGACAACATGAAGAAGTACGGCGGGTTCATCCCGGGCGTCCGGCCCGGCAAGAAGACGGCCGAGCACATCGACCGCACGCTGACGCGGATCACGCTGCCGGGCGCCCTGTTCCTCGCGCTCATCTCGGTGCTGCCGGACTACATGATCCGCTGGTTCAACGTGCCGTTCTACTTCGGCGGCACCAGCCTGCTCATCGTGGTCGGCGTCGCGCTCGACACCGTCCGGCAGATGGAATCGCACCTCCTGATGCGCAACTACGAGGGCTTCCTCAAGCGGCCGTCGAAGTCGCGGGGCGCGTTCGCGCGCGGGTGAGCATGCGGGTCGCGTTCTTGGGGCCTCCGGGTGCCGGCAAGGGCACGCAGGCGCGGGAGCTCGCGCGCGAGTGGGGCGTGCCGCACCTGGCGACGGGCGACATGCTCCGCGAGGCCGTGGCGGCGGGCACGCGGCTCGGGCTCGCAGCCCAGCGCTACATGGAGCAGGGCGCGCTCGTGCCCGACGACGTGATCATCGACCTCATGCGCGAGCGTCTCGCCGCGGCGGACGCGACGAAGGGCTTCATCCTCGACGGCTTCCCGCGGACGATCGCGCAGGCCGAGGCCCTGGGGAAGGTGCTCGCGGAGACCGGCCAGGCCCTCGGCGCGGTGGTCTTCTTCGACGTCTCGGAGGCCGAGCTCCTGCGACGGCTCACCGGGCGCCGGGTCTGCCGGCAGTGCCAGGCGACGTATCACCTCGTCTCGGCGCCTCCGGCGAAGACCGGTATCTGCGACAAGTGTGGCGGCGAGCTCTATCAGCGCGAGGACGACAGCGAGAAAACCGTCCGTAACCGGCTCGAGGTGTACACCCGCCAGACGGCGCCGCTGCTCGACTACTACCGCGGGCACAGCCTCCTCAGGACGGTGCGCGGCGAGGGACCGATCGACGGGATCCGCCGCGCCATCCGCGAGGCGGCCGGGGACGCGCGGTGATCGTGCTGAAGAGCCCGCGGGAGATCGGGATCATGCGGCGCGCCGGCGCCGTGCTCGCCGACGTGATGGAGCGCCTGCACGAGATCGTGAAGCCGGGGATGTCGACGCTCGAGATCGACGAGGGCGTCGAGACCTTCATCGCCAGCCGCGGCGCGCGGCCGGCGTTCAAGGGCTACCGGGGCTTCCCGGGTACCGTGTGCGTCTCGCTCAACGACGAGGTCGTCCACGGGATCCCCTCCGCCCACCGGCGGCTCAAGGAGGGCGACATCGTCGGCCTCGACCTCGGATGCATCGTGGACAGCTACTACGCGGACTGCGCGTTCACGCTCGCGGTCGGTGAGATCCCGCCGGACGTCCAGCGGCTGCTCGACGTGACGCGCGAGAGCCTGGAGCGGGCCATCGCCGAGTGCGGGGTGGGCCGGAGGCTATCGGACGTGTCCCACGCGGTGCAGTCGCACGTCGAGGCCAACGGCTTCTCGGTGGTGCGCGCGTTCGTCGGCCACGGCATCGGGCGGGCGCTGCACGAGGAGCCGCAGATCCCGAACTTCGGCGAGCCCGGGCGCGGCCCTCAGCTCAAGCCGGGGATGGTGCTCGCGATCGAGCCGATGGTGACGATGGGCAGCTGGGAGGTCAAGATCCTGGACGACGGGTGGACGGCCGTGACGCGCGACGGGAGCCTCGCCGCGCACTTCGAGCACACCATCGCGGTGACGGAACACGGCCCCGAGGTGCTGACGCGGAGATGACAAAAGAAGACGCGATCGAGGTCGAGGGAACGGTCGTGGAGCCGCTGCCGAACGCCATGTTCCGGGTGGAGCTCGAGAACGGACACCGCGTGCTGGCGCACGTCAGCGGCAAGATGCGCATGAACTTCATCCGCATTCTGCCCGGCGACCGGGTGAAGGTCGAGCTGTCGCCGTACGATCTCACGCGCGGCCGGATCACGTACCGCTTCAAGTAGGAGACGAGCGACGACATGAAAGTGCGACCATCGATCAAGGTGCGCTGCGAGCACTGCAAGATCGTGCGACGTCAGGGCGTGACCCGCATCATCTGCAAGAACCCGCGGCACAAGGCCCGGCAGGGCTGAGAGCGGAGGCAGGGCATGGCACGAGTCGCCGGAGTGGACCTTCCCCGCGAGAAGCGCGGCGAAGTCGCGATCACATATATCTACGGCCTCGGGCGGGCGACCGCGAGGAAGATCCTCGGGCGGGCCAACGTCGATCCGAACAAGCGGGTCAAGGCGTGGACCGAGGAAGAGGTCGGGCGCATCCGGGAGCTCATCGAGCGCGACCACAAGGTCGAGGGCGACCTGCGCCGTGAGGTGTCCATGAACGTCAAGCGCCTCATGGACATCGGCGCGTACCGGGGCATCCGCCACCGGCGCGGGTTGCCGGTGCGTGGGCAGCGCACGCACACCAACGCGCGGACCCGGAAGGGCCCCCGTCGCGGCGTGATGGTCAAGAAGAAGCCGGCGGCGGCCCCCGCGGCGGCCCCGGCGCCCAAGAAGGCAGGAGCGTAAGGCATGGCCGAGGAAGCAAAGCAGCCGACACCACGGAAGAAGGGCGGCAAGCGCCGGGAGCGGCGCGAGGTTCGCATCGGCGTCGCGCACATCCAGGCGACGTTCAACAACACCATCGTGACGCTCACCGACAAGACGGGCAACGTCGTCTCCTGGTCCAGTGCCGGGAGCGCCGGGTTCAAGGGCTCGCGCAAGAGCACGCCCTTCGCCGCGCAGACGGCGGCGGAGATCGCCGCGCGCAAGGCCATGGAGTACGGGCTGAAGCAGATCGAGGTTTTCGTGAAGGGGCCGGGGGCCGGCCGCGAGGCCGCGATCCGCTCGCTGCAGGCCGTGGGCCTGGAGATCACCGCGATCCGCGACGTGACGCCGATCCCGCACGACGGGTGCCGCCCGCCGAAGCGGCGGCGGGTGTAGGAGGCGACGATGGCGCGGTATCGCGATGCGAAGTGCCGCCTGTGCCGGCGTGAAGGGCAGAAGCTCTTCCTCAAGGGAGCACGCTGCTTCACGGACAAGTGCGCGATCGAGCGGCGCAACTACCCGCCCGGCCAGCACGGCCTCGGCCGCAGCAAGCTGACGCCGTTCGGCGTGCAGCTGCGCGAGAAGCAGAAGGCGAAGCGGATCTACGGCGTGCTCGAGAGCCAGTTCCGCAAGTATTTCCAGTGGGCCGAGTCCCAGAAGGGGGTCACCGGCGAGAATCTGCTGCGGCTGCTCGAGCTCCGGCTCGACAACGTCGTGCACCGGCTCGGCTTCGCGGCCTCGCGCCGTGAGGGCCGGCAGATGGTCGCACACGGCCACTTCCAGGTGAACGGGCGGAAGGTCTCGATCCCCTCGTACATCGTCAGGGTCGGCGAGACGGTGCAGCTGCGCCCGACCTCGAAGATGCAGGCGCGCGTGGACGACAACCTGGGCGGCGGCCGGGGCCAGGTGCCGCCGTGGCTCGAGCTCGACACGAACGAAAAGAAAGGCGTCGTCCGGAGCCTGCCGCTCCGCGACGATATTCAGATCCCGGTGAGCGAGCAGCTCATCGTCGAGCTGTACAGCAAGTAGCGAAGAGAGCAGGCGGGGGAACATGCCACGGATTCCGTTTCAGAAGCCGAAGAAGATCGAGTGGGAGATTTTGAGCGACCGCTACGGGCGACTCGTCGCGGAGCCGTTCGAGAAGGGGTACGCGCTCACCGTCGGGAACTCGCTGCGGCGCACGCTGCTGGCGATCGTGTCGGGCGCCGCGATCGCGTGGGTCAGGATCGAGGGCGTGCGCAACGCGGAGACGCCGATCCCGGGCGTGAAGGAGGGGACGGTCGACGTGCTCCTCAATCTCAAGAAGCTGGTCATCCAGGTCCCCTCGGGAGAGGCGAAGATCGTCCGCATCGACGTGACCGGGCCGAGGGCCGTCACGGGCGCGGACGTGCCCGAGACCGAGCTCGAGGTCGCGAACCCCGAGCTCCATCTGTTCACGCTCGAGTCGCCCACCGCCGTGGGGATCGAGCTCGGCATCGGCATCGGTCGCGGTTACGAGAGCGCCGGCCGCAAGAAGTTGCCGGTGCCGGCGGGCGCGATCCCGCTGGACTCGGCGTATTCGCCGATCACGCGCGTGGCGTACAACGTCGAGATGTCGCGGCTCGGGAAGATCACCGACTACGAGAAGCTCATCCTCGAGATCTGGACGAACGGCACGGTCAGCCCGGACGACGCGCTGACTCGCTCGGCGACGTACCTCGAGGAGCACTTCCGCCCGCTCGCGGCGGGCGTGCGCGACGCCGACGAGGAGGGCCCGGAAGCCTCGGGTGAGGCCTACCTGCGCGACGCGCTCGCCAAGACGCTGGAGGAGCTGGCGCTCCCGGCGCGAGCGCTCAACGCGCTCAAGAGCGCCGACCTCAACCTGGTCGTCGACCTGGTGCAGAAGAGCGAGGCGGACCTCGAGCACGTGAAGAACCTCGGTGAGAAGTCCATCGACGAGATCAAGACCGCGCTGGCGGCCCTCGGGCTGTCGCTCGGTATGCGCATCGACCCGAACGTGCTGGGCGCGCTGGGCCGGGGCAGTGCGAGGTGAGCCGCCGTCGGGGCGGCGAGCCGAGCGGTGAGAGGATCGGAAAGGGCAGGGCGAGGTGAGCCGCCGTCGGGGCGGCGAGCCGAGCGGTGAGAGGATCGGAAAGGGCGTGGCTCGATGAGGCACCGCAAGGCCGGCTTCAAGTTGGGACGGCTGACCCAGCACCGCTGGGCGCTGTTCCGCAACCTGCTCGTGGCGCTCTTCCGCCACGAGCGCATCCAGACGACCGAGGCGAAGGCCAAGGCCGTGCGGGGGCTCGCCGAGCGGATGATCACGCTCGCCAAGCGCGACAGCCTCCACGCGCGCCGGCAGGTGCTCTCGATGGTCCCCGACACCGAGGTGGTCGGCCAGCTCTTCGGCACGATCGCGCCGCGCTTCGGCGACCGCAACGGCGGCTACACGCGGATCATCAAGGCCGGCCGGCGCCCGGGCGACAACGCACCGGTGGTGCTGCTCGAGCTGGTGGACCGTGCCGAGAGGCCGAAGGAGAAGGAGCGCAAGGCGGAGAAGAAGGAGAAGGCCCCGAGAGGCGCGGCTGGGGCCCCGGGCAAGCGCAAGAAGCGGGAGAAGTCCGCGGCCGCCTCCGCGTAGCCCGCTGAGTGCGGCGGGGGGGCCCTCCTCGACCACGGTAGCACTCAGTTGCGCATGAAGGGCCGTTGGTTGTCCGCCAACATCGTCCCGCCAACACGGCTCACCGCCCCTACCGGCACCCCGAGCCTCGACGACACGATCGCGCGCCTGCCGGCGTTCGAGAAGGCCGGCGCCGAAGTGCTGATGGCGCCCGGCTTGCCGGACCTCGCGGCGGTGCGCGCGGTCTGCGCCGCCGTGTCGAAGGCGGTCAACTTCATGGCCGGCATCAAGGGCAAGTCGTTCAGCGTGGCCGAGCTGCAGGCGGCGGGGGTGCGGCTGATCAGCCTCGCGACGTTCCTCTATCGCATGGCGATGAGCGGCCTGCTCGACGCCGCCCGCGAGGTGGCCGACAAGGGCACCTTCGGCTATCTCGACCGCTCGCTCGCCTTGCCCGACCTCGCCCGCTTCATGGAGTGACGGCCGGCCGCCTCTTGTCGATGCTGCCGAGCCCGACAGGCGTCATTCCCTATGAATGGGCGCGCCGGCCGGCCGATCGGCGCCACGATGGGGGAGGGGTATGACCAAACGGTGGATCGCTCCCGGTGCTCTGTGCGCGGCGCTTCTGCTGAGCGGGTTCGCGGGGATGAACGAGGCACAGGCGGCCTACGATCTGGAGGCGGTCTTTCTCACGCCGACGGGCGAGTCGCCGGCCCAGCAGGACAAGAGCTTCACGGTACGGCTCAAGAACAACGGCCCCGACCGACTCCCGGCGGGATACAAGGTCTCCCTGAACAAGTTCGACAACACCGGGCAGGGTTTCATCAAGCAGATCGGCGCGTTCCACGAGGTTCCGCGGCTCGCCGCCGGCCAGACGCAGCAATTCAGCTTCACCGAGACGGGCCCGACCGTCGGAGGGTTCTTCTACAAGGTCTTCATCGGCTCGGCCTTCAGCGACACGAACAACGCGAATCATCGGCCCGAGGTCTGGGTGGCGTACGTCGCGCCCGCGAACGTCACGTCCGCGCCCCTGACGGTGGCCCTGACCGCGGGCCCGCCGTCGGGCTGGACGTGCCCGGGGGAGGTGACGCTCAACGCCACGGTCGCGGGGGGGGCGCCCGGAGAGACGTCGTATCAGTTCATCGTCTACCGGACCGTCGACGGGGCACAGGTGGGCCTGCGGAATTTCGGCTCGGCCGCGTCGTTCGCCTGGACTCCGCCTTCCGCGGGCCGTTACCGGCTCCGCGTCATCGCGAAGCGCGGCAGCGCGCAGGTGACGACGAACGTCAACGACTACGACGTCAAGATGCCGCTCACGATGTCGGCGGAGCCGGCTGGGCGCTCGAACACCGCGGTGAAAGTCACGGCCGGCGTCGCGACCGTTTCGTGCGCTCCCTCAGGCACCACGCTGCACTTCACCTTTAGCGTCGTGCCCGGCGGAGGCCAGGTCACCAGCACGCAGCCGACGTGGACGAGCAACCCACTGGCCCCCGGGACGTACACGATCAGGGGATATGCCTTCGCCAAGAAGGACGGCAATATCTGGGCGGCCTATAATCGCGTCCAGGAGATCGGCAACTACATCGTCGTCGCCGCCGCGGCGGCGGCTCCTCCGTCCCCGCCCCGAGTGCTGCCGCCCGTCATCACCCGCGTGACTGAGATTCTCGACTTCGACCGAGCCAAGGCCGCGGGCGCCGAGCTGATGCAGGCGCCCGAGTTCATCACCGGCTGCTACAGCAACGTCACCCGGACCGCAGACGGCACGCAGTTTAGCCTGGCCTGCCCGGGCCCGACCGGGCAGGCGTTGGACTGGCGCGCGTACCAGAACTTTCGTCTGAAGAACGGCTGGATGGTGAAATCCTTCAGCGTGCTACCGGGCGCCGCTTTCAACGCCGGCTCGGAGCTCGCGGCGCCGCCGGCCGTGAACACGAACAACCCGGCGATTCGGATGCACCTGTGGGCCAACGGCATGACGGGAAGCGTGATCACCATCGTCCAGGTCGTCATCGAGGGCCCGCAGGGTACGGACCCCTACCGGTGACTAGCGCGCGGCGTCTCTGGGGCGCGCCGGCTCCGGAAAGTTGATGCCGGTCGGCGCGTTGGCCTCGAACGGGCTCCAGAGCCCCAGTTCCGCAGCGCGGGCAGCACCGCCTGGCCGAGGAAACGGATGCAGGTCCGCGTGTCCTCGCTCGAGACGAACCCGTCGGCGGCCCAGAATCCCATGATGGACGGCCGCGTCTCCTCGAGCAGCCGCCGGAGCTTCGGGATCACGGTCTTCGGCGTCCCGGCCACGATCTGCTGATTGGCGATCTGGTCCTCGAAGTCGGCGCCGCGCAGGGTCGAGCGCCGCCCGATCGCGTACTCCACGAAGGCCGTGCGTTGCGGTCGCCCCGAAGTCGAGGCCCGCCTGCGCGTCGTACGCCGACATCGGCTGCTCGGTGAAGTACATGAGGTGCATCGCGTCTCCCTGTCAGGCCTCGGTGACGAACCGCGTGATGAGCTGGGCCAGGAGGTCGGGCTTCTCCATGTCCACGAAGTGGCCGGCCGACCGAACCCGCCCACGCGGCCGAACCCAGCTCACCGCCCCTACCGCTCCGCTCAGTACGTCGGCCTGTTTCGTTCGCTCGACGCCGAAGCAACCCCCAGAAGCAACAGGTCTCGGAGGGCCTCCGCTCCCCACCCGCGTCGCGGCAGCTACGGGAGGTGCTGCCGGAAGAAGGCGAGCGTCCGCCTCCAGGCGTCCTCGGCGGCCGGCTTGTTGTAGGCGCCGGGCCGCTCGTCGTTGAAGAAGGCATGATCCACGCCCGGGTACACGTGGAACTCCGACCGCTTGCCCGCCTTCTTGATCGCCGCGTCGGTGTCGCGCGCGACCTGCGGCGTGACGTAGGCGTCGTTCCCGGCGAAGAGGCCCAGCACCGGGCCCGAGAGCTTCGAGTAGTCCGGCTTGACGTTCGGGTGGATGCCGTAGAAGTTCACGCAGGCGCCGATCGACGGGTTGAGCGTCGCGGCGAACAGCGCGAGCTGGCCGCCCATGCAGAAGCCGACCGCGCCGAGCTTCTTCGTCGATGAGTGGTCCAGCAGATAGCGGGCAGCGCCGCGCAGGTCCTTCTCGGCCTGGGCGATGTTGAGCGCCATGAAGAGCTTCTCCGCCGCGTCCGGCTCGGTCGCGATCTTGCCGTGGTACATGTCGGGCGCCAGCGCTGTGAAGCCCTCCGCGGCGAAGCGGTCGCACACGCTCTTGATGTGCCCGACGAGCCCCCACCACTCCTGGATGACGACGACGCCGGGGCCCGCGCCGGCGGCGGGGGTCGCGAGATACGCGGACGTCCGGGTTCCGTTCGCCTGGAGCTCGACCATCTTGCCAGCCATCCTCAGGCACCTCCTTGGTGCGTGCCGATGCCCGAGGTCGGCGCGATCTTGACCGCCGCGACGCGACGGACGTCGGCCTCCAGCACCGTGATCGTGTAGCCGGGGATCTGGAACTCCTCGCCCTTCCTGGGGATGCGGTGCACCGTCGCCAGCACGAGCCCCGCGACCGTCTCGTAGTCCTCCTTGGGGAGGTTCCAGTCGAGCGCCTCGTTCAGCTCGTCGATGTTCGTGCGCGCCAGCACCAGGAAGGTGCCGTCCGGCAGGCGCTCGACCGACGCCGGGGTGCGGTCGTGCTCGTCCTGGATCTCGCCGACGATCTCTTCCAGGACGTCCTCGAGCGTGACCACGCCGGTGGAGCCACCGTACTCGTCCACGACGACCGCCATGTGGGTCCGGGCGCGCTGCATCTCGCGGAGCAGGTCGTCGATGCGCTTGGTCTCCGGCACATAGTACGGTGCCCGCGCGAGCTCGCCCAGGGTCGCCGCCTGCGCGCCGCGGCTCAGCAGGTCCATCGCGGCCACGACGCCGACGATGTCCGTCTCCCTCTGCCGGTACACCGGGATGCGCGAGAACCCGCGCTCGTGGATCACCCCGATCGCCTCCTGTGGCGTGGCCGTCTCGGGGAGCATCGTGACCTCGACGAGCGGCACCATCACCTCGCGCACCGTCGTGTCGCCGAGGTCGAAGATCTTGTCGATCATCTCCGCTTCCTGCGTCGTCACGTCGGCCTCGCCGGGCTCGAGCTGGAGCAGGGCCTTCAGCTCCTCGCGCGAGACGAAGGCGCGAGTGTCGGGTTCGTGCCCACCGAAGAGCCGCAGGGAGGCGCTGACGACGAGCCGGGCGACCGCGACGAACGGGCCCAGCAGAACGGCGGCCCACGTGAGCGGCCAGTAGAGGCGGAGGATCAGGCTCGTGGCCCACTCGCGCGCGACCGCCTTCGGGATGATCTCCCCGAACACCAGCATCACGGGCGTGAGCACCGCGGTGACGAGGAGCGGGGCCCACTTCCCGACGACGGGCAGGAGGCTCCACGTCGCGGTGGACGAGGCGACGATGTGGGCGATGGTGACGCCCATCATCGCGGTGGAGAGCGTCCGCTCGGGCTGGCGGAAGGCCTCGAGGTACCGCGCGGCAGTCCGGCTGCCGGCCTCGGCCGCGTGGCGCAGCCGCAGGCGGTTCGCCGCGATGAACGCCATCTCGGCGGCCGAGAAGAACATCGTCGCGAGCAGGCACGCCGCGGCGAGCCAGAGCAGTGTCACGCCGCCACCTCCTCGGACGCGGGCCGACGCAGCGCGACGAGGACCTCGACGATCCGCGTGCGTTCCACCTTCTCGACCGTCACGGACAGCTCGGGCGTCTCGACCCGTTCGGCCTTGCGCGGCACGCGGCCGAAGAGGTCGAGCACCCAGCCGCCGACGGTGTCGTAGGCCTCGTTCGAGAGCCGGAGGCCCGTGGCCGCGTTCAGCTCGTCGATCGGGAGTTTGCCCGCCACGCGGAAGGTCGTCGCGTCCACCCGCTGGAGGAGCCGCTCGGGCTCGTCGAACTCGTCCTGGATCTCGCCGACCAGCTCCTCGAGCAGGTCCTCGAGCGAGACCAGGCCGGCCGTCCCGCCGTACTCGTCCACGACGATCGCCAGATGGAGCTTCTTGGCCTGGAACTCCTGGAGCAGCGCGTCGGCGCGCTTGGACTCGGGCACGAAGTAGGGCGGGTGGAGGTGCGCGCGCAGGTCGAAGCCCGCGGGCAGGCCGGCCACGTGCGGGAGCAGATCCTTGGTGTAGAGGATGCCGATGATGACGTCCAGCGAGCCCTCGTACACGGGGACGCGCGAGTGCAGGTGCTCGCGGAGCGCGGGGAGGATCTCGTCCGCAGGGCTCTCGACGTCGAGGCAGAACATGTCGGTGCGCGGCACCATCACGGACCGCACGAGCGTGTCCTCCAGCTCGAAGACCTTGTGGATCATCTCGCGCTCCTCGCGCTCGACGACCCCCTCGCTGGCGCCCACGTCCACGAGCGTCCGCAGCTCCTCCTCGGTGAGCTCGGGGCCCTCCTTCCGCTCGTGGCCGGCGAGCCGCACGGTGAGCGCGGTGAGGCCACCGAGGGCCAGGCGCACGGGCGCCAGCAGGGTGCCGAGCCAGCCCACCGGGCGGTGCACGAACGCCAGGAAGCGCTCGGGGTACTTCACCGCGAGCGTCATCGGCAGCACCTCGCCGAAGGTGGTGAGGATCAGGATGGTCCCGATGATCTGCACGGCGAGGCCGAGGCGGTGGCCGAACACGTCGTCGGCGACGTCGGCGGCGAGCGCCGAGGCGCTGATGTTGATGAGCGTGATCGCCACGAGCAGCGTGACGAGCAGATCGTGCGGGCGGTCGATCAGCTTCTCGGGCGCCGTGTCGCCCGCCTGGCGCTGCGCGACGCGCCGGAGCCGCGCGCGTCCGAGCGAGAAATACGCCGCCTCCGCGCCCGTGAGGATCGCCGAGCAGACGAGGAGCGCCCCGAGGACGAGCAGGCGGGCGAGGACGCCGTCAGACACGCGCGCGCCCCGTCACGAAGTGCTCGAAGCCGGGGCCGACCGCGACCTCGCGCCCCGCGGCGTCTGTCCAGTGGAGGCCGGTGCCCGCGGCGGCGATCTCGCCGACCGCGCTGAGCGGCGTGCCCGTGGCGGTCTCGAGCCCCGCGGCCAGGCGCGCGTAGGCGTCCGGCGCGCACGTGAGCAGGAGCTCGTAGTCCTCCCCGCCGCTGGTGGCCCAGGCGAGCGCGTCGCGCCCGAGGGCCGCGGCGGCGGCGCGCGCGCTCACGCCCACGGGCACGCGCGGCAGGTCGACGCGCGCGCCCACGCGGCTCTCCTCGACGACGTGGCCGAGGTCGGTGGCGAGGCCGTCGGAGAGGTCGATCATCGCCGTCACGCCGCCGGCCGCCGCGAGCCACTGCCCCTCGCGGACGCGGGGCAGGGGTCGGAGGTGCGCCCCGGTGGCGTCCTCACGCGCCTCCGCGGTGAGGCCGCGGGCCGCGTCCGGGTGCTCGAGGAGCGCCAGGCCCGCCGCCGAGCGCCCCAGGGCGCCCGTGACCGCGACCACGTCGCCGGGACGCGCCGTGGACCGCAGCAGCGGCGGCCGCCCGGTCTCGCCGAGGACCGTGACGTTGACGGCCCAGCCGTGCGGCGACGCGGCGGTGTCGCCGCCGACGACCGCGACGCCGTGCTCCGCGGCGAGCGCGAGGGCGCCGGCCCAGAACGCCTCGACCTCGTCGGTCGTCACGTCCTCCGGGCAGGCGAGGGCGACGAGCGCCCAGCGGGGGCGACCGCCCATCGAGGCGATGTCGGAGAGGTTCACGGCGAGCGCCTTCCAGCCCACGTCGCGCGGGCGCGCGTAGCGGCGACGGAAGTGCACGTCCTCGAGCAGCAGGTCGGTCGTCGCGAGCAGCGAGGCGCCCACGCTCGGCTCGAGCACGGCGCAGTCGTCGCCGATCCCGACGCGGACGCCGGCCGGCGCCGGCGCGGCCCGGCGGATGAGCTCGATCAGCGCGCGCTCGGTCGGCCGGCCCGGGCTCACCGCGGGACCACGGCGAGGAAGTTCTTCAGCAGCTTCTTCCCCTCGAGGGTCAGGATCGACTCGGGGTGGAACTGCACGCCCTCGATCGGCCAGCGCCGATGGCGGATGCCCATGATCTCGCCGTCCTCCGCCTCGGCCGAGACCTCGAGCTCCTCCGGCACGGTCTCGCGCACGACGGCGAGCGAGTGGTAGCGCGTCGCGACGAACGGGTTCTCGAGCCCGGCGAAGACCCCCCGGCCGTCGTGACGGATCGACGAGGTCTTGCCGTGCATCTGGGTCCGCGCGCGCGCGACGGTCGCGTCGAACGCGCGGCCGATCGCCTGGTGGCCGAGGCACACGCCGAGGATCGGCGTCGTCGGGCCGAGGCGGCGGATCAGCTCGATCGAGACGCCCGCCTGGTCGGGCGTGCCGGGGCCGGGCGAGACCACGACGCGCTCGGGCCGCATCCCGACGAGCCGGTCCACGCCGAGCGCGTCGTTGCGCACGACCTCCATCTCGGCGCCGAGCTCGCCGAGGTACTGGACGAGGTTGTAGGTGAACGAGTCGTAGTTGTCGATGACGAGAATCATCGCCGTCCGCCCCCCGACGCCATCCGGAGCGCCAGCACCATGCCGCGCGCCTTCGAGACGGTCTCGAGCCACTCGGTCTTCGGATCCGAGTCGGCGACGATGCCGGCGCCCACCTGGACCGACGCGCGCCGGCCGTGACAGACGACGGTCCGGATCGTGATGCAGGAGTCGAGGTTGCCCGAGTACGAGACGTAGCCGACGGCGCCGCCGTAGGGCCCGCGCTGCGTCGGCTCGAGCTCGTCGATGATCTCCATCGCGCGGATCTTGGGGGCGCCGGTGAGCGTGCCGGCGGGGAAGCACGCCTGGAGCACGTCGAGCGCGTCGGTGCCCGCCCGGCGCGTGCCCGTCACGTGGCTCACGAGGTGCATGACGTGCGAGTAGCGCTCGACCGCCAGGAACTCGGTCACCCTGACCGAGCCGAGCTCGGACACGCGCCCCACGTCGTTGCGCCCGAGGTCCACGAGCATCACGTGCTCGGCGCGCTCCTTCGGGTCGGCCTTGAGCGCGGCCTCGATCTCGCGGTCCTCCGCCTCCGTGGCGCCGCGGGGGTGCGTGCCCGCGATCGGCCGGAGGTCCACGCGGTCGCCCTCGACGCGCACGAGCACCTCGGGCGAGGAGCCGACGATCGTGGTCTTGCCGAGCCGGAGGAAGAAGAGGTACGGGGAGGGGTTGATGGTCCGGAGCGCGCGGTAGACCGTGAACGGGTCGGCCGTGAGCCGGCAGTCGAGCCGGCGCGAGAGGACGATCTGGTAGGCGTCGCCCGCGGCGATGTACTCCTTGGCGCGGCGCACCGCCTCCGTGAACTCCGCCTCGCTCACCGTGGTGGTGAACCCCTCCTCGCCCTGGGCGAGGAGCGCCGCCGGCGGCGCGAGGTGGAGCGGCGCCGGGGCGCGCGCCGGGCGCGAGAGCTTCGCGATCGTCATGCCGATGCGCACGGCGGCCCGGTCGTAGGCGCGGTCGAGCGCCGCGGGGTCGTGGCGGTCGATGGCCGCGTTGGCGATCACGAGGAGCCGATGGCGCAGGTTGTCGAAGACGAGCAGCGTGTCGGTGAAGAGGAACACGGCGTCCGGCAGGCCGAGGTCATCCCGGGTCGTGCGCGGCAGCCGCTCCATGTGGTGGACCATGTCGTGCGCCAGGTAGCCGACGGCGCCGCCCTGGAAGCGCGGCAGGCCGGGCACCGGCACCGGCTGGAACTGGCGCAGCAGCTCCCGGACGGCGTCGAGCGGGCTGCCGTCGGGAAGGCGCTCGGTCCGTCCGCCCCGCTTGAGCGTGATGCGGCCGTTCTTGCCCGTCAGCACCATGAGCGGGTCGGCGCCGAGGAACGAGTAGCGCGCCCAGACCTCGCCGCCCTCGACCGACTCGAGCAGGAACGAGTAAGGGCCCGGTCGCAGGCGCAGGTAGGCGGAGAGCGGCGTGTCGAGGTCGGCGGGGAGCTCGGCGAAGACGGGCACAAGGTTCCCCTGCCCCGCGAGATGCCGGAACTCCTCGCGGCTCGGTGAGAGCGACGGGATGCCTATGCCGGAGGTACTGATGCGGTCCCCGCCGGGGGCAGGTCAGTCGAGCGCGTCGAGCTTCTCTTTGATCTTCGCCCGGGGCACCGCGCCGATGACCTGGCCGGCGACCTTGCCCTGTTTCACGAAGAGGATCGTCGGGATCGAGCGGATCCCGTACCGGGCGGCGAGCCCGGGGTTCTCGTCCACGTTGACCTTGGCGAGCGTCACGCGACCCCGGGAGTCCCTGGCGAGCTCCTCGAGGACCGGGGCGACGGCCCGGCAGGGCCCGCACCACTCGGCCCAGAAGTCCACCATCATCACGCCGGTCTGGGCGGCGAGGGCCTCGTCGAAGTTCTGCTCGGTCAGGTGGACAGTCGTGGCGTCAGCCATGTCGAGGCTCTCCTGGGAGAAAAAGTCAACTCCTACGCTAACATGCCGGCGTCCCGGGCGCAACGCCCGCGGTCGAATAGCTTGACAGTCTGACACCGACCGCATGCTACAGTGTCCGGGAGTCACATGGAAGCCGCGAAAATCCTTGTCGTCGACGACGAACCCTCGATCCTGAGGCTCCTCCGGGAGGCTCTGACCCAGTGGGGCTACCAGGTGACCACGGCGAGCAACGCGAAAGAGGGCCTCGAGGCACTCCGTACGGAGCTCTACGACGCCGCGATCACCGACATCCGCATGCCCGACATGGGTGGCCTCGAGCTCCTCAAGGAGCTCAAGAAGCACGACGACTCCATCGAGGTCATCGTCATGACCGGCTATCCGACGATCGCCTCGGCGGTCGAGGCGCTCAAGGAGGGGGCGTACGACTACCTCTCCAAGCCCCTGATCCTCGACGAGCTGCGCCACCTCATGGCCCGCGTGACCGAGCGCAAGTTCCTCAAGGGCGAGGTGCAGTCGCTCCGGGCGCGCCTGGGCGAGGAGCTGACGGTCAACGAGCTCGTCGGCAACTCCGTGCCCATGCAGCGGGTGAAGGAGATCATCGGCAAGGTGGCCGGCACCGACTCACCGGTGCTCATCGAGGGCGAGAGCGGCACGGGCAAGGAGCTGGTGGCCGCCGCGATCCACCGCCTGTCCTCGCGCGCCAAAGGGCCGTTCATGCCCGTCAACTGCAGCGCGATCCCCGAGGACCTGCTCGAGTCCGAGTTCTTCGGCCACGTGCGCGGCGCCTTCTCGGGCGCGGTCTCCGACGCGCTCGGCCTGTTCCGCGGGGCCAACGAGGGCACGATCTTCCTCGACGAGATCGCGGAGCTCTCGCCCCCGCTCCAGGTGAAGCTCCTGCGGGTGCTGCAGGAGATGCAGGTCCGTCCGGTCGGCTCCACCAAGGCCTACCCGGTGGACGTGCGCGTGATCGCCGCCACCAACCGCGACCTCGACCGCACGATCGCCGAGGGCCGCTTCCGCCAGGACCTCTACTACCGCCTCAACGTCGTGCGCGTGAGCCTGCCGCCGCTCCGGGCGCGGCACGAGGACATCCCCTCCCTCGTGAACCACTTCATGCGCCGATTCAACCGCCGCTTCCACCGTGACGTCCGGGGCATCGCCCCCGACGCGCTCGCCGCGCTCGACGCCTACGACTTCCCCGGCAACGTCCGCGAGCTCGAGAACCTGATCGAGCGCGCATACGCGATGGGCGCGCGCGAGCAGATCGCGCTCGCCGACCTGCCGACCCTCACCCGGAGCGTGGCGACGCCCGGCGCCACGGCCACCAGCGGCGCGATCCCACAGCTGGCCGACGTCGAGAGGGAGCTGATCCTGCGCGCGCTCGCCTTCTACCGCGAGGACAAGGAGGCCGCTGCCAAGGCGCTGGGCATTTCCCGGCGCACGATCTACCGGCGCCTCAAGGAGTACGGCGTCCTCTGATAGATCGGCACTGAGTATCTGCCGAACTGGCACAAATTCAGCCCTCCCAGGAAGTCCACCGCTGTAATTTCAGGTACTTAGAGTTGGCATCGCGACTGCATTTCCCGGAAGGTCATGATCGAGCAGACAGCGCTCACCGCCGCGGAGCTCGCAACCGGAAGAGTCCTCAGGGTCGGGGTCGGCTTCTCCTCGCATCCGGACACCATCTGGGCGGCCGTCCGCGCGACCGCCATGGCTCGCACGGGCCTCCACGGCGCGACGCCCGATCTGGTCCTCCTGGTGACCGCGGGCGTGCCGACGCAGGACGCAGTCCCCATGATCCGCGGCGCGCTCGGCGCGGTCGGCGTGGCCGGCGGCTCGACCACGGCGATTCTCACGCACAACGGCGCCGTGGGCGCGGGGGCCCTGGTCGTCTGCCTGGCCAACAGCGAGGGCGCCGTGAGCGGCGTCGCCGCCGCCCCGGGCCGCAACCTCGCCGAGGCGAGCCAGGGGATCGCCCGTCTCATCCTCGCGGGCTGGCCGTTCAGGATGCGCTATCCGCGCGGCCTCGGGCTCGCCTTCGTCCGGCCCGGCCTCGGCGCGCCGGCCGAGCAGTTCCTGGCGCCGTGGCGCGTGCTGATGGGCCCGAAGATGCGCACCGTCTGCAGCGTGCTCTCCGCGCCGATGGTCTACGGCACAGCGCCCGCGGAACCCATCGCGAGCGCCGCCTGCCTCGAGGCGAACTACTCGACGGGCCTCGGCTACGCCGAAGGCTTCGCGGCGAGCGAGACGCTCCCTGATCGCGACGCGCTCGTCCAGGGGGCGGTCGACGCGGCGGCCGCCGCGCTCAAGCGCCTCGAGGGGGACGCCGCGCGGCTCGTGCTCGTCATCGAGTCGAGCGCGCGCCACCGGGCCCTCGGCTCGGCCGCGAGCAAGGAGTGGGCGGCGATCCGCAACGAGGTGGATCCGCGCACGCCCTGCGTCGGCTGGCTGTGCGAGGAGGTGGCGGCCTACGGGCGGGGCGTGCGTCCGGTGGACGCCCACGGCTCGCTCGTCGTCGTCGCCCTCGGCGACGCCCCGCAGAAGTAGGCCGCGCTCCTCGCCTCGCTCACGCGCCCTCGTCCTCCGGGGCGCGTGAGTCTGTCCGGCGGGTCATCGACTCCGGGCGTAGCCCTCCAGGAGGTCGCGCGCCACGAGCTCGGGATCGCGCTGCGCGGGCGGGCCGTACCCGCCGCCGCCCGGCAGGCGCACCTCGACGAGGGCACCGGGGGCGACGAGCTGCTCGGCCTTGGGATTCGGCGGCGCCACGCCGTCGATCAGGACGAGGCCGGGCGCGCCCGGGCCGCCGCCGAGGAAGCCGGCCGCGGGCGTGCGCGTGCGGTCGCCGAGGATCGAGCACGCGTACGGCTCGCGCGTGCGCACGCGGAAGGCGATCGTCTGGCCGAGCCCGCCGCGGTAGCGGCCGGCGCCGCCCGAGCCCTCGCGCAGACCCTTCCGCTCGACGACGAGCGGCGAGAGCTGCTCCAGCACCTCGACGGGCGTGCCGAGGACGCCCGAGGGGAACGCCGTCGCCGAGAGGCCGTCCTTGGTGGCGCGCGCCCCGGTCCCGCCGGAGCAGAAGGTGACGTAGGTGAACGGCGCGCCCGCGAGGTCCCGGCCCGAGACCTGGATGCCCCAGATGTTCGCCGAGCCCTCGGCCATCACGCGGTCCGGGAGCGCCTGGCCGAGCGCGCCCGCGACGACGTGGGGCAGGAAGTGGCCGATGACGTGGCGGGCGGCCACCGCGGCGGGGCGCCCGACGTTCAGGACCGAGCCCTCGGGTGCCGTGATCCGGAGCGGGCGGAAGGCGCCCTCGTTGTTCGGGACCTCGGGGCTCACGATCACCTTCACGCCGTACGTCGTGTAAGCCTCCGTGTAGTTCATGACGACGTTGACGCCCCGGCGGCTCGCGGGCGAGGAGCCCGCGTAGTCGATCCGGAGCTCGTCTCCCCGCACCTCGCAGCGCGCCCGGATCGTGATGGGCTCGTCGAAGCCGTCGGAGGTGATCGCGTGCTCGTAGACGCCGGGCCGCAGCGCCCGGATGGCCTCCCGCAGAGCGCGCTCGGTGCGTCCGATGATCTCGTCGGCCAGCGGCTCGAGACGTTCGAGGCCGAACTCGGCCATGAACTCCAGCAAGCGCTCGCCCCCGACCGCGCCCCCGGCGATCTGTGCGTGGAAGTCGCCCAGCACCATGTCGGGCAGGCGCACGTTGGCGCGGATCATCGCGACCAGCGCCGCGTTCGGCCGCCCGGCCTCGTAGAGCTTGAGGATCGGGATCTGGAGCCCCTCCTCGTACACCTCGCGCGCCTCGGCCGAGAGCACGTGACCGCCGATGTCGGCCGTATGACACGTCGAGGCGAAGAACGCGACGCACTCGTCGCCGCGGAAGACCGGAGAGCAGATCGTGACGTCGTTGAGGTGGCCGGAGGTGAGCCAGGGGTCGTTCGTGATCAGCACGTCGCCCGGTCGGAGCGTCTCGAGCGGGCACGCCGCCAGGAAGTGCTTCATCGCGAGCGCCATCGAGTTGATGTGACCGGGCGTACCCGTCACGGCCTGCGCGACCATGAAGCCGCGGCGGTCGAAGACGCCGGCCGAGAGGTCGCCCGCCTCGCGCACGATGGACGTGAACGACGTCCGCTGGAGCGCCGCCGCCTGCTCGTTGACGACCCCGATCAGGCGGTTCCAGCAGATCTCGAGCGTGACGGGATCGAAGCTCACGCGGGAACCTCCACGACCAGTGCGAGGCCCGCGTCCACGCGGCAGCGCGCGCCCGGGCCGAGCACCGCCGTCGACTCGCGCTCCTCGACGATCGCCGGGCCGCTGAAGGCGCTGCCCGGCTCGAGCGCGTAGCGGTCGTAGACGGGCGTCTCGACGAAGCCCCCGGCCTCGGCGAAGTACGCCCTGCGCGCGCCCTTGGTCGCCGACTGGGCGCGCCCGCCGCGGGCGCCGGCCGGCGCCCCGCGCCCTGCGCGCCCGCTGGCCGGCGCCGGGCCCGCGACCGTCACGCGCCAGTTGAGCGCCTCGATCGGCACGCCCTGGGGCAGCCGGTGGTAGAGCGCGCGGTAGGCGGCCTCGAAGGCCTCGGTGATCGCGCGGAGGCTCGCCGCGGAGAGCGTCCCCGCGGGCACGGGGGACTCGACCTCGTGGCCCTGGCCGACGTAGCGCATCTCGGCGACCCGCGCCACGCGCACGTCGCCCGGCGCCACGCCCGCACGCGTGAGGAGCGCGCGCCCCTCGGTCTCCATGTCCTCGAACAGCCGGTTGATCGCACGCCAGTCGGCCCGGTCGAGCCGCTGGCGGCCGGTGCGGACGAAGTCGAATGCGAGCGGGGCGGCGAGCAGACCCCAGGCCGACATCGCGCCCGCGCCGAACGGGAGCAGGAGGCGCGGGACCTTGAGGACCTTCGCGACCTGCCAGCAGTGGACGGGCCCCGCGCCCCCGAAGGCGAAGAGCGGGTACTGCCGGAGGTCGCGGCCGCGCTCGATGCCGTGGATGCGCGCGGCGGCGGCCATGTTCTCGTTGACGACCCGGTGGATCCCCCACGCCGCCTCGGTCGCGTCGAGGCCGAGCGGCCGCGCCGCGTGCTCCTCGACGGCGCGGCGCGCCGCCTCGCGGTCCAGCCGCATGCGCCCGCCCAGGAAGAACTCGGCGTCGAGGTAGCCGAGCAGGAGGTCGGCGTCGGTGACCGTCGGCAGGCGGCCCCCGAGGCCGTAGCACGCCGGACCCGGGTCGGCGCCGGCGCTGTCGGGACCGACCTTGAGCAGGCCCATGCGGTCCACGCGCGCGATCGAGCCGCCGCCCGCGCCGATCTCGATCAGCTCGATGACGGGCACGCGGATCGGGAGCCCCGAGCCCTTCTTGAAGCGGTCGGCGCGCGCCACCTCGAACTCGCGGCCGACGAGCGGGACACCACCGTCGATCACGCACGCCTTGGCCGTGGTGCCGCCCATGTCGAACGAGAGGAGCCGCGGCTCGCCCCGCTCGCGCGCGGCCTGGGCCGCGGCGAGGGCACCGGCGGCGGGGCCCGACTCGACGAGGCGGATCGGCAGGCGGCGCGCGAGCGGCGGCAGCGCGATCCCGCCCGCGGACTGCATGATGTAGAGCTGGCCCGGGACGCCGAGGTCGGCGAGCCGGCGCTCGAGGTCCTCGAGATAGCGCGCCATGAGCGGTGCGACGTAGACGTTCGCCGTGGTCGTGGAGGCGCGCTCGTATTCGCGGATCTCGGGCACGACCTCCGATGAGCATGCGACGACGATCTGCGGGGCGAGCTCGCGGGCCAGCGCGGCGAGCCGTTGCTCGTGGACCGGGTTCACGTAGGCGTGCAGGAGGCAGATCGCGAGCGCCTCGACGCCCTCGGCGGCGAGCTCGGCGATGCCGCGCCGCGCGGCGGCCTCGTCGAGCGGCCGCAGCACCGAGCCGTCGGCGAGGAGGCGCTCGGGCACCTCGCGCCGCAGGTGACGCGGGACGAGCGGCGCGGGCGGGTCGATGAAGAGGTCGTACATGTCGTAGCGGCCCTCGCGCCGGATCTCGAGGGCGTCCCGGAAGCCCGCGGTCGTCAGCAGCGCGGTCTTCGCCCCCTTGCGCTCGATGAGCGCGTTGGTCGCGAGCGTGGTGCCGTGGACCACCGCGCTCACCGCGCCCGGGGCCACCCGCGCCTCGGCGAGCAGCGCCTGGATGCCCTGCTCCACGGCGTGCGCGGGGTCCTTCGGCGTGGTGAGGACCTTGCCGACGCGCGCGGCACCGGTCGCCGCGTCCATGACGACGAGGTCGGTGAAGGTGCCGCCGATGTCCACGCCGAGGCGGGCCGCCACGGCGCCCAGTGTACACCGGGGCCGCGGCCGGGCTCAGCGGCTGCGGGTCGGCAGCGCCGCCATGCGCGCCTCGAGGGCGCTGCCGGGGAGGACGAAGAGGGTGAACGGCCCGCGCCTGGGATCGCCGGGCGCCCAGCGATACCGCTCCCTCGCCCAGTCGAGGACGGGGTTCTTCGCATTGGCGGCCCAGTCCACGACGATGAAGAGCTCGGGCGGCCGGCGCTCGAGGTCGCGGACGACCTGGGCGGAGAGCCTGGCGGCGACTGGCCCCGACAGGAGCGGATAGGCGTAGAACGTGCCGCTGGGCGGCCGCCGGCGGCTCTCGAAGTAGAGCCCGGTCTCGGCGCCGAACTCGTAGAAGGTCTCGCCGGGCTGGAGGAGAACCGCGAGCTCGTGCGCCAGCCTGCGCTCCTCGACGAAGAGATCGGTGCGGTACTTGGCCCGGGAGAAGTCGTCCGGCGAGAGCTGGTAGAGCGGGAGCTGGAGCACGACGAGCAGCACGATCACCACGCCGCCGGCCAGGTGCGGCAGCGCCGCGATGCGCGCCGGGGCCAGGCGCACGAGCACTCCTGCCGCCCAGCCCCCCGCGACGGCCAGCACGGGGAGCCAGAGCTGGAAGTAGTGGGGGAAGAACTTGCCGGGCAGCCCGACGGCGAGCGCGGTGCCCGCCGCCCACGCGAGCAGGTAGGTGACGCGCCGCCGGTCACCGCGCGCGAGCCCCGCGACCGTGCCGAGCAGGGCGAGGACCGCGAGCGGGACCGTCGAGGACATGGACCACCAGGAGGCGGGCTCGAGGAGCTTCGCGAGGTTCGCCGTGATGCTGCCCGCGTAGTGGCGGTTGAAGACCACGACCGCCTCCCAGAAGACGCCGAAGCGTCCGGTGACCGCGAACCAGCCGACGATCAGGGTCCAGGCGAGCGTGGCGATCGCACCCGCGACCGCCATCGCCCCGAGCACGCGCCGCCGCCCGCCGGCGCCGGGCGGCGGCCACGCCACGAGCGCGCACGCGAGCAGGGTCGCGCTCGCGACGTTGACCGTCTTGTAGAGCGAGGCGAGGGCGAAGAGGGCGCCCACCAGGACGACGCGCCCGTAGCCCGGCGCGCGGCCCTCGATCCGCACGAGCAGCGCGAAGGCCCAGACGAGGCACGCGTTGATGAACGACTCGGTGTTCGGCTGGTTGGCCTGCAGCCACAGGTCGCCCGAGACGACGGTCCAGAACGCCGCGGCCCACAGGCCGGCGACCGCGCCGCCCGCCGCCGCCCCCGCGGTGTAGACACCGAGGAGCGTCACGATCGCCGAGCCGGCGCCGAGCAGGTAGATCGCGCCCCGCCCGTAGCCGGCGACGACCTGCGAGAGCGCGTGGGTCACGTGCATCGCCGGCGGCTTGTGATCCCAGACGTCGGAGTAGAGCGGGCGCCCGCGGAGCAGCTCCTGCCCCATCACCGCGGCGCCCGAGATGTCGCGCTCGAGCGGCTCGTCCCAGGTCTGCAGGCGCACCAGCGCGATCACGACCGCGAGGCCGAGCAGCACCAGCAGGGCCGCGGAGGCGCTACCGCGCGGCCGCACGCTCGGCCCTCCCCTCGAGCGCGCCGCCCCGGCGGACGTAGAGCGAGAACGGGCCTCGCTCGTGACCGCCGGGCATCGGCCGGTAGCGCGCCTCGGCCCACTCGATCACGGGGTGCCGCACCCTGATCCACGTCCAGGTCCAGTTGGCGACGATGAAGAGCTCGGGCGGCCGCCGCGCGAGGTCCGCCAGGAGCCGCTCGGTGAGGGGCAGGGCCAGCGGGCCGGTCGTGACCGGCCAGACGAAGCACGGGCCGCACACCGGCGACCGGCGGGTCCAGAAGTAGAGGCCGACCTCGCTCCCCCAGACGTAGAACGTCTCGTTCGGCAGGAGCAGCGTGTCGAGCTCGCGCGCGAGCTTCCTCTCCTCGACGAAGATCGGCCCGTACTTCAGGAGCGACCAGTCGTCCGCCGGCATGGCGTAGAACGGCAGCTCGAGCGCGAGGAGCAGGACCAGGGCGGCGGCGCCCGCAGCGTGCGGGAGCCATGTGAGGCGCTCTGGCGCGAACGGCGTGAGAGCCCGGACCGCGAGCCCGCCGCCGACGCAGAGCGGCGGGAGCCAGAGCTGGTAGTAGTGCGGCGCGAAGGCGCCGGGGAGCCCGACGGCGATGGGCGTCGCCGCCGCGAGCGCCAGGAGCAGGAGCCAGGGTCGTCGTCGCGCCGTCGCCACGCCGACGCCGGCGCCGAGCGCCGTGAGCGCGGCGAGGGGCGCCAGGTTCCGCACCCACACGCTCGCGAGCTGGGCCGGGCTGAACGAGAGCCGGAGCCGCGTCGCGAGGCTGCCGGCGCCCTCGGAGTAGTGGCGGTTGAACGTGACCACGGCGTCCCAGAACGGCGCGAGCCGCCCGACCGCGGCGAAGTAGCCGACGACCGCCGCCCATGCCGCGCCGCCGACCAAGGCCACGACGGCCAGGTCGAGGAGGGTGCGACGCCGCGAGCGTCCCTCGGGCGGCCACGCGACGTACGCGACGGCGAGGAAGGCGGCCGGCGCGACGACGACCTGCTTGTAGAGCGACGCCCAGGCGAGCAGGACGCCGACGGCGAGGAAGCGCCCCGAGCCCGAGCCTGCGTGGGCGCGCGCCAGCAGAGCGAGGGCCCAGACGAGGCAGGCGTTGATGAACGCCTCGGTGTTGGGCTGGTTGCCCTGGATCCAGAGGTCGCCGGACACGGTGGCCCAGAAGGCTGCGGCCCAGAGGCCGGCGGCCGGCGAGCCCAGGGCGGCGGCGGCGGCGTACGCGCCCAGCAGGCCAGCGACGCCGGCGACGACGTTCAGCAGGAAGATCGCGCCGGGCCCGTAGCCGGTCACGAGCTGCGCCGCGGCGTGCGTCAGGGCGAGCGCGGGAGGCTTGTGGTCCCACATGTCCGCGTAGAGCGTGCGGCCGTCGAGGACCTCGCGGGTGATCACCGCGGCGGCGCTGAGGTCGGTCTCGATGGGCTCGTCGTACGTGTGCAGCCGCGCCAGCACGAGCAGCGCCGCCAGGGCGAGCAGCACCGCGAGCACGCGTCGGTCCACGTCAGCCTCTCGCCGGGCGCGCGAGGCCGCGCGCGAGCGCGATGGCTCCCGCGAGGAGTGCGAGGGTGAGGACCGACGCGAGGACAGACGCCTTGACCCGGTGCATTGCTTCGCCTATCGTTGCGTCACTCGGGGCAACCCAAGGAGGACCTCATGAAGCGATTCGGAGCACTCGCCCTCGTCGTCGTGCTCGCCGCTGCGCTGGCGGCGCCGTCGGAGCTCGCGGCCCAGCAGCGCCGGCTCGTCACCATCGCCTCCGGCTGGGTGGTCGGCGTCTACTACCCGCTCGCGGGCGCGATGTCGCGCATCGCGTACAAGGCCAAGGACCTCAACGTCCGGGCCACCGTGGAGTCGTCCGGCGCGTCGGTTGCGAACGCCCAGCTCATCGGCACGGGTGACGCCGACTTCGCCCTGCTGCAGAACGACATCGCGTACTATGCGGCGAGCGGCAGGACGCTCGGCGCCTTCAAGGACAAGCCCGTGAAGAACATGGGCGGCATCTTCACGATCTACCCCGAGCTCGTCCACATCGTCGCGGCGAGCTCGGCCAACGTGAAGTCCGTCCGCGACCTCAAGGGCAAGCGCGTCGTGCTGGGGCCGCAGGGGTCGGGCACCGAGCAGAACGCGCTGCAGATCCTGGAGGCGTACGGGATCAAGGAGGCGGATCTCGCCAAGGCCGAGCGCATCGACGCCGCGGCCGCGGGCGACCAGCTCAAGGACGGGCGCGTGGACGCCGCGTTCTTCACGACCGGTCTCGGCTCGGCCGTCATCGTGGACGCGTTCATCTCGGGCCGGGTCACGCTCGTGTCCGTGGGCGGGGCGGAGGGCGACGCGATCCGGAAAGCGTATCCCTTCTACACGCTCGAGAAGATCCCGGCGAACACGTACAAGGGGCAGGAGAGCGTGGTGACGACGCCCGCCGTCATGGCGATGATGGTCGCGCGCGCCGAGCTGCCCGAGGACCTCGTCTACCGGTTCACCAAGGCGATCTTCGACGACCTCAAGCAGTTTCACGCCGCCCACGCGGCCGCCAAGCACCTGACGCTCGAGACGGCGCTCAACGGCATGCCGATCAAGCTGCACCCCGGCGCCGAGAAGTTCTACAAGGAGAAGGGCGTCCTGAAGTAGTTGCGCCGCCTGCCGGCCCTCGCCGCCGCCGCGGTGCTGGTCGCCGCGGCGGCGGCGGGGGCGCGCTGGCTTGCGGCGCCGGTCGTCGTGGTCGAGGATGCCCGCGGCGGCGGCGTGCTGGCGCGCGAGCCCGTCCGGCCCGGCGACGTCCTCCTCCTCGCCTACGTCCACTCCTCCGAGCACGTGCCGGTGCGCGGCACCTTCCGCATCGAGCCCGACGGCGGGCTCTCCGTGACGGAGACCGCGTTCGCCGGGTTCGGCCCCGGCCTGCCGGAGCTCGGCGCCGGGGATGCGTGGCGGATCGAGGGCGGGATGATCGTTCACGAGCCGGTCGGCGCGAGGCTCGCGGAGCTCCGGGTGCGCGTGGCCCCGGTCACGCGCCACCGGCTCCGGCTGCCGTCCGGGCGCGAGCTCGACCTGTCGGCGCTCCTCGGGACCGGGGGGCCCGTGCGCGTCCGCGTGGCGCGCCGGGGCGGCCTGCTGCTCGGGTGGTCATCGGCCGACTGATTCCCACTTCATCGGCGTCGCCTGGAGCGCCGGGTGCGAGACCAGGAGGTGCCAGACCAGCGGCTGGAACGACTCCGTGTGCGGCGTGACGGTGGCCGGGTTCACGGTGGGCACGACCACGCACGCGTCCGCGACCGTGGCCGTGTAGCCGCCGTCCCGGCCCACGACGCCGCAGACGGTCGCGCCCCGCTGCTTCGCGAGCTGGAGCGCGCGGACCAGGTTCGGGCTCACGTTGCGCTCGAGGTCGCCGCCGCCGACCGAGAAGACGAAGACCATGTCGCGGTCGGACAGGCGGCTCACCTCGAGCCAGCGCGCGAAGACCGACTCCCAGCCGTCGTCGTTCACGCGTGCGGTCAGCTCCGAGACGTTGTCCGTGGGCGTGTACGCCTCGATGCCGGCGATCTTGCGGAAGTCGTTCACCGCGTGCGAGGCGTTGCCCGCGCTGCCCCCGACGCCCAGGAGGAACAGCCGGCCCTGCCGGGCGCGGAGCGCGACGAGCAGGTCCACCATCTTCTGGATCGCCGTGGCGTCGAGCTTGCCGAGGATCGCCGCCGCCTCGCCGAGGTACGTCTCGATGTACGACATCAGAAGTTCACCATGACCTTCGAGCCCTCGAAGTCGAAGTGGAACCGGAGCTCCATGAGCCCCTCGCGCGCCATCGCCTCGCGCAGTCGGGGCTTGGCGCCGTTCTCGCAGTAGAAGACGAAGAAGCCGCCGCCGCCCGCGCCCATGAGCTTGCCGCCGAGGGCGCCGCTCGCCTTCGCGAGGTCGTACCAGTGGTCGAACTGGCTGCCCGAGACCTGGCCGGAGAGCTGCTTCTTGACCTCCCAGTGCGCGTCCATCAGCTCGCCGAACCGCCGGAGCTCGCCGCGCTCGAGCGCGCCCTTGATCTCCCAGCCGATCTCCTTGATCCGGTGCAGGGCGTCGAGCACCCGCGGGTGGCTCTCGTTGGCCGCCTGGTTCTGCGCCTGCAGCACGTCCCCGGTCTTGCGCACGACCCCGGTGTAGAAGAGCAGCAGGCTCTGGTCCAGCCCCTCGAGCGCGTCCTCGCTCACCGCGGCCGGGAACGTCGAGACGTGGTTCGTCCGGTCGATGTCCAGGCACGCGATGCCGCCGATCGCCGTGATGAACTGGTCGTGCTTGCCGACTGGCTCCTTGAGGACGTCGAGCTCGATCCGGCAGGCCTCCTCGGCGAGCCGCCACTGCGAGACCTGCTCGCGCTTGAGCGCGTGCAGCGCATGGAGCAGGCCGACCGTGAAGCTCGCGGAGCTGCCGGCCCCCGAGCCGCCGGGGATGTCGCCGATCGACGTGATCTCGATGCCGCCATCGAGCCCGGTGAACCGCAGCGCCTCGCGGATCAGCGGGTGCTGGAGCTTGTCCACGCTGTCCACGATCTCGGTCTTCGAGTAGCTCGCCCGGATCAGGCGGTCGAGCTTGCGCCGGTTCACCGTGATGAACGTGTACTTGTCGATCGCCGCGCTGATGACGAAGCCCCCGTACTTCGACGAGTACGACGGCAGGTCGGTGCCGCCCCCGCCGAGCGGGATGCGCAACGGGGTCCGGGTGACGATCATCGGGGTACGCCTCCTTCCGCCACGAGCCGCCTGAACTCCTCGAGCCCGGCCGGGGAGCCGACCTCGTAGAATCGCTGTCGCGCCTCGTACGCCAGGAGCTGGCGTCGCGGGATCAGGCGCGCGTAGAAGTCCTGGAGCGAGGCGGGCTGTCCGGGCGCGAGCGCGTCGAGCGCGGCGTGCCGCAGGACCGAGAGGCCCGCGTTGATGTGGATCATGCCGGGCGTGGGGCCGGCGGCGTAGGCCGTGACGCAGTCGCCGTCCACGGCCACGTCGCTCCGGTCCCAGCGGTTCGCGTTCCGGTGCACGACCATGAGCGCGAGGCGGTCGCGCGCGAGGAAGTGCTCAAGGATCGCGCGGTAGTCGAGGAGGAGGTACGAGTCGCCGAACAGCACGAAGAACACCTCGCCGAGGAGCCCCGCGGCCCACGTGAGCGCCCCCGCGGTGCCGAGCCGTCGGCCGCCCTCGTCGCTGTACCGGAGGCGCACGCCGAAGGCGCTCCCGTCGCCGAAGTGGCGCTCGATCGCCTCGGCGAGGTGGCCGACGCAGAGGACCACGTCGGTCACCCCGTGACGGCGGAGCAGGTCGAGTTGCCAGGCGAGGAACGGGCGTCCCTGGACGTCGACCAGGGACTTCGGCCGGTCCCTCGTCAGCGGGCCCAGGCGCGTGCCGAGACCGCCTGCCAGGATCGCGATCTGCATTTCTATGACCGGTCCTCCAGCATCTCGTGGATCGCGCGCCGCATCGCCTCGCGCGAGCCGAGGCGGGCGCGCCAGCCCAGCGCGTGGATCTTGGCGAGGTCGAAGCGCAGGACGGGCACGTCGCCCTTCCAGCCCCGGTCGCCGCCCGTGAAGCGGAGGGCGACACCGCGCAGCCCCATCGCGTCGGCGACCATCTCGGCGATCGCCCGGACGTCGAGGTGGTCCTCGGTCGCGACGTTGTAGTAGTTGAACGGCGCCGAGGCCCGCCCGACGACGTGCTGGATCGCGGCGACCACGTCGGAGACGTGGATGTAGGACTTGCTCTGCGAGCCGTCGCCGAGGATCTCGAGCTGCCCCGGGTCCCGACGGAGCTTGCGGATGAAGTCGTACGCGACCCCGTGGGTCTGGCGTCGCCCGACGACGTTGGCGAAGCGGAAGGCCCACCCCTGGACGCCGAACATGTGGCCGTAGGCGGAGAGCAGCGCCTCGCACGCGAGCTTGCTCGCGCCGTAGGTGGAGATGGGCAGGAGCGGCGCCCGGTCCTCGTGGACGGGCTTGAGGCCGGTCTCGCCGTAGACGCCGCTGCCGGAGGCGTACACGAGCCGCCGGACGCCCGCCACGCGCATCGCCTCGAGGAGGTTCTGCGTCAGGTACGTGCCCTGCCAGAAGTCGATGTCGGGCTGGGTCATGGCCTTGGCGATGTCCGGGTTCGACGCGAAGTGGTACACGACATCGTGGCCGGCGAGCGCGGCGGTCAGGGCCGCGCGGTCCTGGAGGTCGCCGGAGACCACCGCGAGCCGTCGGTCGTCCGCGTGGGCCTCGAGGTGCCAGCGCTGGCCCGAGGTGAAGTTGTCGAACACGGTGACGGTGGCCTCGGTCGCCGACAGGACGTGGTCCACGACGTGGCTCCCGATGAACCCGGCGCCGCCCGCGACGAAGACCTTCATCGTCCGCCGCGCCCGGGCTTGTCGAGGGTCACGCGGATGCGCAGGCCGGAGCACTGCCAGCGGAGCAGGGGCACGCGCTGCATGGCCTCGCTGATCGCGATCGTGAGCGGGACGAACGGGCTCAGCGCCTTCGGCGGGACGAACTGGAACGGATCGATCTCGACCCGGGCGACGCCGGGCAGCCCGAAGAAGCGCCGGTACTGTCGGGGCAGGTAGCTGTTCTCGCCCGCCTCGCGGTAGGTGCCCGTCAGCTCGAGCAGCCGGCGCACGAGGGACGCCCCGTTGGCCTCGAGCAGGAAGACCCGCTTGCGCGCGATCCGCACCATCTCGCGCGCCATCGCGGACGGGTCGGCGACGTGGTGCATGACGTCGTAGGTGATCGCGACGTCGAACTCGTCGTCGGCGAAGGGCGTGGCGCAGGCGTCCGCCTGCCGCGCGGCCCCATACCCCTTGGCCCGGAGCCGGGCCGCGCCGGCCGGCACGACGTCCGTCGGGGTGATCGAGCCGAGCCAGCGCGGCTGGTGCTCGCGGATGATGTCGGTCATCTCGCCGTCGCCCGCGCCGAGCTCGACGATCGACGACGGCCCGAGGTCGCGGAGGAACTCGTCCGTCCAGCGGTAGTAGTTCGGCAGGATGTAGCGCCACGTGATGTCACCGAACCAGTGGTCGCGAAAGCTCCAGCCGCGGGCGTAGCGCTCGCCGTAGGTGGCGCGCATGCGGGCCTGCGTCTTCTCGTCCACCCTCAGGCCTCCGCGTTGAGCCGGCGGGCGACGGCCATGCCCCGCTCGATGCACACGTCCATGTTGATGTACTCGTGCTCGGCGACCCGGCCGCAGAGCACGACGCCGGCCGCCTCGAACCAGGCCCTGGCGGTGTCGCGGTTCCGGCGGTAGGCCGCGTCCTGGACGACGTACCCGTACGTGTCGCGCACGGCGCGCGTGTAGCAGAGCTCGCTCGGGCGCACGAGCCCCATCCTCTCGAGGTCGCTCACGACCCGACGGATCACCGTCTCGTCGGACAGCTCCCACACGCCGTCGCCCGCGTTGGCGGTGATCTCGGCGTTGATGAGCGAGCGGCCGGGCGGCACGTTGTGCGGACTGAACACGCCGGGGAACGAGATGCGGTGGGTGAGGATGCCCGGGTCCGGGATGTAGACCGCCGTGTAGTCGGGCAGGCGGTCGGTCGCGAGGCCGACGGCGACGACGATCAGCGAGTTGTGCCGGAGCGCGCGCACGGCGGCCGCCACGTCGGCCGGCACGCCCTCGACGACGCGGACCAGATCCTGGATCGGGATCGTGGCGACGAGCCGGTCGAACTCACGCTCCTCGCGGCCGTCCGAGACGACCCACGTCGGCCCACGCCGCCTCACGTGGCGCACCTCGAACCCGGTCGTGAGCTTGCGGACGCGCGGCTCGAAGGCGCGGGGCACGCAGACGATGCCGCCCCGCTCCGGGTAGTGGTAGTAGAGCTGGTGCGTGTAGCCCTCGGTCTCGACGCCCACCGCCGCCTTGATCACGTCCTCGACCGGTGGCTTCGGGACGCGTCCCTCGACCCAGTCGAGGCCGAGCTCCTCGGCCTTGCAGTTCCAGATCTTCTCGTTGTACGGGAGCAGGTACTTCTCGGTCAGCCCCGTGCCGAACGTGTGGTAGAGCCACTCCCGGAAGTTCGTCGGCGCGGGGTGGTCGTTGTGGAGGTAGTGGTAGAGGCACTCGAAGCGGTCCTGCGGGTCGAGGTCTCCAAGCCCGTTCTCGAAGGGGTACTTCACGTAGCGGCCCTTGAAGAAGATCTTGTTGTTGCGCCGCGCGCGCCGCACGTTCCCGGCGAGGAGCGAGACCATGTAGTCCACCATCCGCTCGTTGCGGGAGAAGATGATGTGCGGCCCGCCCCCGTCCCAGGTGAACCCCTCCTCCTCGACGGTGAAGCAGTGGCCGCCGCACGCGGCGTCGCGCTCGAGCACCTCGTACGCGTGGTCGAGGTGCGCGGCGACGCTGAGGCCCGCGAGGCCGCCGCCGAGGATGCCGACGTTCATGCCTTGAGCTTCGCCTCGAGCTTGGCGCCGTCGGCCAGGAACATGCGCACGGTCTCCTTCGTGTACGGGTGGACGAGCATGCCCTCGAGCAGGCTCGGGACCGCGGTGACGATGTGGGCCCCGGCCTCGAGCCACTCGATGATGTTGAGGACCTCGCGCGTCGAGCCGACGATGATGCGCGCCTTCAGGCCGAACTGGTCGAGCACGCGGCGGAGCCTGGTGATCTCGCCGCACGCGTTGTAGCCCATGTTGTTGACGCGGCCGCCGAAGATGGACACGTAGCTCGCGCCGGCCATGGCCGCGAGGAGACACTGCTGGGCGCTCATCATCGCCGTCACGTTCACGCGGATGTCGTGGCGGGTCTCGAGCTCGTGGATGATCTCCATGTTCTCGAGCTCGCCGTCGGGACCGTGGACCGTGACCTTGACGACGATGTTGTCGCCCCAGCTCGCGAACTCGCGCGCCTGGTGGAGCACCGCCTCGCGCTCGGTGGTCGTGACCTCGACCGAGAGCGGGTAGGGCGCGATCAGCTTCGCGATGTGCCGCGCGCGCGCCTCGAGGCCCTTCATGCCGCCGCTGACGCCTTCCTTGAAGAGGATGGTCGGATTCGTCGTGACCCCGCGGAGCACGCCCATCCGGTGGAACCGCTCGATCTCGCCGAGAGTGCCCGTGTCGAGAAAGATCGCCATGCGTCGGCTCCTTTAGAGCGTGCCGGCCCTGATCTTGCGCTTGAGGTCGGCGAACTGGGTGAGCACGTGGAGGATCGAGCGCGGGATGCCCCGGAGGGGCACGCCGCGCGAGGCGCCGAAGGGGCGCGGGAGGTGGCGGATCGGCGCCTCCGTGATCGCGTAGCCCTTGTAGAAGGCGCGGATCGTGAACTCGGTGAAGGTGCACGCGCGCATCTGCCACTCGTCGCGGAGCAGGTCCTGGACGAGCGCCCGCCGCATGAGCCGGAAGCCGCAGTTCACGTCGTGGAACCCGAACTTGAAGACGAGGCCCACCAGCCGGTTGAACACGCGCGACATCGCGACCCGGTAGGCCGGGTCCTGGCGCGGCTGCTTGAAGCCGATGACCATGTCGCAGTACGGGATGCGCTTGACGAGGCGCCAGAAGTCCGCGGGGTCGTGCTGCCCGTCGCTGTCGCTGAACAGGATCAGCTCGTGCGTCGGCAGCGCGAGGGCGTCCTTGAGCGCCCGCGTGTAGCCCCGCCGCTCGTCGCGGTGGATCAGCCTGAGGCCGAGCTCGTCGCGGAGCCGCTCGAGGATCGCGGTGGTGCCGTCGCGGCTGCCGTCCTCGGCGACGATGAACTCCGAGCCGGCCAGCCGGCTCACGATCTCGCGGTGGAAGCCGCGGACGACGTGCTCGATCACCTTTGCCTCGTTGTGGACGAGCATGACGATCGACACGGGGCCGGGCGGGCCGGCCTCGGGCGTCCGGCGGGGCTCGGGGTCGACAAGCGTCTCTCGCGGAGACATTCCGGATATCCAGGTGGCCACGCTATCACAGTCCTCCCGGGGCGACCTACCTGTGCAAGCCATGCGCCACGGCCAAGGCGCCGTGAATAGATCGTCTCATGGGGAGCGAGAGAGCAACCCATTGATAATCGGAACGTTTTCCGGTTATGACCCGGCCGATCGAGCAGGTTACGGCTCCCGCGAGGCGGCGATGTTGACACCTCTGGTCAACTTCTTGCCGGTCTGTCTCCAAATGGGCCGCCGCGGAGCTTGCGGGGGCTGCTAGAAGAGTGGGGCTTCGGGGGCGCGCCGGCGCTGGGAGGCATAGACGAGGGCTACGCCCGCGATGCCAGCCAGGTCCGTGTACAGGCCCGGCTTGACCAGCAGGATGGCGCCCACGAAGAGCACGGCCCGCTCCCACCACCGGCCCTCGGTGATCAGGTAGCCCTGCATGGCGCCCGCGAGCATGTACATCCCGACCGACGCCGTGACGAAGATCCAGAGGGCCTCGTACCAGGTCGTGTCGATCAGCAGCATCGCCGGGGCCGTGATGAACATGAACGGGAGCAGGAACGTGCGCATGTCGAGCGTGAAGGCGCGGATGCCCGTCCTGAACGGGTCCGACCGGGCGATGCCCGCCGCGGCGTACGCGGCGAGGCCGACCGGCGGCGTGTCGTCGGCGAGGATGCCGAAGTAGAAGACGAACAGGTGGACGGCGATGAGCGGGATGACGAGCCCCTGCGCCTGGCCGAGCGCGATCAGCGCCGGCGCCGTCAGCGTCGCCATGATGATGTACGTCGGCGTCGTCGGCACGCCCATGCCCAGGATCAGGCACGCGAGCATCGTCAGGAAGAGCCCCAGGTAGAGGCTGCCGGACGAGAGGTCCACCACGATGGACGAGAGGTTCAGGCCGACGCCCGTGAGCGTCACGATCCCGACGATGATGCCCGCGCACGCGCACGTCATCGCGACCGACGCCATGTTGCGCGCGCCGAGGTAGCAGGCCTGGACGAGCCGCCCCGCGCTCTCGACGAGCGCGGGCCCGACGCCCGCGGCGGGCGCGTGACCCGGCACGACGGGCGCGTGTCTGAGGCCCTGGACGAAGCTCGTCGCCACGAACATGGCCGCCGCCGCGACGAGCGACAGGAACGCCGAGGTCAGCGGCGTGTAGTCCCGGACGATCAGGTAGTAGAGCAGCACGCCGACCGGGATCAGGTAGTGCAGGCCCGAGACCAGCGTGGGCAGGAACCGCGGCAGCTCGTTCCGCGGCAGCCCCCGGATCCCGTGCTTGAGCGCCAGGAGGTGGACGGCGCCGAGCAGCGCGAGCTGGTCGATGACGGCGGGCAGGGCCGCGGCCTTGGCGATCTCGAGGTAGGGGATGCGCAGCCACTCGGCCATCACGAACGCGGCCGCGCCCATGACCGGGGGCATGAGCTGGCCGTTGCCGCCCGCGGCGGTCTCGATGCCGCCGGCCACCTCGGGCTTGAAGCCGACGCGCTTCATCAGCGGGATCGTCATCGAGCCGATCGTCGCGGTGTTGGCGATGGACGAGCCGGTGATCGTGCCCATGAAGGCCGAGGCGACGACGGCGACCTTGGCGGGGCCGCCGCGCGTGTGGCCGACGAGCGAGAACGCGACCCGGATCAGGTACTCGCCCGCGCCGGTGCGCTCGAGGACGGCGCCGAAGAGGACGAAGGCGAACACGAACGTGGACGACACGCCGAGCGGGATCCCGAAGAGCCCCTCGGTCGTGAGGTAGAGCTGGCCGACGACGCGCCGCACGGTGTAGCCGCGGTGCGAGATCAGCTCCGGCATCCACGCGCCGAGAAACGCGTACAGGACGAACAGCACGGTGATCACGGGGAGCCAGAGCCCGACGGCGCGGCGGGTGCCCTCGAGGACGAGCAGGATGAGCACGACGCCGACCGCGATGTCCCTCGGCTCGGGCGTGCCCACGCGCTGGAGCAGGGCCTCGTAGTGGAGCGTGACGTAGAGCGAGGCGTACGCGCCGAGCCCCGCCAGGACGAGGTCGTACCACGGCAGCCGCGGGCTCCGCGCGCGCTTCACCGCCGGGTAGAACATGAACCCGAGCAGGAGCGCGAACGTGAGATGGACCGAGCGCTGCTTGGCGGCGGGCAGCGCGCCGACCGCCGCGGTCCAGAGCTGGAAGGCGGTCATCGCGAGCGCGAGCGCCCCCGAGAGCCAGAACGACCAGCCCCCCAGCTCGCGCGCGCCGAACTCGGCCTCCTTGACGAGACGCTCGGCCTCGGCGATGCCGGCCTGCTCGTCCTGAGCGATCCGGAGCCCGGGGTCGTCGCTCATGGGCTCGCCTCGCCTGCGGCTCGCACCTCCACGTTCATAGGCTCGCCTCGCCTCCGGCTGCGGCTCGCATGGCGACGCTCATCGTGGCCCCGAGACTCTGGCCGAACCGCGCGGCGTTGTCAACGGAGATAGGACGCGACGAACGTGCCGGCCGCGGCCGGCGTCGCGAAGCGTCCGAGGCGGAACGGCGCGGGGTCGACGGGCGGCGCCGCGCCGGTGAGCAGCGCGGCCAGGTGCTCGCCCACGGCGGGAGCCAGCTTGAAGCCGTGACCGCTCATGCCGGCGGCGATCCAGAGGCCGCGTACGGGCGCCTCGTCGAGGATCGGCATCCAGTCGGGCGTGATGTCGAAGGCACCCGCCCAGCCGCCGCGGTAGCGCGCCTGCGCGAGCGCGGGCAGGGCACGGCTCGTGCGGGCGAGGACCGGCGCGGCCTCGTCGAGGGAGACCGCGGCGCCGAGTCGCTCGGGGTCCATCGGGTGCCGGGTCTCGTCGTCGGTGAGCGAGCCCGTCAGGGTGAGGTTGCCGGTCTCCGGGCGCACGTAGGCGCCGCCGGCGAGGTCGAGGTAGACGACGTGCGGGCGGCCGAACGCGGCATCGCGCTCGACGACGAAGACGGGGTGGCGGCCCACGACGATCGGCAGCTCGACGCCGGCTGTGCGCGCCAGCCCGCGGGCCCAGAGGCCGGTGGCGTTCACCACCACCGGGGCCTCGATCCGCTCACCGCGCGCGGTGGCGACGCCGACGACGCGCTCGCCGGCGGTCAGCACGGCGGAGACCTCGACGCCCTGCTCGATCCGCGCGCCGAGGCGGCGGGCCGCGTCGGCGTAGCGGGTGGCGACGGCGGCCGGGTCGCCGTAACCGGACTCGGGCTCCCAGAGGACGGCGCCGAGGGCCGACGCGTCGAGGCGCGGCTCGATGCGCGCGGCGTCCGCGGGATCGAGGACCTCGGCGCGGATGCCGACGGCACGCTGCGCGGCGACCGTCGCGAGGAGCTTCGACCGCATGGCCGGCGCCACGCCGATCAGCGCGCCGCAGGCGACGAAGCCGGCGTCGCCGCCGACGGCGTCGGCGAACCGCTGGAACACCGCGAGCGAGCGCTTGACCATCTGGCTCGTTTCGCGCGTCGGGTAGAGCTGGCGGATGATCCCCACCGAGCGGCCCGTGCCCCCGGCGGCGAGCGCCGTGCGCTCGAGCAGGAGAACGTCGCGCACGCCGCGCGAGACCAGGTGGAAGGCGAGCGAGGTGCCGGTGACGCCGCCGCCGACGATGACGACGCCGGCGGTGCGGCTCACAGGGGCACCTCCGTGCCGAGGGACTGCGCCCGCGCCCGCTCGTACGCGAGCCGGGCGGCGGCCACATCCTCGAGCGCGAAGCCGACCGACTTGAACAGCGTGATCTCCCCGGGGTGGGTTCGGCCCGGACGCCGGCCGGTGACGAGCTCGGCCAGCTCGGCGGTCACGTGCCCGCGCGCGACGACGCCCTCCGCGAGCGGGATCAGCAGGTCGCCCGCCTCCTCGAGCGCGCCCGCGTACGTGTCGACGACCACGCGCGCCCGCCGGACCGTCTCGGTGTCGACCTCGCGGGTGCCGGGCCGGAAGGCGCCGACCGCGTCGACGTGCGTCCCCGCGCGCAGCTCGGCGCCGGCCACGACGGGGGTCGCGGACGTCGTCGCGCACGTCACGAGGTCGGCCTCGCGCAGCGCACGGCGCGGGTCCGCGCCGGCCTCGACCGGGATCCCCAGCTCCGCGCCCATCGCGGCGGCGAAGGCCGCCGCCCGCGCGGGGTCCCGGCCGACCACCGTCACGCGCTCGAGCGGCAGCGTCGCCGCCAGGCAGCGGAGCTGGAACGTCGCCTGCGCGCCCGCCCCGAAGCAGACGGCGCGGCGCGTGTCGGCGCGGGCGAGGTAGCGGGCGGCGAGCGCCGAGGTCGCGCCCGTGCGGAGGCCCGTCAGGACGGTGCCCTCGAGCAGCGCGAGGGGCCGGCCCGTGGCCCCGTCCAGCAGGACGTAGCTCGCCTGGAGCGTCGGGTGGCCCCGCGCCCGGTTCGCGGCGTAGTACGTCACGAGCTTCGTGCCGAGCGCGAGCCCGTCGTCGCCCGCGGCGCCGAGCGCCGCGGGCATGAGCAGGAGGAGCCCGTCGTCGGTGACGGGGACGACCGTCCGCGGCGGCACGCGCGTGCGGCCCTCGGCGTGGGCGCGGAATGCGTCGGCCAGGACGTCGACCAGCTCGGCCGGCGGGAGCGCCGCACGCAGGTCGTCGCGTCCGAGCACGAGCACGACGGCGGCCCGCCTCAGGCGGCGCGGCGGATCATCCGCTGGACGCGCGCTTCGAGGACCAGCTCACCGCGCTGGTTCAGCACGCGATGGCGGTACGTGACGATGCCGCGGTCGGGCTTCTTCGTCTCGCGCTTGTCGGCGATCTCCACCGTGACGCGGAGCGTATCGCCCTCGAGGACGGGCGCGACCACCCGGAGCTCGCCCCCGAGGTACGCCATGCCCGTGCCGTGGAGCATCCCGGTCTGGATGATGAGCCCCTCGGAGAGGGCGAACGTCAGGGCGCCAGGCGCCGCGCGGCGCTTGAACATCGACTCGCGCGCGACGTACTCCATGTCCATGAAGAGGGGCTCGGTGAAGCCGCAGAGGTTCACGAAGCCGACGATGTCGGCCTCGGACACCGTGCGCGCGAGGGTCGTGCAGGTGGTGCCGACTTGGTGCTCCTCGAAGCTCAAGCCGTGGGCGAACATCGGGTCTCCTTTCGATCGTCCGGTGCTTATTCCCCGAGGTAGGCGCGGCGCACGTCGGCGTTGTCCGAGAGCTCCGCCGCCGTGCCCGCCAGAACGACGGTGCCGGTCTCCAGCACATAGCCTCGGTGGGCGATGGCCAGCGCCATCGCGGCGTTCTGCTCGACGAGCAGGATCGTCGTGCCCTGACGATTGATGTCCACGATCGTCTCGAAGATCTGCTCCACGAGCACCGGCGCCAGGCCCATGCTCGGCTCGTCGAGGAGCAGGAGCCGGGGGCTCAGCATGAGCGCGCGGCCGATGGCGAGCATCTGCTGCTCGCCGCCCGAGAGCGTGCCGGCGACCTGGCCGATCCGTTCCTCGAGCCGGGGGAACAGCGTGAGCACGCGGTCGAGGTCGCCGGCGATCGCCGCGGCGTCGTGCCGCGGGTAGGCCCCCATCATGAGGTTCTCGCGGACGGTGAGCCGGTTGAAGATCCGCCGGCCCTCGGGCACGTGGGCGATGCCCTTGAGGACGATCCGGTGCGCCGGGGCGCCGACGAGCGACTCGCCCTCCAGCACGATCGCGCCCCGGAGGGGACGGAGGAGGCCCGAGATCGTCTTGAGCGTGGTGGTCTTGCCGGCGCCGTTGTTGCCGAGCAACGCGACGATCTCGCCGCGGTCCACCCCGAGCGCGACGCCATTCAGCGCCGGGATCCCGCCGTACGCGACCTCGAGCGCCTCAACGCTCAGCAAGACGCCTCCGCGGCCCGCCCGAGTGGCGCGTGCCGAGATAGGCCTCGATCACGCGGGGGTTGGCCTGCACCTCCTGCGGCGGGCCCTCCGCGATCTTCTCGCCGTGGTCGAGCACGGTCACGCGGTCCGACACCTCCATGACGACGCGCATGTTGTGCTCGATCAGGATGACCGCGAGCCGCAGGTCTGCGACCAGCGCGCGCAGCAGGCGCATGAGCGCGCCGGCCTCGCCCCGCGTCATCCCCGCGGTCGGCTCGTCGAGCAGCAGCAGCGCGGGCTCCGAGGCGAGCGCGCGGCCGATCTCGAGCCGGCGCTGGTCGCCGTACGGCAGGCTGCGCGCGACCTCGTTCGCCTGACGGAGGAGGCCGACCCGCTCGAGCAGCGCCGAGGCGCGCGCCATCAGCGCCCCTTCGGTGGCGTGAAAGCGCGGCCGGTGGGTCAGCACGTCCCAGAGCCCCAGCCCCACGCGCGCGTGCATCCCGACGAGGACGTTCTCGAGCGCGGTCATGTTCGCGAACAGGCGGATGTTCTGGAACGTACGGCAGATGCCGAGCGCCGTGATCTGGTCGGGGCGCAGGCCGAGCAGCGGCTGCTCGCGGAAGGTGACGCTCCCCTCGTCGGCCTGGTAGAGGCCGGTGAAGACGTTGAAGAGCGTCGTCTTGCCCGCCCCGTTCGGGCCGATGATCGAGGCGATGCCCTCGTCGAGCGCGAAGTCCACCGCGTGCAGGGCGGTGAGGCCGCCGAACCGCTTCGTGACACCGCGGGCCTCGAACAGGGCGGTCATGGCTTGCCGAGCTCGCGGGCCCGCCGGCGCGCCGGCAGGATCCCCTGGGGGCGGAAGATCATCATGAGGACCAGGATCATCCCGAAGATCATGCGCTCGTACTTCGCCGGCTCGAGCTGCGTGGGCAGGTCGGCGAGGCTCATGCCGAAGACCGTGACGCCGGCGTTCTTCAGCTCGTTGAGCCAGAGCGAGAACCCCTTGAGCACCTGGAGGTTCAGCACGGTCACGACCGTCGCGCCGACGACGGCGCCCGGGATCGACCCCATGCCGCCCAGGATCACCATCGCGAGCACCCCGATGGACTCGAGGAACGTGAACGACTCGGGGTTGATGAAGATCTGCTTGGCGGAGAAGACGACCCCCATCACCCCGGCGAACGAGGCGCCGCAGGCGAACGCGAGCAGCTTGCTCCGCACGAGCGGCACGCCCATCGCCTGGGCGGCCAGCTCGTCCTCGCGGATGGCCTCCCACGCGCGGCCGATGTGCGAGTCCTCCAGGCGCCGGTTCACGAGCACGACGACGCAGACGATCAGGAGGACCAGGAAGTAGAAGGCCTCCGAGTAGGGCAGGCCGAAGGGCACCGGCGGGCGGGCGATCGGGGTGATCCCCTTCGGGCCGTTCGTGAAGTTGATCGGCTTGTCGAGGTTGTTGGCCAGCACGCGGATGACCTCGCCGAACCCGAGCGTCACGATCGCGAGATAGTCGCCGCGCAGCCGCAGCACCGGCAGCCCCAGCAGGACGCCCGTGGCGGCGCCCACGCAGAGGCCGACGCCGAGGAAGACGTAGAACCACCCCGGCGCGAGCGGGAACCCGCCGCCGAAGATCTGGTTCGCCTGCGGCGAGCCGAAGATCGCCCACGAGTAGGCGCCCACGGCGAAGAACGCGACGTAGCCCAGGTCGAGCAGCCCGGCGAGCCCGACGACGATGTTCAGGCCGAGCGCGAGCGCGACGAAGATGCCGACCTGCGTGGCCACCTCGAGGTAGTAGCCGTTGAACGAGCCGATGAGCGGCATCAGGACCAGGAGGGCCGCGGCGAGGAGCGTCGCGCGGAGCCAGCGCGGGATGCGGGCGAGGTAGACCCACAGCAGCGAGCCCTGGAAGAGCAGGAAGACGAGGATCGACCGTGGGAACACGGCGACCGCCCACGTCGAGAGGGCGACCACGCCGACCGCGAGCGTGGCCCGGATCACGCGCGCTCCCGCACGATCTCCCCCAGGAGGCCCTTGGGCCGGAAGATCAGGATCAGGATCAGGACCGAGAAGGCGAAGATGTCCTTGTACTCGGCCCCGAAGGCGCCTCCCGTCAGCAGCGACAGGTAGGAGGCGGCGAAGGCCTCGAGCAGGCCGAGGACGATCCCGCCGAGCATCGCGCCCGGGATGTTGCCGATGCCGCCGAGCACCGCCGCCGTGAACGCCTTGAGCCCCGGGATGAAGCCGCTGTACGGGTTGATGAGCCCGTACTGCACGCCGAACAGGACGCCGGCCGCGCCGCCCATGACGCCGCCGATGAAGAAGGTGAGCGAGATGATGCGGTTGACGTCGATCCCCATCAGGCTCGCGGCCGCCTGGTCCTCGGCCACCGCGCGGATCGCGGTGCCGATCTTGGTGCGGTTGACCAGCAGGTGCAGCACCCACAGCATGCCGAGCGCGGCGACGATCACGACGATCGACTTGACCGACACGTCGATCGTCTCGGTCAGCTCGAAGCGGAGGTTCAGCGCGTCCAGCGTCGGGTAGACCAGGTTGAACGCGTTGCGCCAGATCGACTCGACGAGGCGGATCAGGTCCTGGAGGAAGAACGAGACGCCGATCGCCGAGATCAGCGGGATGAGCCGCGGCGCCGAGCGCAGGGGCCGGTAGGCGATCCGCTCGACGGTGACCGCGAGCAGACCGCTGACGGCCATGCCCGCGAGCAGCAGGAGGAGCAGCACGAGCGGCCACGGCAGGCCGTCGAGCCAGCCCGCGCCCTTGAGCCCCAGCAGGATCTCCACGCCGGCGAACGCGCCGACGATGAAGATCTCGGAGTGCGCGAAGTTGATGAACTCGAGGACGCCGTACACCATCGTGTAGCCGAGCGCGATCAGCGCGTACATGAACCCGAGGATGAGACCGTCGAGGAGGACTTGCGGGAAGATGTCGACGAGGAGCTGGAAATCCATTGGCCGGGAGGGCCGCGAGGGGGGCCGGCTCGGCCCCCTCGCCGGGATCGGGACGCTACTTCTTCCTCGGCGCCGCGATGGTGAGGATCCTCGCCGCCTTGTTGTCGTTCCACTTGGCCGGATCCTCGCTCCCCACCTGGAGCACGAGGTACACCGCCTTCTTCGGGTCGCCCTTGTCGTCGAACTCGACCGTGCCCGTGATGCCCGCGTACTTGACGTCGCGCACCGCCGACGTCACGGCGTCGCGTGTGGGGGCCTTGCCGCCCTTCGTCACCGCCTCGAGCGCCTTGATCGCGATCGCGGTCGCGTCGTACGCCTGGGCCGCGAAGGGCTCGGGGTTCCTGCCGAACTTCCGCTTGAAGTCCTGGGCGAACTGCTTCGCCTGCGGGTAGAGCGACGCGGGTCCGGCGACCGACGTGTAGTACATGCCGACGACGGCCTTGCCGGCGATCCTCGCGAGGTCCGAGGAGTCGAGGCCGTCGGGCCCGAGGAACTTCGACTTCACACCCTTCTCGCGCGCCTGCTTGAAGAACGGCCCGGCCTGCTCGTAGATGCCGCCGAAGTAGATCAGGTCGGGATTCTTGGCCTTGATCGGCGTGATGATCGGATCGAAGTTCGACTTCTCCTCGGTGCCGTCGAAGCCGAGGACCTTGATGCCCTTCTTCTCGGCGTCGGCCTTGAAGAACTCGGCGACGCCCTGACCGTACGTCGTCTTGTCGTGGATGATGTACACCGACCTGGCCTTGAGCGTCCCCTTGGCGAACTCGGCGCCCACCGGGCCCTGCACGTCGTCGCGGCCGCACACGCGGAAGATGTTCTTGTACCCGCGGTCGGTCACGTCCGGGGCCGTGTTCGCCGGCGAGACCATGGCCAGGTTGACCTCCTTGTAGACCTCGGAGGAGGGGATGGCGACCCCGGAGTTCAGGTGGCCGATGATGACCATGATGTCTTTGTCGGCGATGATGTTCTTGGCGTTCGCGACGCCGACGTCGGGCTTGGCCTGGTCGTCGAACGGCACCAGCTCCACCTTGAAGCCACGCTTCTCGAGGCCGCCCTTGAGCTTCTCGAGCGCCAGCTGGACGCCGAGCTTGATGCCCTCGCCGAGGGCGGCCTGGCCGCCGCTGAGCGGGCTCTGGCTGGCGATCTTGATCGTGCCCTTGCCCTGCGCGTCGAGATTCGAGGCCGCCGGCAGCGCCGCGAGGCCGAGGATCACGGCGAGAACGAGCGCCAGGCGAACGGGGTAGCGGTTCATTCGTGCCCCCTCCTTGTGCACGCTCGGTGAGCGTGCCGGATGCCGCAATGCGCCGCCATTATAGCGGCCGCCTCCGGGCGGTCAAGTCACGCGCCCCGCGGATGTCACGCGCCCCGCGGATCGCGTCGAGCAGGCTCCGCGTCGCCGCGGCCGGGTCGGGCGCCCCGCAGACCGCCGAGATCACGGCCACGCCGTCGGCGCCCGCCCGGATCACCTCCGGCACGTTCGCGGCCGTGATCCCGCCGATGCCGACGAGCGGCACCCGGATCTCGGGCCGGAGCCGCCGCACGAGGTCGGACCCGACGAGCTCGAAGTCGGGCTTGGTGTCGGTCGGGAACATCGAGCCGACGGCGACGTAGTCCGCGCCCGCGGCCTGCGCGTCGCGCGCCTGCGCCAGGCTGTGGGTCGAGAGGCCGAGGATCATCCCGCGCCGCAGGAGCGGGCGGGCGGCGCGGGGCGGCAGGTCCTCCTGGCCGAGGTGGACGCCGTCGGCGTCCACGGCGAGCGCGAGGTCCAGGCGGTCGTTCACGATGAAGGTCGCGCTGGCGCGCCGGCACCGCCCGCGCAGCCGCTCGGCCAGGGGGAGGAGGCGCCCGGACGGCCACGCCTTCTCGCGGAGCTGGAACATCCCGCATCCGCCCGCGAGCGCCGCCTCGAGGATCTCCTCGAGGTCGCGGCCGCGCGCCGCGGCGCGGTCCAGGATGACGTAGAGCGTCGGATCCATCAGCCGAGCAGGCGGGCGGTGTCGACGCTGGTGAAGCGTCCCTCCAGGAACAGCGGATCGCCGAGGACCCGGAGCTGGAACGGGATCGAGGTCTTGACGCCCTCGACCACCGTCTCCGCGAGCGCGCGTCGCATCCGCTCGATCGCCTCGCGGCGGTCCCGGCCGTGGACGATGATCTTCGCGAGCAACGAGTCGTAGAAGGGCGGGACCACGCACGGGGCCGCCAGGTGGCTGTCGACGCGGACGCCGAAGCCTCCGGGCGGGATCCACGCGGTCACGCGCCCCGCGCTCGGCGCGAACGTCTCGGGGTCCTCCGCGTTGACGCGAACCTCGATCGCGTGGCCGTCGAACCGCACGGCGTCCTGGCGGTAGCCGAGGCCCTCGCCGGCGGCGATGCGGATCTGCTCGCGGATCAGGTCGATGCCCGTGACCATCTCGGTGACCGGATGCTCGACCTGGATGCGCGTATTCATCTCGATGAAGTAGAAGTGCCCGCCGGGGTCCACGAGGAACTCGACCGTGCCCGCGCTCGCGTAGTTGACCGCGGCCGCGACGCTGAGCGCCGCGCGGTGCAGACCCGCGCGCATCTCGGCGGAGAGGGCCGGCGCGGGCGACTCCTCGATGAGCTTCTGGTGGCGGCGCTGCACCGAGCAGTCGCGCTCGCCCAGGTGCACACGGATGCCGTTGCGGTCGCCGAGCACCTGGACCTCGATGTGGCGCGCATTCTCGACGAACTTCTCGCAGTAGACCTCCGAGGACCCGAAGGCCGCGCCCGCCTCCGACTGGCAGGCGTCGAAGGCCGCGCCCGCTTCCGCGCGCGCGCGCACGATCCGCATGCCCCGGCCGCCGCCACCCGCCGCCGCCTTGAAGATGACCGGGTAGCCGATCGCGTCCGCCACCGCCAGCGCCTCCTCCGCGTCCTTCAGCGGCAGCTCGCTCCCCGGGACGACGGGCACGCCAGTCTGCTTCGCGAGCTGGCGTGCCTGTGCCTTGTCGCCCATCAGCCGGATCGCCTCGGGCGACGGGCCGATGAACGTGACCGAGCAGGCGCGACACACCTCGGCGAAGGCGGGGTTCTCGGCGAGGAAGCCGTACCCGGGGTGGATCGCCTCGCTGTCGGTGACGGCGGCGGCGGAGATGATCGCGGGGATGTTGAGGTAGCTCAGTCGTGGCGCGTCGGGCCCGACGCAGATCGACTCGTCGGCGAGCCGCACCGCGAGCGTGGCCGCGTCGGCCTTCGAGTGAGCGACGACCGAGCGGATGCCGAGCTCGCGGCACGTGCGGACGATGCGGAGCGCGATCTCGCCCCGGTTGGCGATCAGGATCTTCTGGAACAGGCTAGCCTCCGAGGACGCGGCGCCACTGCGACTCGAGCTCCGCCATGCGGAGGCCGTAGACGCGCGGCATCGCCTCGGCGAGCGTGTCGCCGGCGCCCAGGCGGAGCAGGAGCTCGCGCATCACCGGCATTCCGCCGCGGTCCAGCAGGTCGCGCACGATCCAGAGCGCGATGTCGTAGCCGGCGCGGGCGCGCAGGGGATCGGCGTCGGTCACGAGCGCCTCGACGCCCGCGAGCGTCAGGGCACCGGGCACCGGGAGCATCGGGTCCACGGTGGCGCCCTCGAGGGCCTGCGCGAGGCCCTCGTGCAGCCAGCGCGGCGCGCGCCCGCGCGAGAGGCCGTGGATCGCGGCGTGCGCGTACTCGTGCGCGACGAGGCGCTCGAGCTCGGCCGCGGGCGGCGGCGTCGCCCCGACCGGCAGCCGGATCTTGCCGTCGAACACGCCCGTGGCCCAGCCGTGGACGCGCGTGACGTCCTCGAACTGCGAGCGGTCGTAGAGGATCACGCCGAGCCGCTCGCGCGGAGCGTAGCCGAGCGCGCCGCCGACGCGGTCGGCGGCGGCCTCCAGCGCCCGCGTGACGGCCACGCGCGCCGCCCGGTCCGGCACGCCGCGCTGCTTGACGACGAAGCGCCGGGTCACCTCGCGCTCGAAGCCGGCCTCGGCGCGGCGCTCGCGCTCGAGCTTGTCGAGCAGGCGGCGCGCGCGGTCGTTGCCCGGCTCGCGCGCGAGCAGTGCGCGCAGGTGCGCGATCGCGCGATCGGGGTCGTCGTGGTGGTCGTAGAGGTGCGCGAGGAGCAGCGCGGCCTGGCCGTCGTGCCCGGCGCGCACGGCGCGCTCGAGCGGCGCGACCGCCTCGGCGGAGCGGCCCGCGTGGACCGCCGCCAGCCCGAGCCCCTTCAGCAGCGCGGGCGCCTCGGGCGACTCGGCGAGCCCCTGCCGGAACAGCAGCCAGGCCTCGTCGGGGCGGCTCTCGCGGAGCGCCTGCCAGCCCCACGCCTCGAAGCAGCTCGAGACGTCCTCGCGGCGCACGGCGCTCGAGGGGTCGTCCGCGGCGGCGCGGCTCAGCCGCTCGCACGCGCGCGAGTACTGGCCGACCGCGTAGAGTCTGATCGCCTCGTCCGTCAGCGCCCGGGCCGCGTCCGAGACCGCCACCGGGACGACCGCCACGGCCGGCCGCGCGTCGCGCACGCCGTGGCGCCGTCCCTCCCACCAGCCCAGCGCCAGCGCGGCGGCGCAGAGCACCGCGGCGACGGGGACCAGCAGCCGGACGTCGGTGGACCGCTTCAGGGCAGGCCTCAGCGCCCGGGCTCGATGAGGAAGAGCGGCTGGCCGTACTCGACCCCGTGCCCGTTCTCGACGAGGATCTTCACGATGCGCCCGGCCGCCTTCGACTCGATCTCGTTCATGAGCTTCATCGCCTCGATGATGCAGAGGATCTGCCCCTCCTTCACGACGTCGCCCTCCTGCACGTACGGCTCGACGTTCGGGGACGGCGCGCGGTAGAACGTGCCGACCATCGGCGCCTCGATCGTGACGCCCGCGACCGGCTCGACCTCGGCGACCACGGGCCCGCCGGCCGCCGGCACGACGGGCGCGGGCGCCGCCGCGGCCGGCGCCGCCGCGGCGCCGAGGCGCTGCAGCCGGACGCGCACGTCGCCGACGGCGACCTCGATCTCGGCGAGGTCGAGCTCCGCGAGCAGCGCGCCGAGCTCGCGCACGAGTTCTGTGACGACCGGCCCGCGTCGCCCGGGGCGCCGGTGCGCCATCACGCCCCCGCCGCCGCGACGCGGCCCAGGTACTCGCCGGTGCGCGTGTCGACCTTCACCACGTCACCCTCGCCGAGGAAGAGCGGGACCTGCACGACCGCGCCCGTCTCGAGCGTCGCGGGCTTGGTGCCGCCCTGCGCCGTGTCACCGCGCACGCCGGGATCGGTCTTGGCGATGGCGAGCTCGACGAAGTTCGGCAGCTCCACCGTGATGGGCGCGCCGCCGATGTAGAGCACGTCCACCTCGGTCTGCTCCTTGAGGTAGTCGCGGGCGTCGCCCACCTCGTCGCGCGAGAGCGAGACCTGCTCGTAGGTTTCCGTGTCCATGAAGTGGTACCGGTCGTCACGGTAGAGGAACTGCATGTGCTTGTCCTCGAAGTCGACGAGCTCGACCTTCTCGCCCGAGCGGAACGTGTTGTCGATGACCTTGCCGAGCCTCATGTGCTTGAGCTTCGTGCGGACGAATGCGCCGCCCTTGCCCGGCTTGACGTGCTGGAAGTCGACGATCGTGTAAGGGTTGCCGTCGTACATGATCCGCAACCCCTTCCGGAACTCCGCGGTCGAGACTTGCATCGTGTCGCTAGCCTTTCCGTCGCTGGCGGGCGCGGAGCGTCAGCTCCAGGCCCTCGCGGGCTGCGCGGTTGTCGGGGTCCTTCCGGAGGATGCGCGTGAACGTCTGCGCGGCCTCCTCGAGGCAGGTCTGCTCGAGGCAGAGCGTGCCGAACGCGACCGTCGCGAACGTGTCGTCAGCGAGCACGCGCACGAGCCCGCTCGCGTCGTCCGCTGGCGGCGTCGCCGCGCGCAGGAGCCCGAGCAGCGCGCGCGACTCGCGGTCGCCCGCGTCGAGCCGCACCGCGGTCTCCAGGTGCGCCACGGCCGCGTCGATGCGCCCGCGCCGCCGGTGGATCTCGGCCGCAAGCCGGTGGCACTGGACGTCCTTCGGGCTCACCTCGAGGATCCTCGCCAGCTCCGCGAGCGCGCCGTCGAGATCGCCGTCGGCCACGAGCGTCTTGGCGAGGATGAGCCGCGCCGTCGTGTAGTGCGGGTAGCGGGTGAGCCCGTCGCGGCAGAGCGCGGCGGCCTCGCGCGTGCGCCCGGCCTTGCGATAGAGGTCGGCGAGCTGAGCGAACGCGAGCGAGCCCGGGTCGCGGGCGAGGCGCTCCTCCTGGCGGCGGATCGCCTGGGCGAGTGCGGCGTCGTCCTGGCTCATGGCGGATCGGTTATACGTATCGGGACTTTGCATTGTCAACCGCGCCCGGGCCGGAGCTCGGCCATGACGGCCCGGATGTCGTCGGGCGACACGTCGTAGACGAGGCGGAAGGCGCCGATGCGCGGCGCGAGCACGAAGGGCACGTGGCCGTCGCGCGCCTTCTTGTCGCGCGTGATCGCGGCCAGCAGCGCCTCGACGTCGACCGCGTCGATCCGCACGGGGAGCCCGACCGCCTCGAGGAGCCGCTCCTGGCGGCCGACGGTCTCCTCCGACGCGAGCCCGAGCCGCCGTGCCAGGCGCGCCTCCGCGGCGATGCCGAGGGCGACGGCCTCGCCGTGGGCGAAGCGCGCGTAGCCGCTGGCGGCCTCGAGCGCGTGGCCGATCGTGTGCCCGTAGTTGAGCACGGCGCGCAGCTCGGCCTCCTGCTCGTCGCGCTCGACGACGCCGGCCTTGAGGCGGCAGGAGCCGCCGATGACGCGCTCGAGGACCGGGAGCTCGCGCGCGAGCAGCGCCGCCGCGTCGCGCTCGACCTCCCCGAAGTACTCCGCGTCGAGGACGATCCCGTGCTTGACGATCTCGGCGAGGCCGGAGCTGAACTCGCGCGGTGGCAGCGTGAGCGTGGTCGTGGGGTCGCAGACCACGAGGCGCGGCTGGTGGAAGGCGCCGATCAGGTTCTTGGCCTTCGGGTGGTCGATGGCGGTCTTGCCGCCGATCGACGCATCCACCTGCGCGAGCACCGTCGTGGGGAGCTGGACGAAGTTCGTCCCGCGCATGTAGGTGGCGGAGACGAAGCCGGCGAGGTCGCCGACCGCGCCGCCGCCGAGCGCCAGCACGGTGGAGGTCCGGTCGAGCCCCGCGGCCAGGAGCGCGTCCCAGCACTGCGCGGCGACATCGAGGCGCTTGGCCGCCTCGCCCTCGGGGACCTCGACCAGCGTGACCGCGAAGCCCGCGGCTTCGAGGCCGTCGGCCACCGTCTTGCCGTAGAGGCGCATGATCGCGGCGTCGCTCACGAGCGCGGCGCGCGCGCCGACTCCGAGCGCGCGCAGGCGGCCGCCCACCGAGCCGAGCGCGCCCGACTCGACGACGATCGCGTAGGAGCGGCTGCCGAGACTGACCGTGACGTTCATGCCAGTGATTGTACCGCCCGCGGCGGCCGCGCGGGCCGCCCGCCCGCTACCAGCTCTTCAGGCTGTCCAGGTAGGCGTCGTGGTTGCGGCGGATCTCGACGAGACTGTCGCCGCCGAACTTCTCGAGGAACGCGTCGGCGAGCACGAGCGCGACCATCGCCTCGCCCACGATCCCCGCGGCGGGCACGGCGCAGACGTCGCTGCGCTCCACCACGGCCTCGACCGGCTCCTTGGTGGCGACGTCCACCGACCTGAGCGGCTTGCGGAGCGTGGAGATGGGCTTCATCGCGGCACGGACGATCACGGGCTGGCCGTTGGTCACGCCGCCCTCGAGGCCGCCGGCCCGGTTGCTCGCCCGCTTGAACCCGCTCTCGGCGTCGAACAGGATCTCGTCGTGGACGGCCGAGCCCGGCCGGCGCGCGGTCTCGAAGCCGAGCCCGAACTCGCAGCCCTTGATCGCCTGGATCGAGCAGACGGCCTGCGCCAGGCGGCCGTCGAGCCGGCGGTCCCACTGCACGTAGGAGCCGAGGCCGACGGGGCAGCCGAGGGCGACCACCTCGAACACGCCGCCGAGCGTGTCACCCTTGGCGCGGGCGTCGTCGATCGCCGCGATGATCGCCGCCTCGACGGCGGGATCCGCGCAGCGGACCTCGGACGCCTCGGCGCGACGACGGATCTCCTCCCACGGCAGGTCGAGGTCCGGCGCGATGCGGGCGGGGCCGATCTCGGTCACGTGGCTCAGGATGCTGATCCCGAACTCGGCGAGGAGACGCTTGGCGACGCCCGCCACGGCCACCCGCGCGGTGGTCTCGCGCGCGCTCGAGCGCTCGAGGACGTTGCGGATGTCGTGGTGGCCGTACTTCATGGCGCCCGCGAGATCCGCGTGGCCCGGCCGCGGCCGCGTGACCTGCTTCTGCGCGGCGCCCGGCGGGGGCGGGGCGACCCCCATCGCGGCCTTCCAGTTCTCCCAGTCGCGGTTGGCGATCTGGAGCGTGATCGGGCTGCCGAGGGTGGCGCCGAAGCGGACGCCGGAGAGGATGTGGACCTGGTCGCGCTCGATCTTCATGCGCCCGCCGCGGCCGTAGCCGCGCTGGCGGCGCGCCAGGTCCGCGTCGATGTCCGCCTCGGCGAGCGGGACTCCGGCCGGCACGCCGTCGATGACGGCGACCAGGGCCTCACCGTGGGACTCGCCCGCGGTGAGGAAGCGGAACGGACCGCGCATCGTTACTTCTTGGGCGCCGCGGGCGGCGACCCCTGCTTCGCCAGCTCGTTGTTCAGGATCGTCGGCGTGAGGAAGATCACGAGCTCGCGCCCGACGAACCTGGTCGCCTTCTGCTTGAACAGCCAGCCGAGGAACGGGATGTCCCCGAACACCGGCACCTTCCGTGTCTCCTCGTCGTCCGCGTTGTTGGTCACGCCGCCGATGACGAGGCGCTCGCCCTCCCTGATGAGGACCTCGGTCTCGGCCTTGCGCCGGTTGATGACCGGCGGGCTCCCCGCCGAGGTGCCCAGGTCGACCGTGGTGTTCGAGCGCGAGTTGTTCTCGACGAGGACCTTCATCTTGATCTTGTTGACGTTGTTCGCCTCGCGGATGACGGTCGGCGTGACGTCGAGCTTCAGCAGGGCTTCCTTGAACTGGATCTGCGTGCCCGCCGAGCTGACCGTGGCGTACGGGATCTCCTCGCCGAGCGAGATCGTCGCCTTGTTGTTCTCGACCGTGATGACCTCGGGCCGGGCGAGGGTGCGTGTCTTGCCCTCCGACTTGAGGGCCTCGAGCGCCAGGTTGACGTTCATGCGGCTGCCGATGATGCCGAACGAAAAGCCCCCGACGCCGCTCGTGGCGGCCCCGCCCAGGAGACTCCCGATCGGCAGGTTGACGAGGTTGCCGCCAGTCGAGAGGCCTGTCGCGGCTGTCACCGGCAGGGCCGACGTGAGGGTCAGGTTCGGGTTCGCCAGCGTGCCGAGCCCGACCGGCGCCATGCCCGTCGTCGCGGACGTGAAGCCGGTGCCGACGAGCGTCGCCTTGTCCATGACGGCGATCCCGCCGCCGCCCCAGCGGACACCGATCGCGAAGAGGTCGGTCCGATCGAGGATCTCCATCCGCGCCTCGATCTTCACCTGCGGCAGCGGGATGTCGAACTTCTCCCGGATGAGCTTCTTGATCCGCGCGAGGTCGGCCTCGTAGTGGCGGATGAAGATCGAGTTCGTGGGCCTGTGCGCCCGGATCGTGATGCCCTTCGCGAGCACCTCGGCCGAGGGCGCAGCTGCGGGTGCCGCCGGCGGCGGCGGCGGCGTCGAGGTGAGCAGCGACGGCACCGGCCGGAGCTCGGGGTTCGGCGGCCCCTGGCTCGGCGAGTACATGGGCGGCGCGATCTGCGCCTGGACGCCCTCGGGCGGGATGCCGAGGATGCCCTGCAGGGTCTTCGCCAGCTCCTCCGGGTCGGCGTAGGAGAGGCGGATCGTCTCCTCCTGCAGCGGGCCGCGGGCCCGGAGCTCCGCCACGGCCGCCTCGGACGCGCGCTTCTTGTCGATCGCCTCCTGCTCCTTGAGCGCGGCCTCCGCGGCCTTGGTGCGCAGCTCGTTCTCGGCCTTGAGCTTGGCCTCCGCGAGCCGCTGCGAGGCCTCGCGCTCCTTCAGGAGCTGCTCGTTGGAGACGATCCGGAGCACGCCGTCCTTCTCGACCTTGCGGAGGCCGCGCGTCTCGAGCACGGTGTCCAGGGCCAGCTCCCACGGGACGTTCCGGAGCGAGATCGACATCTTGCCCTTGACGTCGTCACCGATGACGATGTTGCGACCGCTCTCGGCCGCGAGGATGCGGAGCAGGTTCACGACGTCGGCGTCCTTGAAGTCGAACGAGATCATGCGTGGGCCGCCCGGCGGCGCGACCTGCGGCGTCGCCTGGGCGACCTGGACCGGCGCGGCCGGCTCGGGCGCGCTCGCCGCCGCAGGCGCCGGGGCCGTGGCCGTGGGCTCCGCGGCGGCGCGGCTCACGCGGGGCGCCTCGGCCGCGCTGGCCGTCGGGATCACGATCGCGAGGCCGTCGGCCTCTTCCCGGATCGCGTAGCCGGTCTTGCGCGTCATGTCGAAGACGACGCGCGAGATGCCCTTGCGCCACTGGCTGCCGCGGATCTGCCTGAGCGGTCCCACGCCGACGGGGAGCGGGGTCTTGCGCCAGCTGTAGACGGTGTCCGCGAGATCGACGACGAGGCGGACGGGTCCGTCGATCAGCTCGGCGTTGTACCTGGGTTCGCGCGACGTCTTCACGAACACGGTGACGGCATCGGGCTGCGAGCTCACCGTCACGTCGCTGAGGCGCGCGGGCTCCGTCTGCGCCTGCGCGGTCGCCGCCGGTGCGGCGAGGGCGAGCGCGACGCTCGACGCGAGAAGCAGGCCTGGGATCCGTCGTAGAGCTTTCATTTAATTGGTCGCCAGTTTGAGAACCACGCGGTTGGAGGGTGCGCCGGGCTTCGGCGTCACCGCGAACACCACGCTGTCGGAGCCGATCTCCAGCAGGCGGCCATCCCCGAGCGTGTCCCCGGGTTTGAGGATGTAGCCGATGCCGTCCGGCGCCTCGACCAGAGCGAGCGCCGTCCGGCTACCGCGCACAATACCGCTCAGCTTGGTTGCCGCCACAGTCAATCCTCCCGCACCTTCCCGCAGCTCGAGCGTCACGAAGGGATCGCGGCGCGCCTTCGCCTCGTAGTTCGGCACCTGGGCCATCGGCACCTCGGGCGCCGTCGCCGCGGCGGCCGGAGCCGGCGTCGCGGGCGCGGGTGCCGCCGGGGCCGCCGGCTTCGGGGCCGTCGCCACCGGAGGCTTCGGCGGGGCCGGCGGGGGCGTCGGCGCCGAACCGCCGCAGGCGCCGAGCACCGCGGCGGCGCCGATCAGCCAGACGTGCGAGACCCGGATGCGCATGCCCCAGCCCCTCACTTCTTCGCGCCCGGCGCCTTGGGCGCGGGCGGCGATCCGATGGGACGGTACGAGTAGGTGGCGAGCGTCATCTCGGCGCGCAGCGGGACCCGCTGGCGGGTCAGCGCCGTCAGGCGGAAGTCGGTCACGTTCACCACGCGCGACAGCTTCGCGATGCGCTCGAAGAACTCGCCGACCTCGTGGTACGTGCCCTCGGCCGTGAACGTGATCGGGATCTCGTTGTAGTAGTCCTTCGTGCTCGGGTCGCGCGGCTGGAAGAGCGAGACGCCGAGCCCCGCCTGCGTCCCCGCGTCGGAGAGCGCGCGATAGAGCGTGGGCATCTCTTTCTCGGTGGGCAGCCGCTCCTTCAACAGATTCAGCCGCGCCTCGAGCTCGGCCGCCTCGCGCCGGTACCGCGCCAGGTCCGTCACGACCGCGCGGCTCTGCACCAGCTCCCGCTCCAGCGAGCTCGCCTGCGCGCGGAGGGCCGAGACCCGCGCTTCGATCGGCGAGAGCAGCAGGAAGTACGCGGCCGCGCCGATCACGGCGAGCCCGAACAGGCCGGCCACGACCTTCTGCGGCTTCGGCGCGTTGACGAGCGGATCGAAGAACGCGGGGAGCGCCATCTCAGCCCTCGAACCGGCAGGTGACCTCGAAGGTCACCGGCAACGATGGCCGGGCCAGGTCCCGGCGGGACACCACGATGTCCACGTCCTTGAATCTCCCCGACGAGCGCAGGTTCGACATGAAGTCCGAGACGGCGGTCGTCGAGAACGCCGCGCCGCCGATGCGGAGGACCGAGTTCCGCTCCTCCAGCCGCGTGATCCAGAGATCCCGCGGGATGACGTCGGCGAAGGCGTCGGCGAGGAGGATCGGCTTGGACTGGTCCCGCGTGAGCTTCTCGATGACGTCGACCCGCTTCCGGAGCTCCGCCGCCTGATCCTTGATCTTGTTACCCTGGCCGATCGTGACCTTCAGGGAGGCGATCTCCCTGGACTTCCGGGAGACTTCGTCGGCGAGCGTCGCCTCCTCGGCCGAGAGCGACCACCAGTACGCGCCGAGGCCGACGACGGCCAGCACGTAGAGGACGCCGAAGAGCAACCCCAGGTTGAAGCTGGGCAGCGTCAGCGTGATACCGACGCCGCGCCGGCGCCGGCGCGCGGGTGCGAGGTTGATCCGGATCATCAGCCTTTGTCTCCAGGTCGGCGCAGCGCCAGGCCGACGGCGACGGCGAACGAGGGCGCCGAGCTGGCGACCTCGTCGGCGTAGGCCGGATCGACCTCGATGCGCTCGAAGGGCTTGGCCAGCTCCACCGGGATGCCCCAGTTCGACGACAGGTAGTCGTTGAGGCCCGGGAGCTGGGAGCAGCCGCCGGCGAGCACGATCTTGCCGATGCGCTCGGACTCGGCGGTGGAGGCGAAGTAGTCGAACGTGCGCTGCACCTCGAGCGAGAGCTCGCGCGACACGGCCTCGAGGGCCGGCACCACGGTCTCCCAGCGGACGCCGACGTCCCGGCCGAGCTTGGCGGCTTCGGCCTGCTCGAAGGGGATCTTGAGCTGCTGGGCGATCGCCTGGGTGTAGTTGTTGCCGCCGAACGGGATGTCACGGGCGAAGATCGTCGCTCCGCCCCGGACGACGTTGGTCTTCATGATCGAGGCGCCGATGTCGATCAGCGCGACCGCCTCGCCCCGCTCCTCGGGGAAGTTGTGCTCGAACTGGTTGCCGAGCGCGAAGCTGTCGACGTCGACGATGCTCGGGATCAGGCCCGCCTCCTCGACCACGGCCGAGTACTCGAGGACCTTCGACTTCTTGACGGCGACCAGGATCAGGTCCATCACGCCGTCGTGCTGGCCGACGCCGTGGTAGTCGAGGAAGACCTCGTCGATCGCGAACGGGATGTGGTGCTCGGCCTCGAGCTGGACGACGTCGTGGACCTCCTTGGGCGGCACCTGCGGGATCTGGACCTTCTTGATGATCAGCTCGCGGCCGCAGATCGCGATCGCCGTCTCGTTGCCCTTGACGCCCGCCTTGCTCACGGCGCTCCGGATCGCGTCGACCACGGTCGGCGGATCCTTGATCGTGCCGTCCGCGATGACGTCGGGCGGCAGCGACGCGGTGCCCAGCGCCACGACCCGCCCGATCCCGCCCGAGTCGCGCAGCAACTGGACGACCTTCACCGCGCTCGAGCCGATGTCGAGGCCGAATAGCTCAGGGGTCTTTCGGAAGAGGGCCATAATTAACGCCTTTCCCTTGGCTGGCTACGTAGTATAGAGGCCACGCCTCAAGGGGCCAATATTTTCCCACCTACTATATTTGGGCGTCGCGAGGCTCGCGGCCCCTACCGATCGAATCCCGTTGGCGGGATCAGCCGTCCTGCGGCGTGAAGTCCTTGGGCGTGACGAGGCTGTTCGCCTCGGTGAGGTCCAGCACCGTGTCCTTGCCGGGGGCGACGCTGACCTTCAATTCCCACATGCGCGTGCCCGCACTCTCGGCGGTGATGCGGTAGCTTCCGGGCGGGACGTTCTTGAAGTCGTAGCCCCAGCCGAGCTTGAAGTTGGTGCCCTGCAGGTGGACGTCCCGGTTGGTGTCGTCCTCGCCCGAGATGGCCACGGTGACCCGCACCAGGTGGTCGCGGGGGTCGATCCCGCCCCACGTGAGCTTGCCCAGCAGCTTGCCCCTGGGCGGGCCGCTGGCCGTCGCGGGCTCCGGCTTCGACGCCTGCCGTGGCTCGGGCACGGAGCCGTCGAGGGCGCCCGCCTTCGCCAGCCAGTCCCGGGCGAGCCGGACCTCGTCGGATCCCGCCGCGCCGTTGCTGGCGACGAACCGGAACTGCTCGATCGTCTCGTCCCGCCGGTCGAGGTTGGAGAGCGCCACGCCGAGGGCGAACCTGAGCGACACGTCCTTCGGCTCCTGGTTGACCGCGGCCAGGTACTTGACGACGGCCTTCTCGAAGTCACCCCTCGCCATCAGGGCGTCGCCCTCGGCCTTGAGCTGGGCCGTGAGCGGCCCCTTGGTCGGGGCGCTGGCCGCCGGGGCCGGCGGCTGCGACGGCTGGCAGCCGCCCGCCAGGGCCAGGGTGAGCGCGGCCGCGACGACGAGCCGCAGCACGGTCGTCAGATCTCGCGCCAGCTCGACAGGGAGTGGAGCGCGCGCATCTTCTGGACCATGTCGACGTTCTGCTTGCTGTTCTTGATCGAGAACTGGTTGGCGAGGGCGGCCAGGTAGAACTCGAAGTAGCCGTTCGTCTCGCCCGCCTGCCCCTCGAGCGCGGCCAGCGCGCCCCGGACCTTCGTGACGCTGCCGCTGAAGAACGCCGCGGAGGTGTAGGCGCCCGTGACGATCACGACGCCGTCCCACTCGAAATTGCCGTAGTTCCTCATGTCGCCGTCCTCGACGACGAGGATGCCGGCGCCCTTGATCGGCGGATCGCTCGAGCTGTTGTTGAGCTTGAGGCCGGTGAAGGCCGAGGTCGTGTCGAGCTCGCCGCGGAAGTAGACGAGCTTGGGGTTGTCGCGGCTGCCGAGGTCCACGCAGACCCCCGAGCAGCCGTTGACGGCGTCCGCCGGCGGCAGGAGCGAACTGCACCCCGCCCCGCCGTTGCTGAGCGTGGGCCGGCTGCTGTTGAGCTGGCCGTCGGGAGCCGTGCCGGAGCGGCCGCTGAAGACCATGGGGCAGGCCATGGTCGACTGGAGCACGGTCGTGCCGGGGAACGCCGCGAGCTTCGACAGGAAGTTCGACATCACCGACGGATTCAGCGAGGCGTCGGCCTGGATCGTGTTGAGGCCGGTCGTGAACGAGCCGTCCACCTCGCTCTTGCCCATGACCGAGGCCTTCTTGTTGTTGGAGCAGGTCGAATTGCAGCTCCCGGAGGTGCCGAACGCGCTCTCCACCCGGGCCTCGTAGGTCATGCCGACGTTCGCCTGCGTGCCCGTCTGGGTCGCGAGGCCGTACTTCCGCGTGCCCGCCGGGTCGGTCGTCGTCCAGTTGGACACGGTGTCGCAGTCCGACGCGCAGGAGTAGTCGCGGCCGTCCATCTCGAAGTTCTGGGTGTTGAGGTAGGTGTCGGCCTGGCTGCCGGGGAGGTTGACGGCGCCCGGGAAGGGCGGCAGGGCCAGGCGCTTGACGACGACCTCGAGCGTCTTGCTGGCGTTGTTGAACGTGCCGGTCGCCCGCATGACGACGATCTGGTTGCCGTCCGTGGTCACACTGGTGTCCACGCTGACGCCGGTGAGGGCGTTGTCGCTGGCCTGGTAGTCGTTGCGGACGCTGACCGTGAAGCTCCCGCTGGCGCTGTCGAGCCCCGGCAGGGTCGCCGCGCTCATGTTGGGCAGGATGACCCAGGGGCTCGCCGTGGTGGCGCCCGTGAGCAGGCCCGACCAGGCGTTGCTGGCGTCCGCGGTCGCGATGAGCGAGTTGAAGCCGACCTCGAGGCCGGCCTCGGCCAGGTAGCGGGCCCGCGTCGTGTCGGCGAGGTTGCGCGAGATCTGGGGCTCGAAGGCGCTCACCGACAGGAACGCGAGCACGAGCCCCGTGAGCGTCAGCAGGATCATCATCGCGAGCACGAGCGCGACGCCGCGCTCGTTGCCGAGCACCGCTCTCCATCTCTTCATAGCCGTCAACCCACCCGGGACTGCTGTGACTGATCGCCTTTGCCGGCGACAGGCGTCCCTCCCCGGGGATGTTAGCAGGACTACGCCCTCCCCGGGAGGGCCGAGACGCTGCGATTCGCGCGGCGCGTCAGATCTCGCGCCAGCTCGACATGCTGTGGAGCCCGCGCATCCGCTGGACCAGGTCGACGTTCTGCTTGCTGTTGAGCACCGTGAAGTGGTTGGCCGCCGCGTTCAGGTAGAACTCGAAGTAGCCGCTCGCCTCGCCCGCCTGGCTCTCGTTCGCGACGAAGGCGCCGCGGATCGTCGTCGTGCTGCCGTCCATGAAGCCCGCGCCCACGTAGCGGCCGGTGACGATCACGATCCCGTCCCACTTGAAGTTCGTCATCTGCTTGAAGTCGCCGTCCTCGACGATCAGGATCCCGGCGCCCCGGATGAACGGGTCCGACTGGTTCGTGCCGGCCTGGAGGCCGACGAACGACGAGGTGCTGTCGAGCTCGCCGCGGAAGTAGACGAGCTTCGGGTTGCTCCGGCTCCCGAGGTCGAGCGTCTGGCTCATCGTGCAGCTCGACCCCCCGGTGCCGCCGTTGTTGTTGACGAGCGTCGGCCGGCTGGGGTCGCTCGCGCTGCCGTTGAGCTTCATGGGGCACGCCTTCGTGGACTGGTAGATCTGCGTCCCCGGGTACGTCGCGAGCTGGGCCAGGAAGCTCGCCATCGTCGAGGGCGTCAGGGAGGAGTCCGCGCCGATCGTGTTGAGGCCGCTCGTCGTGCCGGTCGGGTTCGTCTGGTCCTTGCCCTGGATCGAGTTCTTCTTGTTGGTCGAGCAGCCGGCGTTGCAGCTCCCGGAGGTGCCGAAGGCGCCCTCCACGCGCGCCTCGTAGGTGATGCCGACGTTCGACTGGGTCCCCGTGTTCGTCGACATCGCGTACTTCGCCGGGTTGCTCGCGCTGAGACTCCACTGCGAGTCGTTGTCGCAGTTGGACGAGCAGGCGTAGTCGCGGCCGTCGATCTCGAACTGCTGGGTGTTGATGTAGCTGTCAGCCTGGTTGCCCGGGACGTTGACGGCGCCGGGGAAGGGCGGCAGCGCGAGGCGCTTGACGACGACCTCGAGGGTCTTGCTGGCGTTGTTGAACGTGCCGGTCGCGCGCAGGACGACGATCTTGTTGCCGTCCGTGGTCACGTTGGTATCCACGGTCGTGCCGGTCAGGGCGTCGTCGCTGGCCTGGTAGTCGTTGCGGACGCTGACCGTGTAGGTCCCGCTGGTGCTGGTGAGCCCGGGCAGCGCGGCCGCGCTCATGTTGGGCAGGACGACCCAGGGGCTCGACGTGGTGGCGGTCGCGAGGAGGCCCGTCCACGAGTTGTTGCTGTCGTTGGTCACGATCAGCGCGTTGAAGCCGACCTCGAGGCCGGCCTCGGCCAGGTAGCGGGCCCGGGCCGTGTCGCTGAGGTTCCGAGCGATCTGCGGCTCGATGGCGCTCGCGGACAGGAAGGCGAGGACGAGGCCCGTGAGCGTCAGCAGGATCATCAGGGCGAGCACGAGCGCGACCCCCCGCTCGCTGCCCAGGACCCGTCTCCGCGGTCTCATGGCCTCCCGGACCCGCTCGATCTCTAGATCTCCCGCCAGCTCGACATGCTGTGGAACCCGCGCATCCGCTGGACCAGGTCGATGTTCTGCTTGCTCGCCTTGACCTTGAAGTCGTTGGCGTCGGCGTTCAGGTAGAACTCGAAGTAGCCGCTGGCCTCGCCCGCCTCCGACTCGACGGCGGTCAGCGCGCCCCGGATCTTCGTGACGCTGCCGCTGAAGAAGGCGGCGGACGTGTACCGGCCCGTGACGATCACGATGCCGTCCCACTCGAAGCTGCCGTAGTTCCTGAGGTCGCCGTCCTCGATGATGAGGATGCCGGCGCCCTTGATCGGCGGATCGTCGTCCTCGTCGTTGAGCCGGAGCCCCGTGAAGGCCGAGGTCGTGTCGAGCTCGCCGCGGAAGTAGACGAGCTTGGGGTTGTTCCGGTCCCCGAGGTCCAGGCAGCGGCCGCTGCAGCCGGCGACGGTGCCGGCGGCGGGCAGGAGCGAGCTGCAGCCGGAGCCCGAGCCGTTGCTGATCGTGGGCTTGGCCTCGTTGCCCGAGCCGGAGCGGCCGGTGAGCCTCATCGGGCACGCCATCGTGGACTGGAGCACCGTCGTCCCCGGGTAGCTGCCGAGCTTGTTCACGAAGTCCGCCATGACCGTCGAGTTCAGCGACGAGTCGGGCGCGATCGTGTTGAGCCCCGTCGTCGTGCCGCCGGGGTTGGTCTGGTCCTTGCCGCGGATCGAGTTCTTCTTGGCGGTCGAGCAGCCCGCGTTGCAGCTCCCGGAGGTGCCGAAGGCGTTCTCGACGCGGGCCTCGAAGGTGATGCCGACGTTCGTCTGGGTGCCCGTGTTGGTCGCCAGCGCGTACTTGGCCGCGTTGGCGGAGACGCCCCAGTTCGCGTCGTTGTCGCAGTTGTTCGAGCACGCGAAGTCGCGGCCGTCGACGTCGAAGTTCTGCGTGTTGATGTAGGAGTCGGCCTGGTTGCCCGGGAGGTTGACGGCGCCGGGGAAGGGCGGCAGCGCGAGGCGCTTGACGACGACCTCCAGGGTCTTGCTGGCGTTGTTGAACGTGCCGGTGGCCCGCATGATGACGATCTTGTTCCCGTCCGTGGTCACGTTGGTGTCCGCGGCGACGCCGGTCAGGGCGTTGTCGCTGGCCTGGTAGTCGTTGCGGACGCTGACCGTGTAGATCCCGCTGGTGCTGGTGAGCCCGGGCAGCGTGGCCGCGCTCATGTTGGGCAGGATGACCCAGGGGCTCGACGTGGTGGCGGTCGCGAGGAGGCCCGTCCACGAGTTGTTGCTGTCGTTGGTCACGACCAGCGAGTTGAAGCCGACCTCGAGGCCGGCCTCGGCCAGGTAGCGGGCGCGCGTCGTGTCGCTCAGGTTGCGGGAGATCTGGGGCTCGAAGGCGCTCGCGGACAGGAACGCGAGGACGAGGCCCGTGAGCGTCAGCAGGATCATGAGGGCGAGCACGAGCGCCACGCCGTGCTCGTTGCCGAGGACCTTCCGCCACCTGTTCATCGCTTCGGCCTCCAGACCGCGCCCAGCGCGCGGTGTCAGTTCGTCCGGTTCCGCAGCCGGACCGTATCGATCATCGTGACCAGGACCTTGCCCTGCAGCGTCCCCTGACCCTGCACCGCGGGCTGGGTCGTCATCGTGATGAGGACCTGGCGGATGGCGGTGCCCGTCGCGGCGTTGCCGGCGCTGTCCTGGAACGTGAACGTGAGGCTGCTGATCCCGGTCACGAGCGTCACCGCAGAGGCGTCGACGCCGATCTCCCGGCGGGTCAGCGCGCCGCTCGTGACCGCGTAGACGATCTGCTCCCCCCGCTGCGTCGTGGTCGTGGTCCCGTCGGCGTTCACCACGACGTAGTTCACCGTGCCACTCGTGTCGATCCCCGAGGTGCCGTTCCAGTCGCCGCTCCAGTCGTTCTGGATCGTGAAGCCCGTCGCGCTGGTGTTGGTGATCGCCGCGAACGCGGTCACGCCGCTGTTGGCGCACGTCGGGCAGAAGCCCGCGTCGCGGAGCTCGTCGACCACCCGATCGATCGCGAGCCGGACGTTCTGCTGCGCCTCGATCTGGCGCGAGCCGCGCAGGTAGCTCTCCTGCCCGCTCTGGAGCATGACCAGGAGCCCCGCCATGACGAACGTGATGACCGCGCAGGCGACGAGGAGCTCGGAGAGCGTGAACCCCCGCTGCGAGCGGACGCGCGCGAGTGTCTTCATGGCCGCTTTGCCTCAGGTCCTCGGCACCAGCATGACGACGACCGTCACCTGCCGCTCCTGGCTCAGGTCGCCGCGGCTCGTGACCGGCCGGTAGAAGACCGACACCGTGACCAGCTTGCAGTTCGCGTCGCACGGCTGACCCGGGGACGCGGCGTTCGGGTCGTCCACGATCACCGTGGTGCGCCGGTAGAGCGGCGCGCCGGCGATCGCCCCGTAGGCCTCGTTGGTCGTGCCCGCGGTGAGCGTCGCGCTCCCCCAGCTCGTGAGCGCCAGGTTCTTCAGGACCTCGAGCCGCTGCTCGGCGAGGAAGGTGGCCTGGGTCTCGCCCTTGCCGGTCTCCACACCGCTGGTCGCGTACTGGAAGCCCGTCGCCACGGCCAGGAGGCCGATGGAGAGCACGAACGTCGCCACCAGGACCTCGGCGAGCGTGAAGCCGCCCCGTGCCCTCGCTCCGAGTCCGAACCGTCGACGCGTCATTGCACCCTCACCTGTCCCGAGGCGGAGACGACGACGTCCCGCGTCTTGCCGGTCGTCGGGTGGGTCACCCGCAGTGTCGCCGCGGTGCTCGCGGCGCCCAGGTTCGTGAAGACGACGCTCGTGCCGCTGGCGAAGCTCGCCTGCATGCCGCTCGTGAGCGGGATCAGGCCGGCCGACGTCGTGCCGGCGCCGGTGAAGAGCGTGCCGCCGCAGCTGCCGGTCCTCAGCGTGATCGAGCCGCTGCTGACCTGGACGCAGACCGTCGTGTTGCGGGAGATCGCGAGCTGGCGGCCTCGGTTGACCGCGGTGGCCAGCTCCTCCGCGCCCGCCTGCACCGAGGACGCCTGCCAGTAGCTGATCAGCGAGGGCGCCGCCAGCACCGACAGCACGCCGATCATCACGATGACGACGAGCAGCTCCGCCAGCGTGAAGCCGCGCTCTAGCGCCCGAATCCGCTCAGGTACCATTCGACCACCCTTTCGCCCCAGAAAAGTCCTACGAGTCCACCAGTTGCAAGGAAAGGGCCAAACGGGATGGGGTCTTTCCGGCCCACGCCGCCGACGGCCAGGAGGACCGACGCCAGGGTCCCGCCCGTCAGGATACCCACGAACAGCGCGAAGAGAAGGGCTTTCCAACCCAGGAAGGCGCCAAGCATGGCGCCGAGCTTGACGTCGCCCAGGCCCATGCCCTCGGCCCCGGTGACCAGAGCGTAGCCGGCGACGATGGCCAGAAACACACCACCGCCGACGAGGATCCCGAGAACGGAGTCGAGCCACGACACGCGCTGAGTCGCCAGGCTGGCAACCACACCTGCCAGAATGCCGGGCAGGCTGATCACATCCGGAATTATCCGGTGGCGGGCGTCGATGCCGCTGATGGCGATGAGTGCCCCCACGAACACCGCCGCGACGACGAAGTCCGCCGTCGGCCCGAACTCGAGCCACGCGAGCGCGAACACCGCCCCGGTGACGAGCTCGACGAGCGGGTACTGCCAGGAGATCGCCATCCCGCACGTGCGACAGCGGCCGCGCAGCGCCAGGAACGAGAGCACGGGGATGTTGTCATGCCACGCCAGCGCCGTCCCGCAGCCGGGGCACGCCGAGGCGGGACGCCAGAGGCTCCGCCCCTCGGGCAGCCGGAGGATCACGACGTTCAGGAAGCTGCCGACCGCGAGCCCGAAGAGGACGACCGTGACGAGCGCGCCGACGGGCCAGGTCGCGGGCGTGAGCACCGTCATCGCCTCACCAGTCCGTCACGAGCGTGGGCGCGATCAGCCGCGCCATCTTCGGGTCGAACATCCCGAGGATGCCGTACGTGGTGCGGGCCGCCCGCAGGTCGCCGAGCTCGACGTAGACCTTCGTGAGCCCGAACCACGGCTGTGGCGCGTCGAACTTGACCTCGACGGCGCGCCGGTAGCTCGCGAGCGCTTCCACCGGCCGGCCCAGCTCGACGAGGGCCAGGCCGATGTTGGTGTGGGCGAACGCGAGCTCGGGCTTGAGCCCGGCCGCGCGGCGCAGCGGGACGAGCGCCTCGTCGGGCCGGTGCGCGCTGATCAGCGCCGCGCCGAGGTTGTTCAGCACGTCGGCGTCGTCCGACCGCTTCGCCAGATAGACGCGGTAGTGCGCGATCGCCTTGTCCCACTCGCTCAGCAGGGCGTAGCTGTAGCCGAGGTGCTTGTGCGCCTTGACCTGGTCGGGCCGGAGCTCGAGCACGCGGTCGAACTGCGTGATCGCGAGCCCGAGGTGGCCCTGCTGGGACAGGAACACCCCGAGGTTGCCGTGACAGAGCGAGCAGTCCGGGTCCGACTCGAGCGAGTACCGCCACAGCGTCTCGGTGTCGCGCCAGACCTGGACCTGCTGCGCGGTGAGGACGGCGAGGCCCAGGGCCCACGCGATGCCCGCGCCGACGACCGCCTTGAAGAGCGCAGGCCGCAGCCGGCCCGCGGCCCCGGCGCGCGCGACGACGCCGGCCGCCGCGCCGACCAGGAGCGCGAGCCCGAGGCCCGGCAGGAAGCTGTACCGGTCGTGGGTGAGCTGGTGGCCCGAGTGCACGATGCCGATCACCGGGCCGAGGCCGACCGCGTAGTACGCGAAGACCGTCAGGCCCGCGGGCCAGCGTCGCGCGAGGGCGACGAGCGCGACGACGCCGGCGCTCACCACGAGCGTGGGCACGAGGAAGCGGGGGGCGAGCAGGCTCACCGTCGCCGGCAGCTCGTAGAGCGGGGTGAGCCGGAGCGGCAGCAGCGTCTTCTCGACGTAGAACCAGAGGCTGAAGGCGCTCATCCCGACCCGCGCCGAGAGCGGGTAGCGCTCGAGCGGGGTGATGAACAGGTTCGCCGCCTGGGCGTGGTACGTGACGAGGGCACCGGCCACGCCGAGGACCGCGAACGGCAGCTTCTCGAGCCAGACGCGCCGCGCCGCGGGGCCGAGCCATCCCCGCCAGCCCCCGCCGAGCCGGCCCAGCGGGTGGATGTCGAGCAGGATCAGCACGGCGGGAAGCACCATCACGCTCGCCTTGGAGCCCAGCGCCAGCAGATAGAAGCCGAGCGACGCGACGAGCGCGAGCGCGCGCCGCCGGCCGCGGGCGTCCGCCGCGCGGACGTAGGTGAGCACCGTCAACAGGAAGAAGAGCCCCGAGAGGACGTCGCGCCGCTCGGTCGCCCAGGCCACCGACTCCGCGCGCAGCGGGTGCAGGCCGAAGAAGAGCGTCGCCGCGACGGCGGCGATGCGCAGCGGGGTCCCGGACAGCGTCGTCGCCTTCGCGAGCAGCCTGAGCGCGACGACGTAGAGCACGGCCATGCTCAGCGCGTAGATCAGCAGGCTCGTGAGGTGGTAGCCGCTCGGGTTCATCCCCCAGAGTTCGTAGTCGAGCCCGAACGTGAGCCACGTCACGGGGATGTAGTGCCCCATCAGGAGGGTCGTGAAGAAGTACCTGAGCTGAGGCGCGGCCAGGCCGCGCCAGTTCGGGTTCTCGTAGAGGGTGACCTGGTCGTCCCACTCGACGAACCCGTTCCAGAGCGCCGGTGAGAAGACCGCGAACGTGACCAGCGCGATCGCGACGGGGACGACGGCGGCGCGCAGGGCGCGGGCGACCGCGCCGAGCGCCGCGTCGTGCGCGCGCTCGGCGATCGCCACCGCCGGGGCAGCCGTCGCGACGTTCGTGGTCTCCATGTCGGGCATCAGGCTCCTATGATGGCACGTCGTGCGCTGCCGGGAATGCAACCCGCACGGCAGGAGGGGCGCCTCCTCCCGTGCGGGTCCCGAAGTCCGCGGCGCTGGGCCGCGGCCTTACGGAGCGGACGCGGTGGCGCCGTCACCCGTGGCGGAGATCACGAAGGTGCCCGCCGAGGTGTTGGGCGCGTACGCGTACGGGGTCGACCAGCCGCCCGGCGTCGAGGGGATCGCGGCCATGAACGGGCCCGCGGTCTGGCCCTGGCCGTTGGACGCCGTCGCGGTCAGCAGGTCGAGCGACGCCGGGACGTTGCCCATGTGGGCCGAGTAGATGGAGACGGCCGAGGCCAGCGCGCGCGTGTCCGCCTGGGCCTTGGCGATGCGCGCCCGGGCCTGGACGTTGGCGTAGAGCGGGATGGCGATGGCCGCCAGGATGCCGATGATCGCCACGACGATCATCAGCTCGATCAGCGTGAAGCCGCGCTGATCACCGAGCTTGCAGCGCTTCTTGGTCCACCAGTAACTCATCGAAGTCCTCCTTGGTGAGTGGCTTGCCCCCGAGTGTTGCAGCTTCGGTGCCACCCGATGTCCCGAAGCCCGTGTCTTGTTTTCCGCGCTGTTCCGACCCGCCGCGATTTCCGGTTCCACCTGCTGCTGACTGCGGTTGGCACCATGGCTGACGAAAAGCGTCATGAGCCTACGGCAGCAAGACCGTGACGCCGTCGCCGGTCGCCGAGACCGACCAGGTGTCGTTGGCGGTGTTCGGCGTATACGCGTACGGCGTCGACCACCCGGCCGGCGTCGAGGGCACGGAGGCCAGGAACGGACCCGCGGTCTGGCCGAGGCTGTTGGTCTGGGCCGCGGTCAGCGCTCCGAGCGACGGCGGCACGTTGCCCATGTGCGCCTGGTAGAGGGACACGGCCGCGTTGATCGAGCGCGCGTCGGCCTGGGCCTTGGCGACCCGGGCGCGCGCCTGGACGTTCGCGTACAGCGGGATGGCGATCGCCGCGAGGATGCCGATGATCGCCACGACGATCATCAGCTCGATCAGCGTGAAGCCGCGCTGGCTTCCGGGTGTCACGCGCCGTTGCTTCAGCCACCGAGCCATTGAACTCCTCCGTCGTCAGGTTCGGTCAATCCACTCCATGCAGGGGCAATGCCGAAGTCGATGGCGACTCGTAACTCGTTGTCTTGCTGGCGATTCTTGGGTCGATACCCGACCGGAAATCGCTCCAGGAATGACGCGGGGTGTAAGCCGGGTGACAACCAGCGTCAGCGCGGGCCCGCGCGTGCGGTGAGTTTCTGGAGCTTGTAGCGGAACTGCCGGAAGCTGATCCGGAGCAGCTCGGCGGCGCGCGTCTGGACGCCCCCCGTGCGCGCGAGGGCCATCTGGATGTACCGGTGCTCGATCTGGTCCAGCGTCACCTCGAGATCCAGGCCCTCGGGCGGGATCTCGATCGGGACCTCCTGCGCGTCCGGGGGCCGCCGCAGATCGGGCGGCAGCGCCTCGGCTTCGAGCATGTCCCCGCTGCCGAGCACGAGCGCGCGCTCGATCACGTTCTCGAGCTCGCGGATGTTCCCGGGCCAGCGGTGCTGCTCGAGAACGGCGAGCGCCTCGGGCGTGACGCCCCGGACGGTCTTGCCCAGCTCCGCGGAGATCTTCTGGATGAAGTGCGCGACGAGCAGCGGGATGTCCTCGCGGCGCTCGCGCAGCGGCGGCAGATGGATCGGGATCACGTTCAGGCGGTAGAAGAGGTCCTCGCGGAGCACGCCCTCGCCGACCGCCCTGGCGACGTCGCGGTTCGAGGCGGCGATCAGGCGCACGTCCACCTTGACGTCGCGCGTGTCGCCGACGCGACGGATCTCGCGCTCCTGGATCGCGCGGAGGAGCTTCACCTGGACGGACTGGGGGATCTCGGTGATCTCGTCGAGGAACAGCGTGCCGCCGTCGGCCGCGGAGAACAGGCCGGCCGTGCTGGCCACGGCGCCCGTGAAGGCGCCCTTGACGTGCCCGAAGAGCTCGGACTCCATCAGCGTCTCCGGGACCGCACCGCAGTTCACCGAGACGAACGGCCGGCTGCGCCGCGCGCTTTCCTGGTGGATCGCCTGGGCGACGAGCTCCTTGCCGGTCCCGCTCTCGCCCGTCACCATGATCGTCGAGACGCTGTCCGCGGTCTTGCGGATGGTCTCGTACACGGCGAGCATCAGGGGGCTCTTGCCGACGAAGCCGCCGACGCCGCGTTCCCTGCGGAGCTGCCGCTTGAGCGCCGTGTTCTCGTCCTGGAGCCGCTTGCGCTCGAGCGCGTTCGCGATCGTCAGCTTGATCTCGTCCATCTTGAACGGCTTGGTGATGTAGTCGTAGGCGCCGAGCTTCATCGCCTCGACCGCCGTCTCCGTGGACGCGAACGCGGTGACGACCAGGACGACCGTCTGCGGGGACAGCTCCTTGGCGGCGCGCAGGACCGCGAGGCCGTCCACCTTCCGCATGCGCAGGTCGGTGATGACCAGGTCGAACGACCCGGCCCGGAGCGCCTCGAGCGCGTGCTCGCCGCCGTCGGCGACGGTCACCTCGTGGCCGACCTGCTTGAGCATGATCGCGAGCAGCTCGCGCATGCTGCGCTCGTCGTCGACGACCAGGACCCGGGTGTCAGGCATCGTGGGCGGGCAGGGAGATCGTGAACGTGGTGCCGAGGCCGGGCGCGCTGCGCACGTCGATGTCGCCGCCGTGGTCGCGGACGATGCGGTGCACGAGCGCGAGCCCGAGCCCGGTGCCCTCGGGCTTGGTCGAGTAGAAGGGCTCGAAGATCTGCGCGAGGTCGCCCGGGGCGAAGCCCTCGCCCGTATCGGTGACCCAGACCTCGAGCGTCCGGCCGCGCGCCGCCGCCCCGAGGCGGAGCTCACCGCCCCCGGGCATCGCCTCGACCGCGTTGAGGCACAGGTTCCAGAGGACCTGGCGGAACTGCTGGGGGTCGACGCGCCAGAGGAGCCCCGGCGCGAGCTCCCGCACGATCTTGAGGCCCTCGGGCAGGGCGCGGTGGCCGAGGAGCACCAGGACCTCCCCGGCGGTCTCCGCGATGTCCGTGGTCTGGAGCGCGAGCGGCGCCGGGCGCGCGTACTCGAGGAAGTTCTTGATGATCCGGTTGAGCCGTTCGGACTCGCGGAGCACGATCTGCGACAGGCGCTCGCGCGCGTCGGGCGCCGTGGACGGGCCCGCGAGGACCTCGATGGCACCGGTGAGCGACGCGAGCGGGTTCCGGAGCTCGTGCGCGATGTTGGCCGACATGCGGCCGAGCGTCGCCAGCCGGTCGGCCTGACGCACCCGGGCCTCCATCGCACGGATCGCGGAGACGTCCTCGCACGCCGCGATCAGACCGACCCGTTCGCCCTCGCCGGAGCGGAGCGCCGAGAACGTCACGCGGACGGCGGCGCTCGTGCCGTCGGGGCGGCGCAGCGTGGTCTCGCGCGGGAGCGACACGCGCGGGCCCGCGTCGACCGCCGCGGCGATCTCGTCGAGGTTCGCGAAATCGCCGAAGATGGCCGCCCACGGGCTGACGATCGCCCGCGAGGCCTGCACCCCCGTGATCTCCTCCGCCGCCCGGTTGAACGCGGTGATGCGGTGGCTCGCGTCGAGGGCGATGAGCCCGGTGCCGACCGACAGGAAGACGAGGTCCTTGAAGGCCTGGAGGTCGAGGAGGTCGCGCCGCTGGGTCTCGAGCTGAGCGCGCGTGGCCCGGAACTGCTCTGCGAGCCCGCCGGCGACGATCGCCACCGTGAGGAAGGTCCCCGCGTTGAGGAAGATCGTCAGCAGCTCGAGCGCCGTCGTCTCCTGCGGCGCGTCGAAGAAGATGCCCAGCGGCAGCACGGTCCGGCCCAGCACGACGCCCGTGTAGAGGACGCTCGAGACGGCCGCGATCGCGAGTCCGCCGGTCCGCGACAGGAGGACGCACGCCCCCGTCACCAGGAGCACGTAGAGGAAGGCGAAGATCGAGGAGGCGCCGCCGGTGGCGAGGACCACGGCGGTGATGAGCGCCGCGTCGAGCAGGCAGATCAGCCACGCGATCCGGCCGGGCTGTGCGAGCGGTCTCGTGAAGAGGAGCGCGGCCGACGAGCCGACCGCCACCAGGAGCGCGAGGGCCAGGATCGCGGTCTCGCCCGGCAGGAAGCCGGACGACATGAGCGGCCCGAGCGCGAGGAGCAGGGCGGCGAGCCCGAGCCTCGCCCAGGCGAACCCGCGCAGCAGGCCGCCGATGTTGAGCGCCTTCACTACTTCATCAAGGTGACCAGCCTGAAGATCGGCAGGTACATGGCGACGACCAGGCCGCCGACCACGACACCGAGGAACACGATCATGATGGGCTCGAGGAGCGACGTGAGCGCGCCGACCGCGGTGTCGACCTCGTCGTCGTAGAAATCGGCGATCTTGTTCAGCATCTGGTCGAGCGCGCCCGTGTTCTCACCGACGTTGATCATGTGCACGACCATCGACGGGAACACGGAGCTGCCGCGCAGCGGCTCCGAGAGCGTGCGGCCGGAGGTGACCGCCGTGCGCGCCTGCATCACCTCGCGCTCGACCACGCGGTTGCCCGCCGAGCGCGCCGTGATCAGGAGCCCCTCGAGGATGGGGACGCCCGAGGAGATCAGGGTGCCGAGCGTGCGCGTGAAGCGCGCGACCGCGACCTTCCGGATCAGCATGCCGATGACGGGCACCCGCAGCAGGAAGGCGTCGATCACCTTGCTGCCCTGGTCCGTGTTGTAGTAGCGCTTGATGCTGTAGATGGTCCCCGCGATGGCGCCGATCAGGAACAGGATGTACTTCTGCGTGAACTCGGACACGAGCATGACGATCTTGGTCGGCAGGGGCAGGTCCGCGCCGAGCCCCTGGAACATCTTCGCGAACGTCGGGATGACGAAGATCATCATGAAGATGATGACGAGCGCGGCCACGCCCATGATCGTGAGCGGGTACACCATCGCGCCCTTCACCTTGGCCTTGAGCTTCGCGGCTTTCTCGATGTAGCCGGAGAGTCGCTGGAGCACGACGTCGAGCACACCGCCCGACTCGCCGACCTGGAGCATGTTGGTGAACAGGTCGTTGAAGACCCGCGGGTATTTCCGGAAGGACTCCGCGAGCGTCGCGCCGCCCTCGACCTCGCGCGCGATCTTGCCGGTGACGTCGCGCAGCGCCTTGGAGTCGCCCTGCTCGGCGAGGATCGACAGGCACTGGGCGATCGGCAGGCCGGCGTCGACCATGGTGGAGAACTGCCGCGTGTAGATCGCCAGGTCCTTGTCCTTGACCCTGCCGCCGATCTTCTTGACGGCCGCGGCCCTGGCCTGGCGCTCCTGGACGGACGTGGCGACGATGCCTCGGGCGCGCAGCTGGGCGACGGCCGCGGGGCGGTCGTCGGCTTCGATCTCGCCGGACACGGCCCCCGCCGAGGACCGGCCACGATACGCGAACACTGCCATGGTCGCCTCCTAACGCTTGGCGAACGGTGACGCGCCGGCCGCCGCGGGGGCCAGAGCCGGACCCTCGTGAGACAGGAGCTGCTGCAGCTCCTCGGGGAGGGTCGAGCGGTTGAACGCGTCCTCGCGGGTGATGAGCTTGCGCTTCGTGAGGTCCGCGAGCGACTGGTTCATCGTCTGCATGCCGAACTTCTGCCCGGTCGCGATCGCCGAGTACACCTGATGGATCTTCTCCTCGCGGATCAGGTTCCGGATCGCGGGCGTGGCCACCATGATCTCCATCGCCATCGCGCGGCCACCGCCGATCTTGGGCACGAGCGTCTGTGAGAGCACGCCCTCGATCACGAGGGCGAGCTGCGCGCGCACCTGCGCCTGCTGGGAGGTCGGGAACACGTCGATGATGCGGTTCATGGTCTGCGCGCAGGAGTTCGTGTGCAGCGTGCCGAAGGTCAGGTGGCCGGTCTCGGCGATCGTCAGGGCCGCGGCGACCGTCTCGAGGTCGCGCATCTCGCCGACCAGCACGACGTCCGGGTCCTGGCGGAGGATCGACTTGAGCGCCTTCGCGAACGAGTGTGTATCCGCGAAGACCTCGCGCTGGTTGACCAGGCACTTCTTGTGCGGGTGCACGAACTCGATCGGATCCTCGATCGTCATGATGTGCTCGTGCCGCTCGCTGTTGATCTTGTCGATCATCGCCGCGAGCGTCGTCGACTTCCCCGAGCCCGTCGGCCCGGTCACGAGGATGAGCCCCTTCGGCCGCTCGGCGAGCTGCTGGACGATCGGCGGCAGGCCGAGCTCCTCGAAGGTGCGGATCTTGTAGGGGATGATCCGGATGGCGGCGGCGACGGCGCCCCGCTGGCGGTAGACGTTGCAGCGGAACCGCGCCAGCCCCTGGATGCCGAACGAGAGGTCGAGCTCGTTCTCCTCCTCGTACTTCTGCTTCTGCGCCTCGTTGAGCACGCTGTAGGACAGGCGCTGCGTGTCCTGGGGGCCGAGGACCTCGTACTGCGTGAGCTGCGTCAGGCGGCCGTTGATCCGGAGCTGCGGGTGCGTGCCGCTCGTGATGTGCAGGTCGGACGCCCCTCGGTCCACCATGAGCTGCAGCAGATCGGCCATGTTGGCGGCCATGCGCTCTCCTCGTCGGGAACGGACCCGGTCAGGACAGGGTGACCCTGAGGACCTCTTCGATCGTCGTCGTTCCGTCGATGACCTTCAGGAGCCCCGACTGCCGCAGCGTCCTCATGCCCTGCGACTGCGCGACCGCCCGCAGCTCCGCCGTCTGCGCCCCCTTGAGGACCGCCTCGCGGATCTCGTCGGTGATCGGCATGACCTCGTAGATCGCGACCCGCCCCTTCATCCCGGTGAAGTTGCAGGTCGGGCAGCCCTTGCCCTTGTAGAGCTGGATCTTGCCCGCGCCCGTCGCCACGTGGCCGTAGGGGGCCAGGGACTCCTCGTCCGCCTCGTACGGCTCCTTGCACTGCACGCACACCTTCCGGCCGAGGCGCTGCGCGAGGATCAGCAGCATCGAGGAGGCGACCAGGAAGGACGGGATGCCCATGTCGAGGAGCCGCGCGACCGTGGAGGGGCAGTCGTTCGTGTGCAGCGTCGTGAAGACGAGGTGGCCGGTGAGCGCCGCGCGGATCGAGATCTGCGCGGTCTCGAGGTCGCGCGTCTCGCCGACGAGGATGACGTCGGGGTCCTGGCGGAGGAAGGAGCGGAGCGCGGCGGCGAAGGTGCGCCCGATGCCCTCGTTGACCTGCACCTGGTTGACGCCCTTGAGGTTGTACTCGACGGGGTCCTCGGCCGTCATGATGTTGACGTCGGGGGAATTGATCGTGTGGATCGCCGAGTAGAGGGTCGTGGTCTTGCCCGAGCCCGTGGGGCCCGTGATCAGCACCATGCCGTACGGCTGGCGGATCGCGGCGTTGAACTTCTCGAGGCTCCACGGGTCGAAGCCGAGCTGGGTGAGGTCGAGCCGCAGCGCGTCCTTGTCGAGGATGCGGAGGACCGCCTTCTCGCCGAAGATCGTCGGCAGCGTCGACACGCGGAAGTCGATCTCGCGCGTGTTGTAGCGGAGCTTGATGCGGCCGTCCTGCGGCAGCCGGCGCTCGGCGATGTCGAGGGTCGCCATGATCTTGAGGCGCGACAGGAGCGCGGACTCGAGCCGCTTGGGCGGCGAGAGCATCTCGTGGAGCACGCCGTCGATCCGGAACCGGATCCGGAAGACCTTCTCGTACGACTCGAAGTGGATGTCGGAGGCGCCCTTCTGGATCGCGTCGACGAGCACCATGTTCACGAGCTTGACGACCGGCGCCTCGTCGGCCGACTCCTTGAGCTCGAAGATGTCGACCTTGCTGCCGACCTCCTCCTCGGAGCCGTCGACGACCTCGACGTTCGAGAGGTCCGTGGACATGCCCTGCATGACGCTGGCGATCGCCTCGGTCTTGGACTCGTAGTTGCGATCGATCGCCTTCTTGATCGCCGACTGCGAGGCGACGAGCGGCAGGACCTGGAGGTTGGTCATGAAGGAGATGTCGTCCAGCGCGAACACGTTCGTCGGGTCGGCCATCGCGAGCGCGAGCGAGTTCCCCATCCGCCGCACCGGCAGCACCTCGTACTTCTTCGCGATCGTCGCGGGCACGAGCTTGAGGACCTCGGGGTCGATCTCGAGCTGCGAGAGCGTGATCGAGGGCACGCCGTACTGGCGCGAGAGGAAGCCGATCAGCTGCTCCTCGTTGATGAAGCCGAGCTTGATGAGGATGGAGCCGAGCTTCTCGGTCGAGCCCTTCTGCTCGGCCAGCGCCTTGTTGAGCTGATCCGGGGTGATCAGGCCGTCGGCCACGAGGAGATCCCCGAGCCGCCGGTTGACGGGCTGGCCGAGCTTCACCTGAGCCATTGTGACCTTCTACTGTACCCCACCGAGCCGTTTGAGCGTCTCGATAAAGGCTTTCTGGGCCTCGTCCTGGTAGAGCACGAACACCACCCGCTTGAGGCTCGACTCGCCCGCCCGGAGGTGCTCCAGGAGGGCGCCGAGCATGGCCTCCGCCGAGACGGCCGGCGGCACGTGGCCGACGCCGGTGCCCAGCGCGGGCAGCGCGATCGAGGTGATCCGGTGCTTGGCGGCCAGGGTCAGCACGGCGCGCGTCGTGGCGGCGATCTTCCCGGCGTCGGTCTTGAGGTCCGGGCCCATGGCGGCCGCGTGGATGACGTGGGTGGCGGGCAGGTTGCCGCCGGTGGTCAGCACGGCTTCGCCGACCTCCACGGGCCCCTGCCGCATGGCCTCCTCTTCGATGATGACGCCGCCCCGGCGCTTGATCGCCCCGGCCACGCCCGTGCCCATGGCGAGCGTCGAGTTCGCGGCGTTGACGATCGCGTCGACGTCCCGGTCGGTGATGTCGCCGCGCTCGATGGCGATCGATGTCTGTCCGATCTTGAGCTTCATGGCTCCCGGGTGTCCCGCTCCTGGCGCTTCGCGGTCTCCCACGAGCGCTCGAGCTCGTCCTGCGGCGCCTGGCCGACGGACGTGCCGCGCGCGACGAGATCCGCCTCCATGCCGGCGAAGCGGCGGCGGAACTTCTCGATCGCGCCCTGCAGCGCATCCTCGGCGTCGATCTCCGACAGACGAGCGACGTTCACGAGTGAGAACAGGACGTCGCCGAGCTCCTCGCGCACGCGCGCGGCGTCCCCCTCCGCGAGCGCCTCGGCCGTCTCGCGCATCTCCTCCTCGACCTTCTCCCACGCCGCGCGCGCGTCGGGCCAGTCGAAGTTCACCCGCGCGGCCTTCGACTGCAAGCGCTGGGCGCGCAGCAGCGACGGGAGCGAGCGCGGCACGCCGTCGATCACCGAGCGCGGCCGCCCCTCGGCCTCGGCCTCGCGTTGCTTCAGGGCCTCCCACTGGACCACCACGGCCTCTGGCGTGGTCGCGGACGCGTCCCCGAACACGTGCGGGTGCCGGCGCATCAGCTTGTCGATCAGGCCCCGGAGCACGTCCGACATCCGGAACTCGTCGAGCTCCTCGGCCAGCCGCGCGTGGAAGACCACCTGGAGCAGCAGGTCGCCCAGCTCCTCCCGGAGGTGACGGTCCTGGCCGGTCTCGATCGCCTCGAGCACCTCGTAGGCCTCCTCGATCAGGAAGGGTTTGAGCGAGGCCCGCGTCTGCGCTCGGTCCCAGGGGCAGCCGTGCGGACCGCGCAGGTGGGCCATGGTGTCCAGGAGGCGCTCGAAGAGAACTCCGGGGGACTCGGTCATCTCCGTACCTGAAGGGTGAAGCGATTATACAGCACGGGTTTGCGAGTGTGCTAGGCTCGCCCCCGTGATTCCAGGCGAGCCGGAAGAGGGCTTCAAGGTCACCGATCGGCGCCGGCGGGACGAGCCCGAGCCGGCGCGGCCGGTG
>Ga0209751_10000062_pt1 | contig 98064 bp, 111 predicted proteins | sample RifCSP13_1_FD_184019 | JGI IMG/M metagenome (GOLD analysis project Ga0209751, IMG submission 184019) | Soil microbial communities from Rifle, Colorado - Rifle CSP2_sed 13_1 (SPAdes) (version 2) | ecosystem: Environmental > Terrestrial > Deep subsurface > Rock core/Sediment | place: Rifle...
CGCGAGGCGGGCGCGGCGGTCTGCGCGCTGCCGATCGCCGAGACCGTCAAGCGCGTGCGCGACGGCCTCGTGGAGGCGACGCTCGACCGCGCGGAGCTCTGGGCGGTGCAGACGCCGCAGGCGTTCCGCGCCGACCTGCTGCGCGGGGCGCACGAGAGGGCCCGGCGCGACGGCATCGTCGGCACCGACGACGCGATGCTGGTGGAGCGCCTCGGCCACCCGGTGCGCGTGGTCGCGGGGCTCCCCGGGAACATCAAGATCACGACGCCCGAGGACCTCCGGCGGGCGCGGGGGGCGGCCCGGGCGTGATGCGCGTCGGCTTCGGATTCGACCTGCACCCGCTCGTGACCGGCCGGCCGCTCGTGCTGGGCGGCGTGACGGTGCCGAGCGAGCGCGGGCTCGGTGGTCACTCCGACGCCGACGTGCTGTCCCACGCCGTCGCCGAGGCGCTGCTCGGCGCGCTCGCGCTCGGCGACCTCGGGCGGCACTTTCCCGACACCGACCCGCGCTGGCGTGGAGTCTCGAGCCTCGTGCTGCTCAGCCACGTGCTCGAGCTGGTCGGCGCGCGCGGGGGCGCGCTCGTCAACGTGGACGCGACCGTGCTCGCCCAGGCGCCGCGCCTGGCGGCGCAGCTCGGCGCCATGGCCGCCCGGCTCGCCGAGACGCTCGGGCTCGCGCCCGAGCGGGTGAGCGTCAAGGCCAAGAGCCCCGAGGGCCTGGGCCTGCTGGGGCGCGAGGAGGGGATCGCGGCGATGGCCGTGGTGAGCGTGGAGGTCGCGGGGTGAGCGCGCGAGCGCGGAGGACCCGAGGCGCGTGAAGATCTACAACACGCTGACCCGCAGGAAGGAAGAGTTCGTCCCCCTCACGCCGGGCGAGGTGCGGATGTACGTCTGCGGCGTGACGGTCTACGACCTCTGCCACATCGGCCACGCGCGGAGCGCAATCGTCTTCGACGTGATCCGCCGCTATTTCCACTACAAGGGCTACCGGGTCACGTTCGTCAAGAACTTCACCGACGTGGACGACAAGATCATCAACCGCGCCCAGCAGGAGGGCGTGCCGGCGCTCGAAGTCTCCGAGCGATTCATCCGCGAGTTCCGCGAGGACATGGCGGCCATTGGCGTATGGCCGGCGCACGTCGAGCCCAAGGCGACCGAGCACATCTCCGAGATGATCGCGCTCATCGAGCGCCTCATCGCCGGCGGATTCGCCTACGTGGTGGACGGCGACGTCTACTTCGAGATCCGGCGCTTCCCGCCCTACGGCCGGCTCTCCGGCAAGAACCTCGACGAGCTGCTCGCCGGGGCCCGCGTCGACGTCGACGAGCGCAAGCGCGATCCACGCGACTTCGCGCTCTGGAAGGCTGCCAAGCCCGGCGAGCCCTCGTGGCCGAGCCGCTGGGGCCCCGGGCGCCCGGGCTGGCACGTCGAGTGCTCGGCGATGTCGATGCGCTATCTCGGCGAGTCCTTCGACATCCACGGCGGCGGCGAGGACCTGATCTTCCCCCACCACGAGTGCGAGATCGCCCAGTCGGAGAGCAGCACCGGCAAGCCGTTCGCGCGCTACTGGATCCACAATGGCTTCGTCAACCTGGGTGCCGAGAAGATGTCGAAGTCGCTCGGCAACGTCCTCGCGATCCGCGAGGTCGTCAAGCGCCACAGCGCGGACGCGTTGCGGCTCTGGATGCTCGGCACGCACTATCGCCACCCGATCGAGTGGTCGGAGGCGCGCGTCCGCGAGTCGGCGCGCGCACTCGAGCGTCCCGTGCGCCTGCTGCACGACGTGCGCGCGTTCTGGTCCGGCGCCCACGCCGCGCCGGAGCTTCCGGGGGAGCTGCGCGGCTTCCGCGCGCGGTTCGAGGCGGCGATGGACGACGACTTCAACACGCCCCAGGCGCTGGGCGCCATCTTCGACTTCTCCCGCGCGCTCTACGAGCGGCTCGAGCGCGCCCACGCGGACGCGGAGGCGCGCGGTGCCCTCGTCGCCGGCGTCGCCGAGCTCCAGGCGCTCATGCAGGCCCTCGGGCTCCTGGCGGGCGCCGTCGAGCCCGCGGGTCCGCCGCCGGAGGTCGAGCGGCTCGTCGTCGAGCGCGGCCAGGCCAGGGAGCGCCGCGACTTCATGCGCGCGGACGAGCTCCGCGCCGAGATCCAGGGGCTCGGCTGGGCGGTCGAGGACACGGCCGCGGGGCCGCGCGTGACGCGGCGGGACGCCTGACGATGAGCGAGGGGCGGGTGTTCGGCCGCAACCCCGTGCTCGAGCTGCTGCGGGGCGGCGGGCGCCGCGCCGACGAGGTCGCGGTCCTCGCGGGCGCCCGGGGCCCGCTCGACGAGATCGTGGCGCTCGCGCGGCGGGCCGGCGTCAAGGTGGCCTACCGCACGCGCGAGCAGCTCACGGCCATGGCGGGCTCGGACCGCCACCAGGGGGTGGTCGCGCGCGTCGCGGCGGCCGAGTACGTTGACCTCGCCGCGCTGCAGCGGATCGCCGCGGTCAGCGGGGCGGCGCCGTTCCTCCTGGCCCTCGACCAGGTCCAGGACCCGAGGAACTTCGGCGCCCTGCTCCGGACGGCCGAGGCCTTCGGCGTCCACGGGGTCGTGGTCGGCAAGCACCACCAGGTCGGGCTCACCGAGGCCGCGGCGCGGACGGCCATGGGGGCTCTACAGCACGTCGCGATTGCCCGCGAGACGAACCTCGTCAACGCGCTTGAAGAGTTAAAGAACTCAGGTATTTGGGTTTACGGAGCGACGCCAGGCCGGGGAGTCGAGCCCTGGAAGGCCGACCTCACGGGAGCGATCTGCCTGGTGCTCGGAAGCGAGGGGGAAGGGCTCAGGCCCCTGGTCGCCAGAACATGCGATGGTCTCCTGGCTATCCCCACGGTGGGGCGGGTCGGCTCGCTCAACGTCGGCGCCGCGGCCGCGATCCTCTGCTACGAGGTGGCCCGCCAGCGGGCTGCGCGGGGCAAAAGTACTTGACTCTATGGCACCTCACGACTAAAGTGAAGTTTTGTCTGTGCTGGCGTAGCTCAGTGGCAGAGCAACTGCCTTGTAAGCAGTGGGTCGGGGGTTCAAATCCTCCCGCCAGCGCCAGCTTTTTCGAGGAGTTTCCATCGCATGCCGGCGGATTCGGGGAGGTACCCAAGTGGCCAAAGGGGGCAGACTGTAAATCTGCTGGCGTATGCCTTCGGGGGTTCAAATCCTCCCCTCCCCACCATCGTTGTGGCGAGCGCCGCGTGCGCGGTTCGGACCGCGGGTGGCCTGAGCCAAGTGCGCGCGGCTGCGCCTACGGGCGGGAATAGCTCAGCGGTAGAGCGCCAGCCTTCCAAGCTGGGGGTCGCGGGTTCGAATCCCGTTTCCCGCTCCAGGCACCACGAGAACGTCGCGAGCGCCCATGTAGCTCAGTCGGCAGAGCGCGTCCTTGGTAAGGACGAGGTCTCCGGTTCAATCCCGGACATGGGCTCCAGTTTTGAGCGTCGCCGTCACGACGTGACCGCCAACGGGAGGAAGTGAGGCATGGCGAAGGCGAAGTACGAGCGGACGAAGCCGCACGTGAACGTTGGGACGATCGGGCACATCGACCACGGGAAGACGACGCTGACGTCGGCGATCACGAAGGTGCTGCACACGAAGTACAGCGGGGTGGCGGTGCGGGACTTCGGGACGATCGACAACGCGCCGGAAGAGCGGGAGCGGGGGATCACGATCGCGGTGGCGCACGTGGAGTACGAGACGGCGAAGCGGCACTACGCGCACATCGACTGTCCGGGGCACGCGGACTACATCAAGAACATGATCACGGGGGCGGCGCAGATGGACGGGGCGATCCTCGTGGTGGCGGCGAACGACGGGCCGATGCCGCAGACGCGGGAGCACGTGTTGTTGGCGCGGCAGGTGAACGTGCCGTTTCTGGTGGTGTTCATGAACAAGGTGGACATGGTGGACGACCCGGAGATTCTGGACCTGGTGGAGCTGGAGGTGCGGGAGTTGCTGAAGAAGTACCAGTTTCCGGGGGACGAGATTCCGGTGATTCGGGGGTCGGCGCTGGGGGCGATGGAGAAGCCGGAGGACGGGCAGGCCAACGAGTGCATCTGGAAGCTGATGGAGGCGGTGGACAGCTACATCCCGACGCCGCCGCGGCCGGTGGACAAGCCGTTTCTGATGCCGATCGAGGACATTTTTTCGATCACGGGGCGGGGGACGGTGGTGACGGGGCGGATCGAGCGGGGGGTCGTGAAGGTGGGGGAAGAGATCGAGATTGTGGGGATCCGGGAGACGAAGAAGTCGGTGGTGACGGGGGTGGAGATGTTCCGCAAGCTCCTGGACGAGGGGCAGGCGGGGGACAATGTGGGGTGTTTGCTGCGGGGGATCGACAAGGAGGAGGTAGAGCGGGGGCAGGTGCTCGCCAAGCCGGGGTCGATCAAGCCGCACCGGAAGTTCAAGGCGGAGGTCTACGTGCTGACGAAGGAGGAGGGGGGGCGGCACACGCCGTTTTTCAACGGGTACCGGCCGCAGTTCTACTTTCGGACGACGGACGTGACGGGCGTGTGCACGTTGCCGGCGGGCGTGGAGATGGTGATGCCGGGGGACAACGTGACGATGGCGATCGAGCTGATCATGCCGATCGCGATGGAGAAGGAGCTGCGGTTCGCGATCCGGGAGGGGGGGCGGACGGTGGGCGCCGGCGTCGTGACGGAGATCTCGGAGTAGGGACATGGTCACCGTCTCCGCCGACCAGAAGATCCGCATCCGCCTCAAGGCGTACGATCACCAGCTGCTCGACCGCTCGGTGAAGGAGATCGTGGAGACGGTGCGCCGCACCGGTGCGCGCGTCTCGGGGCCGGTGCTGCTGCCGACGATCATCAACCGCTGGACCGTGCTTCGGAGCCCGCACGTGGACAAGACGTCGCGTGAGCAATTCGAGATGCGCACGCACAAGCGGCTGCTCGACATCGTCGATCCCACTCCGCAGACCGTCGACTCGCTGATGAAGCTCGACCTACCCGCCGGGGTAGACGTGGAGATCAAGCTCTGATGACGCGATTCGAGCGCCGGCTTTGCCGGCACCATCCTGGGGGGAGGTTCCGGAAGGGGGGCGAAGCCCCCCGCCGGGGATAGGCGATGGCACGCAAAGAAGGACTCATCGGCCGCAAGGTCGGCATGACCCAGGTGTTCGGTGACGACGGGAACCACATCCCCGTGACCGTCATCGAGGCCGGGCCGTGCACGATCGTCGGGCTCCGGACCAAGGAGACCCACGGCTACGACGCGCTCCAGCTCGGCTTCGGACCGAAGCGGAAGAACGTCACGAAGCCGCAGGCGGGGTTCTTCAAGAAGGTGAACGTGCCGGCGATGCGCGCGGTGCGCGAGGTGCGGCTCGAGAAGACCGAGAAGCTCCAGGGCTACGAGATCGGACAGTCGCTGACCGTCGGGATCTTCGCGCCCGGCGAGCTGGTGGACGTCGTCGGCGTCAGCAAGGGCAAGGGCTTCCAGGGCGGCGTCAAGCGCCACGGCTGGTCCGGCGGTGACGCGACGCACGGCTCGATGTTCCACCGCGCGCCCGGCTCGATCGGCGCGTCCTCGGACCCGTCGCGCGTCTGGCCCGGGCACAAGCTCCCCGGCCGCATGGGCGGCGACCGGCGGACCGTGCTGAACCTCTCCGTCGTCCGCGTGCTGCCGGAGCAGAATCTCGTGCTGGTGCGCGGTGCGGTGCCGGGCGCCAGCGGGTCGCTCGTGATGATCCGCAAGAGCGTGAAGCTGACCAAGGCGCAGCAACAGAAGGCTGCGGAAAAGAAATAGGCGATGCCGACCGTACAGGTGCTGGACGCCAAGGGCAAGCAGGCCGGGACGCTGGAGCTCAAGGCCGACGTCTTCGGAGTCGAGATCCGCGGGCCGCTGCTCCACCAGGCGGTCGTGCGAGAGCTCGCCGACCGGCGCGCGGGCACGCACGACACGAAGGGGCGGAGCGAGGTGTCGGGCGGCGGCAGGAAGCCGTGGCGGCAGAAGGGCACCGGCCGGGCCCGGCAGGGCTCGATCCGCGCCACGCAGTGGAAGGGCGGCGGCAAGCCCTTCGGCCCGACGCCGCGGAGCTACCGGCAGGAGATGCCGCGCGCCATGCGCCGCGAGGCGCTGCGCGCCGCCGTGGCGGCCAAGCTCGCGAGCGGGCAGCTCGCGGTCGTCGAGTCGCTCGGCGCGGCCGAGGGAGCCAGGACGAAGGCGCTGGTCAAGGATCTCGCATCGCTCGGTCTCACGGGGGAGCGGGCGTTGCTCGTGGTCCGCGAGCGCGGCGCGGCGCTCGCGCGGGCCGCGCGCAACGTGCCGTGGCTCGACGTCGCGACGCCGAGCCAGGTGTCGGTCTACCAGGTGCTCGCCGCCCATCGCGTGGTGTTCGAGCGCGCCGGCCTCGTGGCGCTCGAGGAGGCGCTGGCGCGATGAACCGGGCTCCGCGCGACATCCTGATCCGGCCGCTCATGACCGAGAAGAGCATGCGGCAGAAGGAGGAGTTGAACACGGTCGCGTTCAGGGTGCGGCCCGATGCCAACAAGGTCGAGATCCGCGCCGCGGTCGAAGCCGTGTTCAACGTGAAGGTCGCGTCCGTCCGGACGGCGTCCTTCGAGGGCAAGCTCAAGCGCATGGGCCGCTACCAGGGCCGGAGACCGAGCTGGAAGAAGGCGATCGTGACCCTGCAGCCCGGGCACAAGATCGAGCTCGTGGAGGGGGCGTAAGGGCATGGGTATTCGAACGGTCAAGCCGACGTCGGCGGCCCGCCGCTACCTCACGTACGTCACGTACGAGGAGCTCACCAAGAAGGAGCCGGAGAAGAGCCTGCTCGCGCCGAAGCGGCGGACGAACGGGCGCAACGCGTACGGCCGCATCACCGTGCGGCACCGCGGGGGCGGCGCCAAGCGGATGCTGCGGAACGTCGACTTCCGCCGCGACAAGCACGGCATCCCGGCGCGCGTGGCGGCGATCGAGTACGACCCGAACCGCTCGGCGCGGCTCGCGCTGCTCCACTACCGGGACGGCGAGAAGCGCTACATCATCGCGCCGTACGGGCTCAAGCCGGGTGACACGGTCATGTCCGGGCCGCAGGCCGACATCCTGCCGGGCAACGCCCTGCCGGTGCGGAACATCCCGGTGGGTACGCTCGTGCACAACGTCGAGCTCCAGGTCGGGCGCGGCGCCCAGCTCTGCCGGAGCGCCGGCGCGCAGGCGCAGCTGCTCGCGAAGGAGGGCGACCGCGCCACGCTCAAGCTCCCGTCGGGCGAGGTCCGCATGGTCGCGCTCGACTGCATGGCCACGGTCGGCCAGGTCGGCAACCTCGACCACGAGAACGTGTCGGTCGGCAAGGCGGGCCGCGTGCGGTGGCGGGGCTTCCGCCCGACCGTGCGGGGCACCGTCATGAATCCTGTCGACCACCCGATGGGCGGCGGCGAGGGGAAGGGCAAGGGCAATCATCCGATGACGCCGTGGGGCAAGCCGACGAAAGGCTACAAGACCCGGCGTGGCGCCAAGCCGTCGGATCGGAACATCGTGACGCGGCGGAGCAAATAGGAGCCGGGGATGGGACGTTCGCTCAAGAAGGGGCCGTACATCGAGGAGAAGCTGCTCGCGCGGATCGAGGAGCTGAACCGGAGCCGGCAGAAGAAGGTGCTGAAGACCTGGTCGCGCCGCTCGACGATCGCGCCGGAGTTCGTGGGCCACACGCTCGCGGTGCACAACGGGAAGAAGTTCATCCCGGTCTACGTCACCGAGAACATGGTCGGCCACCGACTGGGTGAGTTCGCGCTGACGCGCACGTTCAAGGCGCACGGCACGTCGGAAAAGGCGGCGACGTCGCCGACGGGGAAGGCGTAGGTCGATGCTCGCCGTCGCGAGGGCCCGGTTCGTCCGCGTGTCGGCCCGCAAGGCCCGGCTCGTCCTGGACCAGATCCGCGGCAAGCCGGTCGGCGAGGCGCTGGCGACGCTCTCGTTCACGCCCCGTGCGGCGGCACGGCTCGTGGAGAAGGTGCTGCGCTCGGCCGTCGCCAACGCCGAGCACAACCACCAGGTGCGCAACCTCGACGACCTTCGCGTCGTGAAGGCGTTCGCCGACGGCGGGCCGTCGATGAAGCGCGTGCAGCCGCGGGCGATGGGGCGCGCGTTCTTCATCCGCCACAAGACGAGCCACCTCACCATCGTGGTGAGCGACGAGACCAACGGCGCACGGCGTGTCGCTGCACCGTCGCGGCCCGTCGCGCCGTCGGCGGGCGCCGCAGCGCCGGCGGAGGCGACGCCGGCGCCGGCGCCGAAGGCGCGCGCGCCACGGCGCGGGGCGCCGCCCGCGGCGAAGGGCGCCGCGAGGGGCAAGGCGAAGCGGACAGCGAAGACGAAGTCGAAGTCGCCGAAGGAGAAGGACTAGTGGGCCAGAAGACGCATCCGATCGGCTTCCGCCTCGGCTCGACCCGGACCTGGAGCTCGCGCTGGTTCGCGACCAAGCCGTACGCGGCCCTGCTCCACGAGGACGTGAAGATCCGCCGTTACATCAAGGACCAGCTCTACCACGCTGGCATCGCGAAGATCGACATCGAGCGCTCGGCCAACCGCGCGCGGATCACGATCTCGACGGCGCGTCCGGGCATCATCATCGGCCGCAAGGGGTCGGAGGTCGAGAAGCTGAAGAACGAGCTGCAGATGCGCACGGGCAAGGAGATCTACCTGAACATCGAGGAGGTCATCCACCCGGAGCTCGACGCGCAGCTCGTCGCCGAGAACGTGGCCCTGCAGCTCCAGAAGCGGGTGGCGTTCCGCCGTGCGATGAAGAAGGCGGTCACCTCCGCGCTCCGGCTCGGCGCCGATGGCATCCGGATCGCCTGCGCGGGCCGCCTGGGCGGCGGCGAGATCGCGCGCCGGGAGTGGTACCGCGACGGTCGCGTGCCGCTCCACACGATCCGCGCCGACATCGACTACGGGCTGGCGACCGCGCACACGACGTACGGCACGATCGGCGTGAAGGTCTGGATCTTCAAGGGCGAGGTGCTGCGCGCCGTGCCCACGGAAGCGTGAGGGCGGCCCTCCATGCTGATGCCGAAGCGGGTCAAGTATCGGAAGGCGCAGCGCGGTCGGATGCGGGGCACCGCGCAGCGGGGCGCGACGCTCGCGTTCGGCGAGTACGGGCTCAAGGCCCTCGAGCCGGGCTGGGTGACGAACCGCCAGATCGAGGCGGCGCGCGTCGCCCTGAGCCGGAGCCTCAAGCGGGGCGGAAAGATCTGGATCCGGATCTTCCCCGACAAGCCGGTGACGAAGAAGCCCGCCGAGACGCGGATGGGTAAGGGCAAGGGGAACCCGGAGGAATGGGTCGCCGTGGTCAAGCCGGGACGGATCCTGTACGAGATGCAGGGCGTGCCGGAGGGCGTGGCGCGCGAGGCGTTTCGCACCGCGGCGCAGAAGATCGGCATCGAGACGAAGTTCGTGACGCGGACGCGGGCGCTCTAGCGCAGAGATGGTTCGCATGGGAGACGTGCGATGAAGGCCGCGAAGTGGCGTGATCTCTCGGACGACGAGCTCCGGCAGAAGGCGCACGAGCTCGGCGAGGAGCTCTTCAACCTGCGCTTCCAGCTGTCGATGGGGGTCGCGAAGAACCCGTCACGGCTCGGCCAGGCCAGGCGGGACCTCGCGCGCGCGCAGACCGTGCTCCGCGAGAGGAAGGGGTAGGCCGGTGGGCGAGCGGAAGACACGGGAGGGGATCGTGGTCAGCGACGCGATGCAGAAGACGCGCGTCGTGAGGATCGAGCGCGTGTACCGGCATCCGCGGTACGAGCGCGTCATCCGGATGTCGAAGAAGCTGAAGGCGCACGACGAGGCCAACGAGAGTCGGACCGGCGATCGGGTGCTGATCGAGGAGACCCGGCCGCTGTCGAAGGAGAAGCGCTGGCGGATCCGCAAGATCCTGAGCCGCGTGTCCTAGGCGATGATCCAACCTCGCTCGATGCTCGACGTGGCGGACAACTCGGGGGCCAAGAAGGTGCAGTGCATCCGCGTGATGGGCGGCGCCAACAAGCGCTACGCGTCCCTGGGCGATACCGTCATCGTTGCCGTCAAGGAGGCGGCGCCCGATGGCACCGTGAAGAAGGGCGAGGTGGCGCGCGCCGTCGTGGTCCGCACGGTCAAGGAAGTGCGACGCAAGGACGGGTCGTACATCCGGTTCGACCGGAACGCCGTCGTCCTGATCCGGCCGGACGAGAATCCGGTCGGCACGCGCATCTTCGGGCCGGTGGCCCGTGAGCTCCGCGAGCGACAGTTCACCAAGATCATTTCACTCGCGCCCGAGGTCATCTGATGTCCAGCATTCACGTCCGACGCGGAGACACGGTAGCGGTCATCGCTGGCCGCGAGCGCGGCAAGCGCGGCAAGGTGCTGCGCGTGCTGCAGGCCGAGGGCCGGGTGCTGGTCGAGAAGATCAACATGATCAAGAAGCACCAGCGGCCGACGCAGAAGCTACGGCAGGGCGGCATCATCGAGCGCGAGAACCCGCTGGCGCTGTCCAACGTCCTGCTCGTCTGCGGCCGCTGCGACCGGCCGGTGCGGACCGGCGTCCAGGTGCTCGGCGACGGCCGGAAGCTCCGCGTCTGCAAGAAGTGCGGCGAGCCGATCGACAAGGGTTAGAGACCATGGCAAAAGAAGCGCCGAAGCCAGCCCAGAAGCCCCAGGCGGCCAAGCCCGCCGCGGGCAAGGGCCAGCCGAAGAAGGGAGACGCTGCGCCGCAGGCCGGCACGGCGGCGAAGGGCCGTCCGAAGGGGGCCGGCGAGGTCCCGCCACGGCTCAAGGAGGCGTTCCAGCGGACGGTCCTGCCCGCGATCATGAAAGAGCGTGGCTACACGAACCCGTTCCAGGTGCCGCGGCTCGAGAAGATCGTCATCAACATGGGCGTCGGCGAGGGGCGGGAGAACGCCAAGGTCCTGGATTTCGCGACGGCCGACCTGCAGACGATCGCGGGGCAGAAGCCGATCGTCACCCGCGCGAAGAAGTCGATCGCGAACTTCAAGCTGCGCGAGGGCGTGCCGATCGGCGCGAAGGTGACCCTGCGCGGCGCGCGGATGTACGAGTTCCTGGACCGACTGATCAGCATCGCGCTGCCGCGCGTGCGCGACTTCAAGGGCGTGCCGCCGAAGGGCTTCGACGGGCGGGGCAACTACGCGCTGGGGCTTCGGGAGCAGGTCATCTTTCCGGAGATCGTGTTCGACAAGGTCGACAAGATCCGTGGAATGGACATCAACATCGTCACGACGGCGCGGACGGACGAGGACGCCAAGACGCTCCTCACGCACCTCGGCATGCCGTTCAGGGAGTAGCAGGCGTATGGCCAAGACCGCTCTGATCATGAAATCGCAGCGCGCGCCGAAATTCAGCACGCGCGCCTACCGCCGCTGCAAGCTCTGCGGCCGGCCGCGCGGCTACCTCCGCAAGTTCCAGATGTGCCGGCTGTGCTTCCGCGAGCTCGCGCTCAAGGGCGAGGTGCCCGGCATCGTGAAAGCGAGCTGGTAGCCATGCGCAGCGACCCGATCGCCGACATGCTGACGCGGATCCGCAATGCGAGCCGTGCGGAGCACGAGAAGGTGGACATCCCGGCGTCGCGCCTCAAGGTGCGCATCGCCGAGATCCTGAAGGACGAGGGCTTCGTCAAGAACTTCCGGGTGCTCGAGGACACGAAGCAGGGGACGCTGCGCGTCTACCTCAAGTACGGGCCGGGCAACGAGAAAGTCATCTCGGGCCTGGTGCGCGTGTCGACGCCCGGGCGCCGCGTCTACGTCGGGCACGACAGCATCCCGTCGATCCTCGGCGGAATGGGCGTGGCGCTCGTCTCGACGTCGCGGGGTGTGGTCACCGGCCGGGACGCGCGCAAGCAGAAGGTCGGCGGCGAAGTCCTCGCCTACGTGTGGTGAGAGGCGACTGATGTCACGGATCGGCAGGAAGCCCATCAAGATCCCGCAGGGCGTCAGGGTCCAGGTCGAGGGCGCGAGCGTTCGCGCCGAGGGGCCGAAGGGCAAGCTGTCGCAGCCGGTGCCCGTGGGCCTCAGCGCGAAGCTCGAGAACAACGAGCTGGTCATCACGCGGGCGGGCGACGACCGCCGGGTCCGCGCGCTGCACGGCCTCGCGCGCGCGCTCGTCGCGAACATGGTGACGGGGGTCAAGGACGGGTTCGAGAAGAAGCTCGAGATCGTCGGCATCGGGTATCGCGCCCAGATCCAGGGACGGATCATCCAGCTGGCGCTCGGCTACTCGCATCCGGTGATCTTCCCGCTGCCCGAGGGGATCACCGCCGAGATCGACAAGCAGACGGCGATCACGCTGCGCGGCGCGGACAAGGCGCTGCTCGGCGAGACCGCGGCGAAGCTTCGCGCGCTCCGGAAGCCGGACCCGTACAAGGGCAAGGGCGTCAAGTACGCGGACGAGGTGATCCGCCGCAAGGTCGGCAAGAAGGCAGGCGCGAAATGATCACGAAGGAGCGGCGCGCGGCCCGGGACGTCCGGCATCACCGCCTGCGGCGCTGGGTGCGCGGCTCGGCCGCGCGGCCGCGCCTCGCGGTGTTCCGGAGCACGAACCACATCTACGCGCAGCTCGTGGACGACGACGCGGCGCGGACCCTGCTGGCGGTGGACAGCCGGAGCAAGACGTTCCTCGCGCAGCATCGCACCGGGGGCAACGTCGCCTCGGCGAAGGCGGTGGGCGAGCTCGTGGCGCAGAAGGCGAAGGCCGCAGGTATCGAGCGCATCGTGTTCGATCGAGGCGGTTACAAGTACCACGGGCGGGTCAAGGCGCTGGCGGATGCCGCGCGCGCCGGTGGGCTGATCTTCTAGGGTCGCGCGAGCGAGGGGGATACTGAGTGGCTGAAGCGAAGATCGATCCGAGCGTGCTCGAGCTGAACGACCGGGTGGTGTCCATCAACCGCGTGGCCAAGGTCGTCAAGGGCGGCCGCCGCTTCTCGTTCACGGCGCTCGTCGTCGTGGGCGACGGGCGGGGCCACGTGGGCGTCGGCCTCGGCAAGGCCCACGAAGTCCCCGAGGCGATCCGCAAGGCCGTCGAGCACGCCAAGAAGGACCTGATCTTCGTGCCGCTCAGGGAGACGACGATCCCCTGCGAGATCACCGGGCACTTCGGCGCCGGGCGCGTGTTCCTCAAGCCGGCGGTGCCGGGCACGGGTGTCATCGCGGGCGGCGCGGTGCGGCCCGTCCTCGAGGCGGCGGGCGTGCAGGACATCCTGACGAAGACGCTCGGCTCGAACAACCCACACAACGTGCTCAAGGCGACGATCGACGCGCTCAGGCGGATCAAGCGCCTGCAAGATCTGCATGCCGTGCGGCGCCGCGGCGATGGCGTGGGCGCGGAGGAGACGGTCGGTGGCAAGCAAGAAGCTTAAGGTCACGCTCAAGCGCTCCATGATCGGGCTCTCCCCGAAGCAGGAGGCGACGGTCAAGGCGCTCGGGCTCCGGCGCATGAACCAGCAGGTGACCCACGAGGACACCGCGACGGTGCGCGGCATGATCGCCAAGGTGCCCCACGTGCTCCAGGTGAGCCATGAGGCTTGACGAGCTGCGCCCCGCGCCGGGCGCGAAGAGGCGGCGCAAGAAGATCGGGCGCGGACCGGGTTCCGGCCACGGCAAGACGTCGGGCAAGGGCCACAAGGGCCAGAAGGCCCGCTCGGGCGGCGGCAAGGCCGGCGGCTTCGAGGGCGGCCAGATGCCGCTCTACCGGCGGCTGCCCAAGCGTGGCTTCCTGCCGTACGGCGGCAAGACCGAGTACGCCGTGGTGAACGTCAAGGCCCTCGGCGGCTTCGGCGCGAACGCGGTCGTCGACCCGGACGCCCTCGTCCAGGCCGGCCTGATCCGCACGAGCGCGCGCGGCCGGGTGAAGATTCTCGGCGAGGGCGACGTCGCGCACGCGCTGATCGTGAAGGCGCACGCGGTGAGCGAGTCGGCGCGCGCCAAGATCGAGGCGAAGGGCGGCCGGGTCGAGGTGCTGACCGGGCAGGTGGCGGCGTCGTGATCGAAGGGCTGCAGAGCTTCCGGAACGTCCTCAAGATCCCGGAGCTCAAGCGTCGCATCGTGTTCACCGCGCTCGTGCTCTTCGCCTACCGCCTCGGTGCCCACGTGCCGACGCCGGGCATCGACGGGAATGCGCTGGCGCAGTTCTTCGACCAGGTGCAGGGCACGCTGCTCGGCATGGTCGACCTGTTCTCGGGCGGCAACCTCCGGCGGCTCTCGATCTTCGCGCTCGGGATCATGCCGTACATCTCGGCGTCGATCATCCTGCAGCTGCTCACGGTCGTGATCCCGGCGCTCGAGCGGCTCGCGAAGGAGGGCGAGGCGGGACGGAAGAAGATCACCCAGTACACGCGCTACGGCACGATTGTCCTCTCCGCGGTCCAGTCGCTCGGGATCGCGTACGGCCTCGAGAGCATGCGGAGCCCGACGGGCATCTCGATCGTTCCGACGCCCGGCTGGAGCTTCCGCCTGCTGACGATGGTCACGCTCACCGCGGGGACCGCGCTCATCATGTGGATGGGCGAGCAGATCTCCGAGAAGGGCATCGGCAACGGCATCTCGCTGATCATCTTCGCCGGCATCGTCGTCCGCCTGCCCTCGGCCGTGACCGCGTCGTATACGCTGATCAGCACGGGCGAGCTGAAGCTCTTCGTCTTCGGCGCGATCGTCGCCGTCATGATCGCCATCACCGCCGCGGTCGTGCTGATGCAGGAGGGCCAGCGCAAGATCGCGGTGCAGTACGCCAAGCGCGTGGTGGGTCGGCGCGTCTACGGCGGGCAGTCCACCCACATCCCGCTCCGGATCAACACGGCGGGCGTCATCCCGGTCATCTTCGCCTCGTCGCTGATCCTGTTCCCCGCGACGCTGACGCGCTTCGCGCCGCACCCGTGGATGCAGGCGATCTCCGACTCGCTCTCGCCGGGTCGCTTCACCTACACCGTGCTGTACATGGCGCTGATCGTCTTCTTCGCGTACTTCTACACGGCGATCGTCTTCAACCCGGTCGATCTCGCCGACAACATGAAGAAGTACGGCGGGTTCATCCCGGGCGTCCGGCCCGGCAAGAAGACGGCCGAGCACATCGACCGCACGCTGACGCGGATCACGCTGCCGGGCGCCCTGTTCCTCGCGCTCATCTCGGTGCTGCCGGACTACATGATCCGCTGGTTCAACGTGCCGTTCTACTTCGGCGGCACCAGCCTGCTCATCGTGGTCGGCGTCGCGCTCGACACCGTCCGGCAGATGGAATCGCACCTCCTGATGCGCAACTACGAGGGCTTCCTCAAGCGGCCGTCGAAGTCGCGGGGCGCGTTCGCGCGCGGGTGAGCATGCGGGTCGCGTTCTTGGGGCCTCCGGGTGCCGGCAAGGGCACGCAGGCGCGGGAGCTCGCGCGCGAGTGGGGCGTGCCGCACCTGGCGACGGGCGACATGCTCCGCGAGGCCGTGGCGGCGGGCACGCGGCTCGGGCTCGCAGCCCAGCGCTACATGGAGCAGGGCGCGCTCGTGCCCGACGACGTGATCATCGACCTCATGCGCGAGCGTCTCGCCGCGGCGGACGCGACGAAGGGCTTCATCCTCGACGGCTTCCCGCGGACGATCGCGCAGGCCGAGGCCCTGGGGAAGGTGCTCGCGGAGACCGGCCAGGCCCTCGGCGCGGTGGTCTTCTTCGACGTCTCGGAGGCCGAGCTCCTGCGACGGCTCACCGGGCGCCGGGTCTGCCGGCAGTGCCAGGCGACGTATCACCTCGTCTCGGCGCCTCCGGCGAAGACCGGTATCTGCGACAAGTGTGGCGGCGAGCTCTATCAGCGCGAGGACGACAGCGAGAAAACCGTCCGTAACCGGCTCGAGGTGTACACCCGCCAGACGGCGCCGCTGCTCGACTACTACCGCGGGCACAGCCTCCTCAGGACGGTGCGCGGCGAGGGACCGATCGACGGGATCCGCCGCGCCATCCGCGAGGCGGCCGGGGACGCGCGGTGATCGTGCTGAAGAGCCCGCGGGAGATCGGGATCATGCGGCGCGCCGGCGCCGTGCTCGCCGACGTGATGGAGCGCCTGCACGAGATCGTGAAGCCGGGGATGTCGACGCTCGAGATCGACGAGGGCGTCGAGACCTTCATCGCCAGCCGCGGCGCGCGGCCGGCGTTCAAGGGCTACCGGGGCTTCCCGGGTACCGTGTGCGTCTCGCTCAACGACGAGGTCGTCCACGGGATCCCCTCCGCCCACCGGCGGCTCAAGGAGGGCGACATCGTCGGCCTCGACCTCGGATGCATCGTGGACAGCTACTACGCGGACTGCGCGTTCACGCTCGCGGTCGGTGAGATCCCGCCGGACGTCCAGCGGCTGCTCGACGTGACGCGCGAGAGCCTGGAGCGGGCCATCGCCGAGTGCGGGGTGGGCCGGAGGCTATCGGACGTGTCCCACGCGGTGCAGTCGCACGTCGAGGCCAACGGCTTCTCGGTGGTGCGCGCGTTCGTCGGCCACGGCATCGGGCGGGCGCTGCACGAGGAGCCGCAGATCCCGAACTTCGGCGAGCCCGGGCGCGGCCCTCAGCTCAAGCCGGGGATGGTGCTCGCGATCGAGCCGATGGTGACGATGGGCAGCTGGGAGGTCAAGATCCTGGACGACGGGTGGACGGCCGTGACGCGCGACGGGAGCCTCGCCGCGCACTTCGAGCACACCATCGCGGTGACGGAACACGGCCCCGAGGTGCTGACGCGGAGATGACAAAAGAAGACGCGATCGAGGTCGAGGGAACGGTCGTGGAGCCGCTGCCGAACGCCATGTTCCGGGTGGAGCTCGAGAACGGACACCGCGTGCTGGCGCACGTCAGCGGCAAGATGCGCATGAACTTCATCCGCATTCTGCCCGGCGACCGGGTGAAGGTCGAGCTGTCGCCGTACGATCTCACGCGCGGCCGGATCACGTACCGCTTCAAGTAGGAGACGAGCGACGACATGAAAGTGCGACCATCGATCAAGGTGCGCTGCGAGCACTGCAAGATCGTGCGACGTCAGGGCGTGACCCGCATCATCTGCAAGAACCCGCGGCACAAGGCCCGGCAGGGCTGAGAGCGGAGGCAGGGCATGGCACGAGTCGCCGGAGTGGACCTTCCCCGCGAGAAGCGCGGCGAAGTCGCGATCACATATATCTACGGCCTCGGGCGGGCGACCGCGAGGAAGATCCTCGGGCGGGCCAACGTCGATCCGAACAAGCGGGTCAAGGCGTGGACCGAGGAAGAGGTCGGGCGCATCCGGGAGCTCATCGAGCGCGACCACAAGGTCGAGGGCGACCTGCGCCGTGAGGTGTCCATGAACGTCAAGCGCCTCATGGACATCGGCGCGTACCGGGGCATCCGCCACCGGCGCGGGTTGCCGGTGCGTGGGCAGCGCACGCACACCAACGCGCGGACCCGGAAGGGCCCCCGTCGCGGCGTGATGGTCAAGAAGAAGCCGGCGGCGGCCCCCGCGGCGGCCCCGGCGCCCAAGAAGGCAGGAGCGTAAGGCATGGCCGAGGAAGCAAAGCAGCCGACACCACGGAAGAAGGGCGGCAAGCGCCGGGAGCGGCGCGAGGTTCGCATCGGCGTCGCGCACATCCAGGCGACGTTCAACAACACCATCGTGACGCTCACCGACAAGACGGGCAACGTCGTCTCCTGGTCCAGTGCCGGGAGCGCCGGGTTCAAGGGCTCGCGCAAGAGCACGCCCTTCGCCGCGCAGACGGCGGCGGAGATCGCCGCGCGCAAGGCCATGGAGTACGGGCTGAAGCAGATCGAGGTTTTCGTGAAGGGGCCGGGGGCCGGCCGCGAGGCCGCGATCCGCTCGCTGCAGGCCGTGGGCCTGGAGATCACCGCGATCCGCGACGTGACGCCGATCCCGCACGACGGGTGCCGCCCGCCGAAGCGGCGGCGGGTGTAGGAGGCGACGATGGCGCGGTATCGCGATGCGAAGTGCCGCCTGTGCCGGCGTGAAGGGCAGAAGCTCTTCCTCAAGGGAGCACGCTGCTTCACGGACAAGTGCGCGATCGAGCGGCGCAACTACCCGCCCGGCCAGCACGGCCTCGGCCGCAGCAAGCTGACGCCGTTCGGCGTGCAGCTGCGCGAGAAGCAGAAGGCGAAGCGGATCTACGGCGTGCTCGAGAGCCAGTTCCGCAAGTATTTCCAGTGGGCCGAGTCCCAGAAGGGGGTCACCGGCGAGAATCTGCTGCGGCTGCTCGAGCTCCGGCTCGACAACGTCGTGCACCGGCTCGGCTTCGCGGCCTCGCGCCGTGAGGGCCGGCAGATGGTCGCACACGGCCACTTCCAGGTGAACGGGCGGAAGGTCTCGATCCCCTCGTACATCGTCAGGGTCGGCGAGACGGTGCAGCTGCGCCCGACCTCGAAGATGCAGGCGCGCGTGGACGACAACCTGGGCGGCGGCCGGGGCCAGGTGCCGCCGTGGCTCGAGCTCGACACGAACGAAAAGAAAGGCGTCGTCCGGAGCCTGCCGCTCCGCGACGATATTCAGATCCCGGTGAGCGAGCAGCTCATCGTCGAGCTGTACAGCAAGTAGCGAAGAGAGCAGGCGGGGGAACATGCCACGGATTCCGTTTCAGAAGCCGAAGAAGATCGAGTGGGAGATTTTGAGCGACCGCTACGGGCGACTCGTCGCGGAGCCGTTCGAGAAGGGGTACGCGCTCACCGTCGGGAACTCGCTGCGGCGCACGCTGCTGGCGATCGTGTCGGGCGCCGCGATCGCGTGGGTCAGGATCGAGGGCGTGCGCAACGCGGAGACGCCGATCCCGGGCGTGAAGGAGGGGACGGTCGACGTGCTCCTCAATCTCAAGAAGCTGGTCATCCAGGTCCCCTCGGGAGAGGCGAAGATCGTCCGCATCGACGTGACCGGGCCGAGGGCCGTCACGGGCGCGGACGTGCCCGAGACCGAGCTCGAGGTCGCGAACCCCGAGCTCCATCTGTTCACGCTCGAGTCGCCCACCGCCGTGGGGATCGAGCTCGGCATCGGCATCGGTCGCGGTTACGAGAGCGCCGGCCGCAAGAAGTTGCCGGTGCCGGCGGGCGCGATCCCGCTGGACTCGGCGTATTCGCCGATCACGCGCGTGGCGTACAACGTCGAGATGTCGCGGCTCGGGAAGATCACCGACTACGAGAAGCTCATCCTCGAGATCTGGACGAACGGCACGGTCAGCCCGGACGACGCGCTGACTCGCTCGGCGACGTACCTCGAGGAGCACTTCCGCCCGCTCGCGGCGGGCGTGCGCGACGCCGACGAGGAGGGCCCGGAAGCCTCGGGTGAGGCCTACCTGCGCGACGCGCTCGCCAAGACGCTGGAGGAGCTGGCGCTCCCGGCGCGAGCGCTCAACGCGCTCAAGAGCGCCGACCTCAACCTGGTCGTCGACCTGGTGCAGAAGAGCGAGGCGGACCTCGAGCACGTGAAGAACCTCGGTGAGAAGTCCATCGACGAGATCAAGACCGCGCTGGCGGCCCTCGGGCTGTCGCTCGGTATGCGCATCGACCCGAACGTGCTGGGCGCGCTGGGCCGGGGCAGTGCGAGGTGAGCCGCCGTCGGGGCGGCGAGCCGAGCGGTGAGAGGATCGGAAAGGGCAGGGCGAGGTGAGCCGCCGTCGGGGCGGCGAGCCGAGCGGTGAGAGGATCGGAAAGGGCGTGGCTCGATGAGGCACCGCAAGGCCGGCTTCAAGTTGGGACGGCTGACCCAGCACCGCTGGGCGCTGTTCCGCAACCTGCTCGTGGCGCTCTTCCGCCACGAGCGCATCCAGACGACCGAGGCGAAGGCCAAGGCCGTGCGGGGGCTCGCCGAGCGGATGATCACGCTCGCCAAGCGCGACAGCCTCCACGCGCGCCGGCAGGTGCTCTCGATGGTCCCCGACACCGAGGTGGTCGGCCAGCTCTTCGGCACGATCGCGCCGCGCTTCGGCGACCGCAACGGCGGCTACACGCGGATCATCAAGGCCGGCCGGCGCCCGGGCGACAACGCACCGGTGGTGCTGCTCGAGCTGGTGGACCGTGCCGAGAGGCCGAAGGAGAAGGAGCGCAAGGCGGAGAAGAAGGAGAAGGCCCCGAGAGGCGCGGCTGGGGCCCCGGGCAAGCGCAAGAAGCGGGAGAAGTCCGCGGCCGCCTCCGCGTAGCCCGCTGAGTGCGGCGGGGGGGCCCTCCTCGACCACGGTAGCACTCAGTTGCGCATGAAGGGCCGTTGGTTGTCCGCCAACATCGTCCCGCCAACACGGCTCACCGCCCCTACCGGCACCCCGAGCCTCGACGACACGATCGCGCGCCTGCCGGCGTTCGAGAAGGCCGGCGCCGAAGTGCTGATGGCGCCCGGCTTGCCGGACCTCGCGGCGGTGCGCGCGGTCTGCGCCGCCGTGTCGAAGGCGGTCAACTTCATGGCCGGCATCAAGGGCAAGTCGTTCAGCGTGGCCGAGCTGCAGGCGGCGGGGGTGCGGCTGATCAGCCTCGCGACGTTCCTCTATCGCATGGCGATGAGCGGCCTGCTCGACGCCGCCCGCGAGGTGGCCGACAAGGGCACCTTCGGCTATCTCGACCGCTCGCTCGCCTTGCCCGACCTCGCCCGCTTCATGGAGTGACGGCCGGCCGCCTCTTGTCGATGCTGCCGAGCCCGACAGGCGTCATTCCCTATGAATGGGCGCGCCGGCCGGCCGATCGGCGCCACGATGGGGGAGGGGTATGACCAAACGGTGGATCGCTCCCGGTGCTCTGTGCGCGGCGCTTCTGCTGAGCGGGTTCGCGGGGATGAACGAGGCACAGGCGGCCTACGATCTGGAGGCGGTCTTTCTCACGCCGACGGGCGAGTCGCCGGCCCAGCAGGACAAGAGCTTCACGGTACGGCTCAAGAACAACGGCCCCGACCGACTCCCGGCGGGATACAAGGTCTCCCTGAACAAGTTCGACAACACCGGGCAGGGTTTCATCAAGCAGATCGGCGCGTTCCACGAGGTTCCGCGGCTCGCCGCCGGCCAGACGCAGCAATTCAGCTTCACCGAGACGGGCCCGACCGTCGGAGGGTTCTTCTACAAGGTCTTCATCGGCTCGGCCTTCAGCGACACGAACAACGCGAATCATCGGCCCGAGGTCTGGGTGGCGTACGTCGCGCCCGCGAACGTCACGTCCGCGCCCCTGACGGTGGCCCTGACCGCGGGCCCGCCGTCGGGCTGGACGTGCCCGGGGGAGGTGACGCTCAACGCCACGGTCGCGGGGGGGGCGCCCGGAGAGACGTCGTATCAGTTCATCGTCTACCGGACCGTCGACGGGGCACAGGTGGGCCTGCGGAATTTCGGCTCGGCCGCGTCGTTCGCCTGGACTCCGCCTTCCGCGGGCCGTTACCGGCTCCGCGTCATCGCGAAGCGCGGCAGCGCGCAGGTGACGACGAACGTCAACGACTACGACGTCAAGATGCCGCTCACGATGTCGGCGGAGCCGGCTGGGCGCTCGAACACCGCGGTGAAAGTCACGGCCGGCGTCGCGACCGTTTCGTGCGCTCCCTCAGGCACCACGCTGCACTTCACCTTTAGCGTCGTGCCCGGCGGAGGCCAGGTCACCAGCACGCAGCCGACGTGGACGAGCAACCCACTGGCCCCCGGGACGTACACGATCAGGGGATATGCCTTCGCCAAGAAGGACGGCAATATCTGGGCGGCCTATAATCGCGTCCAGGAGATCGGCAACTACATCGTCGTCGCCGCCGCGGCGGCGGCTCCTCCGTCCCCGCCCCGAGTGCTGCCGCCCGTCATCACCCGCGTGACTGAGATTCTCGACTTCGACCGAGCCAAGGCCGCGGGCGCCGAGCTGATGCAGGCGCCCGAGTTCATCACCGGCTGCTACAGCAACGTCACCCGGACCGCAGACGGCACGCAGTTTAGCCTGGCCTGCCCGGGCCCGACCGGGCAGGCGTTGGACTGGCGCGCGTACCAGAACTTTCGTCTGAAGAACGGCTGGATGGTGAAATCCTTCAGCGTGCTACCGGGCGCCGCTTTCAACGCCGGCTCGGAGCTCGCGGCGCCGCCGGCCGTGAACACGAACAACCCGGCGATTCGGATGCACCTGTGGGCCAACGGCATGACGGGAAGCGTGATCACCATCGTCCAGGTCGTCATCGAGGGCCCGCAGGGTACGGACCCCTACCGGTGACTAGCGCGCGGCGTCTCTGGGGCGCGCCGGCTCCGGAAAGTTGATGCCGGTCGGCGCGTTGGCCTCGAACGGGCTCCAGAGCCCCAGTTCCGCAGCGCGGGCAGCACCGCCTGGCCGAGGAAACGGATGCAGGTCCGCGTGTCCTCGCTCGAGACGAACCCGTCGGCGGCCCAGAATCCCATGATGGACGGCCGCGTCTCCTCGAGCAGCCGCCGGAGCTTCGGGATCACGGTCTTCGGCGTCCCGGCCACGATCTGCTGATTGGCGATCTGGTCCTCGAAGTCGGCGCCGCGCAGGGTCGAGCGCCGCCCGATCGCGTACTCCACGAAGGCCGTGCGTTGCGGTCGCCCCGAAGTCGAGGCCCGCCTGCGCGTCGTACGCCGACATCGGCTGCTCGGTGAAGTACATGAGGTGCATCGCGTCTCCCTGTCAGGCCTCGGTGACGAACCGCGTGATGAGCTGGGCCAGGAGGTCGGGCTTCTCCATGTCCACGAAGTGGCCGGCCGACCGAACCCGCCCACGCGGCCGAACCCAGCTCACCGCCCCTACCGCTCCGCTCAGTACGTCGGCCTGTTTCGTTCGCTCGACGCCGAAGCAACCCCCAGAAGCAACAGGTCTCGGAGGGCCTCCGCTCCCCACCCGCGTCGCGGCAGCTACGGGAGGTGCTGCCGGAAGAAGGCGAGCGTCCGCCTCCAGGCGTCCTCGGCGGCCGGCTTGTTGTAGGCGCCGGGCCGCTCGTCGTTGAAGAAGGCATGATCCACGCCCGGGTACACGTGGAACTCCGACCGCTTGCCCGCCTTCTTGATCGCCGCGTCGGTGTCGCGCGCGACCTGCGGCGTGACGTAGGCGTCGTTCCCGGCGAAGAGGCCCAGCACCGGGCCCGAGAGCTTCGAGTAGTCCGGCTTGACGTTCGGGTGGATGCCGTAGAAGTTCACGCAGGCGCCGATCGACGGGTTGAGCGTCGCGGCGAACAGCGCGAGCTGGCCGCCCATGCAGAAGCCGACCGCGCCGAGCTTCTTCGTCGATGAGTGGTCCAGCAGATAGCGGGCAGCGCCGCGCAGGTCCTTCTCGGCCTGGGCGATGTTGAGCGCCATGAAGAGCTTCTCCGCCGCGTCCGGCTCGGTCGCGATCTTGCCGTGGTACATGTCGGGCGCCAGCGCTGTGAAGCCCTCCGCGGCGAAGCGGTCGCACACGCTCTTGATGTGCCCGACGAGCCCCCACCACTCCTGGATGACGACGACGCCGGGGCCCGCGCCGGCGGCGGGGGTCGCGAGATACGCGGACGTCCGGGTTCCGTTCGCCTGGAGCTCGACCATCTTGCCAGCCATCCTCAGGCACCTCCTTGGTGCGTGCCGATGCCCGAGGTCGGCGCGATCTTGACCGCCGCGACGCGACGGACGTCGGCCTCCAGCACCGTGATCGTGTAGCCGGGGATCTGGAACTCCTCGCCCTTCCTGGGGATGCGGTGCACCGTCGCCAGCACGAGCCCCGCGACCGTCTCGTAGTCCTCCTTGGGGAGGTTCCAGTCGAGCGCCTCGTTCAGCTCGTCGATGTTCGTGCGCGCCAGCACCAGGAAGGTGCCGTCCGGCAGGCGCTCGACCGACGCCGGGGTGCGGTCGTGCTCGTCCTGGATCTCGCCGACGATCTCTTCCAGGACGTCCTCGAGCGTGACCACGCCGGTGGAGCCACCGTACTCGTCCACGACGACCGCCATGTGGGTCCGGGCGCGCTGCATCTCGCGGAGCAGGTCGTCGATGCGCTTGGTCTCCGGCACATAGTACGGTGCCCGCGCGAGCTCGCCCAGGGTCGCCGCCTGCGCGCCGCGGCTCAGCAGGTCCATCGCGGCCACGACGCCGACGATGTCCGTCTCCCTCTGCCGGTACACCGGGATGCGCGAGAACCCGCGCTCGTGGATCACCCCGATCGCCTCCTGTGGCGTGGCCGTCTCGGGGAGCATCGTGACCTCGACGAGCGGCACCATCACCTCGCGCACCGTCGTGTCGCCGAGGTCGAAGATCTTGTCGATCATCTCCGCTTCCTGCGTCGTCACGTCGGCCTCGCCGGGCTCGAGCTGGAGCAGGGCCTTCAGCTCCTCGCGCGAGACGAAGGCGCGAGTGTCGGGTTCGTGCCCACCGAAGAGCCGCAGGGAGGCGCTGACGACGAGCCGGGCGACCGCGACGAACGGGCCCAGCAGAACGGCGGCCCACGTGAGCGGCCAGTAGAGGCGGAGGATCAGGCTCGTGGCCCACTCGCGCGCGACCGCCTTCGGGATGATCTCCCCGAACACCAGCATCACGGGCGTGAGCACCGCGGTGACGAGGAGCGGGGCCCACTTCCCGACGACGGGCAGGAGGCTCCACGTCGCGGTGGACGAGGCGACGATGTGGGCGATGGTGACGCCCATCATCGCGGTGGAGAGCGTCCGCTCGGGCTGGCGGAAGGCCTCGAGGTACCGCGCGGCAGTCCGGCTGCCGGCCTCGGCCGCGTGGCGCAGCCGCAGGCGGTTCGCCGCGATGAACGCCATCTCGGCGGCCGAGAAGAACATCGTCGCGAGCAGGCACGCCGCGGCGAGCCAGAGCAGTGTCACGCCGCCACCTCCTCGGACGCGGGCCGACGCAGCGCGACGAGGACCTCGACGATCCGCGTGCGTTCCACCTTCTCGACCGTCACGGACAGCTCGGGCGTCTCGACCCGTTCGGCCTTGCGCGGCACGCGGCCGAAGAGGTCGAGCACCCAGCCGCCGACGGTGTCGTAGGCCTCGTTCGAGAGCCGGAGGCCCGTGGCCGCGTTCAGCTCGTCGATCGGGAGTTTGCCCGCCACGCGGAAGGTCGTCGCGTCCACCCGCTGGAGGAGCCGCTCGGGCTCGTCGAACTCGTCCTGGATCTCGCCGACCAGCTCCTCGAGCAGGTCCTCGAGCGAGACCAGGCCGGCCGTCCCGCCGTACTCGTCCACGACGATCGCCAGATGGAGCTTCTTGGCCTGGAACTCCTGGAGCAGCGCGTCGGCGCGCTTGGACTCGGGCACGAAGTAGGGCGGGTGGAGGTGCGCGCGCAGGTCGAAGCCCGCGGGCAGGCCGGCCACGTGCGGGAGCAGATCCTTGGTGTAGAGGATGCCGATGATGACGTCCAGCGAGCCCTCGTACACGGGGACGCGCGAGTGCAGGTGCTCGCGGAGCGCGGGGAGGATCTCGTCCGCAGGGCTCTCGACGTCGAGGCAGAACATGTCGGTGCGCGGCACCATCACGGACCGCACGAGCGTGTCCTCCAGCTCGAAGACCTTGTGGATCATCTCGCGCTCCTCGCGCTCGACGACCCCCTCGCTGGCGCCCACGTCCACGAGCGTCCGCAGCTCCTCCTCGGTGAGCTCGGGGCCCTCCTTCCGCTCGTGGCCGGCGAGCCGCACGGTGAGCGCGGTGAGGCCACCGAGGGCCAGGCGCACGGGCGCCAGCAGGGTGCCGAGCCAGCCCACCGGGCGGTGCACGAACGCCAGGAAGCGCTCGGGGTACTTCACCGCGAGCGTCATCGGCAGCACCTCGCCGAAGGTGGTGAGGATCAGGATGGTCCCGATGATCTGCACGGCGAGGCCGAGGCGGTGGCCGAACACGTCGTCGGCGACGTCGGCGGCGAGCGCCGAGGCGCTGATGTTGATGAGCGTGATCGCCACGAGCAGCGTGACGAGCAGATCGTGCGGGCGGTCGATCAGCTTCTCGGGCGCCGTGTCGCCCGCCTGGCGCTGCGCGACGCGCCGGAGCCGCGCGCGTCCGAGCGAGAAATACGCCGCCTCCGCGCCCGTGAGGATCGCCGAGCAGACGAGGAGCGCCCCGAGGACGAGCAGGCGGGCGAGGACGCCGTCAGACACGCGCGCGCCCCGTCACGAAGTGCTCGAAGCCGGGGCCGACCGCGACCTCGCGCCCCGCGGCGTCTGTCCAGTGGAGGCCGGTGCCCGCGGCGGCGATCTCGCCGACCGCGCTGAGCGGCGTGCCCGTGGCGGTCTCGAGCCCCGCGGCCAGGCGCGCGTAGGCGTCCGGCGCGCACGTGAGCAGGAGCTCGTAGTCCTCCCCGCCGCTGGTGGCCCAGGCGAGCGCGTCGCGCCCGAGGGCCGCGGCGGCGGCGCGCGCGCTCACGCCCACGGGCACGCGCGGCAGGTCGACGCGCGCGCCCACGCGGCTCTCCTCGACGACGTGGCCGAGGTCGGTGGCGAGGCCGTCGGAGAGGTCGATCATCGCCGTCACGCCGCCGGCCGCCGCGAGCCACTGCCCCTCGCGGACGCGGGGCAGGGGTCGGAGGTGCGCCCCGGTGGCGTCCTCACGCGCCTCCGCGGTGAGGCCGCGGGCCGCGTCCGGGTGCTCGAGGAGCGCCAGGCCCGCCGCCGAGCGCCCCAGGGCGCCCGTGACCGCGACCACGTCGCCGGGACGCGCCGTGGACCGCAGCAGCGGCGGCCGCCCGGTCTCGCCGAGGACCGTGACGTTGACGGCCCAGCCGTGCGGCGACGCGGCGGTGTCGCCGCCGACGACCGCGACGCCGTGCTCCGCGGCGAGCGCGAGGGCGCCGGCCCAGAACGCCTCGACCTCGTCGGTCGTCACGTCCTCCGGGCAGGCGAGGGCGACGAGCGCCCAGCGGGGGCGACCGCCCATCGAGGCGATGTCGGAGAGGTTCACGGCGAGCGCCTTCCAGCCCACGTCGCGCGGGCGCGCGTAGCGGCGACGGAAGTGCACGTCCTCGAGCAGCAGGTCGGTCGTCGCGAGCAGCGAGGCGCCCACGCTCGGCTCGAGCACGGCGCAGTCGTCGCCGATCCCGACGCGGACGCCGGCCGGCGCCGGCGCGGCCCGGCGGATGAGCTCGATCAGCGCGCGCTCGGTCGGCCGGCCCGGGCTCACCGCGGGACCACGGCGAGGAAGTTCTTCAGCAGCTTCTTCCCCTCGAGGGTCAGGATCGACTCGGGGTGGAACTGCACGCCCTCGATCGGCCAGCGCCGATGGCGGATGCCCATGATCTCGCCGTCCTCCGCCTCGGCCGAGACCTCGAGCTCCTCCGGCACGGTCTCGCGCACGACGGCGAGCGAGTGGTAGCGCGTCGCGACGAACGGGTTCTCGAGCCCGGCGAAGACCCCCCGGCCGTCGTGACGGATCGACGAGGTCTTGCCGTGCATCTGGGTCCGCGCGCGCGCGACGGTCGCGTCGAACGCGCGGCCGATCGCCTGGTGGCCGAGGCACACGCCGAGGATCGGCGTCGTCGGGCCGAGGCGGCGGATCAGCTCGATCGAGACGCCCGCCTGGTCGGGCGTGCCGGGGCCGGGCGAGACCACGACGCGCTCGGGCCGCATCCCGACGAGCCGGTCCACGCCGAGCGCGTCGTTGCGCACGACCTCCATCTCGGCGCCGAGCTCGCCGAGGTACTGGACGAGGTTGTAGGTGAACGAGTCGTAGTTGTCGATGACGAGAATCATCGCCGTCCGCCCCCCGACGCCATCCGGAGCGCCAGCACCATGCCGCGCGCCTTCGAGACGGTCTCGAGCCACTCGGTCTTCGGATCCGAGTCGGCGACGATGCCGGCGCCCACCTGGACCGACGCGCGCCGGCCGTGACAGACGACGGTCCGGATCGTGATGCAGGAGTCGAGGTTGCCCGAGTACGAGACGTAGCCGACGGCGCCGCCGTAGGGCCCGCGCTGCGTCGGCTCGAGCTCGTCGATGATCTCCATCGCGCGGATCTTGGGGGCGCCGGTGAGCGTGCCGGCGGGGAAGCACGCCTGGAGCACGTCGAGCGCGTCGGTGCCCGCCCGGCGCGTGCCCGTCACGTGGCTCACGAGGTGCATGACGTGCGAGTAGCGCTCGACCGCCAGGAACTCGGTCACCCTGACCGAGCCGAGCTCGGACACGCGCCCCACGTCGTTGCGCCCGAGGTCCACGAGCATCACGTGCTCGGCGCGCTCCTTCGGGTCGGCCTTGAGCGCGGCCTCGATCTCGCGGTCCTCCGCCTCCGTGGCGCCGCGGGGGTGCGTGCCCGCGATCGGCCGGAGGTCCACGCGGTCGCCCTCGACGCGCACGAGCACCTCGGGCGAGGAGCCGACGATCGTGGTCTTGCCGAGCCGGAGGAAGAAGAGGTACGGGGAGGGGTTGATGGTCCGGAGCGCGCGGTAGACCGTGAACGGGTCGGCCGTGAGCCGGCAGTCGAGCCGGCGCGAGAGGACGATCTGGTAGGCGTCGCCCGCGGCGATGTACTCCTTGGCGCGGCGCACCGCCTCCGTGAACTCCGCCTCGCTCACCGTGGTGGTGAACCCCTCCTCGCCCTGGGCGAGGAGCGCCGCCGGCGGCGCGAGGTGGAGCGGCGCCGGGGCGCGCGCCGGGCGCGAGAGCTTCGCGATCGTCATGCCGATGCGCACGGCGGCCCGGTCGTAGGCGCGGTCGAGCGCCGCGGGGTCGTGGCGGTCGATGGCCGCGTTGGCGATCACGAGGAGCCGATGGCGCAGGTTGTCGAAGACGAGCAGCGTGTCGGTGAAGAGGAACACGGCGTCCGGCAGGCCGAGGTCATCCCGGGTCGTGCGCGGCAGCCGCTCCATGTGGTGGACCATGTCGTGCGCCAGGTAGCCGACGGCGCCGCCCTGGAAGCGCGGCAGGCCGGGCACCGGCACCGGCTGGAACTGGCGCAGCAGCTCCCGGACGGCGTCGAGCGGGCTGCCGTCGGGAAGGCGCTCGGTCCGTCCGCCCCGCTTGAGCGTGATGCGGCCGTTCTTGCCCGTCAGCACCATGAGCGGGTCGGCGCCGAGGAACGAGTAGCGCGCCCAGACCTCGCCGCCCTCGACCGACTCGAGCAGGAACGAGTAAGGGCCCGGTCGCAGGCGCAGGTAGGCGGAGAGCGGCGTGTCGAGGTCGGCGGGGAGCTCGGCGAAGACGGGCACAAGGTTCCCCTGCCCCGCGAGATGCCGGAACTCCTCGCGGCTCGGTGAGAGCGACGGGATGCCTATGCCGGAGGTACTGATGCGGTCCCCGCCGGGGGCAGGTCAGTCGAGCGCGTCGAGCTTCTCTTTGATCTTCGCCCGGGGCACCGCGCCGATGACCTGGCCGGCGACCTTGCCCTGTTTCACGAAGAGGATCGTCGGGATCGAGCGGATCCCGTACCGGGCGGCGAGCCCGGGGTTCTCGTCCACGTTGACCTTGGCGAGCGTCACGCGACCCCGGGAGTCCCTGGCGAGCTCCTCGAGGACCGGGGCGACGGCCCGGCAGGGCCCGCACCACTCGGCCCAGAAGTCCACCATCATCACGCCGGTCTGGGCGGCGAGGGCCTCGTCGAAGTTCTGCTCGGTCAGGTGGACAGTCGTGGCGTCAGCCATGTCGAGGCTCTCCTGGGAGAAAAAGTCAACTCCTACGCTAACATGCCGGCGTCCCGGGCGCAACGCCCGCGGTCGAATAGCTTGACAGTCTGACACCGACCGCATGCTACAGTGTCCGGGAGTCACATGGAAGCCGCGAAAATCCTTGTCGTCGACGACGAACCCTCGATCCTGAGGCTCCTCCGGGAGGCTCTGACCCAGTGGGGCTACCAGGTGACCACGGCGAGCAACGCGAAAGAGGGCCTCGAGGCACTCCGTACGGAGCTCTACGACGCCGCGATCACCGACATCCGCATGCCCGACATGGGTGGCCTCGAGCTCCTCAAGGAGCTCAAGAAGCACGACGACTCCATCGAGGTCATCGTCATGACCGGCTATCCGACGATCGCCTCGGCGGTCGAGGCGCTCAAGGAGGGGGCGTACGACTACCTCTCCAAGCCCCTGATCCTCGACGAGCTGCGCCACCTCATGGCCCGCGTGACCGAGCGCAAGTTCCTCAAGGGCGAGGTGCAGTCGCTCCGGGCGCGCCTGGGCGAGGAGCTGACGGTCAACGAGCTCGTCGGCAACTCCGTGCCCATGCAGCGGGTGAAGGAGATCATCGGCAAGGTGGCCGGCACCGACTCACCGGTGCTCATCGAGGGCGAGAGCGGCACGGGCAAGGAGCTGGTGGCCGCCGCGATCCACCGCCTGTCCTCGCGCGCCAAAGGGCCGTTCATGCCCGTCAACTGCAGCGCGATCCCCGAGGACCTGCTCGAGTCCGAGTTCTTCGGCCACGTGCGCGGCGCCTTCTCGGGCGCGGTCTCCGACGCGCTCGGCCTGTTCCGCGGGGCCAACGAGGGCACGATCTTCCTCGACGAGATCGCGGAGCTCTCGCCCCCGCTCCAGGTGAAGCTCCTGCGGGTGCTGCAGGAGATGCAGGTCCGTCCGGTCGGCTCCACCAAGGCCTACCCGGTGGACGTGCGCGTGATCGCCGCCACCAACCGCGACCTCGACCGCACGATCGCCGAGGGCCGCTTCCGCCAGGACCTCTACTACCGCCTCAACGTCGTGCGCGTGAGCCTGCCGCCGCTCCGGGCGCGGCACGAGGACATCCCCTCCCTCGTGAACCACTTCATGCGCCGATTCAACCGCCGCTTCCACCGTGACGTCCGGGGCATCGCCCCCGACGCGCTCGCCGCGCTCGACGCCTACGACTTCCCCGGCAACGTCCGCGAGCTCGAGAACCTGATCGAGCGCGCATACGCGATGGGCGCGCGCGAGCAGATCGCGCTCGCCGACCTGCCGACCCTCACCCGGAGCGTGGCGACGCCCGGCGCCACGGCCACCAGCGGCGCGATCCCACAGCTGGCCGACGTCGAGAGGGAGCTGATCCTGCGCGCGCTCGCCTTCTACCGCGAGGACAAGGAGGCCGCTGCCAAGGCGCTGGGCATTTCCCGGCGCACGATCTACCGGCGCCTCAAGGAGTACGGCGTCCTCTGATAGATCGGCACTGAGTATCTGCCGAACTGGCACAAATTCAGCCCTCCCAGGAAGTCCACCGCTGTAATTTCAGGTACTTAGAGTTGGCATCGCGACTGCATTTCCCGGAAGGTCATGATCGAGCAGACAGCGCTCACCGCCGCGGAGCTCGCAACCGGAAGAGTCCTCAGGGTCGGGGTCGGCTTCTCCTCGCATCCGGACACCATCTGGGCGGCCGTCCGCGCGACCGCCATGGCTCGCACGGGCCTCCACGGCGCGACGCCCGATCTGGTCCTCCTGGTGACCGCGGGCGTGCCGACGCAGGACGCAGTCCCCATGATCCGCGGCGCGCTCGGCGCGGTCGGCGTGGCCGGCGGCTCGACCACGGCGATTCTCACGCACAACGGCGCCGTGGGCGCGGGGGCCCTGGTCGTCTGCCTGGCCAACAGCGAGGGCGCCGTGAGCGGCGTCGCCGCCGCCCCGGGCCGCAACCTCGCCGAGGCGAGCCAGGGGATCGCCCGTCTCATCCTCGCGGGCTGGCCGTTCAGGATGCGCTATCCGCGCGGCCTCGGGCTCGCCTTCGTCCGGCCCGGCCTCGGCGCGCCGGCCGAGCAGTTCCTGGCGCCGTGGCGCGTGCTGATGGGCCCGAAGATGCGCACCGTCTGCAGCGTGCTCTCCGCGCCGATGGTCTACGGCACAGCGCCCGCGGAACCCATCGCGAGCGCCGCCTGCCTCGAGGCGAACTACTCGACGGGCCTCGGCTACGCCGAAGGCTTCGCGGCGAGCGAGACGCTCCCTGATCGCGACGCGCTCGTCCAGGGGGCGGTCGACGCGGCGGCCGCCGCGCTCAAGCGCCTCGAGGGGGACGCCGCGCGGCTCGTGCTCGTCATCGAGTCGAGCGCGCGCCACCGGGCCCTCGGCTCGGCCGCGAGCAAGGAGTGGGCGGCGATCCGCAACGAGGTGGATCCGCGCACGCCCTGCGTCGGCTGGCTGTGCGAGGAGGTGGCGGCCTACGGGCGGGGCGTGCGTCCGGTGGACGCCCACGGCTCGCTCGTCGTCGTCGCCCTCGGCGACGCCCCGCAGAAGTAGGCCGCGCTCCTCGCCTCGCTCACGCGCCCTCGTCCTCCGGGGCGCGTGAGTCTGTCCGGCGGGTCATCGACTCCGGGCGTAGCCCTCCAGGAGGTCGCGCGCCACGAGCTCGGGATCGCGCTGCGCGGGCGGGCCGTACCCGCCGCCGCCCGGCAGGCGCACCTCGACGAGGGCACCGGGGGCGACGAGCTGCTCGGCCTTGGGATTCGGCGGCGCCACGCCGTCGATCAGGACGAGGCCGGGCGCGCCCGGGCCGCCGCCGAGGAAGCCGGCCGCGGGCGTGCGCGTGCGGTCGCCGAGGATCGAGCACGCGTACGGCTCGCGCGTGCGCACGCGGAAGGCGATCGTCTGGCCGAGCCCGCCGCGGTAGCGGCCGGCGCCGCCCGAGCCCTCGCGCAGACCCTTCCGCTCGACGACGAGCGGCGAGAGCTGCTCCAGCACCTCGACGGGCGTGCCGAGGACGCCCGAGGGGAACGCCGTCGCCGAGAGGCCGTCCTTGGTGGCGCGCGCCCCGGTCCCGCCGGAGCAGAAGGTGACGTAGGTGAACGGCGCGCCCGCGAGGTCCCGGCCCGAGACCTGGATGCCCCAGATGTTCGCCGAGCCCTCGGCCATCACGCGGTCCGGGAGCGCCTGGCCGAGCGCGCCCGCGACGACGTGGGGCAGGAAGTGGCCGATGACGTGGCGGGCGGCCACCGCGGCGGGGCGCCCGACGTTCAGGACCGAGCCCTCGGGTGCCGTGATCCGGAGCGGGCGGAAGGCGCCCTCGTTGTTCGGGACCTCGGGGCTCACGATCACCTTCACGCCGTACGTCGTGTAAGCCTCCGTGTAGTTCATGACGACGTTGACGCCCCGGCGGCTCGCGGGCGAGGAGCCCGCGTAGTCGATCCGGAGCTCGTCTCCCCGCACCTCGCAGCGCGCCCGGATCGTGATGGGCTCGTCGAAGCCGTCGGAGGTGATCGCGTGCTCGTAGACGCCGGGCCGCAGCGCCCGGATGGCCTCCCGCAGAGCGCGCTCGGTGCGTCCGATGATCTCGTCGGCCAGCGGCTCGAGACGTTCGAGGCCGAACTCGGCCATGAACTCCAGCAAGCGCTCGCCCCCGACCGCGCCCCCGGCGATCTGTGCGTGGAAGTCGCCCAGCACCATGTCGGGCAGGCGCACGTTGGCGCGGATCATCGCGACCAGCGCCGCGTTCGGCCGCCCGGCCTCGTAGAGCTTGAGGATCGGGATCTGGAGCCCCTCCTCGTACACCTCGCGCGCCTCGGCCGAGAGCACGTGACCGCCGATGTCGGCCGTATGACACGTCGAGGCGAAGAACGCGACGCACTCGTCGCCGCGGAAGACCGGAGAGCAGATCGTGACGTCGTTGAGGTGGCCGGAGGTGAGCCAGGGGTCGTTCGTGATCAGCACGTCGCCCGGTCGGAGCGTCTCGAGCGGGCACGCCGCCAGGAAGTGCTTCATCGCGAGCGCCATCGAGTTGATGTGACCGGGCGTACCCGTCACGGCCTGCGCGACCATGAAGCCGCGGCGGTCGAAGACGCCGGCCGAGAGGTCGCCCGCCTCGCGCACGATGGACGTGAACGACGTCCGCTGGAGCGCCGCCGCCTGCTCGTTGACGACCCCGATCAGGCGGTTCCAGCAGATCTCGAGCGTGACGGGATCGAAGCTCACGCGGGAACCTCCACGACCAGTGCGAGGCCCGCGTCCACGCGGCAGCGCGCGCCCGGGCCGAGCACCGCCGTCGACTCGCGCTCCTCGACGATCGCCGGGCCGCTGAAGGCGCTGCCCGGCTCGAGCGCGTAGCGGTCGTAGACGGGCGTCTCGACGAAGCCCCCGGCCTCGGCGAAGTACGCCCTGCGCGCGCCCTTGGTCGCCGACTGGGCGCGCCCGCCGCGGGCGCCGGCCGGCGCCCCGCGCCCTGCGCGCCCGCTGGCCGGCGCCGGGCCCGCGACCGTCACGCGCCAGTTGAGCGCCTCGATCGGCACGCCCTGGGGCAGCCGGTGGTAGAGCGCGCGGTAGGCGGCCTCGAAGGCCTCGGTGATCGCGCGGAGGCTCGCCGCGGAGAGCGTCCCCGCGGGCACGGGGGACTCGACCTCGTGGCCCTGGCCGACGTAGCGCATCTCGGCGACCCGCGCCACGCGCACGTCGCCCGGCGCCACGCCCGCACGCGTGAGGAGCGCGCGCCCCTCGGTCTCCATGTCCTCGAACAGCCGGTTGATCGCACGCCAGTCGGCCCGGTCGAGCCGCTGGCGGCCGGTGCGGACGAAGTCGAATGCGAGCGGGGCGGCGAGCAGACCCCAGGCCGACATCGCGCCCGCGCCGAACGGGAGCAGGAGGCGCGGGACCTTGAGGACCTTCGCGACCTGCCAGCAGTGGACGGGCCCCGCGCCCCCGAAGGCGAAGAGCGGGTACTGCCGGAGGTCGCGGCCGCGCTCGATGCCGTGGATGCGCGCGGCGGCGGCCATGTTCTCGTTGACGACCCGGTGGATCCCCCACGCCGCCTCGGTCGCGTCGAGGCCGAGCGGCCGCGCCGCGTGCTCCTCGACGGCGCGGCGCGCCGCCTCGCGGTCCAGCCGCATGCGCCCGCCCAGGAAGAACTCGGCGTCGAGGTAGCCGAGCAGGAGGTCGGCGTCGGTGACCGTCGGCAGGCGGCCCCCGAGGCCGTAGCACGCCGGACCCGGGTCGGCGCCGGCGCTGTCGGGACCGACCTTGAGCAGGCCCATGCGGTCCACGCGCGCGATCGAGCCGCCGCCCGCGCCGATCTCGATCAGCTCGATGACGGGCACGCGGATCGGGAGCCCCGAGCCCTTCTTGAAGCGGTCGGCGCGCGCCACCTCGAACTCGCGGCCGACGAGCGGGACACCACCGTCGATCACGCACGCCTTGGCCGTGGTGCCGCCCATGTCGAACGAGAGGAGCCGCGGCTCGCCCCGCTCGCGCGCGGCCTGGGCCGCGGCGAGGGCACCGGCGGCGGGGCCCGACTCGACGAGGCGGATCGGCAGGCGGCGCGCGAGCGGCGGCAGCGCGATCCCGCCCGCGGACTGCATGATGTAGAGCTGGCCCGGGACGCCGAGGTCGGCGAGCCGGCGCTCGAGGTCCTCGAGATAGCGCGCCATGAGCGGTGCGACGTAGACGTTCGCCGTGGTCGTGGAGGCGCGCTCGTATTCGCGGATCTCGGGCACGACCTCCGATGAGCATGCGACGACGATCTGCGGGGCGAGCTCGCGGGCCAGCGCGGCGAGCCGTTGCTCGTGGACCGGGTTCACGTAGGCGTGCAGGAGGCAGATCGCGAGCGCCTCGACGCCCTCGGCGGCGAGCTCGGCGATGCCGCGCCGCGCGGCGGCCTCGTCGAGCGGCCGCAGCACCGAGCCGTCGGCGAGGAGGCGCTCGGGCACCTCGCGCCGCAGGTGACGCGGGACGAGCGGCGCGGGCGGGTCGATGAAGAGGTCGTACATGTCGTAGCGGCCCTCGCGCCGGATCTCGAGGGCGTCCCGGAAGCCCGCGGTCGTCAGCAGCGCGGTCTTCGCCCCCTTGCGCTCGATGAGCGCGTTGGTCGCGAGCGTGGTGCCGTGGACCACCGCGCTCACCGCGCCCGGGGCCACCCGCGCCTCGGCGAGCAGCGCCTGGATGCCCTGCTCCACGGCGTGCGCGGGGTCCTTCGGCGTGGTGAGGACCTTGCCGACGCGCGCGGCACCGGTCGCCGCGTCCATGACGACGAGGTCGGTGAAGGTGCCGCCGATGTCCACGCCGAGGCGGGCCGCCACGGCGCCCAGTGTACACCGGGGCCGCGGCCGGGCTCAGCGGCTGCGGGTCGGCAGCGCCGCCATGCGCGCCTCGAGGGCGCTGCCGGGGAGGACGAAGAGGGTGAACGGCCCGCGCCTGGGATCGCCGGGCGCCCAGCGATACCGCTCCCTCGCCCAGTCGAGGACGGGGTTCTTCGCATTGGCGGCCCAGTCCACGACGATGAAGAGCTCGGGCGGCCGGCGCTCGAGGTCGCGGACGACCTGGGCGGAGAGCCTGGCGGCGACTGGCCCCGACAGGAGCGGATAGGCGTAGAACGTGCCGCTGGGCGGCCGCCGGCGGCTCTCGAAGTAGAGCCCGGTCTCGGCGCCGAACTCGTAGAAGGTCTCGCCGGGCTGGAGGAGAACCGCGAGCTCGTGCGCCAGCCTGCGCTCCTCGACGAAGAGATCGGTGCGGTACTTGGCCCGGGAGAAGTCGTCCGGCGAGAGCTGGTAGAGCGGGAGCTGGAGCACGACGAGCAGCACGATCACCACGCCGCCGGCCAGGTGCGGCAGCGCCGCGATGCGCGCCGGGGCCAGGCGCACGAGCACTCCTGCCGCCCAGCCCCCCGCGACGGCCAGCACGGGGAGCCAGAGCTGGAAGTAGTGGGGGAAGAACTTGCCGGGCAGCCCGACGGCGAGCGCGGTGCCCGCCGCCCACGCGAGCAGGTAGGTGACGCGCCGCCGGTCACCGCGCGCGAGCCCCGCGACCGTGCCGAGCAGGGCGAGGACCGCGAGCGGGACCGTCGAGGACATGGACCACCAGGAGGCGGGCTCGAGGAGCTTCGCGAGGTTCGCCGTGATGCTGCCCGCGTAGTGGCGGTTGAAGACCACGACCGCCTCCCAGAAGACGCCGAAGCGTCCGGTGACCGCGAACCAGCCGACGATCAGGGTCCAGGCGAGCGTGGCGATCGCACCCGCGACCGCCATCGCCCCGAGCACGCGCCGCCGCCCGCCGGCGCCGGGCGGCGGCCACGCCACGAGCGCGCACGCGAGCAGGGTCGCGCTCGCGACGTTGACCGTCTTGTAGAGCGAGGCGAGGGCGAAGAGGGCGCCCACCAGGACGACGCGCCCGTAGCCCGGCGCGCGGCCCTCGATCCGCACGAGCAGCGCGAAGGCCCAGACGAGGCACGCGTTGATGAACGACTCGGTGTTCGGCTGGTTGGCCTGCAGCCACAGGTCGCCCGAGACGACGGTCCAGAACGCCGCGGCCCACAGGCCGGCGACCGCGCCGCCCGCCGCCGCCCCCGCGGTGTAGACACCGAGGAGCGTCACGATCGCCGAGCCGGCGCCGAGCAGGTAGATCGCGCCCCGCCCGTAGCCGGCGACGACCTGCGAGAGCGCGTGGGTCACGTGCATCGCCGGCGGCTTGTGATCCCAGACGTCGGAGTAGAGCGGGCGCCCGCGGAGCAGCTCCTGCCCCATCACCGCGGCGCCCGAGATGTCGCGCTCGAGCGGCTCGTCCCAGGTCTGCAGGCGCACCAGCGCGATCACGACCGCGAGGCCGAGCAGCACCAGCAGGGCCGCGGAGGCGCTACCGCGCGGCCGCACGCTCGGCCCTCCCCTCGAGCGCGCCGCCCCGGCGGACGTAGAGCGAGAACGGGCCTCGCTCGTGACCGCCGGGCATCGGCCGGTAGCGCGCCTCGGCCCACTCGATCACGGGGTGCCGCACCCTGATCCACGTCCAGGTCCAGTTGGCGACGATGAAGAGCTCGGGCGGCCGCCGCGCGAGGTCCGCCAGGAGCCGCTCGGTGAGGGGCAGGGCCAGCGGGCCGGTCGTGACCGGCCAGACGAAGCACGGGCCGCACACCGGCGACCGGCGGGTCCAGAAGTAGAGGCCGACCTCGCTCCCCCAGACGTAGAACGTCTCGTTCGGCAGGAGCAGCGTGTCGAGCTCGCGCGCGAGCTTCCTCTCCTCGACGAAGATCGGCCCGTACTTCAGGAGCGACCAGTCGTCCGCCGGCATGGCGTAGAACGGCAGCTCGAGCGCGAGGAGCAGGACCAGGGCGGCGGCGCCCGCAGCGTGCGGGAGCCATGTGAGGCGCTCTGGCGCGAACGGCGTGAGAGCCCGGACCGCGAGCCCGCCGCCGACGCAGAGCGGCGGGAGCCAGAGCTGGTAGTAGTGCGGCGCGAAGGCGCCGGGGAGCCCGACGGCGATGGGCGTCGCCGCCGCGAGCGCCAGGAGCAGGAGCCAGGGTCGTCGTCGCGCCGTCGCCACGCCGACGCCGGCGCCGAGCGCCGTGAGCGCGGCGAGGGGCGCCAGGTTCCGCACCCACACGCTCGCGAGCTGGGCCGGGCTGAACGAGAGCCGGAGCCGCGTCGCGAGGCTGCCGGCGCCCTCGGAGTAGTGGCGGTTGAACGTGACCACGGCGTCCCAGAACGGCGCGAGCCGCCCGACCGCGGCGAAGTAGCCGACGACCGCCGCCCATGCCGCGCCGCCGACCAAGGCCACGACGGCCAGGTCGAGGAGGGTGCGACGCCGCGAGCGTCCCTCGGGCGGCCACGCGACGTACGCGACGGCGAGGAAGGCGGCCGGCGCGACGACGACCTGCTTGTAGAGCGACGCCCAGGCGAGCAGGACGCCGACGGCGAGGAAGCGCCCCGAGCCCGAGCCTGCGTGGGCGCGCGCCAGCAGAGCGAGGGCCCAGACGAGGCAGGCGTTGATGAACGCCTCGGTGTTGGGCTGGTTGCCCTGGATCCAGAGGTCGCCGGACACGGTGGCCCAGAAGGCTGCGGCCCAGAGGCCGGCGGCCGGCGAGCCCAGGGCGGCGGCGGCGGCGTACGCGCCCAGCAGGCCAGCGACGCCGGCGACGACGTTCAGCAGGAAGATCGCGCCGGGCCCGTAGCCGGTCACGAGCTGCGCCGCGGCGTGCGTCAGGGCGAGCGCGGGAGGCTTGTGGTCCCACATGTCCGCGTAGAGCGTGCGGCCGTCGAGGACCTCGCGGGTGATCACCGCGGCGGCGCTGAGGTCGGTCTCGATGGGCTCGTCGTACGTGTGCAGCCGCGCCAGCACGAGCAGCGCCGCCAGGGCGAGCAGCACCGCGAGCACGCGTCGGTCCACGTCAGCCTCTCGCCGGGCGCGCGAGGCCGCGCGCGAGCGCGATGGCTCCCGCGAGGAGTGCGAGGGTGAGGACCGACGCGAGGACAGACGCCTTGACCCGGTGCATTGCTTCGCCTATCGTTGCGTCACTCGGGGCAACCCAAGGAGGACCTCATGAAGCGATTCGGAGCACTCGCCCTCGTCGTCGTGCTCGCCGCTGCGCTGGCGGCGCCGTCGGAGCTCGCGGCCCAGCAGCGCCGGCTCGTCACCATCGCCTCCGGCTGGGTGGTCGGCGTCTACTACCCGCTCGCGGGCGCGATGTCGCGCATCGCGTACAAGGCCAAGGACCTCAACGTCCGGGCCACCGTGGAGTCGTCCGGCGCGTCGGTTGCGAACGCCCAGCTCATCGGCACGGGTGACGCCGACTTCGCCCTGCTGCAGAACGACATCGCGTACTATGCGGCGAGCGGCAGGACGCTCGGCGCCTTCAAGGACAAGCCCGTGAAGAACATGGGCGGCATCTTCACGATCTACCCCGAGCTCGTCCACATCGTCGCGGCGAGCTCGGCCAACGTGAAGTCCGTCCGCGACCTCAAGGGCAAGCGCGTCGTGCTGGGGCCGCAGGGGTCGGGCACCGAGCAGAACGCGCTGCAGATCCTGGAGGCGTACGGGATCAAGGAGGCGGATCTCGCCAAGGCCGAGCGCATCGACGCCGCGGCCGCGGGCGACCAGCTCAAGGACGGGCGCGTGGACGCCGCGTTCTTCACGACCGGTCTCGGCTCGGCCGTCATCGTGGACGCGTTCATCTCGGGCCGGGTCACGCTCGTGTCCGTGGGCGGGGCGGAGGGCGACGCGATCCGGAAAGCGTATCCCTTCTACACGCTCGAGAAGATCCCGGCGAACACGTACAAGGGGCAGGAGAGCGTGGTGACGACGCCCGCCGTCATGGCGATGATGGTCGCGCGCGCCGAGCTGCCCGAGGACCTCGTCTACCGGTTCACCAAGGCGATCTTCGACGACCTCAAGCAGTTTCACGCCGCCCACGCGGCCGCCAAGCACCTGACGCTCGAGACGGCGCTCAACGGCATGCCGATCAAGCTGCACCCCGGCGCCGAGAAGTTCTACAAGGAGAAGGGCGTCCTGAAGTAGTTGCGCCGCCTGCCGGCCCTCGCCGCCGCCGCGGTGCTGGTCGCCGCGGCGGCGGCGGGGGCGCGCTGGCTTGCGGCGCCGGTCGTCGTGGTCGAGGATGCCCGCGGCGGCGGCGTGCTGGCGCGCGAGCCCGTCCGGCCCGGCGACGTCCTCCTCCTCGCCTACGTCCACTCCTCCGAGCACGTGCCGGTGCGCGGCACCTTCCGCATCGAGCCCGACGGCGGGCTCTCCGTGACGGAGACCGCGTTCGCCGGGTTCGGCCCCGGCCTGCCGGAGCTCGGCGCCGGGGATGCGTGGCGGATCGAGGGCGGGATGATCGTTCACGAGCCGGTCGGCGCGAGGCTCGCGGAGCTCCGGGTGCGCGTGGCCCCGGTCACGCGCCACCGGCTCCGGCTGCCGTCCGGGCGCGAGCTCGACCTGTCGGCGCTCCTCGGGACCGGGGGGCCCGTGCGCGTCCGCGTGGCGCGCCGGGGCGGCCTGCTGCTCGGGTGGTCATCGGCCGACTGATTCCCACTTCATCGGCGTCGCCTGGAGCGCCGGGTGCGAGACCAGGAGGTGCCAGACCAGCGGCTGGAACGACTCCGTGTGCGGCGTGACGGTGGCCGGGTTCACGGTGGGCACGACCACGCACGCGTCCGCGACCGTGGCCGTGTAGCCGCCGTCCCGGCCCACGACGCCGCAGACGGTCGCGCCCCGCTGCTTCGCGAGCTGGAGCGCGCGGACCAGGTTCGGGCTCACGTTGCGCTCGAGGTCGCCGCCGCCGACCGAGAAGACGAAGACCATGTCGCGGTCGGACAGGCGGCTCACCTCGAGCCAGCGCGCGAAGACCGACTCCCAGCCGTCGTCGTTCACGCGTGCGGTCAGCTCCGAGACGTTGTCCGTGGGCGTGTACGCCTCGATGCCGGCGATCTTGCGGAAGTCGTTCACCGCGTGCGAGGCGTTGCCCGCGCTGCCCCCGACGCCCAGGAGGAACAGCCGGCCCTGCCGGGCGCGGAGCGCGACGAGCAGGTCCACCATCTTCTGGATCGCCGTGGCGTCGAGCTTGCCGAGGATCGCCGCCGCCTCGCCGAGGTACGTCTCGATGTACGACATCAGAAGTTCACCATGACCTTCGAGCCCTCGAAGTCGAAGTGGAACCGGAGCTCCATGAGCCCCTCGCGCGCCATCGCCTCGCGCAGTCGGGGCTTGGCGCCGTTCTCGCAGTAGAAGACGAAGAAGCCGCCGCCGCCCGCGCCCATGAGCTTGCCGCCGAGGGCGCCGCTCGCCTTCGCGAGGTCGTACCAGTGGTCGAACTGGCTGCCCGAGACCTGGCCGGAGAGCTGCTTCTTGACCTCCCAGTGCGCGTCCATCAGCTCGCCGAACCGCCGGAGCTCGCCGCGCTCGAGCGCGCCCTTGATCTCCCAGCCGATCTCCTTGATCCGGTGCAGGGCGTCGAGCACCCGCGGGTGGCTCTCGTTGGCCGCCTGGTTCTGCGCCTGCAGCACGTCCCCGGTCTTGCGCACGACCCCGGTGTAGAAGAGCAGCAGGCTCTGGTCCAGCCCCTCGAGCGCGTCCTCGCTCACCGCGGCCGGGAACGTCGAGACGTGGTTCGTCCGGTCGATGTCCAGGCACGCGATGCCGCCGATCGCCGTGATGAACTGGTCGTGCTTGCCGACTGGCTCCTTGAGGACGTCGAGCTCGATCCGGCAGGCCTCCTCGGCGAGCCGCCACTGCGAGACCTGCTCGCGCTTGAGCGCGTGCAGCGCATGGAGCAGGCCGACCGTGAAGCTCGCGGAGCTGCCGGCCCCCGAGCCGCCGGGGATGTCGCCGATCGACGTGATCTCGATGCCGCCATCGAGCCCGGTGAACCGCAGCGCCTCGCGGATCAGCGGGTGCTGGAGCTTGTCCACGCTGTCCACGATCTCGGTCTTCGAGTAGCTCGCCCGGATCAGGCGGTCGAGCTTGCGCCGGTTCACCGTGATGAACGTGTACTTGTCGATCGCCGCGCTGATGACGAAGCCCCCGTACTTCGACGAGTACGACGGCAGGTCGGTGCCGCCCCCGCCGAGCGGGATGCGCAACGGGGTCCGGGTGACGATCATCGGGGTACGCCTCCTTCCGCCACGAGCCGCCTGAACTCCTCGAGCCCGGCCGGGGAGCCGACCTCGTAGAATCGCTGTCGCGCCTCGTACGCCAGGAGCTGGCGTCGCGGGATCAGGCGCGCGTAGAAGTCCTGGAGCGAGGCGGGCTGTCCGGGCGCGAGCGCGTCGAGCGCGGCGTGCCGCAGGACCGAGAGGCCCGCGTTGATGTGGATCATGCCGGGCGTGGGGCCGGCGGCGTAGGCCGTGACGCAGTCGCCGTCCACGGCCACGTCGCTCCGGTCCCAGCGGTTCGCGTTCCGGTGCACGACCATGAGCGCGAGGCGGTCGCGCGCGAGGAAGTGCTCAAGGATCGCGCGGTAGTCGAGGAGGAGGTACGAGTCGCCGAACAGCACGAAGAACACCTCGCCGAGGAGCCCCGCGGCCCACGTGAGCGCCCCCGCGGTGCCGAGCCGTCGGCCGCCCTCGTCGCTGTACCGGAGGCGCACGCCGAAGGCGCTCCCGTCGCCGAAGTGGCGCTCGATCGCCTCGGCGAGGTGGCCGACGCAGAGGACCACGTCGGTCACCCCGTGACGGCGGAGCAGGTCGAGTTGCCAGGCGAGGAACGGGCGTCCCTGGACGTCGACCAGGGACTTCGGCCGGTCCCTCGTCAGCGGGCCCAGGCGCGTGCCGAGACCGCCTGCCAGGATCGCGATCTGCATTTCTATGACCGGTCCTCCAGCATCTCGTGGATCGCGCGCCGCATCGCCTCGCGCGAGCCGAGGCGGGCGCGCCAGCCCAGCGCGTGGATCTTGGCGAGGTCGAAGCGCAGGACGGGCACGTCGCCCTTCCAGCCCCGGTCGCCGCCCGTGAAGCGGAGGGCGACACCGCGCAGCCCCATCGCGTCGGCGACCATCTCGGCGATCGCCCGGACGTCGAGGTGGTCCTCGGTCGCGACGTTGTAGTAGTTGAACGGCGCCGAGGCCCGCCCGACGACGTGCTGGATCGCGGCGACCACGTCGGAGACGTGGATGTAGGACTTGCTCTGCGAGCCGTCGCCGAGGATCTCGAGCTGCCCCGGGTCCCGACGGAGCTTGCGGATGAAGTCGTACGCGACCCCGTGGGTCTGGCGTCGCCCGACGACGTTGGCGAAGCGGAAGGCCCACCCCTGGACGCCGAACATGTGGCCGTAGGCGGAGAGCAGCGCCTCGCACGCGAGCTTGCTCGCGCCGTAGGTGGAGATGGGCAGGAGCGGCGCCCGGTCCTCGTGGACGGGCTTGAGGCCGGTCTCGCCGTAGACGCCGCTGCCGGAGGCGTACACGAGCCGCCGGACGCCCGCCACGCGCATCGCCTCGAGGAGGTTCTGCGTCAGGTACGTGCCCTGCCAGAAGTCGATGTCGGGCTGGGTCATGGCCTTGGCGATGTCCGGGTTCGACGCGAAGTGGTACACGACATCGTGGCCGGCGAGCGCGGCGGTCAGGGCCGCGCGGTCCTGGAGGTCGCCGGAGACCACCGCGAGCCGTCGGTCGTCCGCGTGGGCCTCGAGGTGCCAGCGCTGGCCCGAGGTGAAGTTGTCGAACACGGTGACGGTGGCCTCGGTCGCCGACAGGACGTGGTCCACGACGTGGCTCCCGATGAACCCGGCGCCGCCCGCGACGAAGACCTTCATCGTCCGCCGCGCCCGGGCTTGTCGAGGGTCACGCGGATGCGCAGGCCGGAGCACTGCCAGCGGAGCAGGGGCACGCGCTGCATGGCCTCGCTGATCGCGATCGTGAGCGGGACGAACGGGCTCAGCGCCTTCGGCGGGACGAACTGGAACGGATCGATCTCGACCCGGGCGACGCCGGGCAGCCCGAAGAAGCGCCGGTACTGTCGGGGCAGGTAGCTGTTCTCGCCCGCCTCGCGGTAGGTGCCCGTCAGCTCGAGCAGCCGGCGCACGAGGGACGCCCCGTTGGCCTCGAGCAGGAAGACCCGCTTGCGCGCGATCCGCACCATCTCGCGCGCCATCGCGGACGGGTCGGCGACGTGGTGCATGACGTCGTAGGTGATCGCGACGTCGAACTCGTCGTCGGCGAAGGGCGTGGCGCAGGCGTCCGCCTGCCGCGCGGCCCCATACCCCTTGGCCCGGAGCCGGGCCGCGCCGGCCGGCACGACGTCCGTCGGGGTGATCGAGCCGAGCCAGCGCGGCTGGTGCTCGCGGATGATGTCGGTCATCTCGCCGTCGCCCGCGCCGAGCTCGACGATCGACGACGGCCCGAGGTCGCGGAGGAACTCGTCCGTCCAGCGGTAGTAGTTCGGCAGGATGTAGCGCCACGTGATGTCACCGAACCAGTGGTCGCGAAAGCTCCAGCCGCGGGCGTAGCGCTCGCCGTAGGTGGCGCGCATGCGGGCCTGCGTCTTCTCGTCCACCCTCAGGCCTCCGCGTTGAGCCGGCGGGCGACGGCCATGCCCCGCTCGATGCACACGTCCATGTTGATGTACTCGTGCTCGGCGACCCGGCCGCAGAGCACGACGCCGGCCGCCTCGAACCAGGCCCTGGCGGTGTCGCGGTTCCGGCGGTAGGCCGCGTCCTGGACGACGTACCCGTACGTGTCGCGCACGGCGCGCGTGTAGCAGAGCTCGCTCGGGCGCACGAGCCCCATCCTCTCGAGGTCGCTCACGACCCGACGGATCACCGTCTCGTCGGACAGCTCCCACACGCCGTCGCCCGCGTTGGCGGTGATCTCGGCGTTGATGAGCGAGCGGCCGGGCGGCACGTTGTGCGGACTGAACACGCCGGGGAACGAGATGCGGTGGGTGAGGATGCCCGGGTCCGGGATGTAGACCGCCGTGTAGTCGGGCAGGCGGTCGGTCGCGAGGCCGACGGCGACGACGATCAGCGAGTTGTGCCGGAGCGCGCGCACGGCGGCCGCCACGTCGGCCGGCACGCCCTCGACGACGCGGACCAGATCCTGGATCGGGATCGTGGCGACGAGCCGGTCGAACTCACGCTCCTCGCGGCCGTCCGAGACGACCCACGTCGGCCCACGCCGCCTCACGTGGCGCACCTCGAACCCGGTCGTGAGCTTGCGGACGCGCGGCTCGAAGGCGCGGGGCACGCAGACGATGCCGCCCCGCTCCGGGTAGTGGTAGTAGAGCTGGTGCGTGTAGCCCTCGGTCTCGACGCCCACCGCCGCCTTGATCACGTCCTCGACCGGTGGCTTCGGGACGCGTCCCTCGACCCAGTCGAGGCCGAGCTCCTCGGCCTTGCAGTTCCAGATCTTCTCGTTGTACGGGAGCAGGTACTTCTCGGTCAGCCCCGTGCCGAACGTGTGGTAGAGCCACTCCCGGAAGTTCGTCGGCGCGGGGTGGTCGTTGTGGAGGTAGTGGTAGAGGCACTCGAAGCGGTCCTGCGGGTCGAGGTCTCCAAGCCCGTTCTCGAAGGGGTACTTCACGTAGCGGCCCTTGAAGAAGATCTTGTTGTTGCGCCGCGCGCGCCGCACGTTCCCGGCGAGGAGCGAGACCATGTAGTCCACCATCCGCTCGTTGCGGGAGAAGATGATGTGCGGCCCGCCCCCGTCCCAGGTGAACCCCTCCTCCTCGACGGTGAAGCAGTGGCCGCCGCACGCGGCGTCGCGCTCGAGCACCTCGTACGCGTGGTCGAGGTGCGCGGCGACGCTGAGGCCCGCGAGGCCGCCGCCGAGGATGCCGACGTTCATGCCTTGAGCTTCGCCTCGAGCTTGGCGCCGTCGGCCAGGAACATGCGCACGGTCTCCTTCGTGTACGGGTGGACGAGCATGCCCTCGAGCAGGCTCGGGACCGCGGTGACGATGTGGGCCCCGGCCTCGAGCCACTCGATGATGTTGAGGACCTCGCGCGTCGAGCCGACGATGATGCGCGCCTTCAGGCCGAACTGGTCGAGCACGCGGCGGAGCCTGGTGATCTCGCCGCACGCGTTGTAGCCCATGTTGTTGACGCGGCCGCCGAAGATGGACACGTAGCTCGCGCCGGCCATGGCCGCGAGGAGACACTGCTGGGCGCTCATCATCGCCGTCACGTTCACGCGGATGTCGTGGCGGGTCTCGAGCTCGTGGATGATCTCCATGTTCTCGAGCTCGCCGTCGGGACCGTGGACCGTGACCTTGACGACGATGTTGTCGCCCCAGCTCGCGAACTCGCGCGCCTGGTGGAGCACCGCCTCGCGCTCGGTGGTCGTGACCTCGACCGAGAGCGGGTAGGGCGCGATCAGCTTCGCGATGTGCCGCGCGCGCGCCTCGAGGCCCTTCATGCCGCCGCTGACGCCTTCCTTGAAGAGGATGGTCGGATTCGTCGTGACCCCGCGGAGCACGCCCATCCGGTGGAACCGCTCGATCTCGCCGAGAGTGCCCGTGTCGAGAAAGATCGCCATGCGTCGGCTCCTTTAGAGCGTGCCGGCCCTGATCTTGCGCTTGAGGTCGGCGAACTGGGTGAGCACGTGGAGGATCGAGCGCGGGATGCCCCGGAGGGGCACGCCGCGCGAGGCGCCGAAGGGGCGCGGGAGGTGGCGGATCGGCGCCTCCGTGATCGCGTAGCCCTTGTAGAAGGCGCGGATCGTGAACTCGGTGAAGGTGCACGCGCGCATCTGCCACTCGTCGCGGAGCAGGTCCTGGACGAGCGCCCGCCGCATGAGCCGGAAGCCGCAGTTCACGTCGTGGAACCCGAACTTGAAGACGAGGCCCACCAGCCGGTTGAACACGCGCGACATCGCGACCCGGTAGGCCGGGTCCTGGCGCGGCTGCTTGAAGCCGATGACCATGTCGCAGTACGGGATGCGCTTGACGAGGCGCCAGAAGTCCGCGGGGTCGTGCTGCCCGTCGCTGTCGCTGAACAGGATCAGCTCGTGCGTCGGCAGCGCGAGGGCGTCCTTGAGCGCCCGCGTGTAGCCCCGCCGCTCGTCGCGGTGGATCAGCCTGAGGCCGAGCTCGTCGCGGAGCCGCTCGAGGATCGCGGTGGTGCCGTCGCGGCTGCCGTCCTCGGCGACGATGAACTCCGAGCCGGCCAGCCGGCTCACGATCTCGCGGTGGAAGCCGCGGACGACGTGCTCGATCACCTTTGCCTCGTTGTGGACGAGCATGACGATCGACACGGGGCCGGGCGGGCCGGCCTCGGGCGTCCGGCGGGGCTCGGGGTCGACAAGCGTCTCTCGCGGAGACATTCCGGATATCCAGGTGGCCACGCTATCACAGTCCTCCCGGGGCGACCTACCTGTGCAAGCCATGCGCCACGGCCAAGGCGCCGTGAATAGATCGTCTCATGGGGAGCGAGAGAGCAACCCATTGATAATCGGAACGTTTTCCGGTTATGACCCGGCCGATCGAGCAGGTTACGGCTCCCGCGAGGCGGCGATGTTGACACCTCTGGTCAACTTCTTGCCGGTCTGTCTCCAAATGGGCCGCCGCGGAGCTTGCGGGGGCTGCTAGAAGAGTGGGGCTTCGGGGGCGCGCCGGCGCTGGGAGGCATAGACGAGGGCTACGCCCGCGATGCCAGCCAGGTCCGTGTACAGGCCCGGCTTGACCAGCAGGATGGCGCCCACGAAGAGCACGGCCCGCTCCCACCACCGGCCCTCGGTGATCAGGTAGCCCTGCATGGCGCCCGCGAGCATGTACATCCCGACCGACGCCGTGACGAAGATCCAGAGGGCCTCGTACCAGGTCGTGTCGATCAGCAGCATCGCCGGGGCCGTGATGAACATGAACGGGAGCAGGAACGTGCGCATGTCGAGCGTGAAGGCGCGGATGCCCGTCCTGAACGGGTCCGACCGGGCGATGCCCGCCGCGGCGTACGCGGCGAGGCCGACCGGCGGCGTGTCGTCGGCGAGGATGCCGAAGTAGAAGACGAACAGGTGGACGGCGATGAGCGGGATGACGAGCCCCTGCGCCTGGCCGAGCGCGATCAGCGCCGGCGCCGTCAGCGTCGCCATGATGATGTACGTCGGCGTCGTCGGCACGCCCATGCCCAGGATCAGGCACGCGAGCATCGTCAGGAAGAGCCCCAGGTAGAGGCTGCCGGACGAGAGGTCCACCACGATGGACGAGAGGTTCAGGCCGACGCCCGTGAGCGTCACGATCCCGACGATGATGCCCGCGCACGCGCACGTCATCGCGACCGACGCCATGTTGCGCGCGCCGAGGTAGCAGGCCTGGACGAGCCGCCCCGCGCTCTCGACGAGCGCGGGCCCGACGCCCGCGGCGGGCGCGTGACCCGGCACGACGGGCGCGTGTCTGAGGCCCTGGACGAAGCTCGTCGCCACGAACATGGCCGCCGCCGCGACGAGCGACAGGAACGCCGAGGTCAGCGGCGTGTAGTCCCGGACGATCAGGTAGTAGAGCAGCACGCCGACCGGGATCAGGTAGTGCAGGCCCGAGACCAGCGTGGGCAGGAACCGCGGCAGCTCGTTCCGCGGCAGCCCCCGGATCCCGTGCTTGAGCGCCAGGAGGTGGACGGCGCCGAGCAGCGCGAGCTGGTCGATGACGGCGGGCAGGGCCGCGGCCTTGGCGATCTCGAGGTAGGGGATGCGCAGCCACTCGGCCATCACGAACGCGGCCGCGCCCATGACCGGGGGCATGAGCTGGCCGTTGCCGCCCGCGGCGGTCTCGATGCCGCCGGCCACCTCGGGCTTGAAGCCGACGCGCTTCATCAGCGGGATCGTCATCGAGCCGATCGTCGCGGTGTTGGCGATGGACGAGCCGGTGATCGTGCCCATGAAGGCCGAGGCGACGACGGCGACCTTGGCGGGGCCGCCGCGCGTGTGGCCGACGAGCGAGAACGCGACCCGGATCAGGTACTCGCCCGCGCCGGTGCGCTCGAGGACGGCGCCGAAGAGGACGAAGGCGAACACGAACGTGGACGACACGCCGAGCGGGATCCCGAAGAGCCCCTCGGTCGTGAGGTAGAGCTGGCCGACGACGCGCCGCACGGTGTAGCCGCGGTGCGAGATCAGCTCCGGCATCCACGCGCCGAGAAACGCGTACAGGACGAACAGCACGGTGATCACGGGGAGCCAGAGCCCGACGGCGCGGCGGGTGCCCTCGAGGACGAGCAGGATGAGCACGACGCCGACCGCGATGTCCCTCGGCTCGGGCGTGCCCACGCGCTGGAGCAGGGCCTCGTAGTGGAGCGTGACGTAGAGCGAGGCGTACGCGCCGAGCCCCGCCAGGACGAGGTCGTACCACGGCAGCCGCGGGCTCCGCGCGCGCTTCACCGCCGGGTAGAACATGAACCCGAGCAGGAGCGCGAACGTGAGATGGACCGAGCGCTGCTTGGCGGCGGGCAGCGCGCCGACCGCCGCGGTCCAGAGCTGGAAGGCGGTCATCGCGAGCGCGAGCGCCCCCGAGAGCCAGAACGACCAGCCCCCCAGCTCGCGCGCGCCGAACTCGGCCTCCTTGACGAGACGCTCGGCCTCGGCGATGCCGGCCTGCTCGTCCTGAGCGATCCGGAGCCCGGGGTCGTCGCTCATGGGCTCGCCTCGCCTGCGGCTCGCACCTCCACGTTCATAGGCTCGCCTCGCCTCCGGCTGCGGCTCGCATGGCGACGCTCATCGTGGCCCCGAGACTCTGGCCGAACCGCGCGGCGTTGTCAACGGAGATAGGACGCGACGAACGTGCCGGCCGCGGCCGGCGTCGCGAAGCGTCCGAGGCGGAACGGCGCGGGGTCGACGGGCGGCGCCGCGCCGGTGAGCAGCGCGGCCAGGTGCTCGCCCACGGCGGGAGCCAGCTTGAAGCCGTGACCGCTCATGCCGGCGGCGATCCAGAGGCCGCGTACGGGCGCCTCGTCGAGGATCGGCATCCAGTCGGGCGTGATGTCGAAGGCACCCGCCCAGCCGCCGCGGTAGCGCGCCTGCGCGAGCGCGGGCAGGGCACGGCTCGTGCGGGCGAGGACCGGCGCGGCCTCGTCGAGGGAGACCGCGGCGCCGAGTCGCTCGGGGTCCATCGGGTGCCGGGTCTCGTCGTCGGTGAGCGAGCCCGTCAGGGTGAGGTTGCCGGTCTCCGGGCGCACGTAGGCGCCGCCGGCGAGGTCGAGGTAGACGACGTGCGGGCGGCCGAACGCGGCATCGCGCTCGACGACGAAGACGGGGTGGCGGCCCACGACGATCGGCAGCTCGACGCCGGCTGTGCGCGCCAGCCCGCGGGCCCAGAGGCCGGTGGCGTTCACCACCACCGGGGCCTCGATCCGCTCACCGCGCGCGGTGGCGACGCCGACGACGCGCTCGCCGGCGGTCAGCACGGCGGAGACCTCGACGCCCTGCTCGATCCGCGCGCCGAGGCGGCGGGCCGCGTCGGCGTAGCGGGTGGCGACGGCGGCCGGGTCGCCGTAACCGGACTCGGGCTCCCAGAGGACGGCGCCGAGGGCCGACGCGTCGAGGCGCGGCTCGATGCGCGCGGCGTCCGCGGGATCGAGGACCTCGGCGCGGATGCCGACGGCACGCTGCGCGGCGACCGTCGCGAGGAGCTTCGACCGCATGGCCGGCGCCACGCCGATCAGCGCGCCGCAGGCGACGAAGCCGGCGTCGCCGCCGACGGCGTCGGCGAACCGCTGGAACACCGCGAGCGAGCGCTTGACCATCTGGCTCGTTTCGCGCGTCGGGTAGAGCTGGCGGATGATCCCCACCGAGCGGCCCGTGCCCCCGGCGGCGAGCGCCGTGCGCTCGAGCAGGAGAACGTCGCGCACGCCGCGCGAGACCAGGTGGAAGGCGAGCGAGGTGCCGGTGACGCCGCCGCCGACGATGACGACGCCGGCGGTGCGGCTCACAGGGGCACCTCCGTGCCGAGGGACTGCGCCCGCGCCCGCTCGTACGCGAGCCGGGCGGCGGCCACATCCTCGAGCGCGAAGCCGACCGACTTGAACAGCGTGATCTCCCCGGGGTGGGTTCGGCCCGGACGCCGGCCGGTGACGAGCTCGGCCAGCTCGGCGGTCACGTGCCCGCGCGCGACGACGCCCTCCGCGAGCGGGATCAGCAGGTCGCCCGCCTCCTCGAGCGCGCCCGCGTACGTGTCGACGACCACGCGCGCCCGCCGGACCGTCTCGGTGTCGACCTCGCGGGTGCCGGGCCGGAAGGCGCCGACCGCGTCGACGTGCGTCCCCGCGCGCAGCTCGGCGCCGGCCACGACGGGGGTCGCGGACGTCGTCGCGCACGTCACGAGGTCGGCCTCGCGCAGCGCACGGCGCGGGTCCGCGCCGGCCTCGACCGGGATCCCCAGCTCCGCGCCCATCGCGGCGGCGAAGGCCGCCGCCCGCGCGGGGTCCCGGCCGACCACCGTCACGCGCTCGAGCGGCAGCGTCGCCGCCAGGCAGCGGAGCTGGAACGTCGCCTGCGCGCCCGCCCCGAAGCAGACGGCGCGGCGCGTGTCGGCGCGGGCGAGGTAGCGGGCGGCGAGCGCCGAGGTCGCGCCCGTGCGGAGGCCCGTCAGGACGGTGCCCTCGAGCAGCGCGAGGGGCCGGCCCGTGGCCCCGTCCAGCAGGACGTAGCTCGCCTGGAGCGTCGGGTGGCCCCGCGCCCGGTTCGCGGCGTAGTACGTCACGAGCTTCGTGCCGAGCGCGAGCCCGTCGTCGCCCGCGGCGCCGAGCGCCGCGGGCATGAGCAGGAGGAGCCCGTCGTCGGTGACGGGGACGACCGTCCGCGGCGGCACGCGCGTGCGGCCCTCGGCGTGGGCGCGGAATGCGTCGGCCAGGACGTCGACCAGCTCGGCCGGCGGGAGCGCCGCACGCAGGTCGTCGCGTCCGAGCACGAGCACGACGGCGGCCCGCCTCAGGCGGCGCGGCGGATCATCCGCTGGACGCGCGCTTCGAGGACCAGCTCACCGCGCTGGTTCAGCACGCGATGGCGGTACGTGACGATGCCGCGGTCGGGCTTCTTCGTCTCGCGCTTGTCGGCGATCTCCACCGTGACGCGGAGCGTATCGCCCTCGAGGACGGGCGCGACCACCCGGAGCTCGCCCCCGAGGTACGCCATGCCCGTGCCGTGGAGCATCCCGGTCTGGATGATGAGCCCCTCGGAGAGGGCGAACGTCAGGGCGCCAGGCGCCGCGCGGCGCTTGAACATCGACTCGCGCGCGACGTACTCCATGTCCATGAAGAGGGGCTCGGTGAAGCCGCAGAGGTTCACGAAGCCGACGATGTCGGCCTCGGACACCGTGCGCGCGAGGGTCGTGCAGGTGGTGCCGACTTGGTGCTCCTCGAAGCTCAAGCCGTGGGCGAACATCGGGTCTCCTTTCGATCGTCCGGTGCTTATTCCCCGAGGTAGGCGCGGCGCACGTCGGCGTTGTCCGAGAGCTCCGCCGCCGTGCCCGCCAGAACGACGGTGCCGGTCTCCAGCACATAGCCTCGGTGGGCGATGGCCAGCGCCATCGCGGCGTTCTGCTCGACGAGCAGGATCGTCGTGCCCTGACGATTGATGTCCACGATCGTCTCGAAGATCTGCTCCACGAGCACCGGCGCCAGGCCCATGCTCGGCTCGTCGAGGAGCAGGAGCCGGGGGCTCAGCATGAGCGCGCGGCCGATGGCGAGCATCTGCTGCTCGCCGCCCGAGAGCGTGCCGGCGACCTGGCCGATCCGTTCCTCGAGCCGGGGGAACAGCGTGAGCACGCGGTCGAGGTCGCCGGCGATCGCCGCGGCGTCGTGCCGCGGGTAGGCCCCCATCATGAGGTTCTCGCGGACGGTGAGCCGGTTGAAGATCCGCCGGCCCTCGGGCACGTGGGCGATGCCCTTGAGGACGATCCGGTGCGCCGGGGCGCCGACGAGCGACTCGCCCTCCAGCACGATCGCGCCCCGGAGGGGACGGAGGAGGCCCGAGATCGTCTTGAGCGTGGTGGTCTTGCCGGCGCCGTTGTTGCCGAGCAACGCGACGATCTCGCCGCGGTCCACCCCGAGCGCGACGCCATTCAGCGCCGGGATCCCGCCGTACGCGACCTCGAGCGCCTCAACGCTCAGCAAGACGCCTCCGCGGCCCGCCCGAGTGGCGCGTGCCGAGATAGGCCTCGATCACGCGGGGGTTGGCCTGCACCTCCTGCGGCGGGCCCTCCGCGATCTTCTCGCCGTGGTCGAGCACGGTCACGCGGTCCGACACCTCCATGACGACGCGCATGTTGTGCTCGATCAGGATGACCGCGAGCCGCAGGTCTGCGACCAGCGCGCGCAGCAGGCGCATGAGCGCGCCGGCCTCGCCCCGCGTCATCCCCGCGGTCGGCTCGTCGAGCAGCAGCAGCGCGGGCTCCGAGGCGAGCGCGCGGCCGATCTCGAGCCGGCGCTGGTCGCCGTACGGCAGGCTGCGCGCGACCTCGTTCGCCTGACGGAGGAGGCCGACCCGCTCGAGCAGCGCCGAGGCGCGCGCCATCAGCGCCCCTTCGGTGGCGTGAAAGCGCGGCCGGTGGGTCAGCACGTCCCAGAGCCCCAGCCCCACGCGCGCGTGCATCCCGACGAGGACGTTCTCGAGCGCGGTCATGTTCGCGAACAGGCGGATGTTCTGGAACGTACGGCAGATGCCGAGCGCCGTGATCTGGTCGGGGCGCAGGCCGAGCAGCGGCTGCTCGCGGAAGGTGACGCTCCCCTCGTCGGCCTGGTAGAGGCCGGTGAAGACGTTGAAGAGCGTCGTCTTGCCCGCCCCGTTCGGGCCGATGATCGAGGCGATGCCCTCGTCGAGCGCGAAGTCCACCGCGTGCAGGGCGGTGAGGCCGCCGAACCGCTTCGTGACACCGCGGGCCTCGAACAGGGCGGTCATGGCTTGCCGAGCTCGCGGGCCCGCCGGCGCGCCGGCAGGATCCCCTGGGGGCGGAAGATCATCATGAGGACCAGGATCATCCCGAAGATCATGCGCTCGTACTTCGCCGGCTCGAGCTGCGTGGGCAGGTCGGCGAGGCTCATGCCGAAGACCGTGACGCCGGCGTTCTTCAGCTCGTTGAGCCAGAGCGAGAACCCCTTGAGCACCTGGAGGTTCAGCACGGTCACGACCGTCGCGCCGACGACGGCGCCCGGGATCGACCCCATGCCGCCCAGGATCACCATCGCGAGCACCCCGATGGACTCGAGGAACGTGAACGACTCGGGGTTGATGAAGATCTGCTTGGCGGAGAAGACGACCCCCATCACCCCGGCGAACGAGGCGCCGCAGGCGAACGCGAGCAGCTTGCTCCGCACGAGCGGCACGCCCATCGCCTGGGCGGCCAGCTCGTCCTCGCGGATGGCCTCCCACGCGCGGCCGATGTGCGAGTCCTCCAGGCGCCGGTTCACGAGCACGACGACGCAGACGATCAGGAGGACCAGGAAGTAGAAGGCCTCCGAGTAGGGCAGGCCGAAGGGCACCGGCGGGCGGGCGATCGGGGTGATCCCCTTCGGGCCGTTCGTGAAGTTGATCGGCTTGTCGAGGTTGTTGGCCAGCACGCGGATGACCTCGCCGAACCCGAGCGTCACGATCGCGAGATAGTCGCCGCGCAGCCGCAGCACCGGCAGCCCCAGCAGGACGCCCGTGGCGGCGCCCACGCAGAGGCCGACGCCGAGGAAGACGTAGAACCACCCCGGCGCGAGCGGGAACCCGCCGCCGAAGATCTGGTTCGCCTGCGGCGAGCCGAAGATCGCCCACGAGTAGGCGCCCACGGCGAAGAACGCGACGTAGCCCAGGTCGAGCAGCCCGGCGAGCCCGACGACGATGTTCAGGCCGAGCGCGAGCGCGACGAAGATGCCGACCTGCGTGGCCACCTCGAGGTAGTAGCCGTTGAACGAGCCGATGAGCGGCATCAGGACCAGGAGGGCCGCGGCGAGGAGCGTCGCGCGGAGCCAGCGCGGGATGCGGGCGAGGTAGACCCACAGCAGCGAGCCCTGGAAGAGCAGGAAGACGAGGATCGACCGTGGGAACACGGCGACCGCCCACGTCGAGAGGGCGACCACGCCGACCGCGAGCGTGGCCCGGATCACGCGCGCTCCCGCACGATCTCCCCCAGGAGGCCCTTGGGCCGGAAGATCAGGATCAGGATCAGGACCGAGAAGGCGAAGATGTCCTTGTACTCGGCCCCGAAGGCGCCTCCCGTCAGCAGCGACAGGTAGGAGGCGGCGAAGGCCTCGAGCAGGCCGAGGACGATCCCGCCGAGCATCGCGCCCGGGATGTTGCCGATGCCGCCGAGCACCGCCGCCGTGAACGCCTTGAGCCCCGGGATGAAGCCGCTGTACGGGTTGATGAGCCCGTACTGCACGCCGAACAGGACGCCGGCCGCGCCGCCCATGACGCCGCCGATGAAGAAGGTGAGCGAGATGATGCGGTTGACGTCGATCCCCATCAGGCTCGCGGCCGCCTGGTCCTCGGCCACCGCGCGGATCGCGGTGCCGATCTTGGTGCGGTTGACCAGCAGGTGCAGCACCCACAGCATGCCGAGCGCGGCGACGATCACGACGATCGACTTGACCGACACGTCGATCGTCTCGGTCAGCTCGAAGCGGAGGTTCAGCGCGTCCAGCGTCGGGTAGACCAGGTTGAACGCGTTGCGCCAGATCGACTCGACGAGGCGGATCAGGTCCTGGAGGAAGAACGAGACGCCGATCGCCGAGATCAGCGGGATGAGCCGCGGCGCCGAGCGCAGGGGCCGGTAGGCGATCCGCTCGACGGTGACCGCGAGCAGACCGCTGACGGCCATGCCCGCGAGCAGCAGGAGGAGCAGCACGAGCGGCCACGGCAGGCCGTCGAGCCAGCCCGCGCCCTTGAGCCCCAGCAGGATCTCCACGCCGGCGAACGCGCCGACGATGAAGATCTCGGAGTGCGCGAAGTTGATGAACTCGAGGACGCCGTACACCATCGTGTAGCCGAGCGCGATCAGCGCGTACATGAACCCGAGGATGAGACCGTCGAGGAGGACTTGCGGGAAGATGTCGACGAGGAGCTGGAAATCCATTGGCCGGGAGGGCCGCGAGGGGGGCCGGCTCGGCCCCCTCGCCGGGATCGGGACGCTACTTCTTCCTCGGCGCCGCGATGGTGAGGATCCTCGCCGCCTTGTTGTCGTTCCACTTGGCCGGATCCTCGCTCCCCACCTGGAGCACGAGGTACACCGCCTTCTTCGGGTCGCCCTTGTCGTCGAACTCGACCGTGCCCGTGATGCCCGCGTACTTGACGTCGCGCACCGCCGACGTCACGGCGTCGCGTGTGGGGGCCTTGCCGCCCTTCGTCACCGCCTCGAGCGCCTTGATCGCGATCGCGGTCGCGTCGTACGCCTGGGCCGCGAAGGGCTCGGGGTTCCTGCCGAACTTCCGCTTGAAGTCCTGGGCGAACTGCTTCGCCTGCGGGTAGAGCGACGCGGGTCCGGCGACCGACGTGTAGTACATGCCGACGACGGCCTTGCCGGCGATCCTCGCGAGGTCCGAGGAGTCGAGGCCGTCGGGCCCGAGGAACTTCGACTTCACACCCTTCTCGCGCGCCTGCTTGAAGAACGGCCCGGCCTGCTCGTAGATGCCGCCGAAGTAGATCAGGTCGGGATTCTTGGCCTTGATCGGCGTGATGATCGGATCGAAGTTCGACTTCTCCTCGGTGCCGTCGAAGCCGAGGACCTTGATGCCCTTCTTCTCGGCGTCGGCCTTGAAGAACTCGGCGACGCCCTGACCGTACGTCGTCTTGTCGTGGATGATGTACACCGACCTGGCCTTGAGCGTCCCCTTGGCGAACTCGGCGCCCACCGGGCCCTGCACGTCGTCGCGGCCGCACACGCGGAAGATGTTCTTGTACCCGCGGTCGGTCACGTCCGGGGCCGTGTTCGCCGGCGAGACCATGGCCAGGTTGACCTCCTTGTAGACCTCGGAGGAGGGGATGGCGACCCCGGAGTTCAGGTGGCCGATGATGACCATGATGTCTTTGTCGGCGATGATGTTCTTGGCGTTCGCGACGCCGACGTCGGGCTTGGCCTGGTCGTCGAACGGCACCAGCTCCACCTTGAAGCCACGCTTCTCGAGGCCGCCCTTGAGCTTCTCGAGCGCCAGCTGGACGCCGAGCTTGATGCCCTCGCCGAGGGCGGCCTGGCCGCCGCTGAGCGGGCTCTGGCTGGCGATCTTGATCGTGCCCTTGCCCTGCGCGTCGAGATTCGAGGCCGCCGGCAGCGCCGCGAGGCCGAGGATCACGGCGAGAACGAGCGCCAGGCGAACGGGGTAGCGGTTCATTCGTGCCCCCTCCTTGTGCACGCTCGGTGAGCGTGCCGGATGCCGCAATGCGCCGCCATTATAGCGGCCGCCTCCGGGCGGTCAAGTCACGCGCCCCGCGGATGTCACGCGCCCCGCGGATCGCGTCGAGCAGGCTCCGCGTCGCCGCGGCCGGGTCGGGCGCCCCGCAGACCGCCGAGATCACGGCCACGCCGTCGGCGCCCGCCCGGATCACCTCCGGCACGTTCGCGGCCGTGATCCCGCCGATGCCGACGAGCGGCACCCGGATCTCGGGCCGGAGCCGCCGCACGAGGTCGGACCCGACGAGCTCGAAGTCGGGCTTGGTGTCGGTCGGGAACATCGAGCCGACGGCGACGTAGTCCGCGCCCGCGGCCTGCGCGTCGCGCGCCTGCGCCAGGCTGTGGGTCGAGAGGCCGAGGATCATCCCGCGCCGCAGGAGCGGGCGGGCGGCGCGGGGCGGCAGGTCCTCCTGGCCGAGGTGGACGCCGTCGGCGTCCACGGCGAGCGCGAGGTCCAGGCGGTCGTTCACGATGAAGGTCGCGCTGGCGCGCCGGCACCGCCCGCGCAGCCGCTCGGCCAGGGGGAGGAGGCGCCCGGACGGCCACGCCTTCTCGCGGAGCTGGAACATCCCGCATCCGCCCGCGAGCGCCGCCTCGAGGATCTCCTCGAGGTCGCGGCCGCGCGCCGCGGCGCGGTCCAGGATGACGTAGAGCGTCGGATCCATCAGCCGAGCAGGCGGGCGGTGTCGACGCTGGTGAAGCGTCCCTCCAGGAACAGCGGATCGCCGAGGACCCGGAGCTGGAACGGGATCGAGGTCTTGACGCCCTCGACCACCGTCTCCGCGAGCGCGCGTCGCATCCGCTCGATCGCCTCGCGGCGGTCCCGGCCGTGGACGATGATCTTCGCGAGCAACGAGTCGTAGAAGGGCGGGACCACGCACGGGGCCGCCAGGTGGCTGTCGACGCGGACGCCGAAGCCTCCGGGCGGGATCCACGCGGTCACGCGCCCCGCGCTCGGCGCGAACGTCTCGGGGTCCTCCGCGTTGACGCGAACCTCGATCGCGTGGCCGTCGAACCGCACGGCGTCCTGGCGGTAGCCGAGGCCCTCGCCGGCGGCGATGCGGATCTGCTCGCGGATCAGGTCGATGCCCGTGACCATCTCGGTGACCGGATGCTCGACCTGGATGCGCGTATTCATCTCGATGAAGTAGAAGTGCCCGCCGGGGTCCACGAGGAACTCGACCGTGCCCGCGCTCGCGTAGTTGACCGCGGCCGCGACGCTGAGCGCCGCGCGGTGCAGACCCGCGCGCATCTCGGCGGAGAGGGCCGGCGCGGGCGACTCCTCGATGAGCTTCTGGTGGCGGCGCTGCACCGAGCAGTCGCGCTCGCCCAGGTGCACACGGATGCCGTTGCGGTCGCCGAGCACCTGGACCTCGATGTGGCGCGCATTCTCGACGAACTTCTCGCAGTAGACCTCCGAGGACCCGAAGGCCGCGCCCGCCTCCGACTGGCAGGCGTCGAAGGCCGCGCCCGCTTCCGCGCGCGCGCGCACGATCCGCATGCCCCGGCCGCCGCCACCCGCCGCCGCCTTGAAGATGACCGGGTAGCCGATCGCGTCCGCCACCGCCAGCGCCTCCTCCGCGTCCTTCAGCGGCAGCTCGCTCCCCGGGACGACGGGCACGCCAGTCTGCTTCGCGAGCTGGCGTGCCTGTGCCTTGTCGCCCATCAGCCGGATCGCCTCGGGCGACGGGCCGATGAACGTGACCGAGCAGGCGCGACACACCTCGGCGAAGGCGGGGTTCTCGGCGAGGAAGCCGTACCCGGGGTGGATCGCCTCGCTGTCGGTGACGGCGGCGGCGGAGATGATCGCGGGGATGTTGAGGTAGCTCAGTCGTGGCGCGTCGGGCCCGACGCAGATCGACTCGTCGGCGAGCCGCACCGCGAGCGTGGCCGCGTCGGCCTTCGAGTGAGCGACGACCGAGCGGATGCCGAGCTCGCGGCACGTGCGGACGATGCGGAGCGCGATCTCGCCCCGGTTGGCGATCAGGATCTTCTGGAACAGGCTAGCCTCCGAGGACGCGGCGCCACTGCGACTCGAGCTCCGCCATGCGGAGGCCGTAGACGCGCGGCATCGCCTCGGCGAGCGTGTCGCCGGCGCCCAGGCGGAGCAGGAGCTCGCGCATCACCGGCATTCCGCCGCGGTCCAGCAGGTCGCGCACGATCCAGAGCGCGATGTCGTAGCCGGCGCGGGCGCGCAGGGGATCGGCGTCGGTCACGAGCGCCTCGACGCCCGCGAGCGTCAGGGCACCGGGCACCGGGAGCATCGGGTCCACGGTGGCGCCCTCGAGGGCCTGCGCGAGGCCCTCGTGCAGCCAGCGCGGCGCGCGCCCGCGCGAGAGGCCGTGGATCGCGGCGTGCGCGTACTCGTGCGCGACGAGGCGCTCGAGCTCGGCCGCGGGCGGCGGCGTCGCCCCGACCGGCAGCCGGATCTTGCCGTCGAACACGCCCGTGGCCCAGCCGTGGACGCGCGTGACGTCCTCGAACTGCGAGCGGTCGTAGAGGATCACGCCGAGCCGCTCGCGCGGAGCGTAGCCGAGCGCGCCGCCGACGCGGTCGGCGGCGGCCTCCAGCGCCCGCGTGACGGCCACGCGCGCCGCCCGGTCCGGCACGCCGCGCTGCTTGACGACGAAGCGCCGGGTCACCTCGCGCTCGAAGCCGGCCTCGGCGCGGCGCTCGCGCTCGAGCTTGTCGAGCAGGCGGCGCGCGCGGTCGTTGCCCGGCTCGCGCGCGAGCAGTGCGCGCAGGTGCGCGATCGCGCGATCGGGGTCGTCGTGGTGGTCGTAGAGGTGCGCGAGGAGCAGCGCGGCCTGGCCGTCGTGCCCGGCGCGCACGGCGCGCTCGAGCGGCGCGACCGCCTCGGCGGAGCGGCCCGCGTGGACCGCCGCCAGCCCGAGCCCCTTCAGCAGCGCGGGCGCCTCGGGCGACTCGGCGAGCCCCTGCCGGAACAGCAGCCAGGCCTCGTCGGGGCGGCTCTCGCGGAGCGCCTGCCAGCCCCACGCCTCGAAGCAGCTCGAGACGTCCTCGCGGCGCACGGCGCTCGAGGGGTCGTCCGCGGCGGCGCGGCTCAGCCGCTCGCACGCGCGCGAGTACTGGCCGACCGCGTAGAGTCTGATCGCCTCGTCCGTCAGCGCCCGGGCCGCGTCCGAGACCGCCACCGGGACGACCGCCACGGCCGGCCGCGCGTCGCGCACGCCGTGGCGCCGTCCCTCCCACCAGCCCAGCGCCAGCGCGGCGGCGCAGAGCACCGCGGCGACGGGGACCAGCAGCCGGACGTCGGTGGACCGCTTCAGGGCAGGCCTCAGCGCCCGGGCTCGATGAGGAAGAGCGGCTGGCCGTACTCGACCCCGTGCCCGTTCTCGACGAGGATCTTCACGATGCGCCCGGCCGCCTTCGACTCGATCTCGTTCATGAGCTTCATCGCCTCGATGATGCAGAGGATCTGCCCCTCCTTCACGACGTCGCCCTCCTGCACGTACGGCTCGACGTTCGGGGACGGCGCGCGGTAGAACGTGCCGACCATCGGCGCCTCGATCGTGACGCCCGCGACCGGCTCGACCTCGGCGACCACGGGCCCGCCGGCCGCCGGCACGACGGGCGCGGGCGCCGCCGCGGCCGGCGCCGCCGCGGCGCCGAGGCGCTGCAGCCGGACGCGCACGTCGCCGACGGCGACCTCGATCTCGGCGAGGTCGAGCTCCGCGAGCAGCGCGCCGAGCTCGCGCACGAGTTCTGTGACGACCGGCCCGCGTCGCCCGGGGCGCCGGTGCGCCATCACGCCCCCGCCGCCGCGACGCGGCCCAGGTACTCGCCGGTGCGCGTGTCGACCTTCACCACGTCACCCTCGCCGAGGAAGAGCGGGACCTGCACGACCGCGCCCGTCTCGAGCGTCGCGGGCTTGGTGCCGCCCTGCGCCGTGTCACCGCGCACGCCGGGATCGGTCTTGGCGATGGCGAGCTCGACGAAGTTCGGCAGCTCCACCGTGATGGGCGCGCCGCCGATGTAGAGCACGTCCACCTCGGTCTGCTCCTTGAGGTAGTCGCGGGCGTCGCCCACCTCGTCGCGCGAGAGCGAGACCTGCTCGTAGGTTTCCGTGTCCATGAAGTGGTACCGGTCGTCACGGTAGAGGAACTGCATGTGCTTGTCCTCGAAGTCGACGAGCTCGACCTTCTCGCCCGAGCGGAACGTGTTGTCGATGACCTTGCCGAGCCTCATGTGCTTGAGCTTCGTGCGGACGAATGCGCCGCCCTTGCCCGGCTTGACGTGCTGGAAGTCGACGATCGTGTAAGGGTTGCCGTCGTACATGATCCGCAACCCCTTCCGGAACTCCGCGGTCGAGACTTGCATCGTGTCGCTAGCCTTTCCGTCGCTGGCGGGCGCGGAGCGTCAGCTCCAGGCCCTCGCGGGCTGCGCGGTTGTCGGGGTCCTTCCGGAGGATGCGCGTGAACGTCTGCGCGGCCTCCTCGAGGCAGGTCTGCTCGAGGCAGAGCGTGCCGAACGCGACCGTCGCGAACGTGTCGTCAGCGAGCACGCGCACGAGCCCGCTCGCGTCGTCCGCTGGCGGCGTCGCCGCGCGCAGGAGCCCGAGCAGCGCGCGCGACTCGCGGTCGCCCGCGTCGAGCCGCACCGCGGTCTCCAGGTGCGCCACGGCCGCGTCGATGCGCCCGCGCCGCCGGTGGATCTCGGCCGCAAGCCGGTGGCACTGGACGTCCTTCGGGCTCACCTCGAGGATCCTCGCCAGCTCCGCGAGCGCGCCGTCGAGATCGCCGTCGGCCACGAGCGTCTTGGCGAGGATGAGCCGCGCCGTCGTGTAGTGCGGGTAGCGGGTGAGCCCGTCGCGGCAGAGCGCGGCGGCCTCGCGCGTGCGCCCGGCCTTGCGATAGAGGTCGGCGAGCTGAGCGAACGCGAGCGAGCCCGGGTCGCGGGCGAGGCGCTCCTCCTGGCGGCGGATCGCCTGGGCGAGTGCGGCGTCGTCCTGGCTCATGGCGGATCGGTTATACGTATCGGGACTTTGCATTGTCAACCGCGCCCGGGCCGGAGCTCGGCCATGACGGCCCGGATGTCGTCGGGCGACACGTCGTAGACGAGGCGGAAGGCGCCGATGCGCGGCGCGAGCACGAAGGGCACGTGGCCGTCGCGCGCCTTCTTGTCGCGCGTGATCGCGGCCAGCAGCGCCTCGACGTCGACCGCGTCGATCCGCACGGGGAGCCCGACCGCCTCGAGGAGCCGCTCCTGGCGGCCGACGGTCTCCTCCGACGCGAGCCCGAGCCGCCGTGCCAGGCGCGCCTCCGCGGCGATGCCGAGGGCGACGGCCTCGCCGTGGGCGAAGCGCGCGTAGCCGCTGGCGGCCTCGAGCGCGTGGCCGATCGTGTGCCCGTAGTTGAGCACGGCGCGCAGCTCGGCCTCCTGCTCGTCGCGCTCGACGACGCCGGCCTTGAGGCGGCAGGAGCCGCCGATGACGCGCTCGAGGACCGGGAGCTCGCGCGCGAGCAGCGCCGCCGCGTCGCGCTCGACCTCCCCGAAGTACTCCGCGTCGAGGACGATCCCGTGCTTGACGATCTCGGCGAGGCCGGAGCTGAACTCGCGCGGTGGCAGCGTGAGCGTGGTCGTGGGGTCGCAGACCACGAGGCGCGGCTGGTGGAAGGCGCCGATCAGGTTCTTGGCCTTCGGGTGGTCGATGGCGGTCTTGCCGCCGATCGACGCATCCACCTGCGCGAGCACCGTCGTGGGGAGCTGGACGAAGTTCGTCCCGCGCATGTAGGTGGCGGAGACGAAGCCGGCGAGGTCGCCGACCGCGCCGCCGCCGAGCGCCAGCACGGTGGAGGTCCGGTCGAGCCCCGCGGCCAGGAGCGCGTCCCAGCACTGCGCGGCGACATCGAGGCGCTTGGCCGCCTCGCCCTCGGGGACCTCGACCAGCGTGACCGCGAAGCCCGCGGCTTCGAGGCCGTCGGCCACCGTCTTGCCGTAGAGGCGCATGATCGCGGCGTCGCTCACGAGCGCGGCGCGCGCGCCGACTCCGAGCGCGCGCAGGCGGCCGCCCACCGAGCCGAGCGCGCCCGACTCGACGACGATCGCGTAGGAGCGGCTGCCGAGACTGACCGTGACGTTCATGCCAGTGATTGTACCGCCCGCGGCGGCCGCGCGGGCCGCCCGCCCGCTACCAGCTCTTCAGGCTGTCCAGGTAGGCGTCGTGGTTGCGGCGGATCTCGACGAGACTGTCGCCGCCGAACTTCTCGAGGAACGCGTCGGCGAGCACGAGCGCGACCATCGCCTCGCCCACGATCCCCGCGGCGGGCACGGCGCAGACGTCGCTGCGCTCCACCACGGCCTCGACCGGCTCCTTGGTGGCGACGTCCACCGACCTGAGCGGCTTGCGGAGCGTGGAGATGGGCTTCATCGCGGCACGGACGATCACGGGCTGGCCGTTGGTCACGCCGCCCTCGAGGCCGCCGGCCCGGTTGCTCGCCCGCTTGAACCCGCTCTCGGCGTCGAACAGGATCTCGTCGTGGACGGCCGAGCCCGGCCGGCGCGCGGTCTCGAAGCCGAGCCCGAACTCGCAGCCCTTGATCGCCTGGATCGAGCAGACGGCCTGCGCCAGGCGGCCGTCGAGCCGGCGGTCCCACTGCACGTAGGAGCCGAGGCCGACGGGGCAGCCGAGGGCGACCACCTCGAACACGCCGCCGAGCGTGTCACCCTTGGCGCGGGCGTCGTCGATCGCCGCGATGATCGCCGCCTCGACGGCGGGATCCGCGCAGCGGACCTCGGACGCCTCGGCGCGACGACGGATCTCCTCCCACGGCAGGTCGAGGTCCGGCGCGATGCGGGCGGGGCCGATCTCGGTCACGTGGCTCAGGATGCTGATCCCGAACTCGGCGAGGAGACGCTTGGCGACGCCCGCCACGGCCACCCGCGCGGTGGTCTCGCGCGCGCTCGAGCGCTCGAGGACGTTGCGGATGTCGTGGTGGCCGTACTTCATGGCGCCCGCGAGATCCGCGTGGCCCGGCCGCGGCCGCGTGACCTGCTTCTGCGCGGCGCCCGGCGGGGGCGGGGCGACCCCCATCGCGGCCTTCCAGTTCTCCCAGTCGCGGTTGGCGATCTGGAGCGTGATCGGGCTGCCGAGGGTGGCGCCGAAGCGGACGCCGGAGAGGATGTGGACCTGGTCGCGCTCGATCTTCATGCGCCCGCCGCGGCCGTAGCCGCGCTGGCGGCGCGCCAGGTCCGCGTCGATGTCCGCCTCGGCGAGCGGGACTCCGGCCGGCACGCCGTCGATGACGGCGACCAGGGCCTCACCGTGGGACTCGCCCGCGGTGAGGAAGCGGAACGGACCGCGCATCGTTACTTCTTGGGCGCCGCGGGCGGCGACCCCTGCTTCGCCAGCTCGTTGTTCAGGATCGTCGGCGTGAGGAAGATCACGAGCTCGCGCCCGACGAACCTGGTCGCCTTCTGCTTGAACAGCCAGCCGAGGAACGGGATGTCCCCGAACACCGGCACCTTCCGTGTCTCCTCGTCGTCCGCGTTGTTGGTCACGCCGCCGATGACGAGGCGCTCGCCCTCCCTGATGAGGACCTCGGTCTCGGCCTTGCGCCGGTTGATGACCGGCGGGCTCCCCGCCGAGGTGCCCAGGTCGACCGTGGTGTTCGAGCGCGAGTTGTTCTCGACGAGGACCTTCATCTTGATCTTGTTGACGTTGTTCGCCTCGCGGATGACGGTCGGCGTGACGTCGAGCTTCAGCAGGGCTTCCTTGAACTGGATCTGCGTGCCCGCCGAGCTGACCGTGGCGTACGGGATCTCCTCGCCGAGCGAGATCGTCGCCTTGTTGTTCTCGACCGTGATGACCTCGGGCCGGGCGAGGGTGCGTGTCTTGCCCTCCGACTTGAGGGCCTCGAGCGCCAGGTTGACGTTCATGCGGCTGCCGATGATGCCGAACGAAAAGCCCCCGACGCCGCTCGTGGCGGCCCCGCCCAGGAGACTCCCGATCGGCAGGTTGACGAGGTTGCCGCCAGTCGAGAGGCCTGTCGCGGCTGTCACCGGCAGGGCCGACGTGAGGGTCAGGTTCGGGTTCGCCAGCGTGCCGAGCCCGACCGGCGCCATGCCCGTCGTCGCGGACGTGAAGCCGGTGCCGACGAGCGTCGCCTTGTCCATGACGGCGATCCCGCCGCCGCCCCAGCGGACACCGATCGCGAAGAGGTCGGTCCGATCGAGGATCTCCATCCGCGCCTCGATCTTCACCTGCGGCAGCGGGATGTCGAACTTCTCCCGGATGAGCTTCTTGATCCGCGCGAGGTCGGCCTCGTAGTGGCGGATGAAGATCGAGTTCGTGGGCCTGTGCGCCCGGATCGTGATGCCCTTCGCGAGCACCTCGGCCGAGGGCGCAGCTGCGGGTGCCGCCGGCGGCGGCGGCGGCGTCGAGGTGAGCAGCGACGGCACCGGCCGGAGCTCGGGGTTCGGCGGCCCCTGGCTCGGCGAGTACATGGGCGGCGCGATCTGCGCCTGGACGCCCTCGGGCGGGATGCCGAGGATGCCCTGCAGGGTCTTCGCCAGCTCCTCCGGGTCGGCGTAGGAGAGGCGGATCGTCTCCTCCTGCAGCGGGCCGCGGGCCCGGAGCTCCGCCACGGCCGCCTCGGACGCGCGCTTCTTGTCGATCGCCTCCTGCTCCTTGAGCGCGGCCTCCGCGGCCTTGGTGCGCAGCTCGTTCTCGGCCTTGAGCTTGGCCTCCGCGAGCCGCTGCGAGGCCTCGCGCTCCTTCAGGAGCTGCTCGTTGGAGACGATCCGGAGCACGCCGTCCTTCTCGACCTTGCGGAGGCCGCGCGTCTCGAGCACGGTGTCCAGGGCCAGCTCCCACGGGACGTTCCGGAGCGAGATCGACATCTTGCCCTTGACGTCGTCACCGATGACGATGTTGCGACCGCTCTCGGCCGCGAGGATGCGGAGCAGGTTCACGACGTCGGCGTCCTTGAAGTCGAACGAGATCATGCGTGGGCCGCCCGGCGGCGCGACCTGCGGCGTCGCCTGGGCGACCTGGACCGGCGCGGCCGGCTCGGGCGCGCTCGCCGCCGCAGGCGCCGGGGCCGTGGCCGTGGGCTCCGCGGCGGCGCGGCTCACGCGGGGCGCCTCGGCCGCGCTGGCCGTCGGGATCACGATCGCGAGGCCGTCGGCCTCTTCCCGGATCGCGTAGCCGGTCTTGCGCGTCATGTCGAAGACGACGCGCGAGATGCCCTTGCGCCACTGGCTGCCGCGGATCTGCCTGAGCGGTCCCACGCCGACGGGGAGCGGGGTCTTGCGCCAGCTGTAGACGGTGTCCGCGAGATCGACGACGAGGCGGACGGGTCCGTCGATCAGCTCGGCGTTGTACCTGGGTTCGCGCGACGTCTTCACGAACACGGTGACGGCATCGGGCTGCGAGCTCACCGTCACGTCGCTGAGGCGCGCGGGCTCCGTCTGCGCCTGCGCGGTCGCCGCCGGTGCGGCGAGGGCGAGCGCGACGCTCGACGCGAGAAGCAGGCCTGGGATCCGTCGTAGAGCTTTCATTTAATTGGTCGCCAGTTTGAGAACCACGCGGTTGGAGGGTGCGCCGGGCTTCGGCGTCACCGCGAACACCACGCTGTCGGAGCCGATCTCCAGCAGGCGGCCATCCCCGAGCGTGTCCCCGGGTTTGAGGATGTAGCCGATGCCGTCCGGCGCCTCGACCAGAGCGAGCGCCGTCCGGCTACCGCGCACAATACCGCTCAGCTTGGTTGCCGCCACAGTCAATCCTCCCGCACCTTCCCGCAGCTCGAGCGTCACGAAGGGATCGCGGCGCGCCTTCGCCTCGTAGTTCGGCACCTGGGCCATCGGCACCTCGGGCGCCGTCGCCGCGGCGGCCGGAGCCGGCGTCGCGGGCGCGGGTGCCGCCGGGGCCGCCGGCTTCGGGGCCGTCGCCACCGGAGGCTTCGGCGGGGCCGGCGGGGGCGTCGGCGCCGAACCGCCGCAGGCGCCGAGCACCGCGGCGGCGCCGATCAGCCAGACGTGCGAGACCCGGATGCGCATGCCCCAGCCCCTCACTTCTTCGCGCCCGGCGCCTTGGGCGCGGGCGGCGATCCGATGGGACGGTACGAGTAGGTGGCGAGCGTCATCTCGGCGCGCAGCGGGACCCGCTGGCGGGTCAGCGCCGTCAGGCGGAAGTCGGTCACGTTCACCACGCGCGACAGCTTCGCGATGCGCTCGAAGAACTCGCCGACCTCGTGGTACGTGCCCTCGGCCGTGAACGTGATCGGGATCTCGTTGTAGTAGTCCTTCGTGCTCGGGTCGCGCGGCTGGAAGAGCGAGACGCCGAGCCCCGCCTGCGTCCCCGCGTCGGAGAGCGCGCGATAGAGCGTGGGCATCTCTTTCTCGGTGGGCAGCCGCTCCTTCAACAGATTCAGCCGCGCCTCGAGCTCGGCCGCCTCGCGCCGGTACCGCGCCAGGTCCGTCACGACCGCGCGGCTCTGCACCAGCTCCCGCTCCAGCGAGCTCGCCTGCGCGCGGAGGGCCGAGACCCGCGCTTCGATCGGCGAGAGCAGCAGGAAGTACGCGGCCGCGCCGATCACGGCGAGCCCGAACAGGCCGGCCACGACCTTCTGCGGCTTCGGCGCGTTGACGAGCGGATCGAAGAACGCGGGGAGCGCCATCTCAGCCCTCGAACCGGCAGGTGACCTCGAAGGTCACCGGCAACGATGGCCGGGCCAGGTCCCGGCGGGACACCACGATGTCCACGTCCTTGAATCTCCCCGACGAGCGCAGGTTCGACATGAAGTCCGAGACGGCGGTCGTCGAGAACGCCGCGCCGCCGATGCGGAGGACCGAGTTCCGCTCCTCCAGCCGCGTGATCCAGAGATCCCGCGGGATGACGTCGGCGAAGGCGTCGGCGAGGAGGATCGGCTTGGACTGGTCCCGCGTGAGCTTCTCGATGACGTCGACCCGCTTCCGGAGCTCCGCCGCCTGATCCTTGATCTTGTTACCCTGGCCGATCGTGACCTTCAGGGAGGCGATCTCCCTGGACTTCCGGGAGACTTCGTCGGCGAGCGTCGCCTCCTCGGCCGAGAGCGACCACCAGTACGCGCCGAGGCCGACGACGGCCAGCACGTAGAGGACGCCGAAGAGCAACCCCAGGTTGAAGCTGGGCAGCGTCAGCGTGATACCGACGCCGCGCCGGCGCCGGCGCGCGGGTGCGAGGTTGATCCGGATCATCAGCCTTTGTCTCCAGGTCGGCGCAGCGCCAGGCCGACGGCGACGGCGAACGAGGGCGCCGAGCTGGCGACCTCGTCGGCGTAGGCCGGATCGACCTCGATGCGCTCGAAGGGCTTGGCCAGCTCCACCGGGATGCCCCAGTTCGACGACAGGTAGTCGTTGAGGCCCGGGAGCTGGGAGCAGCCGCCGGCGAGCACGATCTTGCCGATGCGCTCGGACTCGGCGGTGGAGGCGAAGTAGTCGAACGTGCGCTGCACCTCGAGCGAGAGCTCGCGCGACACGGCCTCGAGGGCCGGCACCACGGTCTCCCAGCGGACGCCGACGTCCCGGCCGAGCTTGGCGGCTTCGGCCTGCTCGAAGGGGATCTTGAGCTGCTGGGCGATCGCCTGGGTGTAGTTGTTGCCGCCGAACGGGATGTCACGGGCGAAGATCGTCGCTCCGCCCCGGACGACGTTGGTCTTCATGATCGAGGCGCCGATGTCGATCAGCGCGACCGCCTCGCCCCGCTCCTCGGGGAAGTTGTGCTCGAACTGGTTGCCGAGCGCGAAGCTGTCGACGTCGACGATGCTCGGGATCAGGCCCGCCTCCTCGACCACGGCCGAGTACTCGAGGACCTTCGACTTCTTGACGGCGACCAGGATCAGGTCCATCACGCCGTCGTGCTGGCCGACGCCGTGGTAGTCGAGGAAGACCTCGTCGATCGCGAACGGGATGTGGTGCTCGGCCTCGAGCTGGACGACGTCGTGGACCTCCTTGGGCGGCACCTGCGGGATCTGGACCTTCTTGATGATCAGCTCGCGGCCGCAGATCGCGATCGCCGTCTCGTTGCCCTTGACGCCCGCCTTGCTCACGGCGCTCCGGATCGCGTCGACCACGGTCGGCGGATCCTTGATCGTGCCGTCCGCGATGACGTCGGGCGGCAGCGACGCGGTGCCCAGCGCCACGACCCGCCCGATCCCGCCCGAGTCGCGCAGCAACTGGACGACCTTCACCGCGCTCGAGCCGATGTCGAGGCCGAATAGCTCAGGGGTCTTTCGGAAGAGGGCCATAATTAACGCCTTTCCCTTGGCTGGCTACGTAGTATAGAGGCCACGCCTCAAGGGGCCAATATTTTCCCACCTACTATATTTGGGCGTCGCGAGGCTCGCGGCCCCTACCGATCGAATCCCGTTGGCGGGATCAGCCGTCCTGCGGCGTGAAGTCCTTGGGCGTGACGAGGCTGTTCGCCTCGGTGAGGTCCAGCACCGTGTCCTTGCCGGGGGCGACGCTGACCTTCAATTCCCACATGCGCGTGCCCGCACTCTCGGCGGTGATGCGGTAGCTTCCGGGCGGGACGTTCTTGAAGTCGTAGCCCCAGCCGAGCTTGAAGTTGGTGCCCTGCAGGTGGACGTCCCGGTTGGTGTCGTCCTCGCCCGAGATGGCCACGGTGACCCGCACCAGGTGGTCGCGGGGGTCGATCCCGCCCCACGTGAGCTTGCCCAGCAGCTTGCCCCTGGGCGGGCCGCTGGCCGTCGCGGGCTCCGGCTTCGACGCCTGCCGTGGCTCGGGCACGGAGCCGTCGAGGGCGCCCGCCTTCGCCAGCCAGTCCCGGGCGAGCCGGACCTCGTCGGATCCCGCCGCGCCGTTGCTGGCGACGAACCGGAACTGCTCGATCGTCTCGTCCCGCCGGTCGAGGTTGGAGAGCGCCACGCCGAGGGCGAACCTGAGCGACACGTCCTTCGGCTCCTGGTTGACCGCGGCCAGGTACTTGACGACGGCCTTCTCGAAGTCACCCCTCGCCATCAGGGCGTCGCCCTCGGCCTTGAGCTGGGCCGTGAGCGGCCCCTTGGTCGGGGCGCTGGCCGCCGGGGCCGGCGGCTGCGACGGCTGGCAGCCGCCCGCCAGGGCCAGGGTGAGCGCGGCCGCGACGACGAGCCGCAGCACGGTCGTCAGATCTCGCGCCAGCTCGACAGGGAGTGGAGCGCGCGCATCTTCTGGACCATGTCGACGTTCTGCTTGCTGTTCTTGATCGAGAACTGGTTGGCGAGGGCGGCCAGGTAGAACTCGAAGTAGCCGTTCGTCTCGCCCGCCTGCCCCTCGAGCGCGGCCAGCGCGCCCCGGACCTTCGTGACGCTGCCGCTGAAGAACGCCGCGGAGGTGTAGGCGCCCGTGACGATCACGACGCCGTCCCACTCGAAATTGCCGTAGTTCCTCATGTCGCCGTCCTCGACGACGAGGATGCCGGCGCCCTTGATCGGCGGATCGCTCGAGCTGTTGTTGAGCTTGAGGCCGGTGAAGGCCGAGGTCGTGTCGAGCTCGCCGCGGAAGTAGACGAGCTTGGGGTTGTCGCGGCTGCCGAGGTCCACGCAGACCCCCGAGCAGCCGTTGACGGCGTCCGCCGGCGGCAGGAGCGAACTGCACCCCGCCCCGCCGTTGCTGAGCGTGGGCCGGCTGCTGTTGAGCTGGCCGTCGGGAGCCGTGCCGGAGCGGCCGCTGAAGACCATGGGGCAGGCCATGGTCGACTGGAGCACGGTCGTGCCGGGGAACGCCGCGAGCTTCGACAGGAAGTTCGACATCACCGACGGATTCAGCGAGGCGTCGGCCTGGATCGTGTTGAGGCCGGTCGTGAACGAGCCGTCCACCTCGCTCTTGCCCATGACCGAGGCCTTCTTGTTGTTGGAGCAGGTCGAATTGCAGCTCCCGGAGGTGCCGAACGCGCTCTCCACCCGGGCCTCGTAGGTCATGCCGACGTTCGCCTGCGTGCCCGTCTGGGTCGCGAGGCCGTACTTCCGCGTGCCCGCCGGGTCGGTCGTCGTCCAGTTGGACACGGTGTCGCAGTCCGACGCGCAGGAGTAGTCGCGGCCGTCCATCTCGAAGTTCTGGGTGTTGAGGTAGGTGTCGGCCTGGCTGCCGGGGAGGTTGACGGCGCCCGGGAAGGGCGGCAGGGCCAGGCGCTTGACGACGACCTCGAGCGTCTTGCTGGCGTTGTTGAACGTGCCGGTCGCCCGCATGACGACGATCTGGTTGCCGTCCGTGGTCACACTGGTGTCCACGCTGACGCCGGTGAGGGCGTTGTCGCTGGCCTGGTAGTCGTTGCGGACGCTGACCGTGAAGCTCCCGCTGGCGCTGTCGAGCCCCGGCAGGGTCGCCGCGCTCATGTTGGGCAGGATGACCCAGGGGCTCGCCGTGGTGGCGCCCGTGAGCAGGCCCGACCAGGCGTTGCTGGCGTCCGCGGTCGCGATGAGCGAGTTGAAGCCGACCTCGAGGCCGGCCTCGGCCAGGTAGCGGGCCCGCGTCGTGTCGGCGAGGTTGCGCGAGATCTGGGGCTCGAAGGCGCTCACCGACAGGAACGCGAGCACGAGCCCCGTGAGCGTCAGCAGGATCATCATCGCGAGCACGAGCGCGACGCCGCGCTCGTTGCCGAGCACCGCTCTCCATCTCTTCATAGCCGTCAACCCACCCGGGACTGCTGTGACTGATCGCCTTTGCCGGCGACAGGCGTCCCTCCCCGGGGATGTTAGCAGGACTACGCCCTCCCCGGGAGGGCCGAGACGCTGCGATTCGCGCGGCGCGTCAGATCTCGCGCCAGCTCGACATGCTGTGGAGCCCGCGCATCCGCTGGACCAGGTCGACGTTCTGCTTGCTGTTGAGCACCGTGAAGTGGTTGGCCGCCGCGTTCAGGTAGAACTCGAAGTAGCCGCTCGCCTCGCCCGCCTGGCTCTCGTTCGCGACGAAGGCGCCGCGGATCGTCGTCGTGCTGCCGTCCATGAAGCCCGCGCCCACGTAGCGGCCGGTGACGATCACGATCCCGTCCCACTTGAAGTTCGTCATCTGCTTGAAGTCGCCGTCCTCGACGATCAGGATCCCGGCGCCCCGGATGAACGGGTCCGACTGGTTCGTGCCGGCCTGGAGGCCGACGAACGACGAGGTGCTGTCGAGCTCGCCGCGGAAGTAGACGAGCTTCGGGTTGCTCCGGCTCCCGAGGTCGAGCGTCTGGCTCATCGTGCAGCTCGACCCCCCGGTGCCGCCGTTGTTGTTGACGAGCGTCGGCCGGCTGGGGTCGCTCGCGCTGCCGTTGAGCTTCATGGGGCACGCCTTCGTGGACTGGTAGATCTGCGTCCCCGGGTACGTCGCGAGCTGGGCCAGGAAGCTCGCCATCGTCGAGGGCGTCAGGGAGGAGTCCGCGCCGATCGTGTTGAGGCCGCTCGTCGTGCCGGTCGGGTTCGTCTGGTCCTTGCCCTGGATCGAGTTCTTCTTGTTGGTCGAGCAGCCGGCGTTGCAGCTCCCGGAGGTGCCGAAGGCGCCCTCCACGCGCGCCTCGTAGGTGATGCCGACGTTCGACTGGGTCCCCGTGTTCGTCGACATCGCGTACTTCGCCGGGTTGCTCGCGCTGAGACTCCACTGCGAGTCGTTGTCGCAGTTGGACGAGCAGGCGTAGTCGCGGCCGTCGATCTCGAACTGCTGGGTGTTGATGTAGCTGTCAGCCTGGTTGCCCGGGACGTTGACGGCGCCGGGGAAGGGCGGCAGCGCGAGGCGCTTGACGACGACCTCGAGGGTCTTGCTGGCGTTGTTGAACGTGCCGGTCGCGCGCAGGACGACGATCTTGTTGCCGTCCGTGGTCACGTTGGTATCCACGGTCGTGCCGGTCAGGGCGTCGTCGCTGGCCTGGTAGTCGTTGCGGACGCTGACCGTGTAGGTCCCGCTGGTGCTGGTGAGCCCGGGCAGCGCGGCCGCGCTCATGTTGGGCAGGACGACCCAGGGGCTCGACGTGGTGGCGGTCGCGAGGAGGCCCGTCCACGAGTTGTTGCTGTCGTTGGTCACGATCAGCGCGTTGAAGCCGACCTCGAGGCCGGCCTCGGCCAGGTAGCGGGCCCGGGCCGTGTCGCTGAGGTTCCGAGCGATCTGCGGCTCGATGGCGCTCGCGGACAGGAAGGCGAGGACGAGGCCCGTGAGCGTCAGCAGGATCATCAGGGCGAGCACGAGCGCGACCCCCCGCTCGCTGCCCAGGACCCGTCTCCGCGGTCTCATGGCCTCCCGGACCCGCTCGATCTCTAGATCTCCCGCCAGCTCGACATGCTGTGGAACCCGCGCATCCGCTGGACCAGGTCGATGTTCTGCTTGCTCGCCTTGACCTTGAAGTCGTTGGCGTCGGCGTTCAGGTAGAACTCGAAGTAGCCGCTGGCCTCGCCCGCCTCCGACTCGACGGCGGTCAGCGCGCCCCGGATCTTCGTGACGCTGCCGCTGAAGAAGGCGGCGGACGTGTACCGGCCCGTGACGATCACGATGCCGTCCCACTCGAAGCTGCCGTAGTTCCTGAGGTCGCCGTCCTCGATGATGAGGATGCCGGCGCCCTTGATCGGCGGATCGTCGTCCTCGTCGTTGAGCCGGAGCCCCGTGAAGGCCGAGGTCGTGTCGAGCTCGCCGCGGAAGTAGACGAGCTTGGGGTTGTTCCGGTCCCCGAGGTCCAGGCAGCGGCCGCTGCAGCCGGCGACGGTGCCGGCGGCGGGCAGGAGCGAGCTGCAGCCGGAGCCCGAGCCGTTGCTGATCGTGGGCTTGGCCTCGTTGCCCGAGCCGGAGCGGCCGGTGAGCCTCATCGGGCACGCCATCGTGGACTGGAGCACCGTCGTCCCCGGGTAGCTGCCGAGCTTGTTCACGAAGTCCGCCATGACCGTCGAGTTCAGCGACGAGTCGGGCGCGATCGTGTTGAGCCCCGTCGTCGTGCCGCCGGGGTTGGTCTGGTCCTTGCCGCGGATCGAGTTCTTCTTGGCGGTCGAGCAGCCCGCGTTGCAGCTCCCGGAGGTGCCGAAGGCGTTCTCGACGCGGGCCTCGAAGGTGATGCCGACGTTCGTCTGGGTGCCCGTGTTGGTCGCCAGCGCGTACTTGGCCGCGTTGGCGGAGACGCCCCAGTTCGCGTCGTTGTCGCAGTTGTTCGAGCACGCGAAGTCGCGGCCGTCGACGTCGAAGTTCTGCGTGTTGATGTAGGAGTCGGCCTGGTTGCCCGGGAGGTTGACGGCGCCGGGGAAGGGCGGCAGCGCGAGGCGCTTGACGACGACCTCCAGGGTCTTGCTGGCGTTGTTGAACGTGCCGGTGGCCCGCATGATGACGATCTTGTTCCCGTCCGTGGTCACGTTGGTGTCCGCGGCGACGCCGGTCAGGGCGTTGTCGCTGGCCTGGTAGTCGTTGCGGACGCTGACCGTGTAGATCCCGCTGGTGCTGGTGAGCCCGGGCAGCGTGGCCGCGCTCATGTTGGGCAGGATGACCCAGGGGCTCGACGTGGTGGCGGTCGCGAGGAGGCCCGTCCACGAGTTGTTGCTGTCGTTGGTCACGACCAGCGAGTTGAAGCCGACCTCGAGGCCGGCCTCGGCCAGGTAGCGGGCGCGCGTCGTGTCGCTCAGGTTGCGGGAGATCTGGGGCTCGAAGGCGCTCGCGGACAGGAACGCGAGGACGAGGCCCGTGAGCGTCAGCAGGATCATGAGGGCGAGCACGAGCGCCACGCCGTGCTCGTTGCCGAGGACCTTCCGCCACCTGTTCATCGCTTCGGCCTCCAGACCGCGCCCAGCGCGCGGTGTCAGTTCGTCCGGTTCCGCAGCCGGACCGTATCGATCATCGTGACCAGGACCTTGCCCTGCAGCGTCCCCTGACCCTGCACCGCGGGCTGGGTCGTCATCGTGATGAGGACCTGGCGGATGGCGGTGCCCGTCGCGGCGTTGCCGGCGCTGTCCTGGAACGTGAACGTGAGGCTGCTGATCCCGGTCACGAGCGTCACCGCAGAGGCGTCGACGCCGATCTCCCGGCGGGTCAGCGCGCCGCTCGTGACCGCGTAGACGATCTGCTCCCCCCGCTGCGTCGTGGTCGTGGTCCCGTCGGCGTTCACCACGACGTAGTTCACCGTGCCACTCGTGTCGATCCCCGAGGTGCCGTTCCAGTCGCCGCTCCAGTCGTTCTGGATCGTGAAGCCCGTCGCGCTGGTGTTGGTGATCGCCGCGAACGCGGTCACGCCGCTGTTGGCGCACGTCGGGCAGAAGCCCGCGTCGCGGAGCTCGTCGACCACCCGATCGATCGCGAGCCGGACGTTCTGCTGCGCCTCGATCTGGCGCGAGCCGCGCAGGTAGCTCTCCTGCCCGCTCTGGAGCATGACCAGGAGCCCCGCCATGACGAACGTGATGACCGCGCAGGCGACGAGGAGCTCGGAGAGCGTGAACCCCCGCTGCGAGCGGACGCGCGCGAGTGTCTTCATGGCCGCTTTGCCTCAGGTCCTCGGCACCAGCATGACGACGACCGTCACCTGCCGCTCCTGGCTCAGGTCGCCGCGGCTCGTGACCGGCCGGTAGAAGACCGACACCGTGACCAGCTTGCAGTTCGCGTCGCACGGCTGACCCGGGGACGCGGCGTTCGGGTCGTCCACGATCACCGTGGTGCGCCGGTAGAGCGGCGCGCCGGCGATCGCCCCGTAGGCCTCGTTGGTCGTGCCCGCGGTGAGCGTCGCGCTCCCCCAGCTCGTGAGCGCCAGGTTCTTCAGGACCTCGAGCCGCTGCTCGGCGAGGAAGGTGGCCTGGGTCTCGCCCTTGCCGGTCTCCACACCGCTGGTCGCGTACTGGAAGCCCGTCGCCACGGCCAGGAGGCCGATGGAGAGCACGAACGTCGCCACCAGGACCTCGGCGAGCGTGAAGCCGCCCCGTGCCCTCGCTCCGAGTCCGAACCGTCGACGCGTCATTGCACCCTCACCTGTCCCGAGGCGGAGACGACGACGTCCCGCGTCTTGCCGGTCGTCGGGTGGGTCACCCGCAGTGTCGCCGCGGTGCTCGCGGCGCCCAGGTTCGTGAAGACGACGCTCGTGCCGCTGGCGAAGCTCGCCTGCATGCCGCTCGTGAGCGGGATCAGGCCGGCCGACGTCGTGCCGGCGCCGGTGAAGAGCGTGCCGCCGCAGCTGCCGGTCCTCAGCGTGATCGAGCCGCTGCTGACCTGGACGCAGACCGTCGTGTTGCGGGAGATCGCGAGCTGGCGGCCTCGGTTGACCGCGGTGGCCAGCTCCTCCGCGCCCGCCTGCACCGAGGACGCCTGCCAGTAGCTGATCAGCGAGGGCGCCGCCAGCACCGACAGCACGCCGATCATCACGATGACGACGAGCAGCTCCGCCAGCGTGAAGCCGCGCTCTAGCGCCCGAATCCGCTCAGGTACCATTCGACCACCCTTTCGCCCCAGAAAAGTCCTACGAGTCCACCAGTTGCAAGGAAAGGGCCAAACGGGATGGGGTCTTTCCGGCCCACGCCGCCGACGGCCAGGAGGACCGACGCCAGGGTCCCGCCCGTCAGGATACCCACGAACAGCGCGAAGAGAAGGGCTTTCCAACCCAGGAAGGCGCCAAGCATGGCGCCGAGCTTGACGTCGCCCAGGCCCATGCCCTCGGCCCCGGTGACCAGAGCGTAGCCGGCGACGATGGCCAGAAACACACCACCGCCGACGAGGATCCCGAGAACGGAGTCGAGCCACGACACGCGCTGAGTCGCCAGGCTGGCAACCACACCTGCCAGAATGCCGGGCAGGCTGATCACATCCGGAATTATCCGGTGGCGGGCGTCGATGCCGCTGATGGCGATGAGTGCCCCCACGAACACCGCCGCGACGACGAAGTCCGCCGTCGGCCCGAACTCGAGCCACGCGAGCGCGAACACCGCCCCGGTGACGAGCTCGACGAGCGGGTACTGCCAGGAGATCGCCATCCCGCACGTGCGACAGCGGCCGCGCAGCGCCAGGAACGAGAGCACGGGGATGTTGTCATGCCACGCCAGCGCCGTCCCGCAGCCGGGGCACGCCGAGGCGGGACGCCAGAGGCTCCGCCCCTCGGGCAGCCGGAGGATCACGACGTTCAGGAAGCTGCCGACCGCGAGCCCGAAGAGGACGACCGTGACGAGCGCGCCGACGGGCCAGGTCGCGGGCGTGAGCACCGTCATCGCCTCACCAGTCCGTCACGAGCGTGGGCGCGATCAGCCGCGCCATCTTCGGGTCGAACATCCCGAGGATGCCGTACGTGGTGCGGGCCGCCCGCAGGTCGCCGAGCTCGACGTAGACCTTCGTGAGCCCGAACCACGGCTGTGGCGCGTCGAACTTGACCTCGACGGCGCGCCGGTAGCTCGCGAGCGCTTCCACCGGCCGGCCCAGCTCGACGAGGGCCAGGCCGATGTTGGTGTGGGCGAACGCGAGCTCGGGCTTGAGCCCGGCCGCGCGGCGCAGCGGGACGAGCGCCTCGTCGGGCCGGTGCGCGCTGATCAGCGCCGCGCCGAGGTTGTTCAGCACGTCGGCGTCGTCCGACCGCTTCGCCAGATAGACGCGGTAGTGCGCGATCGCCTTGTCCCACTCGCTCAGCAGGGCGTAGCTGTAGCCGAGGTGCTTGTGCGCCTTGACCTGGTCGGGCCGGAGCTCGAGCACGCGGTCGAACTGCGTGATCGCGAGCCCGAGGTGGCCCTGCTGGGACAGGAACACCCCGAGGTTGCCGTGACAGAGCGAGCAGTCCGGGTCCGACTCGAGCGAGTACCGCCACAGCGTCTCGGTGTCGCGCCAGACCTGGACCTGCTGCGCGGTGAGGACGGCGAGGCCCAGGGCCCACGCGATGCCCGCGCCGACGACCGCCTTGAAGAGCGCAGGCCGCAGCCGGCCCGCGGCCCCGGCGCGCGCGACGACGCCGGCCGCCGCGCCGACCAGGAGCGCGAGCCCGAGGCCCGGCAGGAAGCTGTACCGGTCGTGGGTGAGCTGGTGGCCCGAGTGCACGATGCCGATCACCGGGCCGAGGCCGACCGCGTAGTACGCGAAGACCGTCAGGCCCGCGGGCCAGCGTCGCGCGAGGGCGACGAGCGCGACGACGCCGGCGCTCACCACGAGCGTGGGCACGAGGAAGCGGGGGGCGAGCAGGCTCACCGTCGCCGGCAGCTCGTAGAGCGGGGTGAGCCGGAGCGGCAGCAGCGTCTTCTCGACGTAGAACCAGAGGCTGAAGGCGCTCATCCCGACCCGCGCCGAGAGCGGGTAGCGCTCGAGCGGGGTGATGAACAGGTTCGCCGCCTGGGCGTGGTACGTGACGAGGGCACCGGCCACGCCGAGGACCGCGAACGGCAGCTTCTCGAGCCAGACGCGCCGCGCCGCGGGGCCGAGCCATCCCCGCCAGCCCCCGCCGAGCCGGCCCAGCGGGTGGATGTCGAGCAGGATCAGCACGGCGGGAAGCACCATCACGCTCGCCTTGGAGCCCAGCGCCAGCAGATAGAAGCCGAGCGACGCGACGAGCGCGAGCGCGCGCCGCCGGCCGCGGGCGTCCGCCGCGCGGACGTAGGTGAGCACCGTCAACAGGAAGAAGAGCCCCGAGAGGACGTCGCGCCGCTCGGTCGCCCAGGCCACCGACTCCGCGCGCAGCGGGTGCAGGCCGAAGAAGAGCGTCGCCGCGACGGCGGCGATGCGCAGCGGGGTCCCGGACAGCGTCGTCGCCTTCGCGAGCAGCCTGAGCGCGACGACGTAGAGCACGGCCATGCTCAGCGCGTAGATCAGCAGGCTCGTGAGGTGGTAGCCGCTCGGGTTCATCCCCCAGAGTTCGTAGTCGAGCCCGAACGTGAGCCACGTCACGGGGATGTAGTGCCCCATCAGGAGGGTCGTGAAGAAGTACCTGAGCTGAGGCGCGGCCAGGCCGCGCCAGTTCGGGTTCTCGTAGAGGGTGACCTGGTCGTCCCACTCGACGAACCCGTTCCAGAGCGCCGGTGAGAAGACCGCGAACGTGACCAGCGCGATCGCGACGGGGACGACGGCGGCGCGCAGGGCGCGGGCGACCGCGCCGAGCGCCGCGTCGTGCGCGCGCTCGGCGATCGCCACCGCCGGGGCAGCCGTCGCGACGTTCGTGGTCTCCATGTCGGGCATCAGGCTCCTATGATGGCACGTCGTGCGCTGCCGGGAATGCAACCCGCACGGCAGGAGGGGCGCCTCCTCCCGTGCGGGTCCCGAAGTCCGCGGCGCTGGGCCGCGGCCTTACGGAGCGGACGCGGTGGCGCCGTCACCCGTGGCGGAGATCACGAAGGTGCCCGCCGAGGTGTTGGGCGCGTACGCGTACGGGGTCGACCAGCCGCCCGGCGTCGAGGGGATCGCGGCCATGAACGGGCCCGCGGTCTGGCCCTGGCCGTTGGACGCCGTCGCGGTCAGCAGGTCGAGCGACGCCGGGACGTTGCCCATGTGGGCCGAGTAGATGGAGACGGCCGAGGCCAGCGCGCGCGTGTCCGCCTGGGCCTTGGCGATGCGCGCCCGGGCCTGGACGTTGGCGTAGAGCGGGATGGCGATGGCCGCCAGGATGCCGATGATCGCCACGACGATCATCAGCTCGATCAGCGTGAAGCCGCGCTGATCACCGAGCTTGCAGCGCTTCTTGGTCCACCAGTAACTCATCGAAGTCCTCCTTGGTGAGTGGCTTGCCCCCGAGTGTTGCAGCTTCGGTGCCACCCGATGTCCCGAAGCCCGTGTCTTGTTTTCCGCGCTGTTCCGACCCGCCGCGATTTCCGGTTCCACCTGCTGCTGACTGCGGTTGGCACCATGGCTGACGAAAAGCGTCATGAGCCTACGGCAGCAAGACCGTGACGCCGTCGCCGGTCGCCGAGACCGACCAGGTGTCGTTGGCGGTGTTCGGCGTATACGCGTACGGCGTCGACCACCCGGCCGGCGTCGAGGGCACGGAGGCCAGGAACGGACCCGCGGTCTGGCCGAGGCTGTTGGTCTGGGCCGCGGTCAGCGCTCCGAGCGACGGCGGCACGTTGCCCATGTGCGCCTGGTAGAGGGACACGGCCGCGTTGATCGAGCGCGCGTCGGCCTGGGCCTTGGCGACCCGGGCGCGCGCCTGGACGTTCGCGTACAGCGGGATGGCGATCGCCGCGAGGATGCCGATGATCGCCACGACGATCATCAGCTCGATCAGCGTGAAGCCGCGCTGGCTTCCGGGTGTCACGCGCCGTTGCTTCAGCCACCGAGCCATTGAACTCCTCCGTCGTCAGGTTCGGTCAATCCACTCCATGCAGGGGCAATGCCGAAGTCGATGGCGACTCGTAACTCGTTGTCTTGCTGGCGATTCTTGGGTCGATACCCGACCGGAAATCGCTCCAGGAATGACGCGGGGTGTAAGCCGGGTGACAACCAGCGTCAGCGCGGGCCCGCGCGTGCGGTGAGTTTCTGGAGCTTGTAGCGGAACTGCCGGAAGCTGATCCGGAGCAGCTCGGCGGCGCGCGTCTGGACGCCCCCCGTGCGCGCGAGGGCCATCTGGATGTACCGGTGCTCGATCTGGTCCAGCGTCACCTCGAGATCCAGGCCCTCGGGCGGGATCTCGATCGGGACCTCCTGCGCGTCCGGGGGCCGCCGCAGATCGGGCGGCAGCGCCTCGGCTTCGAGCATGTCCCCGCTGCCGAGCACGAGCGCGCGCTCGATCACGTTCTCGAGCTCGCGGATGTTCCCGGGCCAGCGGTGCTGCTCGAGAACGGCGAGCGCCTCGGGCGTGACGCCCCGGACGGTCTTGCCCAGCTCCGCGGAGATCTTCTGGATGAAGTGCGCGACGAGCAGCGGGATGTCCTCGCGGCGCTCGCGCAGCGGCGGCAGATGGATCGGGATCACGTTCAGGCGGTAGAAGAGGTCCTCGCGGAGCACGCCCTCGCCGACCGCCCTGGCGACGTCGCGGTTCGAGGCGGCGATCAGGCGCACGTCCACCTTGACGTCGCGCGTGTCGCCGACGCGACGGATCTCGCGCTCCTGGATCGCGCGGAGGAGCTTCACCTGGACGGACTGGGGGATCTCGGTGATCTCGTCGAGGAACAGCGTGCCGCCGTCGGCCGCGGAGAACAGGCCGGCCGTGCTGGCCACGGCGCCCGTGAAGGCGCCCTTGACGTGCCCGAAGAGCTCGGACTCCATCAGCGTCTCCGGGACCGCACCGCAGTTCACCGAGACGAACGGCCGGCTGCGCCGCGCGCTTTCCTGGTGGATCGCCTGGGCGACGAGCTCCTTGCCGGTCCCGCTCTCGCCCGTCACCATGATCGTCGAGACGCTGTCCGCGGTCTTGCGGATGGTCTCGTACACGGCGAGCATCAGGGGGCTCTTGCCGACGAAGCCGCCGACGCCGCGTTCCCTGCGGAGCTGCCGCTTGAGCGCCGTGTTCTCGTCCTGGAGCCGCTTGCGCTCGAGCGCGTTCGCGATCGTCAGCTTGATCTCGTCCATCTTGAACGGCTTGGTGATGTAGTCGTAGGCGCCGAGCTTCATCGCCTCGACCGCCGTCTCCGTGGACGCGAACGCGGTGACGACCAGGACGACCGTCTGCGGGGACAGCTCCTTGGCGGCGCGCAGGACCGCGAGGCCGTCCACCTTCCGCATGCGCAGGTCGGTGATGACCAGGTCGAACGACCCGGCCCGGAGCGCCTCGAGCGCGTGCTCGCCGCCGTCGGCGACGGTCACCTCGTGGCCGACCTGCTTGAGCATGATCGCGAGCAGCTCGCGCATGCTGCGCTCGTCGTCGACGACCAGGACCCGGGTGTCAGGCATCGTGGGCGGGCAGGGAGATCGTGAACGTGGTGCCGAGGCCGGGCGCGCTGCGCACGTCGATGTCGCCGCCGTGGTCGCGGACGATGCGGTGCACGAGCGCGAGCCCGAGCCCGGTGCCCTCGGGCTTGGTCGAGTAGAAGGGCTCGAAGATCTGCGCGAGGTCGCCCGGGGCGAAGCCCTCGCCCGTATCGGTGACCCAGACCTCGAGCGTCCGGCCGCGCGCCGCCGCCCCGAGGCGGAGCTCACCGCCCCCGGGCATCGCCTCGACCGCGTTGAGGCACAGGTTCCAGAGGACCTGGCGGAACTGCTGGGGGTCGACGCGCCAGAGGAGCCCCGGCGCGAGCTCCCGCACGATCTTGAGGCCCTCGGGCAGGGCGCGGTGGCCGAGGAGCACCAGGACCTCCCCGGCGGTCTCCGCGATGTCCGTGGTCTGGAGCGCGAGCGGCGCCGGGCGCGCGTACTCGAGGAAGTTCTTGATGATCCGGTTGAGCCGTTCGGACTCGCGGAGCACGATCTGCGACAGGCGCTCGCGCGCGTCGGGCGCCGTGGACGGGCCCGCGAGGACCTCGATGGCACCGGTGAGCGACGCGAGCGGGTTCCGGAGCTCGTGCGCGATGTTGGCCGACATGCGGCCGAGCGTCGCCAGCCGGTCGGCCTGACGCACCCGGGCCTCCATCGCACGGATCGCGGAGACGTCCTCGCACGCCGCGATCAGACCGACCCGTTCGCCCTCGCCGGAGCGGAGCGCCGAGAACGTCACGCGGACGGCGGCGCTCGTGCCGTCGGGGCGGCGCAGCGTGGTCTCGCGCGGGAGCGACACGCGCGGGCCCGCGTCGACCGCCGCGGCGATCTCGTCGAGGTTCGCGAAATCGCCGAAGATGGCCGCCCACGGGCTGACGATCGCCCGCGAGGCCTGCACCCCCGTGATCTCCTCCGCCGCCCGGTTGAACGCGGTGATGCGGTGGCTCGCGTCGAGGGCGATGAGCCCGGTGCCGACCGACAGGAAGACGAGGTCCTTGAAGGCCTGGAGGTCGAGGAGGTCGCGCCGCTGGGTCTCGAGCTGAGCGCGCGTGGCCCGGAACTGCTCTGCGAGCCCGCCGGCGACGATCGCCACCGTGAGGAAGGTCCCCGCGTTGAGGAAGATCGTCAGCAGCTCGAGCGCCGTCGTCTCCTGCGGCGCGTCGAAGAAGATGCCCAGCGGCAGCACGGTCCGGCCCAGCACGACGCCCGTGTAGAGGACGCTCGAGACGGCCGCGATCGCGAGTCCGCCGGTCCGCGACAGGAGGACGCACGCCCCCGTCACCAGGAGCACGTAGAGGAAGGCGAAGATCGAGGAGGCGCCGCCGGTGGCGAGGACCACGGCGGTGATGAGCGCCGCGTCGAGCAGGCAGATCAGCCACGCGATCCGGCCGGGCTGTGCGAGCGGTCTCGTGAAGAGGAGCGCGGCCGACGAGCCGACCGCCACCAGGAGCGCGAGGGCCAGGATCGCGGTCTCGCCCGGCAGGAAGCCGGACGACATGAGCGGCCCGAGCGCGAGGAGCAGGGCGGCGAGCCCGAGCCTCGCCCAGGCGAACCCGCGCAGCAGGCCGCCGATGTTGAGCGCCTTCACTACTTCATCAAGGTGACCAGCCTGAAGATCGGCAGGTACATGGCGACGACCAGGCCGCCGACCACGACACCGAGGAACACGATCATGATGGGCTCGAGGAGCGACGTGAGCGCGCCGACCGCGGTGTCGACCTCGTCGTCGTAGAAATCGGCGATCTTGTTCAGCATCTGGTCGAGCGCGCCCGTGTTCTCACCGACGTTGATCATGTGCACGACCATCGACGGGAACACGGAGCTGCCGCGCAGCGGCTCCGAGAGCGTGCGGCCGGAGGTGACCGCCGTGCGCGCCTGCATCACCTCGCGCTCGACCACGCGGTTGCCCGCCGAGCGCGCCGTGATCAGGAGCCCCTCGAGGATGGGGACGCCCGAGGAGATCAGGGTGCCGAGCGTGCGCGTGAAGCGCGCGACCGCGACCTTCCGGATCAGCATGCCGATGACGGGCACCCGCAGCAGGAAGGCGTCGATCACCTTGCTGCCCTGGTCCGTGTTGTAGTAGCGCTTGATGCTGTAGATGGTCCCCGCGATGGCGCCGATCAGGAACAGGATGTACTTCTGCGTGAACTCGGACACGAGCATGACGATCTTGGTCGGCAGGGGCAGGTCCGCGCCGAGCCCCTGGAACATCTTCGCGAACGTCGGGATGACGAAGATCATCATGAAGATGATGACGAGCGCGGCCACGCCCATGATCGTGAGCGGGTACACCATCGCGCCCTTCACCTTGGCCTTGAGCTTCGCGGCTTTCTCGATGTAGCCGGAGAGTCGCTGGAGCACGACGTCGAGCACACCGCCCGACTCGCCGACCTGGAGCATGTTGGTGAACAGGTCGTTGAAGACCCGCGGGTATTTCCGGAAGGACTCCGCGAGCGTCGCGCCGCCCTCGACCTCGCGCGCGATCTTGCCGGTGACGTCGCGCAGCGCCTTGGAGTCGCCCTGCTCGGCGAGGATCGACAGGCACTGGGCGATCGGCAGGCCGGCGTCGACCATGGTGGAGAACTGCCGCGTGTAGATCGCCAGGTCCTTGTCCTTGACCCTGCCGCCGATCTTCTTGACGGCCGCGGCCCTGGCCTGGCGCTCCTGGACGGACGTGGCGACGATGCCTCGGGCGCGCAGCTGGGCGACGGCCGCGGGGCGGTCGTCGGCTTCGATCTCGCCGGACACGGCCCCCGCCGAGGACCGGCCACGATACGCGAACACTGCCATGGTCGCCTCCTAACGCTTGGCGAACGGTGACGCGCCGGCCGCCGCGGGGGCCAGAGCCGGACCCTCGTGAGACAGGAGCTGCTGCAGCTCCTCGGGGAGGGTCGAGCGGTTGAACGCGTCCTCGCGGGTGATGAGCTTGCGCTTCGTGAGGTCCGCGAGCGACTGGTTCATCGTCTGCATGCCGAACTTCTGCCCGGTCGCGATCGCCGAGTACACCTGATGGATCTTCTCCTCGCGGATCAGGTTCCGGATCGCGGGCGTGGCCACCATGATCTCCATCGCCATCGCGCGGCCACCGCCGATCTTGGGCACGAGCGTCTGTGAGAGCACGCCCTCGATCACGAGGGCGAGCTGCGCGCGCACCTGCGCCTGCTGGGAGGTCGGGAACACGTCGATGATGCGGTTCATGGTCTGCGCGCAGGAGTTCGTGTGCAGCGTGCCGAAGGTCAGGTGGCCGGTCTCGGCGATCGTCAGGGCCGCGGCGACCGTCTCGAGGTCGCGCATCTCGCCGACCAGCACGACGTCCGGGTCCTGGCGGAGGATCGACTTGAGCGCCTTCGCGAACGAGTGTGTATCCGCGAAGACCTCGCGCTGGTTGACCAGGCACTTCTTGTGCGGGTGCACGAACTCGATCGGATCCTCGATCGTCATGATGTGCTCGTGCCGCTCGCTGTTGATCTTGTCGATCATCGCCGCGAGCGTCGTCGACTTCCCCGAGCCCGTCGGCCCGGTCACGAGGATGAGCCCCTTCGGCCGCTCGGCGAGCTGCTGGACGATCGGCGGCAGGCCGAGCTCCTCGAAGGTGCGGATCTTGTAGGGGATGATCCGGATGGCGGCGGCGACGGCGCCCCGCTGGCGGTAGACGTTGCAGCGGAACCGCGCCAGCCCCTGGATGCCGAACGAGAGGTCGAGCTCGTTCTCCTCCTCGTACTTCTGCTTCTGCGCCTCGTTGAGCACGCTGTAGGACAGGCGCTGCGTGTCCTGGGGGCCGAGGACCTCGTACTGCGTGAGCTGCGTCAGGCGGCCGTTGATCCGGAGCTGCGGGTGCGTGCCGCTCGTGATGTGCAGGTCGGACGCCCCTCGGTCCACCATGAGCTGCAGCAGATCGGCCATGTTGGCGGCCATGCGCTCTCCTCGTCGGGAACGGACCCGGTCAGGACAGGGTGACCCTGAGGACCTCTTCGATCGTCGTCGTTCCGTCGATGACCTTCAGGAGCCCCGACTGCCGCAGCGTCCTCATGCCCTGCGACTGCGCGACCGCCCGCAGCTCCGCCGTCTGCGCCCCCTTGAGGACCGCCTCGCGGATCTCGTCGGTGATCGGCATGACCTCGTAGATCGCGACCCGCCCCTTCATCCCGGTGAAGTTGCAGGTCGGGCAGCCCTTGCCCTTGTAGAGCTGGATCTTGCCCGCGCCCGTCGCCACGTGGCCGTAGGGGGCCAGGGACTCCTCGTCCGCCTCGTACGGCTCCTTGCACTGCACGCACACCTTCCGGCCGAGGCGCTGCGCGAGGATCAGCAGCATCGAGGAGGCGACCAGGAAGGACGGGATGCCCATGTCGAGGAGCCGCGCGACCGTGGAGGGGCAGTCGTTCGTGTGCAGCGTCGTGAAGACGAGGTGGCCGGTGAGCGCCGCGCGGATCGAGATCTGCGCGGTCTCGAGGTCGCGCGTCTCGCCGACGAGGATGACGTCGGGGTCCTGGCGGAGGAAGGAGCGGAGCGCGGCGGCGAAGGTGCGCCCGATGCCCTCGTTGACCTGCACCTGGTTGACGCCCTTGAGGTTGTACTCGACGGGGTCCTCGGCCGTCATGATGTTGACGTCGGGGGAATTGATCGTGTGGATCGCCGAGTAGAGGGTCGTGGTCTTGCCCGAGCCCGTGGGGCCCGTGATCAGCACCATGCCGTACGGCTGGCGGATCGCGGCGTTGAACTTCTCGAGGCTCCACGGGTCGAAGCCGAGCTGGGTGAGGTCGAGCCGCAGCGCGTCCTTGTCGAGGATGCGGAGGACCGCCTTCTCGCCGAAGATCGTCGGCAGCGTCGACACGCGGAAGTCGATCTCGCGCGTGTTGTAGCGGAGCTTGATGCGGCCGTCCTGCGGCAGCCGGCGCTCGGCGATGTCGAGGGTCGCCATGATCTTGAGGCGCGACAGGAGCGCGGACTCGAGCCGCTTGGGCGGCGAGAGCATCTCGTGGAGCACGCCGTCGATCCGGAACCGGATCCGGAAGACCTTCTCGTACGACTCGAAGTGGATGTCGGAGGCGCCCTTCTGGATCGCGTCGACGAGCACCATGTTCACGAGCTTGACGACCGGCGCCTCGTCGGCCGACTCCTTGAGCTCGAAGATGTCGACCTTGCTGCCGACCTCCTCCTCGGAGCCGTCGACGACCTCGACGTTCGAGAGGTCCGTGGACATGCCCTGCATGACGCTGGCGATCGCCTCGGTCTTGGACTCGTAGTTGCGATCGATCGCCTTCTTGATCGCCGACTGCGAGGCGACGAGCGGCAGGACCTGGAGGTTGGTCATGAAGGAGATGTCGTCCAGCGCGAACACGTTCGTCGGGTCGGCCATCGCGAGCGCGAGCGAGTTCCCCATCCGCCGCACCGGCAGCACCTCGTACTTCTTCGCGATCGTCGCGGGCACGAGCTTGAGGACCTCGGGGTCGATCTCGAGCTGCGAGAGCGTGATCGAGGGCACGCCGTACTGGCGCGAGAGGAAGCCGATCAGCTGCTCCTCGTTGATGAAGCCGAGCTTGATGAGGATGGAGCCGAGCTTCTCGGTCGAGCCCTTCTGCTCGGCCAGCGCCTTGTTGAGCTGATCCGGGGTGATCAGGCCGTCGGCCACGAGGAGATCCCCGAGCCGCCGGTTGACGGGCTGGCCGAGCTTCACCTGAGCCATTGTGACCTTCTACTGTACCCCACCGAGCCGTTTGAGCGTCTCGATAAAGGCTTTCTGGGCCTCGTCCTGGTAGAGCACGAACACCACCCGCTTGAGGCTCGACTCGCCCGCCCGGAGGTGCTCCAGGAGGGCGCCGAGCATGGCCTCCGCCGAGACGGCCGGCGGCACGTGGCCGACGCCGGTGCCCAGCGCGGGCAGCGCGATCGAGGTGATCCGGTGCTTGGCGGCCAGGGTCAGCACGGCGCGCGTCGTGGCGGCGATCTTCCCGGCGTCGGTCTTGAGGTCCGGGCCCATGGCGGCCGCGTGGATGACGTGGGTGGCGGGCAGGTTGCCGCCGGTGGTCAGCACGGCTTCGCCGACCTCCACGGGCCCCTGCCGCATGGCCTCCTCTTCGATGATGACGCCGCCCCGGCGCTTGATCGCCCCGGCCACGCCCGTGCCCATGGCGAGCGTCGAGTTCGCGGCGTTGACGATCGCGTCGACGTCCCGGTCGGTGATGTCGCCGCGCTCGATGGCGATCGATGTCTGTCCGATCTTGAGCTTCATGGCTCCCGGGTGTCCCGCTCCTGGCGCTTCGCGGTCTCCCACGAGCGCTCGAGCTCGTCCTGCGGCGCCTGGCCGACGGACGTGCCGCGCGCGACGAGATCCGCCTCCATGCCGGCGAAGCGGCGGCGGAACTTCTCGATCGCGCCCTGCAGCGCATCCTCGGCGTCGATCTCCGACAGACGAGCGACGTTCACGAGTGAGAACAGGACGTCGCCGAGCTCCTCGCGCACGCGCGCGGCGTCCCCCTCCGCGAGCGCCTCGGCCGTCTCGCGCATCTCCTCCTCGACCTTCTCCCACGCCGCGCGCGCGTCGGGCCAGTCGAAGTTCACCCGCGCGGCCTTCGACTGCAAGCGCTGGGCGCGCAGCAGCGACGGGAGCGAGCGCGGCACGCCGTCGATCACCGAGCGCGGCCGCCCCTCGGCCTCGGCCTCGCGTTGCTTCAGGGCCTCCCACTGGACCACCACGGCCTCTGGCGTGGTCGCGGACGCGTCCCCGAACACGTGCGGGTGCCGGCGCATCAGCTTGTCGATCAGGCCCCGGAGCACGTCCGACATCCGGAACTCGTCGAGCTCCTCGGCCAGCCGCGCGTGGAAGACCACCTGGAGCAGCAGGTCGCCCAGCTCCTCCCGGAGGTGACGGTCCTGGCCGGTCTCGATCGCCTCGAGCACCTCGTAGGCCTCCTCGATCAGGAAGGGTTTGAGCGAGGCCCGCGTCTGCGCTCGGTCCCAGGGGCAGCCGTGCGGACCGCGCAGGTGGGCCATGGTGTCCAGGAGGCGCTCGAAGAGAACTCCGGGGGACTCGGTCATCTCCGTACCTGAAGGGTGAAGCGATTATACAGCACGGGTTTGCGAGTGTGCTAGGCTCGCCCCCGTGATTCCAGGCGAGCCGGAAGAGGGCTTCAAGGTCACCGATCGGCGCCGGCGGGACGAGCCCGAGCCGGCGCGGCCGACCACGGCGGCGCCGCCGCCCCCCGCGGCCCAGGCGGCTCCCGGGCCGCCGGAGGGCCCCGGGGAGGAGGAACGCTCGCTCGTCGGGCTCTTCATGATGCTCGCCAGCTCGGCGGTCGTCGCCCTCGGGGAGGTTCCAGATCCCGTGACGGGCCAGCGCCACCCCGACCCCGGCCAGGCCGCCGAACTGATCGACCTGCTGGCGCTCCTCCGGGAGAAAACGGAGGGCCGCCGCTCGCCGGAGGAGAGCCAGGCGCTCGAAGAGCTCATCTACGATCTCCAGGTCCGGTATGTGAGCGCCACGAGGCGGGCCGGAGCACCGCCTGGCCCGCCTCGATCGTGACCCAGCCGATGCCATCGGGGAGGGGCCACGCGAGGATCCGCAGCGCCACCGGGTCCAGGCTGAGCTTCAGCAGCGCCACCGGCAGCCGCTGCCGTCCCACGGCGAAGCGCTCGACGTCGAGGTAGAGATGGCGCCGCCCGCCGCGCGTGGCGGGCGGCTCGATCCGTGGGCGGGCGCCGACGTGCAGCCAGACGGGACGCTCGAGCCATCCGGCGGGCGCGAGCCCGGCCAGGGTCGAGAGCAGCGGGGCACCGACGACCCGGCGCAGCGGCAGCCGTCCCGTGAACTCGACGACCCCGTCGCCGCGCAGCCGCACCGCGATCCCCGTCAGGGGCAGGTCCGCTGCCCCGGCGAGATGGCGCGCGAGGAACGCGTTCACCTCGCGCTCCGTGAGGACCACGCGCCCGGTGGACTCGGTCTTGCCGTGGGCGATCTCGAGGATCTTCTGCTGGGCGCGGACGCCGTCGGCGGCGCTGGTCTCCGCGGTCGCCAGGGCGGGCTCCTGGAGGGTTCTGGCGCCTATCCAGACTCCGCCGACGACCGCCGCGAGCAGTGCTAGGAAGGTGAGACATCCCAGGCATCCGAGCCTCATGAGGTCACCCTAGCATTCCTCCAGGAAAAGCCTTTCAAGCTGAGTAATTAAGCCAGCCGATGAGCCTGGCTGCGGCACAACCTTGACAGGTCTGTACTCACCTGATATATACAGTATGTACTCAGATTGATGGCCGGCATGGAAACCGGCTTTGAGAGGGCAGATGACCCGCCTATTCGACAGCTTCTTCGGTCGCCCGACCGCCGTCGAGCCGGCGCCGGGCGTGCGCGCGTGGATGCCCGTCGTCGACATGTACGAAGCAAAGGACGACGTGGTCGAGCGCGTGCACGGCAAGTTCGAGCCCACGATCCAGCTGCCCGTGCCCGTGCAGACGGACAAGGTGCAGGCGACGTATCGCGACGGGGTGCTCGAGGTGAGGCTCCCCACGGCCGAAGAGGTCACGCCGAAGGCGATCAACATCGACATCCCGTAACAGGAGTCGGACAGCCCGGGACGGCGCGGGCGCATCGGCCCGCGACGCCCCGCTCACACGGAGGGAGATCAGGACATGGCGAAGGTGATCGGCATCGACCTCGGGACGACGAACTCGGTCGTATCGGTCGTCGAGGGCGGCAACCCGACGGTGATCGCGAACCAGGAGGGCAGCCGGCTCACGCCCTCCGTCGCCGGCTTCACGAAGGACGGCGAGATCCTCGTCGGGCAGGTCGCCAAGCGGCAGGCGATCACCAACCCCGAGAACACGGTGTTCTCGATCAAGCGCTTCATGGGGCGCCGCTACGACGAGGTGCTCCAGGAGATCAAGCTCGTTCCCTACAAGGCCGTGAAGGCGGGGAACGGCGACGCGCGGGTCGAGATCCGCGGCAAGCAGTACTCGCCGCCCGAGATCTCCGCCATGATCCTCCGCAAGCTGAAGGAGGCGGCCGAGGCCTACCTCGGCGAGAAGGTGACCCAGGCCGTCATCACGGTGCCGGCGTACTTCAACGACAGCCAGCGCCAGGCCACCAAGGACGCCGGCAAGATCGCGGGGCTCGAGGTGCTGCGCATCATCAACGAGCCGACGGCCGCGGCGCTCGCGTACGGCATGGACAAGAAGAAGGACGAGACCATCGCCGTGTACGACCTCGGCGGCGGGACGTTCGACATCTCGATCATGGAGCTCGGCGAGGGCGTGTTCGAGGTGAAGGCGACCAACGGTGACACGCACCTCGGCGGCGACGACTTCGACCAGCACGTGATGGACTGGATCGCCGAGGAGTTCAAGAAGGAGCACGGGATCGACCTCCGGAAGGACCGCATGGCTCTCCAGCGTCTCAAGGAGGCCGCCGAGAAGGCCAAGTGCGAGCTGTCCACGACGCTCCAGACCGAGATCAACCTGCCGTTCATCACGGCGGACGCGAGCGGCCCGAAGCACCTCGTGCTCACGCTGACGCGCGCCAAGCTCGAGGCGCTCGTCGCGGACCTGGTCGAGCGCACGCTCGGGCCCTGCCGGCAGGCCATGAAGGACGCCGGCGTGAGCCCGGGCGCCATCAACGAGGTCATCCTGGTGGGCGGTCAGACGCGGATGCCGAAGGTGCAGGAGGCCGTCAAGCAGCTCTTCGGGAAGGAGCCGAACAAGGGCGTGAACCCGGACGAGGTCGTGGCGGTCGGCGCGGCCGTGCAGGGCGCGATCCTCGCCCGCGATCCGAGCGTCGGCGAGATGGTCCTGCTGGACGTGACGCCGCTCTCGCTCGGCATCGAGACGCTCGGTGGCGTGACGACCGTGCTGATCCCGCGGAACACGACGATCCCGACGAAGAAGAGCGAGGTCTTCACGACGGCGGCCGACAGCCAGACGTCGGTCGAGGTCCACGTGCTCCAGGGCGAGCGTCAGATGGCGCGCGACAACCGGACGCTCGGCAAGTTCCACCTGGTCGGCATCCCGCCCGCGCCGCGTGGCGTGCCGCAGATCGAGGTGACGTTCGACATCGACGCCAACGGCATCCTCAACGTGGTCGCGCAAGATCGGGCGACGAGCAAGCAGCAGAACATCACGATCACCGCGTCGTCCGGCCTCACCAAGGACGAGATCGAGAAGATGGTGAAGGACGCCGAGTCGCACGCGACCGAGGATGCCAAGCGCCGGGAGGAGATCGAGGTCCGCAACCAGACCGACTCGCTCGTGTACTCGACCGAGCGGACGCTCGGGGAGCACGGCGCCAAGCTCGACGAGGCCGACCGGAAAGCGGTCGAGGAGGCGCTCGCCGAGGCGCGCGAGGCGCTCAAGGGCGAGGACGTCGAGCGGATGAAGCGGGCCCAGGAGGGCCTGACGCGCGCCGCGCACAAGCTCGCCGAGATCATGTACCGCGAGGCGCAGGCCCAGGCGCAGCCCGGCGGCGCCGGCGCCCCGGGCGAAGGCCAGGGCACGGCCGGGCCCAAGGAGGGTGAGGTCGTGGACGCCGAGTTCGAGGACCTGGGGGACAAGAAGAAGTAGGTCCGATGCGACGCGACTATTACGCGGTTCTGGGCATCACCTCGACGGCGGGGCCGCGCGAGGTCCGCCAGGCGTTCCGGCGCCTCGCGCGGCAGTACTCGCCGGACGTGAACTTCTGGGACGCGCAGGCCCAGACGCTGTTCGAGGAGATCGCCGAGGCGTACCGGGTGCTCAACGATCCGGGGGCGCGCGCGCTGTACGACCGGTTCGGCACGGCCCTCGCCGAGGGCGAGGCGCTCGGCGCCGGTCAGCGCGGCGAGGACGTGCACGTCTCGATCGACCTCGACTTCGCCGACGTCGCGCGCGGCGCGCGCGTACACGTCGAGGTGCCGCGGTTCTTGCCGTGCGCCGACTGCCGCGCCACGGGACAGGCCGACGGAGCACGGTGCGGCGCGTGCCACGGCCGCGGTGTGCGCCGCGTGATCGAGCCCGTGACGGTGGCGGTGCCCGCGGGCGTGGACGCGGGGGTGCAGATCCGCGTGCCTGGTGAGGGGAGCGCCGGCCCGTTCGGCGGCCCGCGCGGAGACCTGCTCGTGAGCACCCGGGTGGCCGAGCACCCGTTCTTCGCGCGCAAAGGGGACAGCGTGCACTGCGAGGTGCCGATCACCGTCTGGGAGGCGCTGCAGGGAGCCCGGATCCGCGTGCCGACGCCAGCGGGCGAGGCGGCGCTCGTCGTGCCGCCCGGCACCGCGGGCGGCCGGATGTTCCGGCTTCGTGGCCAGGGGCTGCCGAAGCTCGCGGCCGACGGCACGGGCGACCTCTACGTCACCGTGCGCGTCGAACTGCCCGCGGGGCTCGACGCACGCACGTACGAGCTGGTGCGGGAGCTCGAGCGCCTGCTGCCGCTCGAACCGCGCGCGGCGCTCGCGCGCTACCGGGGAGGCGCGGCGTGACCGACCGGGGCAAGCCGCTGTACATGATCGGGGTCGTCGCGGAGATGCTGAGCGTGCACCCGCAGACGCTCCGCTTCTACGAGAAGAAGGGGCTCGTGCGTCCGAGCCGCACCGTCGGTCGGACCCGGATGTACTCCGCGGAGGACGTGGAGGAGCTCGCGCGGCTCCTGCGTCTCACCCGCGACCTCGGCGTGAATCTCGCGGGCATCGAGATCATCCTAAAGATGAGGCGCCGGATGCTGGAAATGCAGAAGCAGATCGAGGACCTGGTGGTCTACCTTCGCGAAGACGGGGGCGAGCCGCGCGATGCCGCGCGTCGCGAGCCGCGCGAGGCGCTCGTCCGCGCGGCGTCGGGCCAGCTCAAGCCGGTCGATCTCTTCTGATCCGGAGCGCCCCAGGAGCAGGCATGGCTGACACCCCGAACCCGACCGATCTCCAGGTCCCCGATCTCCTCGGGCTCCTGCCGCTGCGCGGGACCGTCATCTTCCCGGGCGCGGTGGTCCCGCTCGGCGCCGGGCGCCCCGCGTCCGTGCGTCTGATCGAGGCGGCGATGCAGGGGAGCCGACTGCTGGGGGCCGTCATGCAGCGCGATCCGTCCGAGGAGAGCCCGCAGGCCGCGGGCCTCCACCCGGTCGGGACCGTCGTGCTGGTCCACAAGGCGCTGAAGCAGGCGGACGGCACGCTGCGCCTCATCGTGCAGGGGCTCTGGCGCTTCCGCCTCGTCGAGCTGGTCGAGACGACGCCGTACCTCCGAGCCCGGATCGAGCGGCTCGAGGACGAGACGGTCGCCGCGCCCTCGGTCGAGGTCGAGGCGCTCGCGCGGAGCGCCACGTCGCTCTTCGAGAAGGTCGTCACGCTGTCGGAGACGCTGCCCGACGAGCTCGCCGCCGTCGTCACGGCCGCCGAGGGACCGGGCGCCGTCGCCGACCTGATCGCGGCCTCGCTGCCGACGCTGCCGACGCCGCTCAAGCAGGAGCTGCTCGAGACCGTCGACGTTGCGCAGCGCCTGCGGAAGCTCGTCGGCGCGCTCAGCAAGGAGGCCGAGGTCCTCGAGCTCGGCTCGAAGATCCAGTCGGAGGTCCAGTCCGAGGTCTCGAAGACGCAGCGCGAGTACCTCCTGCGCGAGCAGCTCAAGGCGATCCAGAAGGAGCTGGGCGAGGCGGACGAGCGCACGCAGGAGATCGACGCGCTCCGCCAGAAGATCGAGGCGGCGGGCATGACCGAGGAGGCCAGGAAGGAGGCGCTCCGCGAGCTGGACCGGCTCGCGAAGATGCCGCCCGCGGCCGCCGAGTACACCGTCGCGCGGACGTACATCGACTGGCTCGTCGCGATGCCGTGGCAGCAGGAGACCACCGACAACGTGGACATCGAGGCCGGCCGGCGGATCCTCGACGAGGACCACGAGGGGCTCGAGAAGATCAAGGAGCGCATCCTCGAATACCTCGCGGTGAAGAAGATCCGGCCGTCGGGCAAGGACCCGATCCTCTGCTTCGTCGGCCCGCCGGGCGTCGGCAAGACCTCGCTCGGCCGGTCCATCGCGCGCGCGCTCGGGCGCAAGTTCCACCGCATCTCGCTCGGCGGCATGCGCGACGAGGCCGAGATCCGCGGTCACCGGCGCACGTACGTCGGCGCGCTGCCGGGCCAGATCGTCCAGGGACTGCGTCGCGCCGGGACGCGGAATCCGGTGTTCATGCTCGACGAGATCGACAAGCTCGGGATGGACTTCCGGGGCGACCCGGCCTCGGCCCTCCTCGAGGTGCTCGACCCCGAGCAGAACCCGACGTTTCGCGACCACTACCTGGACGTGCCGTTCGACGTCTCGCGGGTGCTGTTCATCACCACGGCCAACGTGCTCGACACGGTGCCGCCGCCGCTCCGCGACCGGATGGAGATCATCCCGCTCGCCGGCTACACCGAAGAGGAGAAGGTCGCGATCGCTCGGCAGCACCTCGTGCCCAAGCAGGCGCGCGAGCACGGCCTCGAGCCCGAGCGGGACGTGAGCTTCGCGCCCGAGGCGCTGCGGCTGCTCGCACGCGGCTACACGCGCGAGGCCGGCGTGCGGAGCCTCGAGCGCGAGATCGCGAGCGTCTGCCGGAAGGTGGCCCGCCGCCGCGCGGAGGGTGACACGGCGCCGGTCACGGTCACGCCGGACCTCGTGACGTCGTTCCTCGGCGCGCCGCGCTTCGAGCTCGAGGAGCTGGAGGAGCGGACGCGCGAGCCCGGCGTCGCAATCGGGCTCGCGTGGACGCCGGCCGGCGGCGACATCCTGTTCATCGAGGCCACACGCATGAAGGGCAACCACACGCTGACGCTCACCGGCCAGCTCGGCGACGTGATGAAGGAGTCCGTGCAGGCGGCGCTCTCGTGGGTGCGCTCGCACGCGGCGGAGGTCGGGATCGCGCCCGACTTCTGGGAGACGTCGGACATCCACGTCCATGTGCCGGCCGGCGCGATCCCGAAGGACGGCCCGTCGGCGGGCATCACGATGACGACCGCGCTGGTCTCGCTGCTGACCGGCCGCCGCGTCCGCCCCGGCCTCGCGATGACGGGCGAGGTGAGCCTCGCCGGGCGCGTGCTTCCGGTCGGTGGGATCAAGGAGAAGGTGCTCGCCGCCCACCGCGCGGGCGTGCGCACGGTCATCCTGCCGAAGCGGAACGAGAAGAACCTGCTCGAGGACGTGCCGGCGGAGGTGCGCGAGCGGCTGACGATCCACCTCGTGGACTCGGTGGCCGACGTGATCCGGCTCGCGCTCGAGGCGAGCTCGCGTCCGGTCGGCGCGCCGCCACTATCCGTCGCGTCCTAGTTCCTGGAAGCCACCGCCCGCGCGGCTTGACAGCGCGCCGTCCGGGCCCGCTATGATGGCGTCGTGCAGCGTTTCGTCCTCGTGCTCTGCGCGGTCACGACCGCGCTGGTGACCGCGCCCCCCGCGCGCGCCGAGATGTACCGGCTCGCCGCGCCCGACGGCACCGTCCACTTCACCAACGCGCCGACCGACCCGCGCTACCAGCGCCTGGGTCTCGGGTCCGGGACCGCGGCGGGCTGGCTCCGCCTCCCCGAGGGCGCCACCTCGCGCTACGCCCGGGAGATCCGCGAGGTCGCGAGCCGCCACGGCGTCCCGGAGAAGCTCGTGGCGGCCGTCATCCGTGCCGAGTCGTCGTTCAACCCGCATGCCGTCTCGCCCAAAGGCGCGCAGGGGCTCATGCAGCTCATGCCCGCGACCGCGTCGATGCTCGGGGTCCACGACAGCTTCGACCCGCGCCAGAACATCGAGGGCGGCGTGCGCCACCTGCGCGGCCTCATCGATCGCTTCGGCAACAACCTGCCGCTCGCGCTCGCCGCCTACAACGCGGGCGAGCGCGCCGTCAGCACCCACCGTGGCATTCCGCCGTACACCGAGACCCGCGAGTACGTCGAGCGCGTGCTGCGCTTCTACGACGGCGGCGCGGGCATCGTCGCGCGCACCGTCGTCTACCGCCGGGTCGAGGACGACGGCACCGTCACCTACACGAACATCCCGCCCCGCGGCCGCCACTAAGACAAGGCCGCGCCGCCCTCGCGTCACCGCCATCGGCCACCGGCTGTCGCCCGGGCGGGTCGTCGCCGCCCGGTGCGGCTCGCGCGATGGTCTACGAACCCGACGACGGAGAGCCGGTGACGGACGCGTGGGCGAAGATGCGCGCGTTCCTGGGACGCCACCTCACGAAGGCCTGACGGGCTCCGCGTCGGGTCATCCCCGCCACTGGCGATCGAGGCCGCGGTACTGGATGGCCTCGGCGACGTGCTCGGGGCGGAGCGCCTCCGCGCCGGCGAGGTCGGCGATCGTGCGCGCGACCCGCAGCACGCGGTCGTGGCCGCGGGCGGAGAGGCCGAGGCGCTCGATGGCCTGGGCGAGCAGGCGCTCGACCTCCGGCGCCGGCGCGCAGAGCTTCCGCACCTGGCGCGCCGACATGACGGCGTTGACGCGGACACTCGAGCCGCGGAAGCGCGCGTGCTGGCGCGCGCGCGCCGCGGCGACGCGCGCGGCGACGGCGGCCGAGGGCTCGCCGGGCGCCGTCCCCGCGAGGTCGGCGGCGGCGAGGGCCGGCAGCTCGACGTGGAGGTCGATGCGGTCCAGCAGCGGACGCGAGAGGCGGCCGAGGTAGCGGTCGCGCTCGGCGGGCGTGCAGAGGCACTGGTCGAGCGAGGGGCAGCCGCGGCGGCAGGGGTTGGCGGCGGCGACGAGCTGGAAGCGGGCGGGGAAATCGCCGACACCGCGCGCGCGCGCGATCGTGACTCGCCCGTCCTCCAGCGGCTGCCGCAGTGATTCCAGGACGTGCTGCTGGAATTCCGGCCATTCGTCGAGGAAGAGGACGCCGTTGTGGGCGAGCGTGACCTCGCCGGGGTGCGGGGGGCTCCCGCCGCCGATGAGTCCCGACACCGAGATCGTGTGGTGGGGCGCGCGGAACGGGCGCCTCTCCAGCAGGCCCTGACGGCCGAGGAGGCCGGCGACGCTCCAGATCGTCGAGACCTCCAGGATCTCGTCGCGCGTGAGCGCCGGGAGGATCGCGGCGAGCCGGCGCGCGAGCATCGTCTTGCCGCCGCCGGGCGGGCCGACCAGCAGGACGTTGTGGGCCCCGGCGGCGAGATC
>Ga0209751_10000063_pt1 | contig 97591 bp, 85 predicted proteins | sample RifCSP13_1_FD_184019 | JGI IMG/M metagenome (GOLD analysis project Ga0209751, IMG submission 184019) | Soil microbial communities from Rifle, Colorado - Rifle CSP2_sed 13_1 (SPAdes) (version 2) | ecosystem: Environmental > Terrestrial > Deep subsurface > Rock core/Sediment | place: Rifle...
ATGACCTTGACCTTTCCAGCCGGACCAAGAGGATACCGGCCATTCTACCGCACTTGAGGCCCCCACATCTGGCGGGCGTCACGGCAATTCCCAATGAGCCGTACACCTTACTCCGATCGGGCAAGGTCTCGGCGTCCGGGCGCGGATCAACGGTCGTGTCCACGCCATACACCGCATACCCGGCAAGGGTTAAGGCCTCGGCCGGTTCCGCCTGCGCCAACAGTTGGCGGGCCCGTTCCGGCTCGACTTGCCCGTGCTGCAAGGCGTCGTAGACCATGCTAAACCGGCGACGAAACGCCGGGCTGGTACTCAACTCCACCGGCGAGCGGGGGTCGAGGGTGAGCAGCAAGGCGTCCATCAGCTCGAACAGCGCGTCGGCGCGGCGGTTGAAGATGCCCAGCACGCGTTGACGAAACTCGTGTAGGAATTGTAAAGGTGCGGTCATCTGCCCAATCATCGGCACATTTCAGATTTTGGCAAGGGCCGTGTCTCAATCAACCTGTATGGGCTCTAAACTCCAGAGGCGCGCGTACGAGCAAGAATAACCCAGCACAGGTGTGATCGCCATGGCGACGTCCGACATTCACCGCGCGGGGCCGACCGCGCCGCCCGTCTGGCATCGGTGCTGGAGGTCATCTACCGCATCCTACATATGTGGCCTTGGGCAGTGCAAGAGCGACTTTTCCCGGAGCACCATTCGGGTGTAAACTGTTGGCATGGATGTGCCCCCGCGCGCGGCAAGATTATCGTCGGCCAAGGCCGACAGCCCGGCCACCGACCGCGACCTGATCCTGGCCTGCCGTTCCGGCGACAAGATCGCCTGGGAACGTCTGCTCGACAAATACGAGCGTCTCGTCTATTCGATTCCGCTCAATTACGGCCTGACCTCGGAGGACGCAGCCGACATCAGCCAGATCACTTTCACCATTCTGATCCAGAGCCTGGATCGGCTGCGGGACGACACCCGGCTGGCGCCCTGGCTGGCCACCGTGGCGCGACGGCACACCTGGCGTCTGCTGGCGCGCAGCCGCCGTGAAGCGGTCGATCCCCGGGAAGACCTGAACGAGCGCGAATGGATTCGCGACAGCGTCAATCCGTTGGAGCGTTGGGAACTGCTGAATTGGGTCACCGAGGGGCTGAACCTGCTCGACGACCGTTGTCGCAAACTGTTGATCGCGCTGTATTTTGACGCGGATCGACAATCGTACGCCGAAGTCGCCGCTTACCTGAACATGCCGCTCGGCAGTGTCGGCCCCACCCGTGCGCGCTGCCTGGAACGCCTCAAGCAGCACCTGACCGAGACCGGCTTGAACCTGGACGTTGGCGAGCTTCAGGCCACCGATACAGATCGAGAGGCGTGAACCACGAGCGTGTATTTTTTCCTCACGCTCGGCGCATAGTATAGGCAAATCTGCGGAGACGGCGGATATGGCTGACCTAGAAGCGATCGGATTCTCAAAACTCCTGGACTGGCTGGAAGGCCGACTGTCGAACGAAGAGGCCCGGGACGTCGCCACGAGCCTGGAGCACGCGGACGAGACTGCCCAACAGGACCTGGCCTGGCTGCGCGCCTTCCAGAGAGCCAGCCAGTCGGTGACGCTGGCGTCACCGCCACGCCGGGTGCGCGAGGCGCTGATGCACCGATTCGCGGAGTACCGGGGGGCCCGGCAGCCACCCGGCTTGTTTCGTCGATTGCTGGCCGAGTTGACGTTCGACAGTCGTGCCCGGTGGGCTGCCGCCGGTGTCCGGTCAGCGGCCAGCGAAGGCCAGCACCGGCAGCTCGTCTACGCCACCGAGTTGGCCGAGATCGCACTCAATATCTTGCCTCACGAAGATGATCCGCGCCTTGACGTGACCGGCCAGATTTTCCCCAGCCCGGACGTGACCTTGGCCGGGCTGAGCGTGCAACTGCTTCAGGGCGAGACGCAAGTCGATCTTACCGCGCCTGACGAGCTGGGCGAGTTCACCTTCCAGGCCGTACCGCCCGGAGAGTACGAAATAGTCGTCAGCGCCGGCGAGTTCGAGGTGGTGATACCGTCTTGCCCACTGCAGCCCTGAGCCATGGCCAGTACCCCCGCCGAATCTCTGAACGCCGAGTGGATTTACGAATTGCTGCAACTCCCGACTCCTCAGGAGCAAGTCGCATTCTTGAGATCAGTTGACCTGCTGCACGCCGACGGGCTATCACAAATTCTGGACCAGGCCATGCGGCTGGCGCGCAGCGACCCTGGTAAGGCGCGGAGCCTGACCACGATCTGCGCGGATCTGGCAGCTCCAGCCTCGGCGCCGGCCATCACGCCGCGCGCCACCTACCTCAAGGCGCAGACGTACGCGATCAATGGCGAGTTTGGCACGGCGCTGGACCTGATCGACGCGGCCCGCGCCGGATACGAAGCCGTGGGCGAGCCGATCGAGGCGCTGCGCACCAACATCGGACGCATGCACGTGTTGAACGAGCTGGGGCGGCACGCCGAGGCTCTGGACGCTGGCCAGGTCGTGCTGGATGCGATCGAAGCGCGCTACGCGGCACACCCGCAGGCGCCGCTCCTGACCGCGCTGGCGCACCAGAATCGCGGCGTGTGCTTCGAGACCACGGGCCGATACGAAGACGCGCTGGCTGCCTATGGCGCGGCGGAGGAATTGTTCACCGAGCTGCACCTGACCGAGCGCGTCGGCGACGTGAGCAACAACCGGGGCATCGTGCTCACCCATCTGGGACGCATCAGCGAGGCGCTCGCCGCGTTCGAGCGCGCCGCCCGCACCTGGTCGGAAGGTGGGCTGACGCTGCTCGAAGCCCAGACGCTGAGCAACATCGGCGACGCCCGCCTGGCGCTCGGCAACTACACGCGCAGCCTCGAAGCGTACGAGCAGGCGCGTCGCCTGTTCGAGCCGATCGACGCCGTGGCGCACAAGCGTATCCTGCTCCGCAAGACCGCCGACGCCTACCTGGCGCTCAACCTCTACCCGGAAGCCATCGCCGTTTATGGTGAGGCTAACCGGCTGCTCAAGGACGCCAGCATGGCCGACCATTATGCGCGCGCCCTGTGGGGGCTGGGCGCCGCGCTCGTCGCCTCCCGGCAGTTCTCCTCCGCAGCCGATGCGTTGCTCGAAGCCGCTGCGCTGTTCGAAGCGGCGGACAACACGCCGATGCTGAGCAGTGTCATGCTCGAGCAGGCGGGGCTGCAGCAGGCGCAGGGGCACAGCGCAGCGGCGCTGCAGACGGCGCGGCAGGCCCACGCGCTGGTGGCCGGCGAGTCCTGGCCAGTTCAGCGCGTCTATGCCTGTCTGCGACTCGCCGATCTGCTCCTTCCCGACATAGCTGCTGCGGAAAGGCATCTTCGAGAGGCCCAGCAGTTGGCCGATCACCTGCACCTGCCAGTGGTCAGCTATCGACTCGTCAGCCGCTTCGGCCGGCTCCGGCTGCTGCAGGGGCGAGTCCAGGAAGCTCAGTCGCTACTCGAAGCCGCGGCCGAGCAGATCGAGGCGCTGCGCGGCGATCTGGCGCAGGAAGCCGTTCGCACATCATTTTTGCGCGACAAAACAGATGTTTACAAGGACCTTCTGCGTAGTCACTTATTGAGCGAGGATGCCGACAGCGTTCAGCAGGCCTTCGCCGTGGCCGAGCGCGCCAAATCGCGCACGCTCGTGGATTTGCTGACGGGCGTCATCGCGCCCGGCGGCGACGGGCCTGATGATCCAGCCGTCACGGCTCGGCTTCAAGAGCTGCAGGCCGATCTGAACGCGACCTACAACCAGTTCCTGGATGCCTCTCCTGAACCAGGCCACGCAGAACTGTCCAGCCTGCAGGCTCGCGCGAGCCGACTCGAACAGGAGATCGGTCTGTTGCGCCTGCGCAGCACTGGCCGTGCCGCGCTCGATCCGTTTGGCAGGCCGATCACACTGAACGCACTTCAGGCGCAGTTGGCAGACGATACCGTGGTGCTGGCCTACCACGTCCTCGGCGATGAGATTCTGTGCTTCGTCGTGGATCGCGACGAGGTCCAGATCGTCCGACGGCTGAGCCGGTTGGCCTCGACGCGGCAATTGTTGCAGCGTCTCAACGCGCAATGGGATCGGTTCAGGGCCGGCGGCGACTTCGCGCAGCGGCACGAAGGGGTGCTGGAGCAGTCCGCGCGGCGCGTCCTGGCTGCGCTCTACACGGAGCTGGTAGGCCCCTTGAGGCCTGCGTTGAGGCGCCACGCCGCGCGCGGCGGGGAGGGTTGGGCCAGACTGGCGATTGTGCCTCACGACATCCTCCACCAGGTGCCGTTCCAGGCGCTGTATGACGGCCGCCAGTATTTGATCGACCGATTCGAGATCTCTTACGCGCCGAGCGCGACTGTGTTGGCGCTCTGCCAGCAGCGCCCCAGGCACGCCCCGAAGCGCGGATTGATCGTGGGGCTGGCAGACGCGCTCGTCCCGGCGGTGCATGCCGAGGTGAATGCCGTGGCGCAACAACTGGGGGCAGCGGGCGTGCGGACCCAGACCCTGATCGATGAGGGAGCACACCTGGCGGCCGTGCGCGACGCCACTCCTGGCAATGATGTGATACATTTAGCCTGTCATGGTCTGTTCCGCGCAGACAACCCTGTATTCTCGGCGCTCAAGCTGCATGACGGCTGGCTGACCGCCGCCGACGCGCTCCGGCTCGACCTGAGGGACGCCCTGGTGACGCTCAGCGCGTGCGAGTCGGGGCGTGGCGCGGTGCTCACCGGGGACGAGGTCATCGGCCTGCCCCGCGCCTTCTTGGGCGCCGGCGCGGCGACCGTCGTCGTCAGCTTGTGGCTCGTCCAGGATGAATCCACCTCGGCGCTGATGGCCGATTATTATCGGTCATTGCGCGACGGCGCAGGTCGGGCTGCCGCGCTGCGCAGCGCGCAGCTGTCGTTGCGCGAGCGCTTCTCGCATCCCTATTACTGGGCGCCGTTTGTGATCATTGGACAAAGATGAGGTACCATGGACTGCAAAGCCGCCAGGGGAGAACGACCACGATGGGACACCTGATCCGAATCACGCTTGCGGGAATGTTACTTGCGACGCTGTTGGGTGCAGCGCCGATGCAGCGCGCTCGCGCCGACGGGACGCCGGACTCCGAGCCGGGCCAGATCGTCGTCAAGCTGGCTCCGCTCCCGGGAAACGACATTCTGGGCATCAACGAGGCTTACGGCACGACTACGCTGGCAGCGCTGTTCAACCATGAAGATATCTTTCTGCTGCAGGCGCCGCCGAATGCGGACGCGGAACAGCTCGTGTGGTTGATGGCGAGCGATCCGCGCCTGGGATATGCCGAGTTGAATTACATCAACTCGACCCCGGAAGACGGCAGCACCGACCGCATTTACGGCTGGGGCGGACAGGAATCGAGTCATTTTCACGGTCAGAATGCCACCACGGCGCTGGAGTTGAGCGACGCACACGCCTGGAGTCAGGGCGAAGGGACACTCATCGCCGTGTTGGATACAGGCGTGCAGCTCGATCATCCGAAACTGGTGGGAAGCCTCGACGTTCGCGGCTTCGATTTCGTGGACGCCGATCCGATCCCCGAAGATGAAGCCAACGGAGCGGACGACGATGGGGACGGCCAGGTCGACGAGATGTACGGGCACGGCACGCATGTCGCCGGCATCGTGCACCTGGTCGCGCCGGAGGCGCTCATCATGCCGGTGCGCATTCTCAATTCGGATGGGCGGGGTAACAACTTCAGAACCGCGAACGCCATCCTGTACGCCGCTTCGACTGGCGCCGACGCCATCAATCTCAGCCTCGGCGTGATGCATCCATCAGACCTCTTGCGCGATGCGGTGGCCGAAGCCGCCCGTTTGGGAGTGGTGGTCGTCGCCGCCGCCGGCAACCTGAATTCATCCGTGGCGCAATACCCGGCGGCCGACGCCTGCGCGATCGCCGTGACGTCCGTGAATGTGCACGACCGCAAATCGAGCTTTGCCAACTACGGCGACTGGATCGACCTGGCCGCCTTCGGAGAGAACATCTACAGCACTTTTCCGACCAGCGGATATGCCTGGGCGAGCGGCACCTCCGTGGCCGTGCCCTTCGTGGCCGGACAGGCCGCGCTGCTGCGCAGTGCGAATCCCGAACTGGCACTGGATGAGATGGGTCTGTTGATCGGCGGGACCGCTCGATCGGTGGATCGATTCAACCCGCTGTATCGAGGATTGCTGGGAGAAGGACGTATCGACATCCTGGCAAGCCTCGAAGCTCAGGCGGCCGGATCGTGGCTCGCGCCGGAGCATAATCTATTCGCTGATTGCAGCCGTTAACCTAATCGATCAGCACTGACTCACCTTGCGCACGTGGCCTTCGACTGCGTTCCGCGAAGCAGAGCGCCGCTCAGGATGTCTGCCCTGCGTAAGATGAGTGACTCATATTCGAAGCGAATAATGCTCCCATGCCTGTGAGGCTGCGGTAGGGGGTTATTTTGTTTGCTATTCACAACGTGACGCCGATCGGCGTCACGTTTTGTTATTACACCCGTGGATTGTATTTTTCGGCGGACGAAGCTGCACATATCAGGTGGAGCAAGTCTTGGGCTGACTCCGTTTCCCACACACCTCATATGAGGAGAAACGCATATGAAGACAAAGAAGTTTTCGGTGTTCGGCGCATTCGCCGTGATTGCCGTGATTCTTCTCCTCGCAACCGCATCTGCGGCGGCCAGCGTCCTTGTCGCAGACAGCGACGCGGAGTACCTCGTCTGCGGTCGTGTGTTCCCCGATCCGCACGCCTACTGGCCGTCACCGGCGCAGGCCCCCAGTCGCTCGCCCTTCGCCAAGGGGAACGCCCCGTGCGCGGCGACCGACTTCATCAGCTACAGCGATATGGTCAACGGCATGACCTATTTAGAGACCCTGTTCCCGCAGTTCATCGAGTTCTACAACCTGGAGCAGGACTTCGGCGATGGCTCCGACTGCGTCACCTCGACGAGCAGCGAGGACTTGTGCTCGGCCGGACTCCCCCGGCAGGGCGCGCCTCCAACGCGGATCAAGTCCGACCTGTATATGATCCGAGTCACCGACGAGCGAGTCCCAGACACAGACAAGCGCTTGTTCGTCTTCCCCCTGTCGATCCACGGCATCGAGCGGGCGGGCGCTGAGGCTGGGGTCCGCGCCGCGGAGGACCTTGCCACCTGGGCGTACTGCGAGGCGCTGGCCGAGGGAACGCTTCTGCCCAACGCGCTCACGAACTGTGGACAGGAAGGCGCGATCCCGCACCCGCTCCTCGAGACCCAGCCGGAGACCAGCCTGAAGGCGGGTGAAGCGCTCGAGCGCTCGGCCGTCTATTTCGTGTTCGCGAACCCGGATGGATGGAAACGAGGTGATCTGGACAACCTGGTTCGGTTCTACCAGCGCTACAACGGCAACGGCGTCGACCTGAATCGTGACTGGCCGACTATCGGATTCACCTTCCGGCCCTACACGCCGTGGTCGGAGCCGGAGTCCAGGGCCTTCGGGCAGGTGCTGAAAGACATCCGGGAGAGGTGGGACGGCGGGATCGACCTCCACGGGCAGCTCGTCGACCGCGCCTTCTCGTTCACACTCCTGGGCGCGTCAGAGCGTGACTTCGCCAAGAACGAGCGCATCCTCCAGACGGTGAAAGGGGCATGGGAGGACGCCGAGGCCCGCCTGGCCTGGTCGCCGCTCATCAAGCCTAACGACGCCCCACCGCAGTGCACCGAGGTCGATCCGGGGGAGCCGTGCGACAACCGGGTATACGGAGTCCAGTGGGGGACGGTATGGGACACCATCGACTATACGACCAGCGGATCCCTGGGTGATTGGATCGACTCGCCTTTGGGACTGGGGGCCGACGGCATCGACAACGAGATGAGCCTGTCCCATCTCTCGAACTGCGGGCTAGGCTCGTGTTACCTTCCCGACGCCGAGCAGCTCCACGTCGACGGGAACAAGAGCCTGGTCTACGCGATGGTGAACTTCACTCTCCTGCCAGAAGACCAGACCTTCCGCGCTCCAGGAAAGGTCGGGTACGTCTTCGACCCAACGCGCATCTCACATCCTGGTAGCCCTGTCACTGCTCCGCCGTGCGGCGGGCTGCCTCAACAGGCTCCGATCCTGAACCAGGTTCTCAGCCCGGCGAACAACTTCACCTTCGAGTTTGTCATCCAGGGCGCCGGCGACGGCGTCTGCAACGGTGGAGTGGAGAGCATGGCGACCCCGGAGAACGTCGGAGGGATCGGCCCCGGGTCGCTGACCAGCCTGGTGATCGAGCAGTACCAGCCCGCGGAGCCTCCCGCCCAGAGCGACAACACCCGCTGCGCCACTGCTCAGGACAACTGGGAGGAAGTGAACCGCTACTACAACCAGGCGTCGACCTACCTCCAGTCAGGCCAGGCCGTTCACGCGAACGAGCCTACGCCGGGGCGATGGCGTATCTGTCTCACCGGCGGGCTGGCTGACCAGATCGCCTCGACCGGCGGGACCGTCGATCTGGACATCTCGTTCTCCGGCGAGCAGGCGTGGGCGGACCCAGGCCAGCTCCCTTACGACGTGAGCAACATGAAGTTCTTCGAAGACCTGGCTCCCCACATGGCGTCCGGGCAGCTCGTCTCACTGAACGTCGATGACATCCTGTCCGGTGCAGTCAACCTGGACCAGTTCACCAGCATTGTCGTGGCCGACGATGCCTTCCCCGGCTACACGGAGGGTATCGCCACCGGCCCCGCGCAGGCATCCATTGTCCACGAGCCTCCGGCGGAGACGGCGGCGACTGTCCCTTGCGCCTTCGACGGGGATCTACAGCCGGTGCTGCCACCGACCTGCCACGCCGACTACGAGTTCGACGTGGACCCGGCCTTCAACAACCAGCAGCTCATCGTCATGCTTGACTCGCCCGATTCGGTGGAAAACGACTGGGATCTTCACCTGCAGCGACAGAGCCGCATCACCGGCGAGTGGTTCACCATCGGGGCGTCCACCAGTTCGACCGGCGATGAGAGAGTGACCATGCTGACCCCTCCGGTCGGGCGCTACCGGGCCCAGATCGTGAACTGGGCGGGGACGGTGCCGCCGACCAGGCTCGAGATCGCCTTCTCAAACGTTTACGCCGGGCCTCCTATCCCACCTTCGACGCGTACCGACGCCGAGCGCGATGCGTGGGGATTGAAGCTCAGGAGCTTCGTGCAGAACGGGGGCAACCTGGTGCTCACCGACGGCGCGATCAAGAACCTCGCCTACATGGGGCTTATCCCGCGGACGGTCGTGAACACCTTCGGAGTGTTCGCCGGGTTTATCGGCTTCACCCGGGATGGGACGACCAGCACCTACGACGATCCCCTGGCCTTCAATGTCAACCAGCCGGGAGCGGCGGAGGGGCCGCAGTTCCGGCACCAGACCTACGAGCCTGTCCCGATCGGATACGACGTTGCGGACGCGCCCTCGACCTTCCCCCAAACCTCGCCGGTGTGGGCCATAGACCAGATCGAGTGGGAGCGAGCGGGCGGGCGCACGGCCGGGATCACCACACCGGATCAGGTCACGCTTGGCGAGCTGCAGCACGGCGCGGGCGTGGTGCGGGTGATCGGCGCGCTCCTGCCGATGCCGACCGACCGATACTACCACCCCTTTGGCCTCGCGAATTACGCGCTGACCTATTCCGGCTACCAGGTCTTCAACAACACGCTGCAGTGGCAGCGCCCACTGCCTGATCTCACGCTCTTGCCGGGTGACATCAGCTTATCCATGACGAAGGTCGGCGGCGGCGATCGTGTGGTGATTGCTGCAACTGTGCGCAACGCCGGCGCCGGCGCGGCGGTGAACGTCGCGGTCCGCTTCACGGACAACGGCACGCCCATCGGTGTCGATCAGGTCGTTGCGAGCATTCCCGTCGGCGGAAGCGCGACGGCCTCGGTCGTCTGGGATACCAAGCACCTTCAAGGAGACCGCACGATCACCGTGGCGGCCGACCCCGCGGACGCCATCCTCGAACTCGACGAGGCGAACAACAGCGCGAGCGTCGTCGTCACGGTGCGCGGCAACAAGGTGAGGAACGGGTCGTTCGAGTCTTCCTCTAATGGCACGTCGCCGGACGACTGGTCAAGCTCAGGGGAAACCACCTATGCCCAGGATGGATCCGACGGCGAGCGAAGTGTCACCGCAGGAGCGACCGGGTCGTGGATCTCCGATGCCATCGACGTGGTAGCCGGCCGGACCTACGGCGTGTCCGTCGACGTCGCCGGGGTGGGAGGCAGCCTAGTCGTGGAACAGTATTCGGCGACGGGTGCGCTCCTCTCGACGGTGACCCGGCTCCTGTCAGTGACTAACGACGGTCTGTTCCACGAGGTCGCCACGACCGTGAGCATCGCCGCCGACGTCACACAGGTACGACTGAAGCTTACCGGCGCGCTCATCGGGAGCGCGACTCTAGACAACGTCAGGATGTGGGAGGAATGACCATGAATTGGAAGCAACTCGCAATTGTCATCTGTGCGGTGATCCTCGCTGCGGGCGGATGGGCGATCGGTGCGGTCGCCCAGGACGAGGACCCGCTCGACCCGGCGCACAACGTGCCGCTGGCATGCGAGTTTCTGAGCACGCCGGGTAGCGTGCCGCGCTCGGCCAAGAACATCGCGCACCTGGCGAATGTATGCGGCTTCGTCGGCACCGACGTCGAGTTTCAGTCGCGCGTGGCGAACGACGGCTTCCACGACTACGCCTTCGTCGGCACGATGGGAGCCGGAACCCGCATCTTCGACATCACGGATCCCGCCCACCCGTTCCAGGCGGGGGCCTACCTGGACCCAGGCTGGCAAGGCGACGTCCAGGTGCGGGGCGACAGCCTGGTCATCGCCTTCGACCCTATCTCCGGGCGCACGGTCCATGCCTCGACGTGCCTGCGCACGAAGGATCCCAACCTCTCGGCCACCCGGGGTGGCGTCGACATCGTTCGCCTCGAGTACGATCCTGTGCTGGGTCGGTTCACCACGCACCTCCAGGACTGCTACCTGAACGCCGTCTCCGGCGGGGCACACACCGCGACCCTCCACCCGAGCGGCCAATGGCTGGCGGTGAACACCTCGTCGAGCGGGATTGAGGTGGTGGACCTTCGCGGGCCTGCCCCCGTGTTCAAGGGCAAGATCACCTCGACGACGGGCGGCTCAGCCCACGACGTCTCGTTCTCCCAAGATGGGAGCACGATGTACGTGGCCAGCCCGGGGACTGGAACCTACATCGTCGACGTGTCGAACGTCCTCAACCAGCTTCCGGCCCAGCAGCCACCCCGGATCGCCTTCATCTCCCAGAACACCTTCCCAGGCGGCTCGGGGAACCGGTACAACCTGACGACCGCCCACCAGGCAGACACCAGCTCCGATAGGAAGATCTTGGTCTTCACCGACGAGCGCGGCGGCGGCCTGAACCAAACGGCTTGCAACACCAACGCCCAGGGCATCATCGGCGGCGCCCACTTCTGGGCGCTGGCTCCGATCGACGGGATGCCTGGGACAGGGGTGGCAAGCGCCTCGAACCCGATCCGGCTGGGGACCTGGTTCTACCCGAACCCGCTGCTGGCCCTGGACCCGCTCGACCCGATCCTACAGGGGATGGGGCGGACGGAGCGCGCGTGCACGATCCACGTCTTCCGCAACGGGGGCAACGGCACCACCGGCCCCGGCGAGACAGCTGCCGGCTTCGACGGGGTCTCCCGGCTCCCGGCGCGCCAGCTTGTCACTGCGCACTACGGGGCCGGCGTGTGGTGGGTCGACTTCTCCTCGCCGCCGAACCCGGCGGATGGCATCGCCGAGGACACGTTCACCGACTGGGGCAACACCCTTGGCTGGAACGTGATGCCCGGCGCGGAGGCATGGTCGGCCAAGGAGTACAAGGGCTTCATCTACGCCGGGGACATGTCCCGGGGCTTCGACGTCTACAGCTTCACCGAGTGCGAGGATCTTGGATGTCTGATCCTCCCGACGAACGCGCCGGGCGAGGCGAGCGGCGGAGGGCGCCTGGATGGCTCCGAGGCCGAGATGACGATCCTCCGGGGGACGGCCCCCGGCGGGAAGGCGACCTTTGGGTTCGAGGCCGAGTACGTGACCGGCCAGGTGGCCCCCTCCGGCCAGCTCACTTTCGTCGACCACGGCTCCGGGAAGAGGGTCCAGTCCACCTCGATCGACTCCTTCCACGCCGTGGGGAATATCGCGACGTTTACGGGGCGAGCCACGGTGAACGGTGTGCCGGGGGTGACGTTCTTCGTGGAAATTGTGGACAACGGCGAGCCGGGCAATGCCGATACCTTCCGCCTCGTCCTGGGCGATGGGTACGCCGCGGCAGGTGTACTCGGCGGCGGTAACATTCAAGTCCGCAGTGGACTGCTATAGCAACCAAACAGGAGGCTGATTCATGCGCAGGCACATTCTGGTCATTACACTCGTCCTGGCTCTGGCTTCGGGCGCTGTCCCGTTCTCAATCGGCAGCGCCAGAGCGAGCGGGACTCACGGTTACGTTGTGGTGTTTGCCGGCCAGCAGGCTGCCGACGGCGCCTTCGATCTGACGGTGAGCCACGAAGCGATCCTGTCGCTCGTCGCGTCGGCCGGGGGCACGATCATCGCCGATCTGTCCGCGCAAATCGGCGTGTTGGTGGTCGAGTCCGCGAATCCCCTCTTCGCCGCCGTTCTGCGCGGCTCGGTGCTCGTCGAGGAGGTCGGCCAGGACTTCGGCTGGAAGGCCGTGCCGACCTACGACGAAGCTGTGGCGAGCGGCGCGCCGGTCAACGTCGACGCGGGCGGTGGCGGCCCTGAGCAAACGGAAGACCCGCTTGAGTCGCAGCAGTGGAGCATGATGCAGATCCGTGCACCCGAGGCCCACGCCATCCAGGCCGGCTGGCGGGCCGTCGACGTCGGCATTCTCGACACCGGAATCGACGGCGCGCATCTCGACTTCGACGACGATGGCGTCGCTGGTGGCGCCACGAACGTGGACTGCGCGCGGGGCAGGGACTTCATTCCGCTTGGCCCCGGCATCGGCAACCCCGGGCCCTGCATCGACAATGGCTTCCACGGCACACACGTGGCCGGGATCGTGGCCGCCCAGGCGAACGGGCTAGGCGTCGTCGGCGTCGCCCCGAACGTCACGCTCGTGCCGGTCAAGGTCTGCGACACAGCGGGCTTCTGCTACGCCGGCTCAGTCGTCGGTGGCATCACGTACGCGGGCGACGCGAAGCTCGACGTGATCAACATGAGCTTCTTCGTCGACGACGACGAGTTCATGGCATCGACCGAGTTCAAGTGCATGGAGGACGCGACGCAGCGGGCCTTTCGCCGATCGGTCGAGCGCGCCATTCAATACGCGCGCAGTCAGGGTGTGACTCCAGTCGCCGCGCTGGGTAACTCCGATACCGACCTGGCGCACGCGCCAAGTGGGAACAACTGCGACGTGGTGCCAGCGGAGACATCCGGCGTGGTTGGCACGATGGCGCTGGGGGCACAGAGTCAGAAGGCCAGTTACTCTAACTACGGCACCGGAGCGACCGACATGGCCGCCCCCGGTGGAAACGGAACGACTGGCGACTGCATGTCGACCGTGTTGTCCACGTTCCCCGCCAATGCGTATGGCTGCATCCAGGGCACGTCGATGGCCTCACCACACGCGGCAGGCGTCGCGGCGCTCGTCGTGAGCCAGTTCGGGGTGCTCGGCTCAGATGGAGACGTAGAGATGTCGCCGACCCAGGTGGAGGGGTATTTGCAGTCGACGGCAATCGACCTCGGGCTCGAAGGCTACGATATATGCTTCGGCCATGGTCGCGTCGACGCGTTGCGCGCGGTGCAGCACGACACGTCTGACTTGCTTCAAGCGAATCCGCTGTGCCCGGAGTACGCGGAGTAGCTCGATTACAGACCTGCCAGGTCTCATAGACCTGGCCGGTCTGAACGACTCACGGAGGAATACACGATGAAACCAAGAAACCTGATTTCAATGCTCGTCGCCATCGCACTGTTGGGAGCTGCGCTGCCGCTCTCGCCGGCTTCGGCAACGGTGGCGATCACGACTTCGGCGATGGAGGTGGACTTTGCCCCCTCCACCGGCGCGATGCTGCCCAACTTCGCGGCAGAAGGGGACAACCTCATCCGGCTGCTGGCGGGCGCTTTTGACCCGTTGGCTGACCCGCTGCCTGCAGGGGCGGCCATTGCCCATATCGTCGAAGAAACTCTGCCGGCGGGCCAGCCGCAGTACTGGCTGGTTCAAGTCAACGGCCAACGCTATGCCGATGCCTGGGCCGCCATCGAAGCCACAGGTGGCCTGGTGGCCGGCACCGTGCCCGATGACACTTACATGGCGCGGGCAACTCCGGAACAGGCCCGCGCCATTCGCGCCGATCCCGCTGTGCGCTGGGTAGGCTATTACCAGCCTGCCTGGCGCGTTCCCATCGCGATCGACGGCAAGCCCGGACTCCTTGACCTGGCCGGCACTCAGACGCTTCGCGTGTGGGTCTTCCGCGCCGAACCCAATCCAGAGACCGTCGGTCAGGCTCTGGCGACCATGACCGGGGTAAAGGTCATTGAAGATGCGGTTTATGTCATTGACGTGGAGGCCACCGCGGCCCAGGCGCCTGCCATCGCCTCTATCTCGGCCGTGGAGTGGATCGGTTCAAAGCCCGAAGTCGTGCTCCTCAACGGCGAGGCCCGCTGGGTGACCGATACCGGCATACGCGACGTGTACGCAACCACCGCCCCTGGCCGCCTCACCGGCGCTGGGCAGACAGCCGCGGTCGCCGACACGGGGGTCAACTACACCTACGACCTCAACGGCCGGGCGCACATCGCTTTCCGCGACTGTGACCCCGATGGCTCTAACTGCAAAGAGGCGATCTACACCCAGCTTCAGCCCGGCACCGGCGTGGCCAACCTGACCAACATCGTCAACCATGGCACCGCCCATCGCAAGATGGTCGCCTACTTTGACCTCGCTGGCACTGGGCCGAACATGTTTGACCCCTCCTCACACGGCTCGCACACTGGCGGCTCGGTCACCGGTGACCAGGGGAACAACGGCGTATGGGACGGCCACGACGGCATCGCCCCGGGCGCCAAGCATGTTCACCAAAATATCGGCACGGGTACCGGCGGGCTGGCGATCCCTACCGACATATACCATCTCTTTCGCCAGGCTTACCGGCCGCGCAACCCGGCCAGCGTCCCCACCACCAGCCCGCCGACCGGTAACCAGGCTGACTACGCCAATTACATCGCCCTCGAGGACGCCCGAACCCACAACAACTCGTGGGGGCTGATCGTCCAGGTGGTGGACACGGGCAATGCCTCGGCCGTGGACCGGTTCGTCTGGGACCACGAGGATATGCTCATTGTCGCGTCGGCCGGGAACGGTGGCCCCGGATCGTTCACGATCATCAGCCCGTCGCTCGCGAAGAGCAACCTGTCCAGCGGCGCCATGGCCAACGGCCGGCAACCGATGGTCTCCATCGACAGCATGGCTTCCTTCTCCTCCCATGGCCCCACCGGGGACGGCCGTATCGGCCCCGACCTGGCTACCCCCGGTCAGGTCATCGTCTCCGTCAAAGGCGGCACGGTGGACGGCTATCACGTCGCTCAGGGCACTTCGATGTCGGGGCCGATCCTGACCGGGCTGTCCACGCTGGTGCGACAGTACTTTTACGACGGCTACGGCCCGGCTTCAGGCTCCGGCTTTGCCGGCGGCGCGCCCGACCCGAGCCGCTCGCATAACCCCAGCGCAGCCCTGGTGAAGGCAGCGCTCATCAACGGCGCAGAGCGCATGCGCGGCTTCTACACCGGCGACGACGGCAACCTGCGCGCCCTGGATGGCCAGTGGCCCTCGGCCGGGCAGGGTTTCGGCCGGGTGAATCTCAGCAACTCGCTGTATTTCACCGACGACCCGGCCAACAACTGGTACCGCGATGTGTGGCGCTCGCATGCCGACGCCTTCCCGGCGTCGAATGCGCAGCATGTACGCACATACATGCTCAACGTTCAGCCGGGCGCCCCGTTCGATGTGACGCTTGCCTGGACCGACGCTCCAAACTTGTTGGCTCAAGGCACGCCAGCACTGGTCAACAACCTCGACCTGGAGGTCGTCGCCCCGGACGGCGCGGTCTACGCCGGCAACAACATGAACAGCCGCGCCGTTCCCTCGGTGAACGTGGCTGAGACACTGCCCGGCGCTCTCCCGAAAGACGTCGCCAATCCGGTGGAGCGGGTGCGCATCGCCAGTCCGATGGCAGGCGCCTGGACCATTCGCGTCCTCGGCACCAAGATCATGACGGGCCGACAGGGCTTCGCGCTGGCTGCCAGTGGCCGCATCGCCCCCGTGGGCCAGACATTCACTCCCGGCCCCGGCCTGCAGGTAGACGCGCCCGGCGTGCCGCAGATCGACGGCGTAGCCGTCAAACCCTTCAGCGCCGACACCGCCCGGGTCACCTTCACCACCAGCGAACCGACCACGGCCCAAGCCATCGTCGCCGGCGTGACCTACATCGATTCTTACAACGTGGGCACAGATGGATTCCACGGCCTGAACACCGGGCCGGTGGAGACGTCGGCCGACTATGCTAACCGGCCCGTGGTCGGCACACGCCACGAGATCCTGCTGACCGGCCTGGAGCCTGGGCAGTCATACACGGTGGAGCTAACCGCCGAGGACCTGGGCGGCAATACAACGCAGATCTCGACCGCCCATACCAGCCCGGCCACGGTCTTCCAGCCCGACGCGCCCGACATTGGACAGCTCACTGAGGGCAGTACCGGTGGCTGGCGGACCGGCACGCAGCTCTATGCCGGGACGAACGGCGGCAACGGAATATTGGGAGCGTTCATGTTCCGCGTCCCCGAAAACGCCCTGGATCCCAATCAAATCACCGGCGCGTACGTGGAAATGGTCAGCACCCACGACTGGATGATCCGCTACACCCAGGACCCGATCCTCAGCGTTGACCTGTTAGAAGAGTCGCAAGAGCTTCTGTGGGGCACACAGACCTATGAGCAGATCCACAATGCGGCTGCCGACGCCAGGGTTTATCCGGAAACGGCCCACCTGCGCGGCGCAAGGTTTGGCTATGCCTTTACCTTTAATTGCGCCGATCTCCAGATGCTGCGCAACACCCTGAGCGCGGTGGATCCTCTGACCGGCGAGCGGCGGGCCGCCTTCCGCTATGAGTCAGCCCCGGTTGCGGGTACGGGCCTGTTCGCCATGGATTTCGGCTTCAACCGGCGCTCCAATGGCCCGCAACTGAGGCCGCGACTGGTCCTCTTCACTGGCAACGCCAACCCGATCGGCGCAGCCTGTGACCCGAACACGCCAGCCCCGTCGATCTCCAACGTGGGCATCTTCTACGAGGGGTTGCACGGTGACGGGCTAGTGGGTAATTCGGTAACTGTCTCCTGGGAGACCGATGTAGCCGCGAACTCGCTGGTCCTCTTCCGCGAGCAGGGCACGAGCGACTGGATCCAGGTCGGCAGCCCCGCGCTCACGCGCGTGCACCACGTGCAGGTCTTCGGCCTCGATTCGAGTAGGGACTACGAGTTCGTCGTCCGCTCGGAGGCTTGCAACGGGGCTACGACCACGGACACCAACAGTGGCGAAGGTTATGCTTTCTTTGTGCCCGGCACCGAGCCGGTACCCACGGACGACTGGTTCTACCACGGCCTGCCCACTGACCAGGCGATGAAAGCGGCCGGACCTCCGTATGATGCCACCTTTAATCAGACTCCGCCGGCTTTTGGTGATACACCCACAAGCCAGCAGATGACCGGTGTGGCCAACATGAGCTTCGTGGCCAACCCGCTGGCCGCCTTCTGGGTCGGCAACTTCAGTGGCACGATCAGCGGGGATGTGGAATTCCGGCTCCACGTCAGTAGTGAAAACCCCGTCGCGGCGGCGTTTGGAGAGATCATCGAGGTCAATGTCTTCGCTGATCCCGATCTCTTAGGAGATCCGGTCCAGCCTGACAAGATCATCGGCAGTGGCACGATCGTTGTTCCTCCAACCAGCCCGATTCCTATCGAGGTCGTTGGCACGATCCCGGTGAACGGCGCGGTAACGGCGCAAATGCTCATTCAGATGGATGCGACTTTCATCGACTCAGGTCCCGGACTGACGATTTACTACAACAGCGATCTGACGCCGTCTGGCTTCGGCATTCCGCTTGGCGACAGCGGTGGCCCGAGCGAAGAACTCCCGCTGACCGGCCCGGTGCCGCCACCCTCTGCGCGGGCGACCAATCTGGAAGCCCCGCCGACGCGGACGGGTCCGGCGACTGAGGCGGACATCGCCGCCGGCACAGGCATGTGCAGTATCGGCGAGACGACACCTCCGCCTGGTGCGAACAAGACCACCGGCGGCGGCTGGCTGCAGACCAACGAAGGCAAGAAGATCAACTTCGGCTTCAACGTCGAGGAGACTGCCGATGGCCTCACAGGTGACCTGCAGCTCAACGACAAGGCTGCCGGGGTCAAGATTCACATCACAGACGTCACATCCATCGGCGATGTGGGAACAGGCTGCGGTTCAGTGCCCGACCAAGCGAACTCGCTGGAGTTCCAGGGCAGCGGCACATACAACGGCAGCGCCGCCACATTCCGCGTCTGCGTTCAGGACAACGGCGAGCCGGGCAACAGCAATTCGAGTAGCACGCCCGACCTGTTCTACCTGGAATGCATAAGCGACTGCACCTACAGTACCGGTTCGCAGACGTCTGACGACGCCATCGACGGCGGCAATATCGACGTACAACGCGCGGCAGACGGTGACGATCCATCTGAGCCAAGTGCGTCGACGATGATCCTCGACCCGGTGCTGCTCAGCGAGGGGTTGGCCGGACAGGTGCAGTTATTCACCGTGACGGTCTACGACCAGAATCAAGATGTGCTCGCCAACGCGACGGTGATGCTGACCCGCACGGCAGGCGACGGCAGCATGACGACACTTACCGCCGTCACCGACCTGACCGGCACGGCTGTGTTCAGCACGCTGAATCTGAGCCAGGTGGCGGAATACATCGCCACTTCCGGCGGCGTGCAGTCCAACACCGTGGAGGTCAGCCCACGGCTGTCGGTCCCCAACTGATCGAATGTGCTCCTGGTGGCGAGCCCCGACTCTTCCCAATCGGGGCTCGCCGTTTTCTCGTCCAGAAGGACATCCGTACCCCAACCCTGCAACTTCATCAAGCCAGAGCACTGGCGCCGTTGGTTAACTGCTGAAACGCGGCCGCGGCCGCCCGATTTATGAGCAAGCCTCATCTAATCAGGTGATGGTGCACATGGCCGGGTGCAACCGGCTCGCCGATAATGTCGTTTGGACTCGTTTCTCAGGATTCTCTCAGCATTATCTCAGAAAAGTTCTATAATTGTCTGTTATATTGACTCAGCAAAGGTAACTGCTCAGCCGTTGCGCTCGCACCGTGCGGTGTCATTCCCGCACGCTTTAGGCGGGAATCCAGTAACCGGCCGGCCTGGATGCCCGACAAAAGCATTCGGGCATGACGGCGGAGCAGTTACCAGCAAAGGTACTTCTGGTGGCCTGCGGAATAGCGGCTCCAAACTGGAGGCAGCTCGCTTTTTCGCATCGGTGGAAAAGAGAATGAGCGAACCGTCAGCTTCACGATCGGAGCTGTGGCGAAGCCGTCTGCAGCGTCTCCGCGCAGGTGTGAGGAGCGCGGCGCCGTTCGCTTCCGGCGTGCTGGCCGCGCTCGCGGCGCTCCTGCTTTACAACCTTCTCGTCCCCGGTCCACGCCAACTGACTACGCGTGAGGTGAACGACACCGTTGCCCAGGCCCTCGCGTCGGCTACACCCCCGCCCGCCTTTTCTGCGCGCGTGTACCAGGTGATACGGCCCTCGCTCGTTCTCATCCAGACGGAAGCGCCAGGCGAGAACGGTAAGGGCGAGCATGGCTTAGGCAGCGGTGTCGTCATCGACGATTTCGGCGACATTCTCACGAGCTTGCACGTCGTCACTCCAGCGCATGACATTCAGGTAACGTTCGCAGACGGCACGCAATCGAGCGCACAGGTCATCGTCGAACAACCGGAGAATGATATCGCGGTCCTGCGCCCGGGCATCCTCCCGGCGCAGCTCGCGCCCGCGACGCTGGGAAATCCGAACGCCATGCGCGTCGGCGACGAGGCGTTCGCCGTCGGCAATCCGTTTGGCCTCTACAGCTCGATGAGCGCGGGCGTGATCTCCGGATTCGATCGTTCTTTCCAGCCCCCTAAAAGCAATCAAAAACTGCAAGGCTTGATTCAAATAGACGCTGCCGTGAACCCCGGCAATTCGGGCGGCCCGCTGCTTAATCGCCAGGGACACGTCATCGGCATTGTCACAGGGATCGTGAATCCGACCAAGCAAGATGTCTTTATCGGCATCGGCTTTGCGGTGCCGATCAATGTTGCGGTTTCTGGAATAGGCTCGCCGCCGTATTGAAATAGTCACTTAGTCCGGTAGCCGCCTAGTCGGGTATACTGCTCACGGTCATAAACTGCGTCTCCTGGTCATTCCCGCACGCTTTAGGCGGGAATCCAGCAACCCTATCGGCATGGAGTACCAACCCCCGATCTGGTCGGGGGCAAACTGGATGCCCGACAACAGCATTCGGGCATGACAGTGGCCGTCACCGTAACGCTAACAAAAGCGCAAGTTGCGCTCGCGCTGAGTATAGTCGGAGATCGGACTACCCGACTACCAGACTATCCGACCAAATCAAGGAGGTGGTTGATGAATCAGACGCATAGCGTGAATCCCAAGAACCGGATGCCGATGGAACGCGTGCTGTACGAAGTGAAGAAGGTAATCGTCGGACAGGATCATCTGTTGGAGCGATTGGTCGTCGCGCTGCTGGCGCGCGGGCACATCCTCGTCGAAGGCGTGCCCGGCCTGGCCAAGACGATGGCGATCAAGACCTTGGCGGAAGCGATGGGCGGCGAATTCAAGCGCATCCAATTCACGCCCGACCTCGTCCCCGCCGATTTGATCGGCACGCGCATTTACAATCAAAAGACTGGTGAATTCAACACCTCGCTCGGCCCGGTCTTTACCAACTTGCTGCTGGCGGACGAAATCAACCGCGCGCCGGCCAAGGTGCAAAGCGCGCTGCTCGAAGTGATGCAAGAGCGGCAGGTGACTATCGGGCGAGAGACATTCAAGGTGCCGAATCCCTTCCTCGTGCTCGCGACGCAGAATCCCATCGAGACGGAGGGCACGTATGCGTTACCCGAAGCGCAAGTGGACCGCTTCATGCTCAAGGTGCTCGTGGGTTATCCTAATGCGACTGAAGAATTCGTCATCGTCGAGCGGATGACGGGCATGTTGCAGGCCGTGCAAAAAGTGTTGACCACCGAGCAACTGCTGGGCTTGCAGCAAGAAGCCGGCAGAGTGTACGTGGATCCCGCCCTCATCGAGTACGCCGTGCGCATGGTGACCGCCACGCGGAAGCCGAAAGACTATGGCTTGAAAGAATTAGAGCACTACATCATGTTCGGCGCGAGTCCGCGCGCTTCGATCAATCTGATCCTTACCGCGCGGGCGCTCGCCTTTGTGCGCGGGCGCAATTACGCGCTGCCTCAGGACGTTCTGGATATGGCGCTTGACGTGATGCGACACCGGTTGGTGCTGTCGTACGAGGCGCTCTCGGACAATGTGACCGGCGACGACCTGTTAATGAAGATTCTCGACCGCATTCCCATACCCGTGGTGCCTTTACATGAGCATGCCAACGTCCGCGTTAACGCCTGAGCGCATCCTGCTGCGTCTCGACTGGCAAGTCATCCGCCGCCTGGACGGTCTGCTGCAAGGCGATTATCGCAGCCTCCTTTACGGCTACGGGGTGGATTTTGCCGATCTGCGCGAATATCAATCCGAAGACGATATTCGCTACATTGATTGGAACGTCACGGCGCGCATGAACACACCGTACGTCCGGCAGTACGTCGAAGATCGTGAAATCACCGCGTGGTTTCTGCTCGACCTGAGCCCCTCCATGGACTTTGGCACTGCGCGGACGCAGAGCGTGAAGCGGACGGTGCTGATTGATTTCGTCACGACGCTCGCGCGGCTGCTCACGCGCCACGGCAATCGTGTGGGCGCGATGTTCTACGGCAGCCGCGTTGAGCGTACGATTCCCGCACGGGGCGGGCGGATCCAGGTCCTGCGCCTTGTCAACGATCTGCTCAAGCAGCCGCGTTTGCCGAAAGCGCCGTTCACCAACCTGATCCCGCTGCTCGAAGCCGGACTGCACTCCATCAAGAAGCGCTCGTTGATCTTCATTATCTCGGATTTCATCAGCGCTCCGGGGTGGGAGAGGGCGCTGAGCTTGCTGAACCGGCGGCACGAAGTCCTCGCCATACGCTTGTGGGACCCGCGGGAGGTCGAGCTGCCGGACATCGGCCCGATCATGATGGAGGATGCGGAAACAGGCGAGCAGCTCTACGTGGACACGCACGACCGGGGGTTCCGCCAGCGTTTTCAAGAGGCAGCGCGGCGGCGCGAAGCAGAACTGAACGAGGCGTTCAAACGCTCCGGGGTTGACGCGCTGTCGCTCTCGACCGAAGAAGACCTGGTGCGCGCCATTGTGCGCTTCGCCGCGCTGAGGCGACAGCGCCGGAAGTGATTGCACGATGTCATTCATCCGTTCACGCTCATAGCGCCGTCCTCGGCGCGGGTTGTGAGCCGCCGCGGACGGCGGCCTGAGCGGTTTTACTGAGCGCGGGCACAATTTGCGCTTTTGTTAGCGTTACGGTGACGGCCACTGTCATGCCCGAATGCTGTTGTCGGGCATCCAGTTTGCCCCCGACCAGATCGGGGGTTGGTACTCCATGCCGATTGGGTTGCTGGATTCCCGCTTAAACCGCGCGGGAATGACCAAGAGGCGCAGTTTATGACCGTGAGCAGTATAGCCAGAAGTGATTGCACTATGTCTTTCATCTGGCCCGAGACGCTTTTGTTACTGTTGGTGATTCCGCTGTTTGTCATGCTGTACATCCGTATGGAGCAGCGGCGGAGGAGGATTGCCACGCGTTACGGCCGGCTTGGGCTTGTGCAAGAGACGGCGGGGCGCGGGCTTGGCTTGCGCCGCCACATTACGCCAGCACTCTTTCTGCTCTCTCTCACTATCCTGATCGTCGCGCTGGCGCGGCCACAGACCGTGGTCAGCCTGCCCCGCATAGAAGGCACGGTCATCCTTGCGTTTGACGTTTCCGGCAGCATGGCGGCCGACGATTTGAAGCCGACCCGGATGGAAGCGGCTAAGGCCGCCGCGCGGGACTTCGTGGAGCGCCAGCCGCCGGGAGTGCAGATCGGCGTCGTCGCGTTCAGCGATAGCGGCTTTGCGGTGCAAGCGCCGACAAACGACCCGGAGACCATCCTTGCCTCGGTCAACCGCTTGACGCCGGAGCGCGGCACATCGCTCGGGCAGGGGATTCTCGCTTCGCTCAATACGATTTCCGCCGTAGACGCCGGGCAGGCCCCGCCCCTTACCGGTAACCTTACACCGGCGCCCACACCCACGCCGACGCCTGTGCCCGACGGGATGTACACGTCTGCCGTCATCGTCCTGCTCAGCGACGGCGAGAACAACGTATCACCGGACCCGCTCGCCGCGGCGCAGACAGCCGCAGACCGTGGCGTGCGCATCTACACGGTTGGCATCGGCAGCGCGGCGGGGACCACACTGCACGTCAACGGCTTCACCGTTCACACGCAGCTCGACGAGGCGATGCTGCAACAAATCTCGCAGCTCACCGATGGCGCCTATTACAACGCCGAGAGCGAACAAAGCCTACGCGAGATCTACGAAAATCTTAACCTGCAGTTGGTTATCAAACCGGACAAGATGGAAGTCACTTCTATTCTTGCGGGCGCCGGCATTCTCGTCTTGCTGATCGGCGGTGCATTGTCGCTCCTGTGGTTCAGCCGCTTGCCGTGATCTTATCGGCGAATCTGTCAGAGACTGTCTTAAAGCCCTGTGGTTGACGCATCCCCACCCGTGGTTGACGCATCCCCATGCGTCAAGAGCGGGCATAGGGATGCCCGCTCTACGGGTTGTAAGACGCGCTTTCAGGGCGCATGGGAGGTAGTCGATGGCCTTGCTTTGGCCGGGGTTCCTTCTCCTGCTGGGATTAATTCCTCTGATTGTCGCAGTATATATTTGGATGCTGCGACGACGGCGGCGTTTTGCGGTGCGCTACTCCAGCCTGGCTTTGGTGCGCGCGGCGCTTCCTCACCCGTCACGCCTGCGCCGCCATCTCCCGTTTGCCCTGTTCCTCCTCGCGCTGGCGAGCCTGGTGATCGCATTAGGGCGCCCGGTGGCCATCGTCAGTGTGCCCACCGGCCAGACGACCATCGTTCTCGCAATCGATGTCTCGCGGAGCATGTGCTCGACCGATATCGAGCCTAACCGCTTGGAGGCGGCCAAGGCCGCCGCGCTGTCGTTCATTCAGCGCCAACCGTTCGGCACGCAGATCGGCATCGTCGCGTTCGCCGGTTTCGCGGTATTGATCCAGCCGCCGACGACGGATCAGGAAGTACTGCAAGATGCTATCGACCGCCTGGCCCCGGCCCGCAGAACAGCCATTGGCAGCGCCATTCTCAAATCGCTGGATGCGATTGCCGAAATAGACCCGAACGTCGCGCCGAGTGTGACCGACACATCGCCCGGGGTCCAGCCGACGCCGGTGCCACAAGGGATGTATGCGCCGGAGATCATTGTCTTACTCACCGATGGGGCGAGCAATGTGGGTCCATTGCCTTCGGAGGCCGCGCAGCAAGCCGCCGACCGTGGAGTCCGTGTCTACACCATCGGGTTTGGAACCGAGAGTGAATTCAACCCGTTTGGCGGCCCGCGATGTCAGGATAGTGACCCGTTTGGCGGCGGCCAGCAATTTGGAGGTGGCGGGCAGTTTGGGGGCGGCGGGTTTCGCAGGGGGATTGACGAGGCGACGCTGAAGCAAGTTGCGGATATGACGGGTGGAACCTATTACGCGGCTGAGAGCGCGGACGAGCTTCAGCATGTTTTCCAGAAACTTCCCACGTACTTGATCCTCAAGCACGAGACCACGGAAATCAGCGTAGCGTTTACGGCCATCGGCGCGCTCCTCGCCGCGATGGCCATTGCCCTCTCGCAGATCTGGCATCCACTGCCCTGAGAGCGCATCATTCGGTTTTCAGTGCATCTTGTGTGTAGGCAACATGAATGCCATGACTGCACGCGCCGTATGCTCGGATCAGATTGATACCCGCGCTCGTCGGGCTGGCCGAGAATACATGGCCCGGCGGTCGAAAGATCGGTCATCTAGGATTCGAGCTCGTAACCCGGAGGCCGCAGGTTCGAATCCAACCCCCGCTACTAAAACAGCACCGCAGACTTTCAGTCCGCGGTGTTTGCGTTGTCTCAAATGGCCTGTGATATACACCTTACGAGCGGAACCCATAATCTGCGAGTTATTGGTCTGAACCCATCCTCGTTACTTCTCAAACATGTGGAGTGACCTCCTTGAGATCGTAGCCAATCGCGCTGCAGCGTGATTGGCAAAGCCGACACCAACTGCTGTCTCTGGGCTGCGAAACGCGATCATTCAAGGGCGCTGATCGCGTTTAACGCGATCATGATCACGTTTCGACCCTGCGCCAGCGGGCCGATCGGCCAGTACCCAGGCATTCTATTTCCGGTCCAGTCTAGCGGATGCCATCCAGCGCAATTGTCAGCTCGCCACCCGGAAAGTCATCCCGGAGAAGGCCAGCGCGGCCAACTGCAACCCGGCGATCCAACCCTCCGTGCGAGATTCCAGCGCAGCGATGTCGTCCGTTGAGAGGCCCATCGAGCGGTTGAGGAACTCAGCCGCTTCAGTCGGGGTGAAGCGCAAATCGTCGGCGCGCAGTTCGGTCAATTGGCCTCGCGCGCGGAACCGGGCCAACGGAAGTTGAGGATCCTCTCGAGTGGTGATGACCAGCTGCATCTGCGGCGGCAGATGATCGACTAGGAAGGTCAACGCCTCATCAATCGGTTGAGAATCGATCGCATGATAATCATCCAGCACCAACACCACCCGATCGGAGATTGCGGCGATTTCGTTGAGCAGCGCCGTCAGCAGCGCTGCGGTTGGCGGCTGAGATGCTTGCAGTGCGCTCAACACGCCTGCGCCGATGTGCGGCGCAACCGTCTGCAGCGCGGCGACGACGTACACCAGCACTCGGGCAAGATCGTTATCAGCCTCCTCCAGCGACAACCACGCAAATTTGAAAGGATGAAGGCGGAAGGATGAGGGCTGAAAGGCGGGGGCGCTTGATTCATCCTTCACCCTTCCGCCTTCCGCCTTTTGATTGATCCATTCGCTGACCAGCGTGGTTTTACCAAAGCCGGCAGGGGCCGAGATCAACGTGAGCTTGCGCCCTGCCAGCAGGCCCGCGTTCAGCCGCTCGATCAGGCGCGGGCGGGGAATCATGTCGGGTCGAGGCGGGGGGATGTGGAGCTTGGTGGCTAAGATGGGCGCAGACATAGGCTCATTATACAATGCCCCCACCTGACCGGATCACGGCGCTGACAGCGTGATAACGACACTGCCCGCTTTGCGCCCCGCTTCGAGATACCGGTGCGCCTCGGCCGCCTGTTCCAGTGGATAGCACTTATCGATGATAGCTTTGATCTTCCCTGCCTCGACCAGCTCTTTGACAAGCAGGAGGTCCTCAGCCTTTTCGGGCAGCAGCGCGCAGATGACTCTCTTGTCGCCGCGGATGGAAGTCCACAACATCTGCAGCAGATGTTTCGTCTTGAAGCTGACAAAGAGCAGAAGGCCGCTGGGCTTGAGCGAATTTTTGCAGCGCGCGAATGAACTCTTGCCCAGGATGTCAAAAATCGCGTCATAGGTCTCGCCGTTGCGGGTAAAGTCCTCACGCGTGTAATCGATGACCTTATCCGCACCCAGTGACTTCACGTACGCTACGCGCGGCGTGCTGCACACTCCGGTCACGTGTGCCCCAAAGTGCGACTTTGCCAGTTGTGCCGCTGCTGAACCAATCCCGCCGCTGGCCCCGTTGATCAGGATCTTTTGTCCCGGTTGGACGTTGGCCTTTTTCAACATGTTCAGCGCATGGAAGGCTCCGTAAGGAATGGCCGCGGCTTCCGTGAAAGTCAGGTTGGCTGGTTTGATTGCCAGTACCCCGTCTTCGGGCATGCACAGATATTCGGCATATGCGCCCATGTTCTGGCCGCGATAGCCAAAGACTTGATCGCCGGGCTTGAAGCGTGTCACTGCTGTGCCGACGGCTTCAACTTCCCCGGCGAACTCGCTGCCCAGGATGTGTTTCTTCGGCTTGTTGAACCCAAACGCTAAACCTGCAGGCAGCCAGAAGAAGATCGGCATGTTGAACTTGCGCGGCGTGACACTTTTGAAATCCCGGGCGAGAATATCGCCGAAGTTAACGGGCGTAGCGTGGATACGGATCAGGACTTCGTTGTCCTTCGGCGCAGGCTTCACCACTTCCTTGAGCTGCAACACATCCGGTGTTCCGTATTCAGTGTAAACAATGGCTTTCATGAGGGTATCCTTTCTTTTAATGAGCAGCGGCATAAGCCAGCGCCGATGGTGTGCGGCAGCCGACAATGGCCGGGGCTTCGTGGATCAATTTATCGTTCGTCAGAGCCTCGACCATGAACAACGCGTAGTCCACGCGGCGCGTCAGGTTGCTCACAAGAATGGGATCGCCCACGTGGCGGCTCCACACGGGCAGGCCTTGGCTCTCGCCTTCTTCAAGATCGCTTCCGCGCACAACTGTCCACCGCGTGTCGCTGACGAAGATCCGCCGGCACGCTTCCACTTGATCGTCGATGTCTACGGCGCGCAACAACCGCCCGATCACTCCACCTACTTTTACAGCTGCCTTGAAGGCCGGTGAATACACGTCTTGGCCGTCGTAGGTGATGTGCCAGCCGCAGGAAAAGATGAGGCGCGCACCCGGTCGTGCGTAGTCGAGTACCGCCTGGGCTGTGCCCGACGAGTAATGATGAACACCCCAGGGGACCAGCACAGTGAGCACCCCGTCACACCCGGTGACGGCTTGCTTGATCACTACGCGGTTGTTCGTCGCGCCGGGCAAGACGGTGATGCGCCCCTTGAACGCGTCGAGCTTGCCCACGCTGCGTTCCCGGCACACCCCCGTCACCTCGTATCCCTTCGCGAGCGCGTGCTGTACCATGCACTGGCCCAGTTTTCCAGAGGCCCCCACAATGCAGACTTTCATCGCTGACTCCTTCATCTTCAGTTGTTTTCTAGCGTGCAACGAACGCAGCCGATTTTTGCATGGTCACGTTAGGGCGGCGGCGCAGCATAACGATCCCTACCCAGGCCGACCAGACGACCATGCCCGGCCCGAAAATCATAATCATCGTCTCGGCCAAAGCCGGGATCAGCGTGAGGCTGCCCGCAATACCGAGCACCACGCCCAGATAGCTGAGGGCGCGCGTCAGTCCGCCCATGCGCAAGGCGGCCAGGCTCAACAACAGAACCCATAAGCTACCCACCAGCTCGTTCCCGCTCGTGATCCCGTTCTCCACCGACTCAAGTGCTGTCCACGCCATAACAGCCTGCGCCGGATCTTTGCCGAAGAGGTCGGCGACGACGCCGAGGTTATGCAGCATGAGGTTACCGCTGGCAATGATCAGTCCCGCCCAGATCAAACCGAAGACCGTCGCCATCTGCATCAGGGCCGGCGAGCCGCTCTTCAACCGCTCGTACAACGCCAGCACCATGATTACCAGCGTGATGGCAGAACCCCAATAGCTGATCAAATTCCACACATACACCAGGGTTTGGTTATCGGTCAGAAACTTCAGGTACTCATCGGGCGCGGCGTTCAGCAGGGGGAAGATCAACGTGAAGCCCAGGACCATGCCCACCACGTACGCCGCGGCGTGGAGCAGTGCCGCGATGCCCCCGGATTTCTGCAAGTCACTCATTTTCAATCTCCTTGTGCGAAGGATAGTGATGAATGTCATTTTGATCGGCTGCAACGCGATTGACTGATAGCAGCGGCATCCCCAGACTGCGCACTTTCTTGAGCAGGCCGTACAAGGCCGCCTGATCGATCACCGGGCAAGTCAGCCGCGTTGTGCCGTCGTCGTCCAGGTTGATGCTGACGTCACCGAACCACCCGGCCCACCGATCGGCCAGCTGCCCTTTGAGGCGAATCTCGTAAACGGCCGGCTCGTCCTGAATGGGAATGATCGGGTGGGTGTCGCTCATGCCGCGCCTCGTCTGTCTTCAATTACAGAATACCAACAGGCATGGTGAGTCGTCATCACATCATGTGGTGATTGAGGGGGTGATTCAGTGGAAAACATACAACCCCGGCGAATCTTGCCGGGGCTGCGGGGGTAATCGTTCTTTACAACAAACCTAGTTCTTCTGCGCGGCGGACGGCCGCCCGGCGGCTGCTCACCTCGAGCTTGCTGTAGATGTTCTTGGTGTGCGTCCGCACCGTGTTCAGCGACACACTGAGTTTGCGGGCGATTTCCGGACCGCTCAATTCGGTTCCGAGCAATTTCAACACTTCTAATTCACGCTCGCTCAACGGCTCAACCAAAGGCTGAGGGCTGAAGGATGAAGGATGAACTGCGAGTTGGGTTCCAAAGGCGGCCAGCAATTTGTGGATATACTCTTTTCGCTTGCAGCCTTCCACCTTCATCCTTGTCAATAGATCGGCTATGGGTTTACCCTCATCCACAAAGAGTTGAACGTAGCCTTCCGGTTCAGCTAGCATCAGGGCGCGTTCCAGCGAGGCGAGCGCGCGAGGAAGGTCGTCCTGTGCCTGATGTGCCAGCCCCTGCAACAGCAGGATTTCGATCACGCTTCCTGTACGGCTGCCTTCTTCTGCCGCCTGTAAGAGGCGTTCCAGCAATCCTAATGCTCCCTGTAGGGCGTCATCTAGTCGATCGGTTTTGTAACGGGCGACGAGCACGCGGACCAACGTGAGGTGTTCGAACTCACGCAAGTAACTGAGGTCATCATCTGGAGACAAGCCCTGCTCACGCACCCATCTGTCGGCCTCGATCAATCGACCTTGCCTGATCCACACCCGCGCTTTCAACGCCGCGATGGGCCGCACATTGGGTAATGGATCTCTGATATTCAGCCGTTCCGCTTCGTCCAGCAAACCCAGCGCCCCATCCAAATCCCCTTGAACCTCTTTAAGGCGTGCTTGTGCAATGGTCAAACGATGCGGCCAGCCGGTGGTCGCCGCCTGCTCGCCCAACTTCTGCGCAGTGAGCAAGTGTTGCGCCGTGGCTTCCAGATCGCCTTGCTCGCAGAGCAGCTCGCTGAGGCCCCGATAGAGCTCGCACGTTCCTATGGGCGGCGGCGCGCCTCGACTCTCGGCGTGTTGCAAAGCATGTTGATAGTCACTCACAGCTTCGCGCAGACGACCGCGGGCCAGCTTGATGTTTGCTAAGATAAAGGTGATGCCGATGGCAGTGGCGATGTCACCGGCCTGCCACATACTCGCCTGGAAATCGAGCAGAGATCGCTCGGCGGCTGGCAGGTCGCCGCTGGCATATTCGGCCAGTCCCAGCAATGCGGTGGCCTGAGTGCGACGGACGAGATCATTTTCAGGAGCAAGCGTCAGCGTCTGCCGAGCGTACACTTTAGTGCCGGCGATATCACCCAAAGCCAGCGCGCGATAGGCCCGGGCGCCGGCGATCGAGGCGGGCAGTGACCGAAATTCTGCTGCGTCTACGACGACCATCTGAGCCGATGAATCCGTTCTTGGTTCCAGCCAGCGCTCGGCAGCGTGCAGCCAGGACTCGCTGGCTTCCAGCTCGCCGCCATTCAGCAACGCCCACGCATAGCCCAGGCACATCACCGGGCGGGCGCGGATGAGATCATTGGGCAGTGTCTTCGCCCAGTTCAGCCAGGCGGCTGACTGGTAACTGAGGTCCATCGCCGGCCAGACCCGCTCCAGCAGATAAGCCGCGCGTTCAAAGTCTTTGGCGATCAGCGCATGTTGGATCGCTTCGGCGGGTAGATCGTTCTGCCCGTACCATTCGCTTGCCCGCCGATGGAGCGCCGACACCCGATCGGCTTGCTCTTCGATCAAACGCGCCTGCAGCACATCGGCGAAGAGATGGTGATAGCGATACCACTGGCGTTGATCGTCGAGCGGCACGATGAAGAGATTGCTCCGTTCCAGCGCATCGAGCATATTTCGTCCGTCGGCGCGTTCTGTAACCGAGTCGCACAGTGACCCGCACAATCGATCGAGAATAGACGTGTGCAGCAAGAAGCGGCGCACTGGTTCAGGTTGGCGCTGCAAGACCTCTTCCATCAAGTAGTCCAGCACAAAGCGATGACTGCCGGCGAACGCTTGAATGAACGTCGCGGTATCGGATCGGCCTTGCATGGACAGCGCGGCGAGCTGCAGCCCGGCGATCCAACCTTCCGTGCGCGTTTCCAATGCGGCGATGTCTGCCGCCGAGAGGTTGAGGCCCATCACCTGGTTGAGAAAATCGGCGGCTTCATCGGGCGTGAAGCGCAGATCGGCGGCGCGCAGTTCGGTCAATTGGCCCCGAGCGCGCAGCCGGGCCAGTGGGAGTTGGGGATCCTCTCGGCTGGCCATGACCAGCCGCAGCGGCGGTGGCAGATGATCGACGAGGAAGGTGAGCGCCTCATCGATCGGCGGGGACTCGATCACGTGGTAATCGTCAAGCACGAGCACGACATCGCCCAGCGTGATGAGATCATTCAGCAGGGCCGTCAGCAGCACGTCCATGGGCGGCGGCTGCGAGGATTGAAGCGCCCCCAGCGTGACTTCTCCAACCTGTGGCGCAATCGTCTGCAAGGCCGCGATGAGATAAATGAGAAAACGCGCAGGGTCATTATCGCCTTCGTCCAGCGACAACCACGCGAACTTTAGATTGCCGATTTTGGATTGCGGATTAGAGATAGCCTGCCTGTTTGCTGATGACGCCCAATCAGCACTCAGCAATCTGCAATCCTCAATCCACTTGCTGACCAGCGTGGTTTTGCCAAAGCCCGCGGGAGCAGAGATAAGCATCACGCCCGGTCTGCGCTGCAAGCCTTCATTCAAGCGCTCGATCAGGCGCGGGCGGAGGACCACCTTTAGCCGAGGTAGGGGGATATACAGCTTAGTGGCTAGAATTGGCGAGGACACGAATCAATTATAAAACACACGCCCCAAAATTCAAATCGCTACCCAATGCGAGCCTTCACCCGCACGTGTCTGTGTGCGCGTCCGGTGGAAGGTTCGGCTCGGCGCTCAAGCGGCCCACGCTCGCTGAGACAACCCAAAACACCGGAAACTGCGCAGACACAGATTAGCATGGGACTTGACAGCCATCGTGGAATCAGGTATATAGACAGCCAAGACAGAGCACGCCAGTCTGTCCGGACTGGCGCTCGTCAGGCTGACCTCAAACGGCTGGACTGACGGTCTCCGATAGACGTTGCAAGATTGCAGCTCATACCTGCCCCACACCGGCAGGTGCTGGGGTAACCCGAAGAGCCAAGATTCAAATTCCTCCCCCGCTACTGAGCAACACCGCGGACTGAGAATCTGTGGTGTTTTCTTTTTCCAGAGTCTGCCCCATACATGTCGTGATCGGGGCCAGCAATCCCAGAGTTGTTGGCCCCATTGCGCTACCCCTTATCTAGACCAATCTGACAGCCGTCGGTCTGATCTGTCTATATTATCAGCGGCAAGGTCAGGACAATAGTCCTCTCGTCCTCGTGATCTTGCTCAGGTTCGCTCATCTGCCGACGCAAGTATACTTAAGAATGCCCCAGAGCGCGCAACATCTGTGAAATGTGCATAGCGCCCTCGACAGCGGGATGGCTGCCGATGTTGCACCACTCTGGAAAGACGAGACGCAATGGCCGAACAGACCGCGCGAGACCTCAATCTTCCGGATCTGCTTGATCGCCACCGGGAGACGATCGCCACAACCTGGGCAGAACTGGTTCGCCGGCTGCCCGACTCCCACTACCGCGAGCGACCCCTGGACGAGCTGCGTGCCTCGACGAGGCGGGGGTTGGCAGCGATCACACAGGCGCTCCGAACCGGCTCCTACACGGCTTTGGACAGCTACCTCGCCGACGTCAGTCTCACCCGGCTTCACATGGGGTTCGACATCGGCGAGGTGATCGAGGCTCTGCTCCTGTGCCAGGAGGCAGTGCTGCCCGTCATGTGGGAGACGTATCGCCCCGGTTCACGCGAGGCGGCTAACGCCATCACTCAACTCGATGCCTGCCTGCGCCGCATGATCGGCCGATTCGGGCAGCTGTACGCCACGGCGATGAGTCGCTCGCTCCAGGAGCATCAGCATCGCACAACCCTGATGCTGGAGGCGGCCCAGGCAGCCAGCAGTTCTCTGAATTTGGACCAGGTCTTGCGTCAGGTAGCCATCGGCATCGCCGCGGCGGTAGGCGTGCCTCACTGCAGCATTTACCTCATGGACGAGGGCAGCGGATTGCTCATCCCTAGTGAAGGCTGGGCAAACCCCGCCGACCTGGGCGCTGACTTCGAGCAGGCCTTCCGAACGCGCACGTTGGATCCAAGGCAGGATGCTTTCACGCGCCAGGTACTCGAAAGAAAACGGCCGGTCGTCTGCCTCGACGCGCAGACCGACCCGCGCACCGATAAGGAAGTCGTTCGCCGGCTCGGCCTCAAGTCCATTCTGGTGGTACCCTTCGTCGTCCAGGATCGGGTGCTGGCGGTCGCCATGGTCAGCACGTTTGACGATTACCACACCTTCACGGCGGAGCAGATCGACTTGGCGTGGGGCATCGCCAACACCGTGGCGTTGACCATCGAGAACGCCCGGCTCTACCGGGTAGAACAAGACCGGCAGCGCGAGTTGCAGACCCTACTGGATGTCGCCGAGGCGGCCAACAGTTCGTTGAACCTGGACGAGATGTTGACGACCACGCTGGATCGCCTGGCGGCCCTGGTGGGCGCCTCGCGGGCCGGTGTGATGTTGCTTGACGACGCGTCGGGCGAATTGGAAGCGCGCACGATCCGGCCGGAGCGCATGATTGCGCCCGAAGACTTGGCGGAAATAACTCAGGCCTGCCAGTCAGTCGTCGCCAGCGGCCAACCGCTCTATGTACAGCCGGATGCGGAACGGGGCTTAATCGAACCCGGCGCTTTGTTGCCCCTTCGAGTTCGAGGACAAGTCCTGGGGGCGCTGGTGATAGTCGGCCGGGAAGGGGGGAGGTTCAGCCAGGGACAGGTGGCCCTGTTCGAATCCATTGCCGACCAACTGGGCGTGGCCATAGAAAACGCGCGCCTGTACGAGCAGGCCGAGCAGGCGGCCGTCGCCACGGAGCGCAGCCGGCTGGCGCGCGACCTGCACGATGCCGTCACTCAGACGCTGTTCTCGGCCAGTCTGATCGCCGAAGTGCTGCCGCGCCTGTGGGACAAGAATCAAGACGAAGGCCGGCGTCGGCTTGAGGAATTGAGGGAACTGACGCGCGGCGCGCTGGCCGAGATGCGGACACTCTTGCTCGAATTGCGGCCATCGGCGGTGGCCGAGGCCGATTTGGGCGACCTGCTGCGGCAGTTGACCGAAGCCATCGCCGGCCGGGCGCGGCTGCACATCAACCTCACGGTCGAAGGTCAGCCCGCGCTGCCGCCGAAGGTGAAGGTTGCGCTGTATCGCATCGCGCAGGAGGCGCTGAACAACGTCGCCAAACACGCCGGGGCCAGGCAGGCAACCGTGTATCTGCGCTGTACACCGGACAGCGTCGAGATGACGATCCATGATGAGGGTCGAGGGTTCGATGTCGCCCAGGTTCCGCCGGACCACCTGGGTTTGGGCATCATGCGCGAGCGAGCGGAGTCGATCGGCGCGACGTTGACCGTCGAGAGCCGGATCGGACAAGGCACGCAGGTGAAGGTGACATGGAACTCGTCCGGCATGTGAAAGCACGCCGCTGGCCCACGCTGTTTGGCTACATCCTGTTCATCGGGATGATGGCGACGGGCTACTACTATAACCTCACCTTCGTCCAGTTGGGGCTGGTCGATCTCGGACGGCGTGCCATCGGGCTGAGCGAGGCGCGCGTGGCAGGACATCTGGCGCTGCTGGCACTCGTGACGTGCGTCATCGCGCTGGCCTTTGGCTGGCTGATGTGGCGGCACGGTTGGAGCGAGCAGTTCATCAGGAAACTGCGCCTCGCGTTCGCGGTCGTACTGCTTCAGACCGTATTGACCGCCGTTGTGCCGGTCGTCCGTGATGAGGTGTCGTTCGTGGCATGGATCGTCGCTGCCTCGGCGGCGCTGGGCCTCGGCGTGCCGGTGATGTTCAGCCTGACCGTCGATCTCATCCCAGCGCGCGATCGCGGCTACGTCGCGGCGCTGGTCACGTCGGCGGCCTACTTTGCCGCCGAGGTCTTCTCCGTCGAATGGACGATCGACGAGTTTCGGGCGCGCATCCTGTGGCTAGTGCTGGCCGGGACTATCGGGCTGGGCGTCTTCGCTTTCGGGAAGTTTCCCTTGCTGAACGAACTCGCCGCGCAGCACACTCAGCCGGGCTTCGCCTTCGGGCGGTTCGTGCGGCGGGACAGGACGGGGCGCGAATGGATCAACCGGCGGCTGTTTGTGCTCGTCGCGCTGATGTTCGGGATTTACTTCGTGGACAGCCTAGGCTTTCTGCGCCTCATCGACACGCCGGTGTATGTGGACACGGCCTGGCAATCGCCGCAGCTGGCGACGCGGTTGTTCATTGGCGGCACGCACGTCGTCGCGGCCTGGATCGCCGGTGTGCTGTACGCGGCGCTGGATGAGCGGTCGCTGTTCTTTTGGGTCTTCGGCATCTTCGGGCTGGCGCATTTGATGTACACCTTCCACACGCGGCTTGCGGCGGGCGATGATGCGCCGCTGGCGATGCCGATGTTGTACGCAATCGCGGTCAGCCTGTACACCGTCGTGAACTTCGCGCTGTGGGCCGACGTGTCCACGCCGCGCACGGTCAGCCTGAATACGGCGGTAGGTGTGGCGCTCTCCGGCTGGACGGCGACGTTTCTCAGCACCGCGCTGGCGATCCAGTGGCGCATCGACGGCATGCCCATCGACCGGCACCTGCAGATCGTCGATGCGCTGGCGATTCTATTCTTCCTATTCGTGCTGGCGTCTTTCTTCATCCCGATTGGCGGACGCGAACTGCTGGCACACGAGGGTGACCGATGAAACGGGTGCTCGTCACCGGGCTGATGCTGCTCGCCACGCTGACGCTGTCCGCCTGCGCGGGGCACAACATCTATAGCGGCACAGTGGTTCTGGATGGCGCGCACGGCTTTGACGAAGGTGACATCATCGACGGCGAACTCGTCGTGTTTGGCGGGAAGGTGATGCTGGCACGCGGCTCGCGCGTGACCGGCTCGGTGTACCTGCTGGGCGGCGCGCTCGAAGTGGACGGCGAGGTGAGCGGCGACGTGTTGTGCTTCGACGGCGACTTGACGCTGGGGCCGGATGCGACGGTCGGCGGCAACCTCACTGTGGGGGGCGATACCTTCGCCCGGTCGCCGCAGGCGACGATCAACGGACAGGTCAATGCCGGCGCAGGCATGCGCGAGGCGCTGAGCCCGGTCTGGCCGGAGCAGCGGCTCGGCGAGCGGTTGAGAGGATTTGCCCTTCAGACGGTCGTGCTGGCGGCGCTCGCGTTTGCGGCCGTGAAGTTCAGGCCGAAGCCAGTCGCGCGTATCGGCGAAGCCATCGCCCGACATCCGGTCGTGTCTGGCGCGATGGGCCTGCTCGTCGGCGTCGTGTCGCTGTCGCTGCTGGTGCTCATGGCGTTCACCGTCATTCTCATTCCCGTCGCGCTGCTGGGCATCCTGGCGCTGTTCGCGTCGATTGCCTACGGCTGGATCGCCATCGGCGCAATGGTGGGGCAGCGCGTCGCGCGCCGGTTGAAGTGGAATATCACGCCAGGCGCGGCGGCAGCGTTCGGCGTCGTGCTGTTTATGCTTGTCGTCAATGGGGTAGGGCTGCTGCCGGGCCTGTTCAGCCTGATTCCGCTCGCGGCGATGGCGGTCGGGCTGGGCGCGGTGCTGCTCACGCGCTTCGGCCGGCGGACGTTCGTGCCCGCGAGCGAAATAGCCCCGTCAGGTCTTGAAAACCTGACGGGTCTTGGAAGGAGCGATCATGTCTGATGTGAAACCGATTCGCGTGATGATCGTCGACGATCACGCCGTGGTGCGCAGCGGACTGGGCGCGTTTCTGTCCGCCTTCGACGATCTCGAACTGGCGGGCGAAGCCGAGAGCGGCGAAGAAGCCATTCGCATGTGCGGCGAGGTTCGGCCCGATGTCGTGTTGATGGATATGGTGATGCCGGGCCTGGACGGCGCGGCGGCGACGCAGGCGCTTCGCACAGCCTGCCCGGACATCCAGGTGCTCGCGCTGACCAGTTTTCGCGAAGAAGACCTGATTCAGCGCGCGTTACGCGCAGGCGCGATCGGCTACCTGTTGAAGAACGTGTCGGCGGACGATCTGGCCGACGCGATCCGCGCCGCGCACGCCGGCCGGCCGACGCTGGCGCCCGAAGCCGCCGAGGCGTTGATCCACGCCACCACGCAGCCGCCTGCTTCCAAGTATGAGTTGACCGAACGCGAGCGGGAAGTGCTGGCGCTCATGGTACAGGGCTTGAGCAACCCTCAAATCGCCGAGCGCCTGGTCGTCAGCCAATCGACGGTCAAGTTCCACGTCAGCAGCATCCTCGCCAAGTTGAACGCCTCCAGCCGCACCGAAGCCGTGGCGCTGGCGGTGCAACACCACCTGGTCACCTGACCAGGTCGAAAACTAACCGCCCGGCCAGTTTGAACTCTCTTCAGACGCCCGATGCGTCTGGAGAGAGTTTGCTGTAGGCTGAAGGCATGAGTGACCTCAAACTTGAACGGAGGAACGTGATGGACAAGAGAATCTTGGTGGCCTACGCCAGCAAGCACGGCGCAACGGAGGAGATTGCCGAGAAGATTGGTCAAGTGCTTCGTCAAGCAGGTCTGCGTGCCGACGTGCTGCCTGCGGATCGCGTCAGCGACGTGACCCCGTACCAGGCAGTTGTGTTTGGCAGCGCGGTGTACGCCGGCCAATGGCGCCAGGAGGCGGCGACGTTCCTGGAGGCCAGCGAGAAGACGCTGGCCGAGCGGCCGGTGTGGCTCTTTTCGAGCGGCCCGACGGGCGAGGGCGATCCAGTCGAGTTGATGAAAGGCTTTCGCTTCCCCGAAGCGCTGCAACCCATCGCCGACCACATCCGGCCCCGCGACATCGCCTTCTTCCACGGCGCGCTGGACATGAAGGAACTCAGCCTGCCCGAGAGACTGATCGTCAAGGGCATCAAGGCCCCGCTCGGCGACTTCCGGGATTGGGTGCCATCACCGCATGGGCCTCGGCCATCGCCGATGCGCTGAGGAATGAGGCGAGAACGTGACGATCATTATCATCCTTGTAGGTATCCTTGCTCTCCTCATCTTCCTGGGTTGGCTGGGATTGCGGATCAAACCTGCTCCCTTTCCTGCGTTTCCCCAGCAGACCCCAACGCTGGAAAACGTGCCTCTGCCCGATGGCTTGCCTGCGCCTGTGGAGCGCTTCTACCGTCGGATCTACGGCGAGGACGTGCCGCTGATCGAGTCTGCGGTCATCAGCGGGCGGGGTCATCTGCGGGTAAAGGGTATCACCTTTCCGACGCGGTTTCGTTTCACGCATGATGCCGGCAAAGACTATCGCCATTACATCGAAGCCACCTTCTTCGGCGTGCCGCTGATGAAGGTCAACGAACACTTTCTGGACGGCACCTGCCGCCTGGAACTGCCGTTTGGCGTGAGCGAGGGCCCAAAGGTGGACCAGGGCGCCAACCTGGCGCTGTGGGCTGAAACCATTTGGATGCCATCCGTATGGATTACAGATTCGCAGGCACGGTGGGAGCCTGTTGATGAAGATACGGCTGTTCTGGCAGTGCCTTTCGGAAAGACGCAGGAACGTTTTGCAGCGCGCTTCGATCCGGAGAGCGGTTTGCTGCGCTTGATGGAATCCATGCGCTACAAAGAACATGACAGTCGTGATAAGACTCTTTGGCTCAATGCAGTTGAGGAATGGAGCGCCGTCAATGGAAGCACGATCCCCATGGTCACCGCGCTCACCTGGTTTGATGAGGGTTCCCCCTGGGCGGTCTTCACGGTTGAGGAAGTGGTCTACAACGTGGATGTGGAAAAATACATTCGGGCGAAGGGCCCATAAGAGTTGTATACAAGGAGAAGGTCATGTCAAGAATCGTTACCATCTTCACGTCAATTGTTCTTATCTTACATGGCCTCGTCCACTTAATGGGCGCGGTCGTCTACATGAAGCTGGGCGAAGTCCAGGGATTGGAATACAAGACCATCCTGCTCGATGGCCGCTGGGATCTGGGCGAGCGCGGCATGTGGGTTTTCGGCTTGTTGTGGGCCGTCGCGGGCATTGGGTTTGTGCTTGCCGCAATCGCGTGGCTGGCGCGCCGGAATCGGTGGCAGTCCGTGCTGATGGCAGCGACTCTGCTTTCGCTCATGCTCACTCTCCTGGATTGGCGTGTTGCCTCCGCCGGCGCCATTGTCAACATCGTTATCCTGCTGTTACTCTGGCTGAGGCCGCGTATCACCAGTTGGGCGGCGACGCTGGTTGCTTATTGGACAAAAAGGGAAAGGATGACTGAAAATGATGGATCAAGTTAATAATGCCGATACCGCCGACTCCACCTATAAGAGCCTCTACAAACTCGGCGGCGCGGCAGCCTTGATCGTGGCAGTGTTAACCCTGAGCGAGGTTATTGGTCTCGCTTTCTATCCGCAACCTGGCACGGTAAGCGGCTGGTTCACGCTGTTCCAAAGAAATAAGCTCATCGGACTTCTGGACTTTTGGGGTTTGGAAGTTCCGATGTACGTCATGTTCATTATAGTATTTCTCGCCCTCTACGTTGTGCTCAGAAAAGCCAATCAAGGCCTTATGGTAATCGCTCTGACCTTTGCCCTCCTGGGGATTGGGATCTTTCTCGCAACGAATAATCCCTTCGCCATGCTTTCCCTCAGCAACCAGTACGCGGCTGCGACGACAGACGCGGAGAGATCAACGTTCTTGGCGGCAGGGCAGGCACTGCTGGCCAATACAAACCAACGCGCCGTTGGTGGTTTCAACATGGGCCTCTTCCTGGTGTCCGTTGCGGGCCTGATAGTCTCATCGGTCATGTTCCAGAGCAAATCCTTCAGCAGGTTAACCGCCTATGTGGGAATTCTGGCATATGCACTGTCATTGGCCGATTATCTCAGACAAGCTCTGACGACATCGGCAATTGTCGCGCTCCTCGTGATTCTTCCGAATGCCCTGTTCCTGGTGATATGGTTTGTCTTGGTCGGTTGGAGGCTCTACCAGCTAAGGCGTCTCGAAGGAAAGACGCTTCCCAAACAACCAGGAGGTAACATGTCAGCTTCAGTGCTTGTAGCCTATGCCACCCGTTACGGTTCAACGCAGGAAGTTGCCGAGGCAGTCGCGGCGACGCTGCGCGAATGTGGGCTTGAAGTAGATATTCAGCCCATGCGGAAAGTGCGTACACTCGCAAGGTACAGGGCGGTTGTATTGGGGGCGCCGCTCTTCATGTTCCATTGGCACAAGGATGCGCTTGGCTTCCTTTCTCGCCACCGTCGAGAGCTAGTGGAACGGCCCGTGGCGGTGTTCGCACTCGGCCCAGTGCACGACCCCCACGACGAGAAGGAATGGGAAGACTCGCGCTCTCAGCTCGACAAGGAGCTCGCGAAGCACCCTTGGTTCAAGCCTATCGCACTCGAGATGTTTGGCGGCAAGTACGACCCTGCGAAGCTTGGCTTCCCCCTCAACAAGATGGCCGGCAAGGAGCCAGCAAGCGACATTAGGGACTGGACTGCAATCCGCGCCTGGGCAACTAGCTTGGCTCCGAGACTTCAGTCGGCTCCGTCCTAACCGGGCGAGCCTGGGTAGCTCCAGCCGCCCAATACGCCGTTGGGCGGCACTGGCTCATCAATGAAAGAAAGAGGCTTATCATGCGCACAGTATTCGAGTCGTTCTGGTCGGACTGGCGAATAGGACTCGCCATCGCAGTGGGGATAGCGGCCGGTGCCGGGTTGATCAGCGCCTGGCTCACCCCTCGCGGCCCGATAACAACGCCCCAGGCGCTCACGTCGATGGCGGCAGCCCTCGTTATTGGTATGCTAGCCGGTCTCGTCATGGGCAGCCGTTGGAGCATGCTTGTCACACCGGCGGTGTTTGCCGTTGTGTTCGAACTCGCCCGGCTTGGGGTCAGTGGTCCCACCGTCGACGGCATTCACCTCGGTTCGACCTACGGCGTCATCGCGTTCGTCGTAGGACGCCTGGTTCACGGTGTGCTCGTCCTGGCGCCGATGATCCTGGGCGCCGTCTACGGCGTCTGGCTTGCGGCCCGTCTTGGGAGAGAGGCGTCGGCCGGCATGGGAATCGCCGGCTGGACGCTCACCGGTCTCGCCACCCTGGCACTGATAGGGGTTGCCGTCTTGGTCGCCCGTCCTGCCACCACTCATCCGATCGTCGGTCCCGACGGCGAACTACTGCCCGGCAGCATCGCCGAGTTGATCACCGTCCCAATCGGCGGTCATGACCAGGCGCTGATGATCCGGGGGAGGAGCATCGACAACCCCGTCCTGCTGTACCTGGCCGGCGGGCCTGGCGGCACCGACCTCGGCGCCATGCGCGCCGACGTCGGGCTGGAACAGGACTTCGTCGTCGTCGCCTGGGAGCAACGCGGCGCGGGCAAGTCCTATTCGGCCCTCGACCCGGTGGAGACACTGACCCTCGAGCAGATGGTGGCCGATACCATCGAGGTGACCAACTACCTGCGGCAGCGGTTCGGTCAGGACAAGATCTACCTGGTCGGCAACTCCTGGGGCACCACCCTCGGGGTGCTCGCCCTGCAACAGCACCCTGAGCTGTTCCACGCCTATGTGGGCACCGGGCAGATGGTCAGCCAGCGGGAAACCGACATCATGTTCTACGAGGATACCCTGGCATGGGCGGAACGCACCGGCAACGATGCTCTTGCCGACACATTGCGCCAGAACGGGCCACCGCCCTACGAGGACCTCCTCGACTACGAGCCAGCTATCTCTCATGAGCACGACTGGAACCCCTACCCGGAGCTGGACACGAGCAAGGAGATGCCGGGCAACCTGTTCGTGCCTGAAAACTCGCTGATGGACCGGATTAACGGATTGCGGGCCTTTCTCGACACGTTCTCGGTCCTCTACCCCCAGCTACAGGACATTGACTTCCGAAGCTACGTGACCAGCCTCGACGTCCCCGTGTACATCGTGATCGGTAAGCACGAAGCCAGGGGCCGGGCTGTCCTGGCCAAACAGTGGTTCGAAATGCTCGAAGCGCCGTCAAAGGAGATGACCATCTTCGAACATTCGGGCCATCGGCCCTTGTTCGAGGAACCGGCGGCGTTCGCCTCGGTCATGACCAGGGTCTTGGACGACACGTACGCGAGCAACTACTGAGTCTTTTTTGAGAGTCGGGCATGAGCAACAAGCATCGCATCAGTGGTGTGGTCGGTCGACTGGGCATTCTCGCCGCGGTAGCGATCTTGGTCTGTTGCCAGCCGGCATCGACACCCAGGCCCGGTGCAGACAGCGCCGGCGATCCGTTCTATCCCGGCCTGGGCAATGGCGGCTACGACGTCGAGCACTACACGCTGGAACTGTCCGTCGACGTGGCGCGCCAGACGCTGTTGGGCACGGCGACGATCGAAGCGCAGGCGACGCAAGACATGAGCGCTTTCAATCTCGACTTCGCCGGTTTCGAGATCGATGCCGTCACGGTGAACGGCACGCCATCGATGTACAGTCGTTCTGGTTGGGAGCTCGCCATTACGCCCAGCGAGCCGCTGCGCGCCGCTGAAACGTTCACCACGGTCGTCGCGTATCACGGCACACCGGGCGAGGGTGTTGAACTGGACGATGCTCCGTTCGATCTCAGCTGGGCGTTCCACGCGGATGGCGCTTACGTGATGAACGGCGAACCCTCCGGCGCGCCGACGTGGTACCCGGTCAATGCGCATCCATCCGACAAGGCGACGTACACCTTTCGCATCACGGTGCCTCGACCATATCTCGTCGCCGCCAACGGCGTGCTGAAGCAAACGATCAAGCACGGCAACGTCGTCACCTACGTCTGGGAAGCGCGCGACCCGATGGCGAGTTATCTGAGCACGGTCAACGTCGGCCGGTTCATCGTTCAGGAAGCAGTGGGGCCAGGTGGCCTGCCGATTCGCCATTACGTTTCGGAGGGCTTCGCGAATGTGGCCTCGGCGATCCTGGATCGCACGGCGGACATGATCGCATTCTTTAGCGAGCGCTTCGGGGCGTATCCGTTCGAGGCATACGGCGTGGCCGTGGTCGGCGGAGAGGGGCACGGTGGACTCGAAGCGCAGACAATGACGGTGTTGACGGGGCACCTGCTGGAAGACCTGGCGGCGATGGACGACCGTCTGCCGCCGGAAGACCGCGCCGAGATCATCGCGGCACACGAACTCGCGCACCAGTGGTTTGGAAATAGCGTCAGCCTGATGCGCTGGTCGGACATCTGGCTCAACGAAGGCTTCGCTACCTACGCGGGCTGGCTGTGGCTGGAGCACACGGCCGGACCGGTGGTGTACGACTAGGTCGTTCGACGAACGTATCAAGAAGTTGCCTCAGGCGGGAGTTTCGTGCGGGGAGAGACGCCGTTTGACGACCTGTCGGGTGCCCAGGTGCTGGCATTGCTGCGCATGTTGAACGTGAACGATCTGTCCAGTGAGCAGATACTGGGTCTGCTCGGCAACCCTGACGCCATCCTGGAACCGCTCGAAACCCTTCAAGCCGATCCTCAGCCGGGCGGCGCTCGGGTGCTGTCTCGCGATCAGGTGGTGGCAGCGCTGCGCGCGCTGCCGGACCGCAACCTGTCCGGAGAGGAAGTCATCGTGCTGCTGGAATCGCCGGGCGCAGAGCACACGACCGGGCGGCAGGCCTTCGAGGCATTGGTCACCATCCTGGCTTACGACGCGCGTGGCGAAGACGTCCTCCAATCGGTCATGACGCCGCCCGGCGCGCCGACGCCCGATCGGCTGCTGAATCCCGGAGTGTATCGGCGGGGGGCGCTGACGCTGCACGCCCTGCGGCTGCGCGTCGGTGACGAGACATTCTTTCGTATTCTGCGAATGTATACAGGCTGCTATCGGCATACTAACGCCGGCACGGAGGATTTCATCGCTGTGGCGGAAGAAGTGAGCGGTGAGCAACTGGATGAGTTCTTCGACGGTTGGCTATACGCCGACGAGGTGCCTGACGTACCGGGACTTGTATCAGAGTGAGCATGGCCGGTGAGCATTGGCGTGGTTCTTTCCGGTTGAACGGATCAAAGGATTGAATGTTTCAAAACCCGCTGCAGTGATCAGGAGGTCACCGAATGCAGTATTTGATCATCGGCGCTACTGGTGCGATTGGCAGTGCGCTCGTGCGAGCGCTCGCCGCCGAGGACAAGCAAGTCCGTGCCTTGGTGCGCGATGCAGAAAAGTTTCACCGGATGCTGCCTGACGTGTCGGCGGTAGTTGTGACCGGCGATGCCATGAACGTCGCCGACGTGCGTCGGGCATTGGAAGGAGTGGATGTCGTCTTCCACTGCATCAATGTCCCCCTGACGCAGTATGGGCGCACGCTGGATGCGGCGCGGGCACTCATCGAAGCGGCGTTGCCGAATCGAGACGAGGGTGCAAGACGCCCTCGAATTAATCGAGCGCCACACACCCGGTTGAGCAGAAGTTCGACTTTAATCATCTAGAGAGGAACGCGATGGACGCGAAGACCCCTATCTTCAAGTCGAAACTCACAAGTTCGTGAGTGTACTTCGCTCTGGCGTATGCCTGGTCGTGGATGTTCACCATCCCTGCCGCGCTCTCCGGCGCGAACCTGACCGAGTCGCCGGTGCTGATGGTGGCTTATGCCCTCGGCGGGCTGGGGCCGGCCGTCGCTGCGATCCTGCTTACCTACCTCACTCAGGATCGGGAGGGCCGCCGCGATTACTGGCGGCGGATCGTGGATTTCAGGCGTATTCCCCTCAAATGGTACGGGGAACCTACCAGCATGGCCTGGGGTTTGGCTCGCCGTCCTTCTGGCTGTTCATGCTAGGGGCCACGGCCAATTCGATCCTGTATACCTGGATCTACAACAACACCGGGCGGAGCACACTGTCGGCCATCCTGTTTCACTTCATGGTGAACTTCACCGGCGAGCTGTTCGCGCTCTCGCCGAGAGCGGAGCTCTATTCTTTCCTGCTCACGGTCGCGGCAACTGTTGTCGTTGTAATCGTCTGGGGGCCCGGACACTGACTCGTCCATCGAGAAAACTGGATACCGTGCCTACGACGGCCTCCGCTTGAGGGCGGGCAGGACATGATCCAGCGGCCTGGTCACCTGACCAGGTCGAAGACTCCCCGCCCGTCCAGCCCACATTCTCCCCGAACGCCCGATGCGTTCGGGGAGATTTCGCTTTAGGCTGTAGGCATACCTGGACAGGAGATTGAGACAATGAACACCAAACGATTCCTTCTCTTTGTTCTGCTGGCGATCGCTCTGTCCGCCTGCGCCGCGACGCGCGCGGCGACTTCGGAACCGGCCGCCACACCGGCCGGCGTCGTTCCGCCGGAACAAGTCGTCGAGGATTTCTACGGCTGGTATCTTGGCTACGTGGGCGACCCGACCAACCCGCGCAATCCGCTCGTGGACGGCGCCTACCAATCGAGCGAGTACCTGACGCCAGACTTCATCGCACAAGTGGATGCCATTGTCGCTTCGTTCGACACAGGCGGCTACGATCCGTTCCTGTGCTCGCAGGATGTCCCGGAGAGCGTCACGGTGGAGAAGGTTGCACCGTCCGGTGATGAAGCCACCGTCACGGTACGAACCAGTTTTCCCGGTCACACCTTCACGCTTCAATTGAAGCACATCGACGGGCAGTGGAAGATCGCCGGTATAGTGTGCTCGGCGAAGGCCGGCAGCGAACTCGACGACTGGCCGCTCTTCACGGACGATGTGTATGGCTACCAGATGCGCATTCCACCGATGTGGCAGGCCGAGGAAGTGCCGATCCTGCAACCCGATCTCGAAGAACCGGTCGTGCGCGTCATCGCGGTCGCGCCGCCGGACTGGGCCGAAGACTACAAGCCGTACCTGCTCGAAGTGAGCGTCGGCAGCGCAGAGGCATACACGCGGCGCTTCCCGTTGCCAGAGGAAGGTGAGCGCCAGACCATCAACGGTTACGCCGTCAGCGTGGCGACGTTCGGCCCGCCCGATTCGGCAGTAGTCTTCTACATGTTCCAGCATACCACCGATGCGACCCTGCGTGTGACGGTTCGCGACGAGGTCAGTGGCTTCCCGGCGCGGGCGGCGGGCAACAACATTCTGAGCAGCGTCCTTTCGCGCATGCTCTCGACATTCGAGTTCACGCGGTAAGTATCATGTGTAGACCTGACAGGTCTCCGAGACCTGTCAGGTCTTGTGGAAGACAAGGACAAATGTGAGGTGAACCGTGGCTGACCAGATACTCAAATACCGGGCAGACGAGTTAAGCCGGCCGCAACCGGAGAAGGCATTGAGAAATCGGCAACTGGCCCTGCTGGTCGCGCCGGTCGCGCTGACGGCGAGCACCTTCGCTGCCTACCAGTGGTTCGTGGCGCTGTTCGGCCTCAAGCCCGGATACTTCGCGGGTTTCCTGTTCTACTGGGTCGTGTGGTGTCTGATCTTCCCGATCGGGATGGTCGGCGTGTCGGGTGTGCGCGCCATGTTCCATGATAGGCGTCCCCGACTGGCGCGTCCGACGTGGCTGAGCCTGCTGTTATTGGCCATCCCGGTGCTGGGAGGCTTCTTCGTGATGATGCTGCCCCGCCTGCCATACGCAGATGTGGCGGTCATTGCCGTGTCAGCGGGCATCGCGCTGGTGAATGGTATCGGGGAAGAGATTCTGTGGCGCGGAACTTACTTCACGCTGTTTCCACGCGATGCACGGCGCGGCTACCTGTATCCGGCGCTGGCGTTCGGGCTGTGGCACCTCGCGCCGACCAGCGTCACCGGCAACCCGCTGTTGATCGTGTCGTCGGCCACCTTCCTCGGGCTGACTTACGGCTGGGTGGCCTGGCGCACAGGATCGATCCGCTGGACGACAGTCTTTCATGCGCTGACCGACTTCACCGGCCTGATCGGCGTGTTCTATCTGAGTGTCTAATCGTGTAAGGGGGATACCATGCGGATCACAAATATCCGAAGTCAGACTTCGATCGCATTACGATGGTGCGTCGATCGCCTGGGACTCCGTTGGCAGCCCAGCCGCGACACATGGGTAGCTTTCGTGTCATATGGTCTGGTCGTCGCCGGCCTGGTGATTGCATTCCAAGTCTTCACCACCGAACACGTGGCGGCGAATTTCATCGCCTTCGGACCGGTGACGCTGGCGGGTCTGGGGATAGCCTTGCCGGTCTTTTACACCGTCTTGATCCGCCACCGCCCGCTGGCCGATGTAGGCCTGACCAGACGCCGGTTGGCGATCAGCCTGGCACTGGGTTTGCTGCTCGGCCTGGACACGTATCGCAATACACTTGGAACGCTGGACGTGGTGTGGACGAGTGCCGTTGTGCCCTTGGCGACGATGGCCGTGACCGTCGGCCTGTTTGAGGCGATCTTCTTTCGAGGCTGGCTGCAATTACGCTTTGAGCGAGCCTTCGGGCTGCTGCCCAGCCTGATCTTGGGAGCGCTGTGTTACGGGCTGTATCATGTGGGCTACGGGATGACGCTCGACGAGATGGGTTTCCTGTTCAGTCTGGGGTTGGCCTATGCCGCCGTATTTCGCCTGACCCGAAACGTGTTCGTGTTGTGGCCGTTCTATACGCCCGTTGGTGGGTTGTACACCAACCTGTCAGACGGGCTGACCCTGCCCTTTGAAGCTGCCTGTGGCTTCGTACTGACCCTGGGGCTGATGGTTGCGGCGATTGTCATCGCAGTCAGGCAACAGCGAGATCAGGCATTCAGGGAGTGAGAAGACGTGTGCGTTCTGCTTGCAGACGATCAGGCGGAAGTACGCTCGGCGCTGCGCTTACTGCTGGAGCAAGAAGCCAATTTGACGGTGGCGGGCGAAGCCGGCAACGCCGGAGAGCTACTGGCACGCGCGCTTGACGCTTCGCCTGATATCGTCATGCTAGATTGGGAACTGCCCGGATTGCAGCCGACCAGCCGAATGCCGGCGGCGATCCCACAGTTCGGGGTCATCGCCGCGTTGCGCGTGGCCTGTCCGCGAATCAAAGTCATCGTATTGAGCGGGCGACCCGAAGCACGGCAGCAGGCGCTCGATGCCGGAGCGGATGCCTTCGCCAGCAAGGGCGACCCACCGGAGAAGCTACTGGAGACGATTCGCGCTGTAGGTGAGTGAAACATGTTCGCATGGTTAACTCGTTGGACTCGTCGTCTTTCCATAGGGCCAGGATGGCTTCCATCCGGCCGTCGTCGTTCGGATCGCCGAGAGCCAGGGCCACGACTCGCCATTCAGGCAACCCCCGCCACACCTCCACGCTACCGCTGTAAACAACGATTTGCTCTCCGATCCGCCGGACCCGCTCAAGCAGGCCGTCACCAGCCAGATCGATCTCGCCCGACCAGAAGGGCCGGTATGTGGTGTCTGGGGCACTTCGACAGGGTCGATGAGGGCGCCCGTCTTCCCACTCCTCGCGGGGTGTTTTCCCGCCGAAACCGGAAGAGCCTGAAAAGTGTGACTTCCGTCCTAGTCATCGGCTCTGCCGTGCGCTATTCTTTCCCCCAGTGGGCGATGAGGCAGCCTTCTCTCGCGCGGGTTAGCCATGCCCGTTTCGCCTGACTTCCTCCAAGCCTTTCCCATCTTCGCCGGCGTGCTCGGGCTGCAACTGGATGACGTTGCCGCCCATGCCGAGGCCAGGCGGTATCGGGGACGCAGGCTCATCGTGCAGGAAGGCCAGCCGTGCGAGGGACTGCACCTTGTCGCCGAAGGCCGCGTCAAGGTCTTTCGCCGATCGGGAACCCGCGAGCAAATCATGACGGTGCTCGGGCCGGGCGACGTGGTCGATGCCGCGCCGTTGATCGACGGCGGCGCGCATCGCCTCAGCGCGCAGGCGCTCGGCCGGGCGACGGTGTGCTTCGTCGATCGAGCGACGATGCTCAAGACGCTCGACGAATGCCCGTCCGTGCGCGAGGCGCTGCTCGGCCACATGGCCGAGCGGCTGCGGACCTTCGCGAATCTGGCCGGCGATCTCGCCTTCAAGGACGCGACCTCCCGCCTGGCCGGCGCGATCCTGGCCTGCGCCGACGAAGGCAGCCGGATCGACGCGAGCGGTACACAGCTCGACCGCAAGCTGACTCGCCGTGAGCTTGCGGCGCGCGCCAGCACCGTGCGCGAAGTCGCCTTACGGACGCTCAAACGCCTGCAACAGCAGGGCTTGATCGCCGATGACGCTGGCCGGATCGTCATTCTCGATCGAGGTGGACTGCAGCGGGTGGCACAGGGCGATGCGCGCGAGTAATGTGCGCGATCAAGCAGCCCTTTTGACAATCCCTCCTCCCTTGGCTGGCGACGCCTCCGACCTTCCCGCTCGGAGGCGTCGCGCTATCGACCGGCGAGGAGCATGATCGGAGAAGACATGCGGATTCTTTTAGTCAGCCCGCCCAGCGGCGACTTGACGATCGGCTTGAAGCATTTGGCCAAGGTCGAGCCGTTGGGATTGGAGATCATCGGCGCGGCGGCGCCCGAGCACCAAGTCGAACTGCTCGATATGGAGCTCGACACCGATTTGGCCGGCGCGCTGCAGCGTTTTCAGCCCGACATCGTGGGCGCGAGCGCGCAGATCGTGCAGACCTATACTGCGCGCTGCGTGCTCAAGACGGCGAAGCAATTCAACCCCCATATTCTGACGCTGCTGGGCGGCCATCACGCCACGCTGCGCCCCGGCGAGTTCAACGCGCCGTACATCGACGCCATCATCCTGGGCGAAGGCGTGCCCGCTTTTCAAGCGATCGTCGAGCGATGGCGGCAGGGTCGGGACTTTGACGATGTGGCCGGGCTGGCGCTGCCCCGCAACGGGCAACTCGTCTTCACGCCGCCCCGGCCGCTGCCGGCCACGCTCGATCATCAGCCGCTGCCCGACCGTTCGCTGACTGCAAAGTACCGCTCGCGCTACTTCTATCTGTTCGAGTCGCCCGTCGCGTCGATCCAGACCTCGCTGGGCTGCACCTTCCCGTGCAACTTCTGCTCGTGCCAGAAGTTCACGCGCCGGCATTTCATCCCGCGCTCGCCCGAACTCGTCGTCGAAGACTTGAGCCGCATCGAGCAGGACTTCGTGATGTTCTGCGACGACCACTCTTTCATCGACGTGAGGCGCATGCAGCGGCTGCACGATCTCATCGTCGAGCGCGGCATCCGCAAACGCTACTTCGCCTACACCCGCGCCGACTGCGTGGTGCAAAACCCCCAAGTCTTCGAGAAGTGGGCGCGCATTGGCCTGCAGTTGGTGATGACCGGCCTGGAAGCAATCGACGATTCCAACATCGGCGCTCTCAACAAGCGCACCAGCGTCGACATCAACGAGCGGGCGATTGAGATTCTGGCGAAGTGCGGCATCGGGCTGAGCGCGGGCTTTGTGATCATGCCCGACTACACCGAGGCCGACTTCCAGCGCATCGACGCCTACGTGCGCGCGCGGCCCAACATCGCGCTCACCGAGCTGACGCCGCTCACCCCGCTGCCTGCGACCGATCTGTACGAGGAAGCGAAAGACCATCTCATGACGCATCATCGTGAGGTGTACGATCTGACGCACTTCGTCGTGCCGACGAAGCTGCCGCCGCGCGAGATGTATCGGCTCATGCGCCGCTACTACTTCCGCGTGGTCTGGCGCGCCATCACGCGGCTGCGCCTGTATCGACCGCGCTACGCTTTCAAGCGGCACATTCCGCGCCTGATCTGGGGCACGCTGCGCAACGCGATATTGATCGGCCGCGCACACAAGAGCCTGACTGTGCCCGCCCCCAAGGAAGTGTGAGGAGACCTGATGGAAACTCAATACTTCGGCCTGACACCTCAACCTGACACCTCAACACCTGACACCTCAACACCTGAGTGTAAGGCGGCCTGATGGAGGTTCAATACTTCGGCTGGTCGGGGGTGGCGATCCGGCGCGCCGACACGCTGGTCGGCTTCGATCTGTTCGGAGACGCCGTGACGTGGGCTAAGCTAGACGACCCTGCGACGACGATCCTGTGTGTGACGCACGGCCATCCCGAACACTGCGGTTCGCTGATGCGTTTCTTAGCCACGCCCGACGCGCACCTTCCAACCACACACCTGATTTCGTCACCGCCGGTCATCGCTTACGTGACGCGCGGCAGCGGTCTTCCTATTGCGCACGCGCACGCCCTTGAAGCGGGCGACACTGTTTCGATCGACGGCGCGCGCGTGACGGCGTTCGCTTGGAAGCACATGCCGCTGCTGCCGCCGGGCGTTCGGCCCAAGATCGAGTATGCCGCTCACGTGCTGAGCCGCCCGATTGATTTCGCGCGCATCGCCTTCGCCGGCCTGCCTCTACCGCTGCGCGCGCCGATGCTCGGCTTTCACATCACCTTTGCCGACGGCACGACCGTATTGAATTACGCCGAAGGACTGCACCGCATAACGGACCCCCATGAAGTTGAAGCCGTCGCACACGAGCTATCGGCCGATGTGTTGCTCTTCGCCGTCGAGCCGGAAGAGGTGCAGACTATCCCGCGCTGGCTGGAGATGCTTCGTCCGGCGACGGTGTTCTTATATGAAGCCCATCGTCCCTGGCGCGAGCGGTTTCGGCTGCCCTATGTCGATCTGGATGCCTACGCGACGGAGTTGTCGGATCGTTTTCAGCACACACGCTTCAACACACTTATCGACCCGGGGCAGGTCGCTGTCTATCCGGTCGGCAGCCCGCCTGGGCATTGACTATCCGGCCAGAGGAGCCTGGCTCAACTCGAGCAAGTTCGCAACTGCTCAGGCGTCATTGCGAGGAAGGTCTTTTGCGACGAAGCAATCTCCTGGCCGGGGGATTGCTTCGCAAAAAGATGCTCGCAATGACGTTGGGCTGAGTAGTTACGCAAGTTCTGCCTATCTCCGGTGCTTGAAGTTTTCTGCGATGTGAGATACGATTACTTGTAGTACAGCCATCGGGAGGCAAGATGTTCCGCTCCCTGCGCGCTCAGCTCGGCGCGATCTTTTTTGGCTTTCTGCTGCTCGTCGCCGGTTCGGTGCTCACGACCTTCCTCGCCATCCGCGGGCAGGCCGGTGATGCCACGCTGATTAATGTGGCCGGCCGCCAGCGCATGCTGACCCAACAGATGGTCGCGCTGGCGCTCACACAGCCGGACAGCCTGGATCTCTCCAAAGCGATTCAACGCTTCGAGCAGAATCTTTACGCCCTCCGTGATGGCGGAATCGGCCTCGAATCGACGGGTCACACTGTCGCGCTGCCGCCCGCGCCCGATCCCGATCTGCGCGCCCGGCTTGATGCTGCCTTCCAAACGTGGACTGACTTCCGCACGCATCTCCAGCCGGTGGACTCCGCCGCGCTGCAAGCCCAGTCGGTTCGCCTGCTGGCTCAACTCGACGCAATCGTCGGCGAGTTCGAGGCGCGCGCGCAGTCCAAGCTCGCTGCACTCCAACTGGCTCAACTAATCTTCTTCGCCGCGGCGCTACTGCTGCTGGCCTGGGGCTATCTGTTTACCCGCCGCCGTTTCGTGGGGCCGTTGGCGACTCTCGGCGACGGCGCCCGTCGCATCGCGAAGGGAAACCTCGATCAGCCGGTGAGCGTGCAGGGCGATGATGAACTCGGTCAATTGGCGCGGGCTTTCGAGACGATGCGCGCCGAGGTCGCCGCCGCGCGTGACGAGCTGGAAGCCCGCATCGCTCAGCGCACTCGCGAAGCGGTCGCCCTGTACGAAGTCAGCCGCGAGGTCTCGGCGCGTTTGGACATCAACCACGTCCTGCGCTCGGTGACGGACAAGGCTCGGGAGCTGCTGGGGGGCGATCTCGCCGCGCTGTGTTTGCTGGATGAGACGGGGCAGACTTTGAACCTGCAGGCCGTCAGCGGTTCACCCGAGGCCGTGAGACAGACGCGCATGTCGGCGCAGAACCGGCCGGCCGCCCTGGTGCTGCTGGGGCAGGAAACGGTGAGCTGCGGCGTGGGCGACTGTGCCGGCGCCTGCGTCATGCTGCTGGCGCCCTATCGGGTCAGCCACATATCCACACCCCTGCAGGTTGGAGGTCGCGTGATCGGCGCGCTCTGCGTCGGAAGCTCCAGGCCGGGTTTCTTTTCGCCGGAGGAAAGGCGCTTCTTGACCAAGCTTGCCGGCTCTGCAGCCGTCGCGCTGGAAAACGCGCGTCTCTTCGAGCAGGCCGAGCGCGTGGCGGCGCTCGAGGAGCGTCATCGCATCGCGGCCGAGATGCACGACGGGCTGGCCCAGACCTTGAGCTTTCTGGACCTCAAAGTCGAGCACGTGGCGGAGCTGGTCGAAGCCGGGCGTCGCGAAGAGGCGGCGGCCGAGATGCACCGCACACGCGAGGTCATTCAGCATGCCTCTCAGCAGGCACGACGGACGATCGCCAGCCTGGAGGAAGGCCGCTTGCAGCGGCAGGCTCTGCAGGATCGATTGGCCGAGATGCTCGCCGAGTTCGATGCAGAGGGCGAGCCGCCGGTCGACCTGGTAGTCGCGCTGCAGCCTCCATTGTTTTTGTCAACCGGTGATACGGAGCAGGTCATGCGCGTGACTCGAGAGGCGCTGCTGAATGCCCGCCGCCACGCGCATGCGAAACACATCGTCGTTCACCTCGAACAACAGATGGCGGGGGCCGTGGTGAAGGTGGAAGACGACGGACAGGGCTTTGATCCCAAGACCCCCCCGGTAGACGGCGGCATTCATTTCGGGCTGAGCATCATGCGCGCCCGGGCGGCCCGCATCGGCGGGCAGCTCGCCATCCAGTCGGCGCCCGGCCAGGGTACCCAGGTCATTCTGCGCTGGCCTATCGACGGGCAACGAGCGCCCGCCGATGGCGGAGAGCCTGCCAGGAGGTGAGACCGGTGGAGCGCCTGCGGGTGTTGTTGGCCGACGACCATGCGCTGTTCCGCGAGGGCCTGGCCGGCATCATCGCCAGGCAGCCCGACATGGAGGTCGTGGGCGAAGCCGGCGACGGCCTGGAGGCCATCGTCAAAGCCCGAGAACTCGTTCCGGATCTCATCCTCATGGATGTCACCATGCCCGGCTGCGACGGCATCGAGGCCACACGGCGGATCAAGCAAGAACTCCCTGCCGTCACGATTGTGATGCTCACGGTGCGGGACGAAGAAGAAAAGCTGTTCCAAGCCATCAAAAGCGGGGCGCAGGGGTATCTCTTGAAAGACATTCATGCCCGAGAAATGCTAGATCTGCTGAAGGGCGCGGTGCGGGGTGAGGCCGCGATTACGCCGGTTCTGGCGGGCCGCATGCTGGAAGAGTTTCGGCGGCTGGGCCAGTTGGCGCACGAGATTCCCGAAGAGGAAAGCGTAGCGCTCACGCGCCGTGAGCAGGAAGTGCTCAGCCTGGTGGCCGAGCGAGCCACCGACAGGGAAATTGCCGAAGCCTTGAGCATCAGCCTCAGCACGGTGAAGAGTCACATTCGTAACATCCTGGCCAAACTGCACGTGAGCAGCCGCCGCGAAGCCGCGCGCCATGCGCGCCACAAGGATCGGATCAGAGGAAGAGAAGCCTGACCCTTGCCCTCACTGGAACTAATCCTTCACCCCAGGAGAACGATGGAAAGATCGTTCTCTTTTTCATTCCTGTCTGATGAGGGCGAACGATTGAATGTGCCCGCTCTTCAGGTGTATCGTTGAAGTGTGCCGCGAAAAAGCGCAAGGCCCGAAATCGAGAAGCGACGTGTCCTGCTTGTGTGCGTCCATCCACTCCTGGGTGAAGGTCTGGAGGCCATCCTTGGCGGACTGACCGATGTGGAACTCGTTGGCCCGTTGACCCCGGAAGTCCAGTGGCAGGATCAGTTGCCCCGCGACGCGCCGGACGTCGTGTTCATCGCCGGGGACGACCGGGAAATGCACGACGCGGCTCCACTGACCACCCAGATTCTGGACCGCTACCCGGATGTTCCGGTCATTCGCGTCGGACTGGAGCAAAATGCCGTTCGCCTGTACACCTCTCGCACGCTGCCGGCCCGCAGCGCCGATCTGATCGGGGTGATCCGCAACCTGCCCATGCATCGTCTGCAATCGAGTAGACGATCAGCCCGTTCCTCGGAAAGGGATGTTGCCGAGCGAAAGTAGGACTCGCGGCCGGATACTGCTTGTCCGCAGGAGAACATTGCCTATGCCATCTATCTCTGATCCAAGATTCTCTTTCCATACTGTCGGCGCGAAACTCCTGGCTCTGCTGCTGGCGACCCTACTGGTGGTCGGGATGGCGCAATTGGCCCGAGCGGACCCTCTGGCGCAAGCCGGCGAGGGCGAGACTCTCTTCAAGGAGAAATGCGCCGCCTGCCACTCCGTCGGCGAAGGCGACAAGGTCGGGCCGGATTTGCAGGGCGTCACCGCGCGCCGGGATCGCGACTGGCTGCTGCGCTGGATCGCCGCGCCCGATCAGGTGCTGGCTTCCGGCGATCCGATCGCCACGCAGTTGTTCGAGGAATACAAGCAGATCGCCATGCCCAACCTCGGCTTGACGCCCGCGCAGGCGGAGTCGTTGGTCGCGTACTTCGACGCGATCGACGCCGGCACGATTGCGCCGCCCGCAGCGCAGGTCACTGCTCCGCTGGCCCAGGGTAACGCTGCTCTGGGTCGAGAGCTGTTCACCGGCGCGGCCCGCTTTCAGAACGGCGGCCCGCCGTGCATGGGCTGCCACAGCATCGGCGGCATCGGCGCGCTCGGCGGTGGAGTGCTGGGGCCGGACCTCACGCCGGCCTTCTCCAAATTCGGCGACGCCGGCCTGGCCTCGCTGCTGTCGACCATCCCGCTGCCGACGATGAACCCGATCTTCGGCTTGCAGGGTCTCAGCCCGTTGACGCCAGAAGAGCAGGCCAACCTGAGAGCCTTCCTGCAGCAGGCATCGTTGGCTGAGCGCCCGCCCGACGCGCTCGTCCAATTGCTGATCCTGTCGGCGATCGGAGCGGCGTTAACGCTCGTATTGGCGCACATCTTCTGGCGCAAGCGGCTGGTGGCTGTCCGCCGGCCATTGGTGACGCCAGCGCGTCTCGCATCAGGCCCTATGAATAAAACGTGATGCGTGAAACGTAACATCCACGCTTCACGCATCACGTTTTACGCATCACGCACCACGCATCACGCTTCACGGAGGATTTCTCATGGGCTGGATTCAAGACTTAGTCAATCCGAAGGCACGGCAGTGGGAAGAATTCTACCGCAACCGCTGGCAGCACGACAACGTCATCCGCTCCACGCACGGCGTCAACTGCACCGGCGGCTGCTCGTGGGCGATCTTCGTCAAGGACGGCATCATAACCTGGGAGATGCAGCAGACCGATTATCCACTGCTCGAACCGAGCCTGCCGCCCTACGAGCCGCGCGGCTGCCAGCGCGGCATCTCCGCCTCGTGGTACGTCTACAGCCCGATCCGCGTCAAGTATCCGTACATGCGCGGCGCGCTGATGGACTTGTGGCGCGAGGCGCGCAAGAAGCACGACAACCCGGTCGAGGCGTGGGGCGCGATCGTCGAAGACGAAGAGAAGCGATCGCGCTATCAACGAGCGCGCGGCAAGGGCGGCTTCCGTCGCACGACGTGGGACGAAGTGCTCGAACTCATCGCCGCGTCGTGCCTGTACACCGCGAAGAAGTGGGGGCCGGATCGGGTGTTCGGTTTCTCGCCGATCCCGGCTATGTCGTATCTCTCCTACGGCGGCGGGTCGCGCTTCCTGCAACTGTTCGGCGGCGTAAACATGAGTTTCTACGACTGGTACGCCGACCTGCCTAATGCTTTCCCTGAAATCTGGGGCGACCAGACCGACGTATGCGAGAGCGCCGACTGGTACAACTCGAAGTACATCATCTCGATGGGCTCCAACCTCAATATGACGCGCACGCCCGACGTGCACTTCATCTCCGAAGCGCGGCACGAGGGCGCGAAGTTCGTCGTCATCGCGCCCGACTTCAGCCAGGTGTCGAAGTATTCGGACTGGTGGATTCCGATTCAAGCCGGCCAGGACACCGCACTGTGGATGGCGGTCAATCACGTCATTCTTAAAGAGTTCCACGCCGATCGGCAGGTGCCGTACTTCGTCAACTACTTGAAGCAATACACCGATGGGCCGTTCTTGGTAACACTCGAGAAAGACGGCGATGCGTATCATCCCGGCCGCCTCTTGCGGGCCAATCGGCTTGCTCGCTACAAGGATGTCGAGAACGGCGATTGGAAACTGCTCGTGCTCGATCAGACCAGCGGCCAGCCGCGCATGCCCAAGGGGGCAGTCGGTTTCCGCTGGAGCGATGAGAAAGGCAAGTGGAACCTGAAGATGGAAGACGGACTGGACGACAGCCCGCTCGATCCGCTGCTGACCTTCCTCGGTGAGCACGATGAAATCGTTCAGGTCGTCTTCCACGAATTCGCGCAGGACAGAACCTCGCTGCGCGGTGTGCCTGCCAAGTACATCGAGACGAGCGAGGGCCGCGTGCTGGTCGCCTCGGCGTTCGATCTGCTGATGGCGCAGTTCGGCGTGGGGCGCGGCCTGCCCGGCGACTATCCCGCGAGTTACGACGAGGACGCGCCGTATACCCCGGCGTGGCAAGAACAGTACACAGGTATCGGGCGCGACACAGTCATCCGTCTTGCGAGGGAATTCGCCGGCAACGCCGAAGCGACCGAAGGCCGCTCGATGGTCATCGTCGGCGCGAGCATCAACCACTGGTACAACAACAACCTGTCGTATCGCGCGCCGATCACCTCGCTCATCCTGTGCGGCTGCTGTGGCCGCAACGGCGGCGGCATGAATCACTACGTCGGGCAGGAGAAACTCACGCTCGTCGCGCCGTGGACGACGATGGCCTTCGCGCTCGACTGGATCAAGCCGCCGCGAAGGCAACAGTCGCCGACGTGGCACTACGTCAACAGCGACCAGTGGCGCTACGAGGGCGACTTCACCGAGTACGCGCCCATCCCGCCCAACACGAAGTGGGCCAAAGGCCATGCTTTCGAGGTCCATCGCATGGCCGTGCGCCTGGGCTGGATGCCGTACTATCCGCAGTTCAACCGCAATCCGATGGATCTGGTGCGCAAAGCCGAAGCCGCCGGAGCCGCAACTAACGAACAAACTATCCAACACGTGGTGCGGCAGTTGAAAGAAGGAACGACCTCGTTCGCCGTTGAAGACCCTGACGCACCGGAGAACTGGCCGCGCGTATGGATCATCTGGCGCGGCAACGCGATCCAGTCGAGTGCGAAGGGGCACGAGTTCTTCCTGCGCCACTACCTGGGCACGCACGATAACATCGTCGCCGAAGAGCACGCCAAAGATAAAGTCAAGACGATCAAGTTCCGCGAGCCGGCGCCGCGCGGCAAGATGGACCTGGTCGTCGATCTCAACTTCCGCATGGACACCTCGGCGCTGTATTCCGACATCGTGTTGCCGACGGCGTTCTGGTACGAGAAGAACGACCTCAACACTACCGACCTGCACTCGTTCATCCATCCGCTCGGCGCGGCCGTGCCGCCGGTGTGGGAATCCAAGACCGACTGGGAAATCTTCAAAGCCTTCGCCCGCAAGGTGAGCGAGCTCGCGCCGCTGATCTTCTCGCAACCCATGAAAGACCTGGTCGCCATCCCCCTGTGGCACGACACGCCGGACGAACTGGCGCAGACCGACGTGCGCGATTGGAAGGCGGGCGAGTGCGAAGCGATCCCGGGCAAGACGATGCCGCACCTGAGGGTGGTCGAGCGCGACTACGTGAACCTGTACAACCGCTTCATCTCGTTCGGCCCGCTGGTGCGGCGCGACGGCATGAACGGCAACGGCGTGCAGATTCCGCTGGAGAAGTTTTACGACGACCTGCTGCAGAACCCGGTCGGCGGATCGCCCGATCCGCGCCACATGCGCTGCGTCGAATGGGACGGCCAGAAGTATCCGAGTCTCGAAGACGCGCTCGACGCGGCCAATCTGCTGCTGTACCTCGCGCCGGAGGCGAACGGCGAAGTGTCGTACACCGCCTTCAAGCACGAAGAGGAGCGCGTCGGGCTGCCGCTGGCCGATCTGGCCGAGAGCGTGCGCGGCGTGCGCATGAACTACGGCGACCTCACCCGTCAGATTCGCCGCACGCTGATCAGCCCGTGCTGGACGGGCATGGTCAACGACGGTCGGGCTTACGCCGCGTGGTGCCTGAATGTCGAGCGACTGGTGCCGTGGCGCACGCTGACCGGCCGGCAGCACTTCTACATCGATCACCCGTACTACCTCGACTTTGGCGAGCACCTGCCGACCTTCAAGCCCAAGCTCGATCCGCGCAAGACGCGCGACATCGTCAACAGCCCGGTCGATGACCAGTGCCTTGTCCTCAACTACATCACGCCGCACGGCAAGTGGAACATCCACTCGACGTACAAGGACAACCATCGCATGTTGACACTGTCGCGCGGCATGGACCCGATCTGGATTAACGACAAGGACGCGGAGCGCATCGGGCTTGCCGACAACGACTGGGTCGAGGTGTACAACGACAACGGCGTCGTCGTCACGCGCGCCGCCGTGAGCGCGCGCGTCCAGCCCGGCACGTGCCTGTACTATCACGCCGTCGAGCGGACGATCTACATCCCCAAGTCGCAGATACGTGGCAAGCGGCGCGCAGGCGGGCACAACAGCCTGACGCGCACGCGCATCAACCCGGTCGAGCTGGCCGGCGGCTACGCCCAGTTCACCTACGGCTTCAACTACTGGGGACCGATCGGCATCTTCACGCGCGACACGTACTGCGTGGTGAAGAAGTTGGAGAAGCTGGAGTGGTAAAGGACTGGAGTTTAGAGCTCGCTCCCGCTGGATTTGTCAATCCAGCGGAAAGGGCATGGATTTGGCAATCCACGCCAAGTAATTGTGTATGGACTCTAAACTCCAGAAAGGAATATCCGAATGGCAAAACTCGAAACCAGCATCACCATCAACCGACCCATCGAGGAGGTTTTTGCGTTCGCCGCGGACATCGCGAACTATGCCGAATGGGAGACCGGGGTCATTGCAGCGGAGGTCACATCGCCCGGCCCGGTCGGTGTCGGCACACAGTACAAGATCGACGCCGAATTCATGGGGCGCAAATTGGAGACGACGGGCGAACTGACTGCCTACGATCCCCCCAGGATCACTGCATGGAAAGCGACCTCAGGCCCATTCGCGATGTCTGGCTCCACAACCTTTGAATCCGTTGCCGGGGGAACACGGGTGGTGAGTGCGATCGAAGCGGAGCCAGGCGGCTTCTTCAAACTGGCCGAGCCGCTATTGGTGAGGCAGATGCGGGGTCAGATGGAGAAGGACGTGAAGAAACTGAAAGAACTGCTGGAAGCGCGGTAGCGGCCACCGAAGGCTGGCGATGAATCTTCGGTCAGCAGTTCAACTGCTGACCGAACACCCATCGTGTAACACGAACAGGAGGAGGTTCGCATGGCGGCGAATCCAAAGACCGCCCACATGATCGACACCGGCCAGAAAGAGGACGCTGCAGGTGACTGGTCGAGGGAAGCTACACCGAGGAGTATCAGCGTGCCTCAGGTCGTGAGCCAGGTTGATACTCCTCGGTGTATCCTATCCGGCATTTTCGCATTTGGCTGGTTTGCCGGGATGGTCGTCCAAACCATCCTTTCCCCACCCGAACCCTGGACCGGCATCGATGCGTTTGCGCGCTCCTTCCGGTTCATTCAGATGTTGAACTTTATCCCCTCGCTCCCGCTGGCTTCGGCGTTCCTCGTGCTGATGGTGTGCGTCTATTTCTATGCTTCCGAGGAGAAGAAAATCTGGGGACTGCTGGGCCTGGCCTTTACGATCGTTTATTCGGTTATGGCCAGCATCAACTATCTGATCCAGCTTTTGGTCGTGCGACAGAGCCTCGCTCTCGGCGAGACGGAGGGGTTGGGGCTGTTCGCCCACGGCAACACGCATTCGGTTTTTTGGGCATTGGCAAGCTCCTACGCCTACATGTCGCTGGCTATGCTCTTCGCCGCCTGGGTCTTCGGATCGAACGGGCTAGAGCGGTGGGTCCACTGGCTCTTCATTATCGTCGGCGTCACAGCGCCCTTCCAGTTCGTTGGCGTGATTTTTGAATTGGGCTTGCTGGTGGGGGCTCCGGCAGGCCTGATCTGGAGCATCGCCACCCCCCTGGCCTGCTTCCTGCTGGCGGTGTTGTTCAAGCGTGCAGAGCGGAAATGAAGTGGTTCTACGAGATCCTGTATGGCCGCTTCCGCGCCCCTTGGGACATCGGACCGCGCAAGGAGCTGGTCGAACTGGTCGAGAGCGGGCGTCTGCGACCGTGCAAGGCGATTGACCTGGGCAGCGGCACGGCGAGCAACTGCGTCTTCCTGGCGCAGCGCGGTTTTGAGGTGACCGGCATAGATTTCGCCGCCGCTGCGGTGGAACTGGGGCGCAGGCGGGCGACCGAGGCTGGGGTTCATGTCAACTTCATTCAGGACGATCTCACGAACCTGCGCCACGTCTCCGGCACGTTCGATCTGTTGGTGGACTATGGCACGCTGGATGACCTCAAGCCGTCGCAGCGCGAGCGGTACATGCAGAATGTACTGCCGCTGACCCATCCGGGCAGTCACTTCCTGCTGTACTGCTTCGAGTGGGAGCCACGCTGGTGGGAACGCCTTTTCTTCTCGAACATGGCGATGTTGCCTGGCGAAGCCGAGCGCCGCTTCGGCCCGCACTTCGAGATCGAGCGCATCGCCGGGAAGATCGATTACTCGAAATGGCCGTCAGGTTACGCGGTGTATTTGATGACACGTAGAGCAGACATCAACTAGAGGGTCGCCGGGAAAGTCAAAGCCGCGCTCGTGCAGATCGTTGCGGGGCAACTAAACACTCGATAACGAAACGATAAGCGATAAGCCATACGCGATAGGCTCAAGGAGCGAACTCATGGACATTCGAGCGCAAGTTTCAATGGTCTTCCATCTCGACAAGTGCATCGGCTGCCACACCTGCAGCGTCGCCTGCAAGAACATCTGGACCGACCGCAAGGGCACCGAGTACATGTGGTGGAACAACGTCGAGACCAAGCCGGGCACCGGTTATCCGACGTTGTGGGAAGATCAGGAAAAATACAAAGGCGGCTGGGAGCGGGAGAAGGACAAGGACAAGATCCGCCTGCGGCTGCACGGTCGCCTGGGCGGGCTGGCGAACATCTTCTTCAATCCCTACCTGCCCACCGTCGACGACTACTACGAGCCGTGGACCTACGAGTACGAAGAGCTGTTCAACGCGCCCGAAGGCGACGATCAACCCACCGCCCGCGCCGTGTCGCTGATCACCGGCAAGCACATGGAGATCGAGGCCGGGCCGAACTGGGACGACGATCTCGGCGGCTCACCGATCTACGCCCGCAACGATCCGAACCTCGACGGCATCAGCGAGGAAGAGCAGCAGCAGCTCAACGAGCTGGAGCGCGTCGTCTTCTTCTACCTGCCGCGCATATGCAACCACTGTTTGAATCCCGGCTGCGTCGCGGCCTGCCCGGCGGGCGCGATCTACAAGCGCGGCGAAGATGGCATCGTGCTGCTGAGTCAAGAGAAGTGCCGCGCCTGGCGCATGTGCATCTCCGGCTGCCCGTATAAGAAGACGTATTTCAACTGGGCCACCGGCAAATCGGAGAAGTGCATCCTGTGCTATCCGCGTTTGGAGAGCGGACACGCGCCGGCTTGCTTCCACGCCTGCGTCGGGCGCATTCGCTACCTGGGCCCGCTTCTGTACGATGCCGATCAGATCGAGAAGGTCGCGTCGGCGCCGGACAAAGACTTGGTCGATGCGCACCGCGCTATTATCCAAGACCCCTTCGATCCAAACGTCATCGCGGTGGCGAAAGCCAACGGCATGTCGGATCAGATGATCGACGCGGCGCAGAAATCGCCTGTGTACAAGTTCGTCAAGAAGTGGAACCTGGCGCTGCCGCTGCATCCTGATTTCCGCACGCTGCCGATGCTGTTCTACGTGCCGCCGATGCTGCCGGTGCTGGCGAAGGTGAAGGACGGCCACTACGAGGTGGATGGCGCGGATCGCGAAGGGCTGGCCCCGATGATCAGCTCACTCGAACGGGCGCGCGTGCCGCTGCGCTACATGGCGAACCTGTTCGCGGCGGGCAACGAAGAAGCCGTCGCGGCGGTGTATCGCAAGCTGATCGCCGTGCGCGTCTTCAAGCGCGCGCAGAAGGTGAAGGACGTGTCCGAAGCCGAAGTGCAGCAGGCGCTGGCGCAGGGGCAGACCACGCCCGAAGAAGCCGAGGCGATCTTCCGCCTCACCTCCCTGCCCACCTTCGAGGAGCGCTTCGTCATCCCGCCGCTCGCTCCCGAAGTGGCAATCGAGCAGACGATGGATCCCTTCACGCGCAAGCAAGAAGGTGGCTTCGGCTTTCGCAAAGCTCCGGTGCGAGGCGTGTGATGAAGATCGATCCGCGCATCTTTCAACTGCTGGCCGATGTGCTCGATTATCCGCAGCCCGGCCTGATCGACGCCGCGCGCGAATGCGAAGATCGGAGCGCGCGGCTGAATGCTGCCTCGGCAGCGAGCGTGCACGAATTTATCACGTTCGCCGAAGCGCTATCGCTGGAACGATTGCAGGAAATCTACACGAGCATTTTCGAGCTCAACGCCACCTGCCATCCGTACGTCGGCTATCACCTGTTCGGCGAGTCCTACAAGCGCAGCGTGTTCCTGCTGGGATTGAAAGAGAGATTCGATGCGCGGGGTTTCAGTTACGGGACGGAACTGCCGGATCATCTCGTGGTGCTGCTGCGCTTCCTGGCGCTCTGCGACGATGACGCGCTGGCCGACGAACTGATCCGTGTGGCGATGCTGCCGGCGCTAGAGAAGATGATCGGCGCGCGCGAAGCACGCCAAGAGGGCGATCCGGCCAGACGCGACGATCCCGATGTAGCCAAGAGCGGATATAAAGCTTATCAAGACGTGCTGCACGCCCTGCGCACTATGTTGCGAGCTGGTCATGGCGAACCGATCGTCCCGGCCATGCCTCTAGCCGACAGCTATCCCGTGATGATCGGCGATTAGCAAGGAGGGATTCACTATGATCGACACCGTCCTCTTCGTCGTCTTCCCCTACCTATGCGTCATCATCGCCGTCGGAATGGGCATCTATCGTTACTTCAACGATCGATTCTCCTACTCCAGCCTGTCGTCGCAGTTCCTGGAGAACCGCGCGCTGTTCTGGGGCTCCGTGCCGTGGCACTATGGCGTGATCATCATCCTCACGGCGCACCTGCTGGCGTTCCTCTTCCCGGCGCAGTGGGCCGACCTGATCGCGCCGCAGTTCCGGCTGTATGCGCTGGAGATCACCGGCCTGGCGCTGGCGCTGGTGACGATTCTCGGCTTGGCGCTCCTGATCGTGCGGCGGCTGCGAAACGCGCGCGCCTTCGCCGTCACCTCACGCAGGGATTGGCTCCTGTTGACCCTGCTGCTCATACAGGTCGGGCTGGGATTCTGGATCGCGCTGGTTTACCGCTGGGGATCGGACTGGTATCTGCACACAGCCGTGCCGTGGATCAACTCGCTGCTGGCGTTCAATCCGCAGATTCAGTATGTCACTGCGCTGCCGTGGGTGGTCAAGCTGCACTTGCTGGGCGGATTCCTGATCATTCTGCTGTTCCCATTCACGCGCCTGGTGCACATGGTGACGTTCCCCATCACCTACTTGTGGCGAGCCTATCAAGTCGTGATATGGAATCGGCGTCCGGCGCGGTAGAATGATTCGGGTCAAGCGCGTTTACGATCCGCCTGAGCCAGGCGACGGCGCGCGCTTCCTGGTCGACCGCCTCTGGCCGAGGGGTGTCAAGCGCGAGTCGCTGCGCCTCGACGGCTGGCTTAAGGACGCGGCTCCCAGCGACGAACTCCGCCGCTGGTTCGGACACGATCCCGCTCGCTGGGAGGAATTCCACCGTCGTTACTCCGTGGAACTGGACGGCAAGCCGGAAGCCTGGCGGCTACTGGTGCAGGCCGCGCGGAAAGGCACGCTCACGCTCCTCTACACTGCCCGCGATACCGCGCATAACAACGCCGTGGCGCTGAAGGAATATCTGGAGAGAAGACTGGCGGCTGAGGAAGAGCAGTGACCATTCGCCCCAAAGAATCGTTGGAAGAGATCCTTCGGGCCTGTGCTGCGCTGCATGCTCGCCTGTGCCCGCGCCAGGTACTCGGCGCGCGGATGGGCCTCCTTGCCGGCAGGTTGCTGGGGATGGATGTGCCCCGGCGCGATAAGCGCCTGCTGGTCATCGTCGAGGCGGATGGCTGCGCAGTCGATGGCATCGCCACCGCCGCGGGTTGCTCGGTCGGTCGCCGCACCTTGCGCGTCGAGGACTTCGGCAAAGTCGCCGCCACATTCGTAGACGTCCGCACCGCACAAGCCGTGCGCATCGTGCCGCGCGGGGAAGCGCGTGCGCTCGCACGGAAGCATGCGCCTGAAGCCCGCAATCGCTGGGAGGCGCAACTCATCGCGTATCAGCGCATGCCTGACGAGCGCCTGTTGCGCTGGGAGTGGGTGAGGCTCACTATGCCACTCAAAGCCATCATCGGGCAACCTGGCACGCGCGCCGAATGTGAGGTTTGCGGCGAGGAAATCATCAACGGGCGCGAGGTGATGCGAGCAGGCCGCATGCTATGCCGCACGTGCGCCGGTCAGGCCTATTATCAGCCCACCGGCTTGGAGGATTGCTCGCTTGCAGCAATGGGGCAGATGAGCGGCTTGGAGTCGCTCGGCGTTATGCGGGTATGAGGGACATTCTTGGTCGGACAGCGAGTGATCTTTACCCCGGCTACTTCGCCTTCGTGATGGCCACGGGCATCGTCTCCATCGCCGCTCACTTGCTGGAGATGGCAGGCCCGGACTGGCTGCTTTTCTACCTCAACATCGCCGCTTACCTCCTCTTGTGGCTGCTCACGCTGATCCGCCTGCTGCGCTACCGTCCCCGCCTGCTGGCCGACCTGACCGATCACGCCCGCGCGCCGGGGTTCCTGACGATGGTCGCCGGAACGTGCGTGCTGGGCAGCCAGTTCGCGATTCTGACTTTGCGCGTGTCGATCGCGGCGGCGCTCTGGATCGCCGGCCTCGTCCTGTGGCTGCTGCTCATCTATGCCTTCTTCACCGCCGTGACCATGCGCGAGTCGAAGCCCGCGCTCGAAAACGGTATCAACGGCGCGTGGCTGCTGGTCGTCGTCTCGACCGAATCGATCGGCGTGCTGGGCACGCTGGTCGCGCCGGCGCTGGGCGCGACCGAACTGGTGCTGCTGATCTCGTTTGCTGTTTATCTCGTCGGCGCGATGCTGTACATCCCGTTTATCACGCTGATCCTGTACCGCTGGATGTTTTTCAGCTTCAGGGTCGATGTGATGACGCCGTCCTACTGGATCAACATGGGCGCGCTCGCCATCGCGACGCTGGCCGGTTCGCGCCTGTTGCTCGCCGCCGATCAATGGAGTTTCTTGCAGGAACTGGCGCCTTTCGTGAGAGGGCTGACGTTCTTGTTCTGGGCGGTGGCGACGTGGTGGATTCCGCTCCTGGTGATCGTGGGCATCTGGCGGCACATCGTCAAGCGCGTGCCGCTGACGTATGATCCGCAATACTGGGCGCTCGTCTTCCCGCTGGGCATGTATGCCGTGGCCACGTTCATGTGGATCAAAGCGACGGGGCTGACGGTGTTGAGCGTCATCCCACAGGTGTTTGTGCCCATTGCGCTGCTGGCCTGGCTGGCGACGTTCGCCGGCCTGGTCGCGCACCTGCTGCGATCGCTGCTTCGGCTCGGCGCCACCTGAGCGGCGCGTTTTCCCTTGCAGAACGCGCCCGCTGTACACTTCGAAAGGTGGCTTGCCAACTGGGCCAGCCCAGCCTCCTCGGTCAGAACGAGCTCGGTGCATGTGACGTGACGGCGAAATGTATGACATTCGTTATCTTTTTTCTGTCACATCCAATACTGCCTCAGCTCAACCGGTCCGGGTAGCCTTGGATAGGGGCCACCCGTGGAAAGTCGTAGCATCCAATCGAATATCCAGAATGAACAGCGCGCCGACCATGGTCGATTCATTCCTTCTGTTCGGCGCATTTTGTTTCGGATGCCCGGCAGCTTAGCCACCGGACTCCTGATCCTCGGTCGGCTGCTCCTGCGCATCCCTCTCTTTTACAAAATCCTTCTGGCTAACCTCGCGCTGGTGGCCCTCGCGGGCGTGGCAGCGGCGGTCGTCACGGCCTGGCACATCGAGCAATTCCCCGACATCCTCGATATGGAGCTGATCGTGCTGGTGGTGGTGACAGCTCTCGTCACCAGTTGTGTCGTCAACTACATGGTGCTCAAGCTCGCATTGATTCCCCTCGATCGCATCCAGGCCGCTATTGACGAGTTCCAACAGGGCAAGTTGGGCATACGGATCGATCCCGGCCCCCTCAGCGACGATCGGTTTGATCGGCTAGTTGCCGCCGGCCACCAGATGCTGGCCACACTTGAACAAGACGCGCAGCAGTTGCACCATCTCTCCCGTAAAACCCTGCAAGCCCAAGAAGAGGAGCGCCGGCGGGTGGCGCGCGAGCTACACGACGAAACGGGGCAGACGTTGACTTCGTTGCTGGTACGGCTGCGGCTGCTGGAGAATCTGCAGGACGTGCAAGAGGTTCGTCAGCATCTTCAGGAATTGCGAAAACTCACCGCTCAAACGCTCGAAGACGTGCGCCGGATTGCGCTGGAACTTCGACCGAAGATCCTCGACGACTTAGGGTTAACGGCTGCGCTGAGTTGGCTAGTGGACGAATTCAATGCGGCGCATCACGCGCGTGCTACCCTGCGCGTCTCCGGCATCGAGAGGCGTTTGCCTGAAGAACTGGAATTGGTCTTCTATCGCGTAGCTCAAGAAGCATTGACCAACGCGGCTCGGCATGCCCACGCACGGCGGGTCACGATCACTGTGAAACGCGGAGAAAACTGCCTCGGCCTGGAGGTCGCCGATGACGGAGTGGGATTCGATATGGCCGCGTGGCAAGCGCGACCACATGAGGGTATGGGTCTGTTAGGCATGCGCGAGCGCCTTGCGCTGGTGGGCGGGGAGATCGTCATCGAGTCGAAACCGGGCGCCGGCACACGCATTTTTGTCCGCGCGCCGTTGAATCGGTTGAGCTACAAAGGAGCGTGGTATGACGATTGGTGTACTGCTGTGCGATGACCACCCTGTCGTGCGAGTCGGGCTGCGCGCGCTTCTCAACAGCGAGCCGGATATGGAAGTGGTTGGCGAGGCCAGCACCGGTGCGCAGGCCGTTGCACTGACGGAGGAACTGCGCCCGGATGTTGTGGTCATGGACATTTCGATGCCGGAGATGGATGGCCTGGAAGCCACACGCCGCATTTGCGCCGCCCATCCCGATACCCACGTGCTGATCCTCACCGTCCATGCCCAGGAGCGTTACCTGTTCCCTGTGCTGAAGGCGGGCGCGGCCGGGTACGTGTTGAAGTCGACAGTTGACACCGAGCTCATCGATGCCATCCGGACGGTGGCTCAGGACGGCGCTTTCCTGTATCCGGCTGCAACCCGAATGGTACTGGAAGATTACCTGGCACGCTTATCGAAGAGTCAAGAACTGGATGTCTACGAACGGCTCAGCGAGCGGGAACGCGAAGTCTTGAAGCTGATCGCGCTCGGGCACACGACGAGCGAAATCGCGGATGCGCTGGTGCTCAGCCCCAAGAGCGTGGAAACTTATCGCGCCCGCATCATGGAAAAACTGAACCTGCATCGTCGCGCCGACCTGGTACGCTATGCGCTGTCGCATGGTCTGCTGTCCCAAGAGACCTAAAAGCAAGACATCCATCTCCTTATTTCGGCCTCACATCACAAGCACTCGTCCCCTAATCTGGTTTTCCCAACGAATTGTCTGTGTTTCTCCCCGCTTTTTGCTAGGGTTTTCCCGACAGACAACGGCTCTGCTCTCGGCTATCCTGAAGCATAGCCTCGATTCTTGCTGTGCGGAGCAGAGGATCTATGCGGATTCGCCTGCTGACCGCTGTTTCAGACACTCAGACTTGCGATTTGCTCCAATCGCTGTTGAACGCGACTCGTCTCCTCGTCCCGCTGGATGTCGAGTTAAAGGAAGTTCACTCTCGGACCGAACTGGTCGAGCGAGTCCGGGCGAATCAGGATGATCTGATCTTGCTGGATTGGACGCTGGCGGGAGCGGATACACCCCGTTTTGTGCGCGAGTTGATCAGTCTCAACCCTCAGTTGCGGCTGATCGTTTTGCTGCCGCTCCAGCTTAAGCAATACCGGCAATCCATTTGGGAGGCAGGCGCGTTCAGCAGTATCCCGAAAGAGAACCTGGAGCAAGAGTGGTTATCCGGTGTCCTGTGTCTGGTCTATCGGGCCATGGAGCGAGAGGTGCGTTTGGCGTCCTCTTGCTCCTAGGCAGGCTGTTCCGGACAGCCCTGAGCCTTGGCAGGGCTGCTTGACCTGAAAAGGAGATCTCGCCATGAAAAACCCACGTTATCAGAAACGGTTGGAGTACTGCGACCATCTGATGAAGACGGCCGGTCTGGATACTTTGCTGCTCACCAAACCGGCCAACATGTTCTACCTCACCGGCGACGGGCGATTGTGTGCGTACGCCATGATCACGCAGAAGGGCAAGGTCGCCCTCGGCGTGCCTGTAACGGACATTGAGGACGTGACGCAGCTCGCTCACTTCGATCACATCGTCGGCTTCGACGACGAAGTGAGCATGATCCACTCCATCGCGCATTACTTCGAGCACTTCGGCATCCGCGAGGGGACGGTCGGGCTGGAGTACACCTTCCTCACGCAATCGATGCTGGGCATGCTCACCCACCCCCACGCCAAGCCGGAGAAAGTCACGGTCAGAGACTGCACGCACGTCCTGTCCGAACTGCGCATGGTAAAGGACGACGAGGAGATCGAGTGCATCCGCGCGGCGGCAAAGGTCGCCGATGCCGGGATGGCCGCGGCGGTCAAGGCCGTCAAGCCGGGCCTCACCGAAAGCCAGGTGGCCGCCGAGGCCGAATATGCGATGCGGCAGGCCGGCGCGGAAGGCTTCTGGCGCACGTACGTGTGCAGCGGCCCGCGCACCAACATCGCCCACGGGCTGCCGACGCAGCGCAAGCTGCAATCTGGCGATCTCGTGATGATCGACCTGCATCCCATCGTCAACGGCTACAGCGCCGACATCTGCCGCACGGTGTCGGTAAGCCAGCCGACGGCGGAGCAGCAGGCGACCTACGACCTGTTCCTGAAAGCCCAGCAGGCGACGATCGCCAAAGTCAGTGCCGGTGTCGGCATGGTCGAACTGGAGCACACGCTGCACGGCATCATCAAAGACGCCGGACACGGCGACCACATCTTCGGGCCGCCGCTGCACGGCGTAGGCATCGAGTTCGAAGAAGCGCCACTGCCGGCGGGGCACGCCTTCTTCCACGGCGAGAAGGAGCCTCCACCGCTGCCCGCGAACGTCGTCATCTCGGTGGGCAACTGCGGGCTATATACCGGCCCCTTCGGCGTGCGCGTCGAGGACACCGTCTTGATCGGCGCCGATGGGCCGATAGTTCTCACCGGCTATCCGCGCCAGTTGGAGCAATGAGGAGGTGACACGTCATGTACATCACGGACGTAATCTGGTGGTCGTATACGCTGTTCGTCGTCGTAGTCGCGCTGTTCATGATCTGGTTCACCTTGAAGGTGAGGCAGAAAGGAGGTTAGCCGTGGCGAGCGAAGAGCGACGCTGGTTCGGTTTCCTGATCGTGGTGGTTGTGCTGTTCAACGCCATCACACTTTCGCCACTCGTGCCCTGGCAGTCCTGGTCGCTGTGGTCCCAGCCGACGCCCGATCGGCGCGTGACGATCGAGATGGCGAATTACGAGTTCGGACTGCCACCGCAAGGCATCGAGGTCAAGGCAAACGAGTACGTCGAGTTTGTGGCGACTTCTAGAGACGTGACTTACGGGTTCGGCGTGTTCAGGCCGGACGGCACGCTCGTCTTTCAGATGCAGGTGCTTCCCGGACGCGAGAATAAGATTGTGTGGAAGTTCGACGCGCCGAGCATGTACGATGTCCGTTCCACGGAATACTCAGGCCCCCGGCATCCCGAGATGTTCATCGAGGATGCCATCCGTGTGACCCCATGAAGGAGGCGCAGCGATGACTCGCATCGGTTGGCTGGAAAAATGGACGCTTCGATTCGCGGTGGTGGGCCTGCTGTTCCTGGCGCTGGCGATCCTGGAAGGCGCGCTGATGCGCGTTCAACTGGTGGATCAAGGGGCGCTGCGCGGCATGGAGTCGCTGCTGATGAACGTCCGGCTGGTCAGCGGTGAGGTCTCGTCGAGCGACGTGTTCTATTCGATGCTAACGGCTCACCCAATCGTAGGCATCTATGGTTTCGCCTACATGTGCGTGATGGGCGCCTTTTACTTCCTGGTGCCATTCCTGCTGAAGAAGGAAATCCGGCATAAGCGACTGGTTCCGGTCAATTTCTGGCTGCACATCGCCGGCGTGTTGATCGCCTGGGGCGCGGGCTTCTTCGTCTTGTTCAATGGCCTGTATACCCTGTACTGGCCGCTGCCGGTGTCGTACGACCGGGTGCCGCTGATCGGGAGCATCATCTTCGGCCTGGGTCTGGTGCTGATCGAAGTGAACGTGCTCCTGTTCGTGTTCAACCTGTTCAGCACCGTCCTCACCCGCAGTGAGCCAAACGCTCCCGGCTTCTGGCGAACGCTGTTTTCGGCGATTGGCATACCGCGCTTGCTGAGGCGCGGCGGGAAAGTATCCGATGATGCTCGGCCCCACCCCGACGAGTTGCCGGTCTTCATCGTCGCCGTGGGTCGCGGCTCCATCGACACCGCGATCAACGCCATCGTCATGCTGTCGGCTGGCGCGCTGCTGCTGGTGTACGGCCTGCCGACGCTGCTCGCGGGCGTGCGCATGGACCCGGCTGCGATCGACTCGCTCCTGTACAAGAACTGGTTCTGGTGGGGGCTGGACATGATCGCCGACGGGAACGTGCTCATGTACACCGCCGGCACGTGGTATCTCCTCATCCCGCTGCTCGTGAACCGGAAGCTGTATGGCGAGTCCGTGGTGCGGTGGGTGATCCTGGCGGACCTGCTGGTGTCGCTGTTCGTGTGGAGCCATCACCTGCTGGCCGACCGGCCTCAGCCATTCGGCTTGCAACTGCTCTCAGGCCAGTTCGTCACCTGGGGCGAATTTCTGACGATGGGCCTGACGATCTTCACCGTGATGATGACCATCTGGCTAGCCCGGCCGGTGAAGTTCAGCCCGGCGCTGAAGTTCGTCATGGGTTCGATCTTCGGGTTCATCGTGGGCGGCATGGCCGGGTTGACGCAGGCAAACGTCGGGCTGAATCTGGTGCTCCACAATACGCAGTGGATCATCGGCATCCACGCCCACATGATGCTGCTGGGCGGCCTGGCCATGCTGTTGTTCGCCGTGATCTACGCGCTGATCCCGCTGTTGACCAAGCTGGAAATCCGCAGCCAGCGATTGGTGAACTATCACTTCTGGGGTTGGATCGTGGGCGCGGTGATGATGGCCTACGCGATGGGCATGGCCGGCTCGCAGGGCATGTTGCGTCGAACTCTATATGCGACCACCCAGTTTCAGCCATACATGATCGTGGCCTTCGTCGGCGCGCTGCTGATGAGCGTGGCGTTTGTCCTATTCCTGGTCAACCTCATCGGCACTCTCGGATGGTCCAACGTGCTCAGCCTGGTCCTGCCCGAGCGGTGGCTGGCGCGACGGCTGGGCCATGCCGCAGCGTGACGTAGAAAGAGGTGCCTGCGATGTTTGTGAACATCATCCATTTTCCGCCGATCAAGGCCGGGAAGGACGCCGAGTTCCGCGAGTGGTTCGCCTGGTCGAATGAAGCGTACTCCAGGCACAAGGGCTTCATCCGTCGACGGCTGCTGAAGCCTCGCGAGGGCGGCAGCTACGTAGGCCTCGTCGAGCACGAGAGCTACGAGACCTTCATGGCGATGCACACCAGTCCCACGCAGGCCGAGGCCGCCGGGCGCGTGAAACTCTTGTTGGATGGCGACCCGACTCCTCACTTCTACGAAATGCTTATGGGGTAAGCCTCGTCCCGGCTGGAAACGATCGAACCTGACGATAGCCCAGGGCATCGAACAGCCACGGCGCGCCCTGGGCTATCGCTCATCGGTTGAACGCTTCGGCGTCAAGGAGGATTCATCGTGAAGGAATCAGAAGACGTACGCAGCCTGCGACTCGCCCTGGGCGTGTATATCTTCATCCTTGCCTTGAAACTGGTGGTGTACTTCATGACGGGCGTCATGGCGCTGCTGGCCGAAGCGCTGCACACCCTGAGCGACATCTTCATCTCCAGCTTTCTGTTGGTAGCGGCTATCTGGTCGCGCAAGAAAGCAGACGAGACTCACATGTTCGGCTACGGCCGGGCGCAGAACGTGGCCGCGTTGGTGGCCGCCACTCTGTTCATTTCGTTCACCAGCTACAAATTGTACGAGGAAGCGATCCCCCGGCTCTTTCAGTCTGAGGAAGCAACCTATCAGAACCTGGAGCTGGCGCTGGGGGTGATCGTCGTCTCGATGCTCATCGCTGCGGCGCCGCTGATCAAGTTGTGGACACAGAAGGAGCGGGGGCCCGCGGCCAAAGCTCAACTCACGGAGTCGATCAACGACGAATTGGGTCTGCTGGCTGCCTTGCTGGGAACGTTATTCGTCATCTGGGGGCAGCCCATCGCCGACCCGATCGCGACGATCGTCGTGGCCACGATCATCGCCATCAATGCCATCGGCCTGTTTCGAGAGAATTCTTCCTTCCTGTTGGGCCGCTCGCCGGGGCCGGAGTATCTGGCCCGGCTCGAGAGCCTGGCCCGCTCTGTGCCGGGCGTGGTGGGGGTGCATGACGTGCGCGCGGAGACCATCGGGCTGGGCGTCGTTCACGCCGGGCTACACATCGAGGTGCCGCGAGGGCTGCCCATCGAGGAAGCCGATCGTATCGCTCACGAAGTGGACGAGCGGGTGCATGCCGGCGCCGACTCCGGCTACTGCGTCATCCACGTGGATGCCGCGGATTCGGAAGCCGCCAGGCAGCCCATGCCGGCGGAGAAAAGCCCGACGGGAATGCTGGAGGAAGAGCATCGTGCCATTCAACTGGAAACATGACAGGTGAAAAGCGCATCTTGATTCTCACCTCCGACGCCGGCTTCGGGCACCGCAGCGCCGCTAACGCTATCGCGGCTGCTTTGCAAGAGACGCGCGGCGATCGGTGTGTGGTGGAGATTGTCAACCCGCTGGAGGATAAGCGTGTCCCGACGACGTTGCGCAAGCGCCAGACCGACTATGACCGCATCGTGCGGGAGATGCCCAATCTATACAGATTCGGCTACCGGGCGAGCGATGCGCCCGTGCCCAGCGCAATTGCTGAGCGCGCACTGACCGTGATGCTGTTTGAAGCGATGCATGACATCGTTCAGCAGCACCGGCCTGATGCCATCGTCACGACCTATCCACTCTACCAGGCTCCGCTCGGCGCGATCTTTGCTCTCAGTCGGCACAATATCCCGCTGCTCACAGTCGTCACCGACCTGGCTACCGTCCACCGGCTATGGTTCTATGATGCAGTCGATCTGTGCCTAGTGCCGACTTCCACAGTGCGCGAACTGGCCATAGCGTCGGGTCTCTTCCCGGACGAGGTGCAGATAACCGGTATACCCGTTCACCCCAACTTTGCGCGGGAAGATCGCGAACCGGTGGCCATCCGCGCCGCGTTGGGCTGGCAGCCAGATCTCACGACGGTGCTGGCGGTGGGCAGCAAGCGGGTCAGGCACCTGGGTGAAGTCTTGCGTGCCCTGAATCACTCTGGCCTTCCGTTGCAACTGGTGGCCGTGGCCGGCGGAGACGAGGAACTGTACGGCGAATTTCAGAGTACCGAATGGCACACGCCGACGCATGTGTACAACTTCGTAGAAAACATGCCGACCCTCATGCATGCGGTCGATTGCGTCGTCTGCAAAGCGGGTGGGCTGATCGTCACCGAGTCACTGGCGTGCGGTCTGCCCCTCCTGCTCGTGGATGTGCTCCCCGGCCAGGAAACCGGTAATGCCGAGTTTGTGGTTAAAGGCGGCGCAGGCGAGCTGGGTGAGAAGCCCATCGATGTGTTGGAGATCATGTATCACTGGCTCGATCAGGGTGGAGCTCGGCTGGCCCAGCACGCGCAGAACGCCCGTCGCCTGGGTCGCCCGCGCGCGGCCTACGACGTCGCCGAGCTGGCCTGGGCGGCGGCCGAACGCGGCCCACACACAAAAACAGGCAGTAAGATCCCTGGGCGACTGAAATTGATCGCCCTGCTTAAGCGCCACGGCGTCCCGTGGAGAGACAAGCGCTTGTCAGGCCCTGAAGATTCGTAACAGGTACACCGATGGCCGGTACACGTCTCACCATCTCGGCAGCACAGGTATTGTCGGCAGTGCCATATTTTACCGAACTCCTCCCGAAGTGCGCAGCCACGTTTGAGAATCTCGCTCGCGAAGCCGTGCGGCGGGACTACAATGTCGGCCAGGCCGTCTTCCTGGAAGGCGAACCGTGTGCCGGGCTGTACGTCGTCGAAGCAGGCTGGCTCAAGTCCGTCAAGGCGCTATCGTCTGGCCGCGAACAAACTGTGCGCATCGTCGGTCCCGGCGAGGTCTTCAACTCAACCGGCGTTTTGATTGAGTCCTCGAAGAACCTGGTGACGGTCGTCGCCCTGGAACCCGCGACGGTGTGGCTCGTCCGTCGCGAGAGCCTGCTTCGCCTGATGGATCGCTGTCCACCTCTAGCCCGCATCATCACCCGGCAACTGGCGGAGCGCGTTGAGTACCTGGTGTCTTTGATCGAGGACTTGTCTCTTCGACCCGTCGAGGCACGACTGGCGCGGCTTCTGCTGGAGCAGTCTGCGACGAACGCCATGCCTCGCCGGCGCTGGGCCACGCAAACCGAGATGGCCGCTCGACTGGGCACGGTGCCGGACGTGCTCAACCGGGCGCTGCGCAGCCTGGCGGATGAGGGTCTCATCCGGGTCGAGCGGCACCAGATTCAGATTCTCGACCGAGAGGGTCTGAAAACCCGAGCCATGCTCGAGGCATAACCCCCGAAATCCGACAAAAGTCAAGGAATCTTTTTCGCCCAGGTCGTATGCTAGACGCAGAAACCTGGGCGATTTCTTTGGGGTAGTGAATGGATCGAGACAACTGGCAACTAGATCGACCACCTGTGCCGCTCATCGATCCGGAGCGTTGCACCGGCTGTGGCTTGTGTGTGAAGGCCTGCCCAACCGGAGCGCTGGCGATGCACGGACCTTTGGCCGTTGTCGGTAGCCCGGAAGCCTGCCAGTATCACGGCCTGTGCGAGATGATTTGCCCGACCGATGCGATTAGCCGCCCCTTTGAAATCGTATTCATCGACGGACATGACGACGATCCGCATCATCGAGGTGACGACCATGATTGAAACAAGATGGGAGCTCAAGAACCGATCGCGAGTGATGGCAACCGATGGGCCTGCGGGCCGCGTTCAGCACGTGATTGTCGATCCTGAGCAGCATCGGACCGTGGCACTGGTCGTGCTGCCGAGTCGGCGGGCCGGTTACGCTGTTGTCGTGCCGTTCGAGCAGGTCGCCGATGTGGCCGAGGACGGGACGGTGTGGCTCAAGATCAGCCGCGCTCAGTTGGCCGCGTTGCCTGGATTTGGCCCGCAACAATACCTCGAACTGGCTAATGGTCGCCGGGGTTACCTCGTCGAAAAGGCGCGAGCCACCGGCGTCAACCGCGCGGGCCGCGTGTCCGCCACCACACTGCCTGTGCTCGCATTGAGACAGGGGCAGGATGTGCTCGGCCTGGATGGACACGCCGGCCACGTCGAAATGCTGCTCTCGGACGCGCGGGGAGAGGTGCGACATTTCGTGCTGCACCGAGGCCACCTGCGCGGCCGCGACGTGATCGTCCCGGTCGACTGGGTGCGCGAGGTCGACGAGCGGAACGTGTACCTGAGCGTGACACACCAGGCTCTCGAAGACCTCCCTGAGTATACCCCGGACTCCGCGCTCGCCGCCGAGGTCGACCGCGCCCTATGGAATGATACTGTCCTGCGCGAGAGCGGCGACTATCACACGATCGACCTCACGCTGCGCGAGGGGATTGTCGTCCTGAAAGGCCACATGGCGTCGTCGGCGTTCAAAGCGCGCGCCGAACGGGTCGCCCGTGGCGTGCCCGGCGTCCTGGATGTCGACAATCAACTCGTCGCCGACGATGATCTGGCGAATCGGGTCGCGCAGGCGCTGACTGGCGACGAGCGCACGCGCGGGCAGAGCGTGCGCGTCTACGCGCAGCATGGCGTCGTTTACCTCAAAGGTGAGGCAAGCAGCGCGGAAATACGCGACGCGGCTGAGAGGTGCGCCGCCAGCCTGCCCCACGTGCGCGGCGTGATCAATGACCTCAAAGCGCCGGACGCGATCATAGCCGACGTGGATCAGCGCGTGCTGCAGCCGCGCATCGGGCAGGAAGTGATCACCACTGACGTACCAGTCGGTCGTGTGGAGCGAGTGATCATCAACCCGCGCAACCGTCGCGTGACAGCCTTCGTCGTACATGGGCAGTTTCCTGACTCGGACCACTCCGACCCCCACACATTGCCCGTCAACCTGTCGGAGCGTGAGCGCCGCGTCGTCATTCCCGTCGCTGTCGTGCGGGACGTGACGATCGGCGGCGTGCTACTTAACATTGGCAGCGTCGAGGCCGCACGTTATGACGATTTCGATACGGCCCGCTTCTCTGCGCCTGACGCCGGCTGGCAGCCGCCGTACCCTTATCGCCACGCCGACGTGCTGCTCGATCTGCGGCACGCAGAGAAGGCTGGCAGCGATTCCTCAACGATTGGTCGCCACGAATCGACAAAAGTCGGAGACGGCCGGGCAGAAAAGCACTAGGATGATGGGTGTCTTGCTGGGCTATCCCCTCGGCGGTTCGAAGACACGGGCGATGTTGGCGCAGAAAGAGCGCCGGTAGATCGAGAGAGGCACGCAATGAACAAGCAACTCAAGGACAAACAGATCAAGTTTTCAATCGGCTACGTCATCGCGGCGATCCTGATCCTGACGCTGATCCAGACGCTACTTGGGCCGATGTTCTCGCGCAGCACAGAACTGTCGTACACCGACTTCAAGGCCGCCTTGCGCGCAGGCGAGATTGAGAGCGTCAGTATCGGCCAAGCGCAGATCACCGGCGTGCTGAAGGCCAAAGAAGGTGAAGAAGGCGAAGAAGGGCAGACCTTCACCACCGTTCGCGTCGAAGACCCCAACCTGCTTGAGGAACTCGAAGCGCAGAACGTGGAGATTCGCGGCCACGTCGAGAGCGAGGGCAGTTTCCTAGGCACGCTGCTGGGCTGGATACTCCCACTCGTATTGATGTTCGGCTTCTACTACTTCATGCTGAAGCGGATGCGGGGCGGGGCAGGTGGTGTGGGTGGCGGCCTGTTCTCCTTTGGCAAGAGCAAGGCCCGCGTCATTCAGGGCGAGCAGACCGGCGTGACGTTCAAGGACGTAGGCGGGGCCGGTGAGGCGGCGACCGAACTGCAGGAGATCATCGATTTCCTCAAGAACCCGGCCCGCTTCCAGAAACTCGGCGGCAAGATCCCCAAGGGCGTGCTGCTGGTCGGGCCGCCTGGTACGGGCAAAACCCTGCTGGCGAAAGCCACTGCCGGCGAAGCGAACGTGCCGTTCTATTCGCTCAGCGGTTCCGAGTTCGTCGAGATGTTCGTCGGTGTGGGCGCGTCGCGTGTGCGTGACCTGTTCGAGCAGGCCAAGAAGACCGCGCCGTGCATCGTGTTTATCGACGAGATCGACGCCATCGGCGCGAAGCGCGCGGGCGCAGGCGCGATGGGTGTGCACGAAGAGCGCGAGCAAACGCTCAATCAACTGCTGGCCGAGATGGACGGCTTCGAGTCGTCGCACAGCGTCATCGTCATGGCGGCCACCAACCGGCCCGAGGTGCTCGACCCGGCGCTGCTGCGGCCCGGTCGCTTCGATCGGCAGATCAGCGTCGACCTGCCCGACCTGGTTGGCCGCGCGGAAATCCTCCGCATCCACGCGCGCAACGTGTTGCTGGCCGATAACACGGACATGACAACCGTGGCGCGCATTACGCCAGGCTTCTCCGGCGCCGACCTGGCGAACGTCGTCAACGAGGCGGCGCTGCTGGCGGCTCGCCAGGGCAAGGCTGCTATCGAGATGACCGACTTCGACGCGGCGATCGAGCGCGTCATCGCCGGCTCAGAGCGGCGCACGCGAACGATGAACGAGCAAGAGAAGCGGGTCGTCGCTTATCACGAGGCCGGCCACGCGCTGATTGCCAGTCTGCTACCCGGCGTCGACCCGGTGCACAAAGTGACGATCGTGCCGCACGGGCGCGCGCTGGGATACACCATGCAGCGCCCGACCGAGGATCGCTACCTGATGAGCGAGAACGAACTGCGGGCGCGGCTGGCGGTGATGCTGGGCGGGCGCGTGGCCGAGGCGCTGGTCTTCGACGAGGTCTCGACCGGCGCAGCGGACGACCTGGCGCGGGCGACCGACCTGGCGCGGCGCATGGTCACCGAGTATGGCATGAGCCCGGCGCTGGGGCCGGTGCGGCTGGCAGCCGAGCCGCAGGCGGCGTACCTGGGGCCACAATTAGGTCTCGACGGACGGGTCAGCCCGCAAACGTCAGCGCGGGTCGATGACGAGACACGGCGCATCGTCGAAGAGGCGCGAGGTCGAGCATGGGACCTGCTGGAGGCGCATCGACCGGCGCTCGACACACTGGCGCATCGGCTGTGCGAACGCGAGACGATCGACGGCCAGGAAGTGGCTACCGTGTTGGCTGAGACGGTATCCGCAAACGAGCCGAAGTCCGGGCCGGCGGTGGCCGTCACAGCGGGCTAGGTGGATGATGTCAAGGAGTGGACCGATGAAAGAGCAGACGAAACGCAAGAAACAACTGACACTGGGTGCGCAGGTGAACTGTCTGGATGGCAAAGCGGGCACGCTGAGTCGCATCATCACCGATCCGGAAAGCCGGCGCCCGACCTATCTCGTCGTGAAGCGTGGCCGGCTGCGATCGAGAGAAATCGTCGTGCCGGTCTCACTGGTGGCCGAGGTCACGCCCGAAGCGGTTACGCTGGACATCACGCGCAAGGCACTGGTGGATTCTCCTGATTACGAAGTCACAGTCCGGAAGGGCAGGTACCAGAAGCCGATGCCTGTTCCTGACCTGCGCCGTCCGGTAGCCATTTACACTCCGCCCTCGAACAGTGGATACATGGTGCTGCGACAGCGCAACGTGCCCGATCGCTCGGTAGAGGTCAGGCAGGGCATGCGTATCTGGGATTGCGGTGATCGTGAAGTGGGAAAGGTGGAAGGAATCGTCGTATCTGTCCAGAAGCGGCAGGGCAAGTACATCGTCTTTCGCCCCAAGCGCGCTTCGTCCCCGCAGCTCATTCCCGCCGATTTGGTCGAAGACGTGACATCGAAAGGTGTGCGACTTCGCATCGACCGCGAATACGCGGGGAGGCTGCCCATCTACTCGCCGAGGCTGGCGAAGAAGTGGGCATGATAACAACTGCTCGGAGGTGAGCCCATGTTCATTCCAGTCGGAACCGAAGAGCACACGCCGCGCCAGCGGTTTCCCGTCGTCACGACGGCGATCGTGGCGCTCAACGTGCTCGTCTTCCTGGTCGAGGTGTTCGTCCTATACAACGGCGGCGAGGAGGCGTTGACCGTCTTCATCACCGCCTTCGGCGTCGTGCCCGCTGCGGTGACCACCGGCCAGAGCCTGCTTATCCCCTTCTTCCTTACGCCGTTCACGTCGATGTTCGTACACGGCAGCCTGACCCACATCGGCTTCAACATGCTCTTCCTGCTGGCCTTCGGCGACAACGTGGAAGACCGCCTGGGACGCTGGCGCTATCTACTGTTCTACCTGCTGTCCGGGCTGGTAGCGGCCTTCGCCCAGATCGCAGTCGATCCGGCTTCGCCGATCCCCAGCGTCGGGGCGAGCGGGGCTATCGCCGGTGTCCTGGCCGCGTACCTGGTGCTGTTTCCCAAGGGGCGCGTGCGCGTGTTCTTCTTCCTCGGCCCGTTGAGTCATACGACGCGCATTTCTGCTGTGCTCTTCATTGGCTTCTGGTTCGTCACCCAGTTTTTCAGCGGTATCGGCTCGCTCGGCGTGCCGACGGCGGAGACCGGCGGGGTGGCCTACTGGGCGCACATCGGCGGCTTCGACGCCGGCCTGGTGTTGGTGCTTGTATTCAGACTGTTCCTGTCTCGCCGTGAACGTGTGCAGGCAGCCTCACAGACTCATCTGCTCAATGAACACACCTGGAGGTGACCCATGCTCAGAATTCTGACTCGCAATTGGTGGGTGTTGGCTTCACGTGGCGTGTGGGCCGTGCTGTTCGGCCTGGCCGCGCTCATCTGGCCGCGCATCACCCTGATCGCGCTGGCGATCCTGTTCGGCGCGTTCGCCTTCGTCGACGGCGTCTTCGCCATCGTCAGTGCGATCCGCGCGGCGAGAGAGCGGACGCGCTGGTGGCCGTTTCTGGTCGAAGGTGTTGTTGGAATCGGGATTGGCGTGCTGACCATCATCTGGCCCGGCCTGACCGCTCTGGTGCTGCTGTATCTCGTCGCTGTCTGGGCGGCGCTCACGGGTATCTTCCGGATTGTCGCTGCCGTGAAGCTGCGCCGGGAGATTGAGCGCGAGTGGCTGCTCATCCTCAGCGGTGCGCTGTCGCTGGTCTTCGCCTTCCTGCTGCTGGCGTTTCCCACTTCGGGCGCGGTGGCGGTGGTCTGGATCATCGGCGTCTACGCGCTGATCGTCGGCAGCCTGCTGTTAGTGCTCGCCTTTCGGCTGCGCCGCTTGAAGAAGCGACTCGAGGCGACGGCCTGAAAGCGCGATGACCGATGTTCGATATAGGCGCGGTTGTCGAACTGTTGCTGGTCGCCCTGGCGGTGGCTCTGTTCACCAAGCGGACACAGCGTCCATACACCATCGCCCTGGTGATCTGGGGGCTGATTCTGGGGCTTCTTCAGCTCATCGATCCGATCTCCCTCAGCAAGGAGCTGGTGCTCACCATCTTCCTGCCGCCACTGCTATTCGAAGGGGCGCTTCACATCCGGGCCGGCGTGCTGCGCCCGCGCGCAGGACTGGTCTTTGGCCTGGCGTTGGGTGGCACGCTGCTGACGGCTCTGATCGTCGGCGCGGCCGCCCACCTGCTGCTGGGCTTCGACCTGCTGACCGGCCTGTTGCTAGGCGCGATGATCGCGCCGACCGATCCGATCAGTGTGCTGGCGACTTTCCGCGCCAGCCGGGTGGATCGCGAACTCTCGACGATCATCGAAAGCGAATCGCTGTTCAACGATGGCATCGCTGTCGTACTCTATGTCATCCTGTTGAAGGCTTTCGGCGGTGCACCGCTTGATCCCGCCCAGGGCCTTGGCAATTTTCTGCTGGTCGTCTTCGGCGGCGCGGTGCTCGGCCTGGGGCTGGGCAGCCTGACGGCTCGCGTGCTGGAGCAGATAGACGATCGCCTGGTCGAGGTCACGCTGACGTTGGTTGTCGCCTACGGTGCATTTCTATTAGCCGAGCACCTGCACCTGTCCGGTGTCATCGCCGTTGCTGTAGCCGGGCTGGCGATCGGCAACGAGGGCTTGCTGCGCACCTCGGAGACGTCGCGGGCCAGTATTGTGCTGTTTTGGGAGATCGTCGCCTTTCTAGTCAACTCGATCGTCTTCTTGCTGATCGGTTTCGCGTTGCGCCTCGATCGCTTGATCGGCGATGCCGGGTCGGTTGCGATCGTCTTCGCCGTTTTGCTGGCGGGCCGGGCATTGATCGTCTACGGATTCGGGGCGCTGGCCCGTTGGCGGCGGCGCGACTTGCCCTGGCGCTGGCAGCACGCCATCGCCTGGGGCGGGCTGCGGGGCGCGGTGCCGATCGCGCTGGCGTTAGGACTGCCTGCCGATCTGGCCGGGCGCGACACACTGCTGATCATCGTCTTCGGCGTCGTCTTCCTGTCGCTGCTGGTCCAAGGACTGACGATGCCGGTCTTGCTCCGTCGGTTGAAGCTGGCCCGAACGGAACCGGCAGTAGACGAGGATGAAGCGACTGCCGAGAAATCCGATATGAGTCGAAGACAGGCAGACTCAGAACGAGTAGAGTGAAGGCTGGGTAGATTCAATCACTTGTGGCGTTGCGAGAGGTATCCATGAGCGATGGGACAAAAAACAGAAGCGCGCTGGTGGACCTGGTGTCCAATCCCACTCCTGAAGAAAGGCAGCTGCTGATAGCGGTCGGGCAGGATTTCCTTCGGGATCGATTAGCCGCGGTCGAGACCAAAATCGAGCAGCGGGACGAGCACCTGAAGCGGTTCTATCCGCGAGGGCAAGCGCTGCCCGAAACGGAAGAAGAGTTGACGCGGGTCTATCGGCAAGAAAAGGCGCTGATCGAAGAGTTGCTGCGGGTGAGCAAGGACAGGCCCTTCGTCGAAGTTGCCCGCGAGCGCCGGGCGAGAGCCGAGCGCCGCGTGCGGCAATTCAGCAGCCAAAAGTCAAACGCGGAGGCTCGCGCCAAAGCCTGGCAGGCCCACACCGAGCAGGAAATCCTCACCGAGCTGCTGCGGCAGTGGCTGGCCTGGTTGAAAACATGAGGAGGCAACATGAACGGTAACCTGATCGGATTTGCGTTGGTCACATTCCTGCACGACCTGTTCACCGTGGTGTGGATCGGCGGACTCATGGCCTTGAGTGTAACGGTGCTGCCCTCGGCGAAGCAGGTCTTGGGTGCGGGACCGCAAATCAAGCAATTGATGCAGACCATTCAGAAGCGGCAGAGCCTGCTGGTCTACGTGAGCATCGTGGGGTTGCTGGTGACCGGCCTGCTGCAGGCCCGGCGCAATCCGGCCTTCGAGGGGTTGTTCGCATTCGGCACGGCCTATTCGCTTGCGCTGAGCCTCAAGCACATCCTGGTGCTGGCGATGATCGGCATCACGCTTTATAGGAGTCTGGTGCTCGGTCGCGGCCAGCCGCTTACGCCCGCTCAAGAGCGACTGAATGGCCGGCTGCTGTTGACGAACGCGATCCTGGGCGGGATTGTCTTGCTGTTCAGCGGAATCATCACGGCGTTGTCAACTGGCGCGCCGGTGTAACACGCGGAGGTGTGAAGCATGTTCATGTTCAATCCCTTGTATCTGCTGCTCATCCTCCCCGCGCTATTGGCCTGGTTCGCGCAGGGCCGGGTGCGGCAGGTTTACAAGAAGTACAACGCCGTGTCGAACAGCCGCGGCTTGAGTGGGCTGGCCGCCGCCCGCTACCTGCTGGCGCATCACGGCCTGAACGACGTGGCCGTCGAGCGGGCGTCGGGGCAACTTACCGATCACTACGATCCCCAGACCCGCACGCTGCGCCTGTCGGACGGAGTGGCGAACGCCAGCACGGTGACGGCGCTGGGCATCGTCGCCCACGAGGTAGGGCACGCGGTGCAGCACGCCGAGGGCTACCGCTTCATGCAGGCGCGCGCTCAGATGGCGCGCTGGCTGACCCAGGCGGGGAGATGGAGCACACTGGTGTTCATCGGCGGTATCTGGTTCGGCAATCTGATCCTGCTGGCGCTGGGCGGCGTGATGCTGGCGGCGATGGTCGTCTTTGCGGTCGTGACGCTGCCGGTGGAGCGCAATGCCAGCAACCGTGCGGTAGCGATGCTCGATCAGACCGGACTGGCCGTCAGTGGGGAGGGTGAGGGAGCGCGCCAGGTCTTGCGCGCGGCGGCCTTCACCTATTTGGCTGCGTTAGGTCAGCGGCTGGCGACCTTCCTGTTCTTCGTGGCAGTGTTCGGCGCGGCGCGTGTGGCGTAGTGTGGTTGCTGTCCACGAATAACACGAATCCACACGAAAGATGCGGAGACGAGGCGCAAGGATGAGCCTTTCCAAACGACTTGACCAGGCGCGCGAGGCTTTCGCGCGCAGAGATATGAAGGCATCGGCTGTGGCGCATACGCCTGAACGCATCGCGCAGGCGGGCGAAGAGCACGCTGGAGCCGGGAGCCAGTATCTCGGCGAGATGGTGTACGGCGGACTGGACGGCATCATCACGACGTTCGCCGTCGTCAGCGGCGTAGCCGGCGCCGAGCTGGGCACGCACGTCATCCTGATCCTGGGGCTGGCCAATCTGCTGGCCGACGGCTTCTCAATGGGCACCGGCGCGTTTCTGTCCTCGGTGTCTTTCCCCATCGCGCTGGCGTTATCGGGGCTGGCGCTGTTCGGACTGGGTGCGGCGAAGGTGCTGGTCACGCAGCGCAGCGCCTTGCGCAGCGGTGTCGAAATGCTGCTGGTCGGCGGGCTGGCGGCCAGTGTGGCGTACGCGGTGGGCGCTGCGTTGAAGGGCATCGGCGGATGATGAGCGTGCTCGCTATCTTTGCTCATCCCGATGACGAGACGTTTCGCTGCAGCGGCACGCTGGCCTTGCTTGCTCGACGTGGGACGCAGGTACACCTGCTGACCTTTACGCGCGGGCAAGCCGGATCATGCGGCGACCCGCCGCTGTGCACGCGCGGCGAACTGCCCGCCGTGCGCGAGCGCGAGCTGCGCTTCGCGTGTGTCGCGCTGGGCATCGCGCCGCCCATTGTGCTCGATTATTGGGACGGCGCGCTGGACGCGGTGAACGAGGTCGAGGCCGTAGCGCATGTGATGATCGTAATCGAGGAGAACCATCCTCAGATACTCCTTACCTGGCCGCCCGACGGTCTGTCCGGCCATCCCGATCACATGGCGGTCAGCCGCTGGACCGACCGGGCTTTCGAGCAGGCGGCCTCACTCGGATCGGACGCGCCCGCCGCGCTGTATCATCTGGCCGTGCCGCGCTCGGTCGCCAAGACGCTGGGGCTGACTCACCTGCACGCTGTGCCGGACGCTGAAGTCACGCTGACTGTGGATGTGACTCCCGCCTGGTCGCAGAAGATGGCGGCGATCCAGTGTCATCGTACACAACTCGGAGAATCGCCAATCCTGTCCGCGCCGGACGAGAAGCAGCGCCTGTTTCTGGGGCGAGAGCATTTCATCCTGCGGGCGGCGCGAAAGACGGCATCGGACGAGAAGAACATCATGATGAAACTGGGGTAGATGAATCACGCCGCCCTGATCACCTTCGCCCTCGGCGACGAGATCGAGGCCATCGCGATCCTGGTCGTGCTCTTGCTGAATGCGCTGTTGGGCTTCGTCAACGAGTATCGCGCCGAGCGTTCAGTGCAGGCGCTCAAGGCGCTGGCCGCGCCACTGGCGAAGGCAATACGCGATGGGGATATGCAAGAGATCCCTGCTGCCGATCTCGTGCCGGGCGATCTGATCACGTTCGAGGCCGGCGACCGCGTGCCCGTCGATGCGCGATTGACTAAAGCCTGGAATCTGCGACTGGATGAATCGGCGCTCACCGGCGAATCGGTGGCAACCGACAAGGATAGCCAGGCCGTCCTCACTGCCGACATCCCGCTGGCCGAGCGAGCGACGATGGTCTACACCGGCACGGCCGTCGTGCAGGGTCGGGGTCAGGCTATCGTCACGGCCACCGGTTCAGATACCGAGATCGGAAGAATCTCAGCGCTCATCGTCGGCGCGCAAGAAGAGCAGACGCCGCTACAAGGGCGCCTGGATCGGCTGGGGCGCTACCTGGCGCTCACTGCGCTCGGTATCGCGGCGGTGATGGTCGTCGTCGGACTGCTGCGCGGCGAGGCGCTGTTGTCGATGCTCGAAACCAGCCTGGCTCTGGCAATCGCCGCCGTGCCGGAAGGTCTACCCGCCGTGGCGACGATCGCGCTGGCGCTGGGGATGCGGCGCATGGCGCAGCGGCGGGCGATCGTGCGGCGGCTGGCCGCTGTCGAGACGTTAGGCTCGACCAACGTCATCTGCAGCGATAAGACCGGCACGCTCACGCAGAACCAGATGACTGTCCGCGAACTATGGCTGGGCGAACGGGCGGTGCAGGTCACCGGCGCCGGCTACGAGCCGCACGGCGAGTTCTGGCAGGATGGGCAGCGCCTCGATCCGCGGGGCGATGAACATCTGCGTCTGATGCTGCGCGCCGGGCTGTTGTGCAGCAACGCCGCACTCCAGGAAGAAGACGGCGGCTGGGATGTGGTAGGCGATCCGACCGAAGGTGCGCTGGTCGTTGCTGCGGCCAAAGCTGGAGTCGACGTCGAAGCCAAGCGGGACGCCTATTCTAAAGTGGTCTTCGCCAACGTGCGCAAGTTCGTCCACTATCTCTTCTCGTGTAACCTGAGCGAAATCCTCACGATGTTCGTGGCGATCGTGGCCGGACTGCCGCTGCCGCTGCTGCCATTGCAGATTCTCTGGCTCAACCTGATTACCGACGTGTTCCCCGCTCTGGCGCTGGCCGGCGAGCCGGCCGAGCCGGGCATCATGCAACGTTCACCCCCGGCGGGGACACGCAATCAGCGTCCGCCGACCTCGTTCGTGCGCAGCGTGGTGCTCCAGGGTGCGCTGTTGGCGGCCGCAACGCTGGTCGCCTTCATGTGGGCGCTGAACTCATCGAGCGATATTCGCCGGGCGAACACGGTGGCCTTTCTCACGCTTGGGCTGGCGCAACTCTTCCACGTCTTCAACAGCCGCTTCGAGACTGGCTCGGCCTTGCGGCAGGGGCTGTTCAGCAATCGCTACGTCTGGGCGGCGATTGTGCTGACGATCGCGCTGCAGCTGATTGCTGTCTACCTACCCGTGCCGCAGCTGATCCTGAAGACGGCGGCTCCATCGCCAATGGAATGGGGCGTTGTGTTGATCGCTTCATTGACTCCCGCCCTGACCGTGGAAATTTACAAGGCCCTCAGCGATCGAACGAGGATGGACGAGGAGAAGCAAGTGCGTTAACGGCTGGCGATTGTCGCAGTGGCGGGCAGTTCACGGCGTCCGGCGCGCCCTCCGGCACCGCCGGCTTCCCGCTCTTCTACGTCACCGACTTGTTACAGAACTTGGAGTGGTCCAATCGGGAGAACACCGCGCGAGGCGAGTATGTGCCCTACTGATTCAACCACCGATCTGGCACATCATCCGATCCTGCGGCGAGGATGCATCGAGCGTCAGCAGGTTGTGTTCGCGCGGCTTGAGCCGGACGGCTCGCTCGATGAGTGGTGCCACGTCGGCGTTTACGCGCAGCGCCTCACGCACGGGTACTTCGGAGTCGAGCAACAGGCACGGACGCAGTTGACCATCCGCCGTGAGGCGCAGCCGATTGCAAGTCGCACAGAAGTGATCGCCCAGTGGCGAGATGAAACCCACAGTCCCAGGCGCGCCGGGAATCCGAAACGTGCGTGCCGGCCCATTTCCTATCGGCTTGTCGGTGGGCTTCAAGCCAAGCGGTGCGAGTTGTCGAAGCATCTCGTGCAGCGGGTAATATCGATCCGGCCCCGCAGGGAATCCTTCGCCCCAGTCGCGGCTGTTGCCGACCGGCATCCATTCGATAAGGCGCACGTGCCAGGCGCGATCGAGCGTCAGTCGCGCCAGATCGCGCAACTCGTCGTCGTTCACACCGCGAATCACGACCGTATTGATCTTAATCGGCGTCAGGCCGGCGCGCCCGGCCGCCTCAATGCCCCGCCAGACACGTTCGATATCGCCGAAGCGAGTGATTCGATGGAACTTGATCGGATCGAGCGTGTCGAGGCTGACGTTGACGCGGCGCAGCCCGGCCTGCGCCAGCGGCTCGGCCAGCTTCTCCAATAGCATTCCGTTCGTGGTCAGGCTGATTTCTTCGATGCCGGGGATGTGGGTAATGGCGCGCACCAGCGTCGTCAGGTCAGGTCGGACAAGAGGCTCTCCACCTGTCAATCGAATCTTGCGGATGCCCAACCTGGCTCCCGCTTCGACAACCCGAACGATTTCCTCATACGACAGGATTTCGGCGCGCGGCCTCCACAGGACGCCCTGGGGTGGCATGCAGTATACACATCGCAAGTTACAGCGGTCGGTGACAGAGATGCGCAGGTAGTCGATGCGACGGCCAAAGCGATCAATCAATGCCTTCATTTGTCGCACCCCTCAGTCTCAAATGCGCGCTCATTGTGTTAAGGCCTCGAATCCCGAAATGTATGACGATGCCCAGGGCAGCACCGATCGCCAGGTTGCCCGTATGGAAAGTAATCAGCGCAATCAGTAATGCCGGGCTCCACTCGCGCCAGCCGCGCAGATCGCGCGCCAGCAGCATGTGCTGAAATCCAACATAGGCCAGCAGCACGCCCAGCGTCGGAAACGGGATCAGCCTCAGGAGCGGCAAGAGCGTTTCGCCACCCAGCACGCCCAGCGCCAGAAATCCCACGCCCAACATTAACGGTGCACCACGTGTTCGCGCGCCAAGTCGATAATGTGCAGTCAGCCCGCCGCAGCCGTGACACACGGGCACGCCGCCCACCAGCGCGACCAGGGTGTTATTGATGCCCATCGTCGTCATCAGGCGACGCGGCGAGACATGTCCGGCTTGCACGCCGAAGTACTGCCGCGCCGCGTCCGCCGTGGCGAAGACCGAGTTCGCCAGGCTCAGCGGAATCTGCGGCACTGCCAGCAGCCACAAGGCCTGCCACAGTTCACTCTGGTGGGGGATGACGGATGCCAGCGCTGGTAGCGAAAAGGTGAACGACGACGACGGCAGGCCATTGTGGATAACCGCCAGCGTGACGCCGAACAGGATCGCAGCCAGCCCAGCCCAATCGGGCCACCAACGTAGTGCAAGCAGCAGAACCGTGAGTGTGCCCGCTCCGATTAACCACACCCACGGGATCGTCGCACCGGCAATGATCACGTCGCCCGGCCACACCGCATCGGACGCACTGATCAGGCTCCACGCCGAGCGGCCCAACAGCACCGCCAGGCCCAGTTGAATGCCGCGCACGACCGGCCTGGGGAACAGTCGCGCGATCAGCCGGTCGGCGCGCGTCCACGCCATCAACAGGAACAACGCCGCATTCCACCACGCCGCGGCGACGACAATCCGCGCTGACAGTCCGAGCGCCAGCGCCACCGCCGAAACGGATTTGAGCGGCTGCACCGGAATCGGCAGCCGATAAGCCAGAGCCGTGACAAGGTAGGCCAGCCCGATCCCGACGAACGCGCCGGTGGCATCGACGCCGTTGAGCGTGATCAGCGCCAACACCAACGGCAGCATTACGCCCAGATCGGCCAGCGCGCCCGACAGTTCGGCCAGAGTAAATCGATACGCGGTCATACCGCTTCCACCTGCGACAGGATGGAAGACGCACCCGCGAACTCGGCGATCAGATGATAGTAAGCCTGACCGGAGCAAGCCCGGCACAGCACACTGCCCTCGTGGACGATCTCCCGTTCGTTGATGATGTCTTCGCCGCAGGTCTGACACACCGCGCGATGTCCGGCGCGGCTGACGATCTGCTCGACGGGCGTTTTCAGCCGCACCGGCTGTGTCGTGAACAAGTCCGCATCGGGCATACGCTGATAGCCCAGCAATTGCGCTTCCCACCTGTTGCGCGCTTGCGGTGCGAACGATCGGGCTGCCGTGCGTGCATCGTGGCGTGGTGCGATGCGAATGGCCCGTCCCGTCTGTGTGTCGACAAACGTCGCTGCCACCTTGCCGAAGTCCTCCACCCGCAGCGTGCGCCGCCCGATCCAGCAGCCGGTGGCCACCGACACTCCGTCGGCGAAGCAGCCATCGGTTTCGACAATCGTGAGCAGTCGTTTGCCCGACTGCGGCAGATCCAGATTGAGTTCGTGTGCAGCCAGCATGCCCATCCGCGCGCCGAGCACCTGGCGCGGACACAGGTGGCGGTGCAGGGCTGCAGAGGCTTCGAGCAGTTGACCGAGAGATGCCATGCTGAACCTCCGATCAAAAAGGCCGTCTCAAGCGAGACGGCCCATCCGACCTCAGGCGGAATGGATCGTCTCCTTTCCAAGCACGAGGAGGTCACGCCGTTTCCAGCGCAGCCCACGAAGCGCGCACTGCGCGCCTCCCTCCCATCCCAGGAGGCACGGCCCCCCCGCCGTGGAACGAGTCGTTAGGCGAGAAGGCTCGGAGACTATTCGAGATGATTGTTCGCGCCCGCTACTTCTTCGCTTCCACCGCAGGCGGATCGTCGCCGGCGACACCTTTACGGAACTCGCGGATGCCCGTGCCGAGTTCGCGCCCGATCTTGCCGATGCGGTTCACACCGAACAGCAGCACGATGATGAGTAAGATGATAATCAGCTCCGCTCCACCCAGATGCATGGGGCCCTCCTGGTATCATTGAGCGACGGGTGCGATTCCCGGTTTGAAGCCAGGTGGTAAGCGCGTGCCGAATGGGTTGCGCCGTCGGAAGTCACACACAGGACACAACCGCGCGGTCGGCTCGCCCGCAAACTTTGCGCCGCACTTCTGGCATCGACGCAGGGCACCTGACCGGAGAACGGCCGGCTGCGCGGCGAAAAGCTCGGCGAGTGTCGGGCTCTCGCGGCGAAGTACGCCTGGCTCGCACACGTGTAAACAGATGCCGCAATCGGTGCAGTGGCTGGCCGAAAACGTCAATCGATAGGAGTCGGCCTCACCGATGGTCAGTTCCAGCGCACCGGTCGGGCAGACGCGGGCGCACACACCACAGGCTGAACATTTTTCGTCCGCCACCAAGCGCGCAAACGGTAGCCCCTCAAGTGGCGCTTCGGCATTCGCTGGCGCAGCAACGGCCGAGAGCCTGTTGAGCGCGTCGAGCAGCCGGCTCCGTTCGAGCGGCAGGCTTTTCTCGGCAGGTGTGTCGGCTTGGTCGTTTGGCCGATCGAGCGCCAACTTGCGAGCGACATGCTGCTGGCCTTCGCCGATGGCCCTGCGGAACAGATCGCGCCGGGATACCTGCGTGCCCCTGGCATACAGCGGGCGACGTATCCAGTCATTGCCGGAGCGTTCGGCCAGTCGAGTGACGCGGTTGATTTCACGGCAGGCATTCAAAATCGTTTGGGCCGAATCGAGCGTCTGTTCGATCTTCGGTCGGACAGCGCCGATCGGGCACTCGGCGCAAGCGTCGAGCCGGGCAACTACGTGATCGATGGCTGACGCGAGCAGCGTCAGGTACACCGATGGACCAAGCGCGGCCAGGCAGCCCTCGATGCGAACCACAGCATCCGTTTCGGACGGGCCGCTCTCCGGCGCAGGATGCCGCGCGCAGGCCAGTTCGACGATACGGGCGTCCTTCAGCCGAGGCGCGAAGGCCAGCAGTTCTGTGGCGTTGTCGTTGCTATCGAAAACGCCTGTCGGGCAGACGTGGATGCATTGCCTGCAGGCGATGCACGCCTCAGCGTCGAGTGTGACCGAGCCGTTCACGTGCAGTGCATTCGTCGGGCATGCGCCAGTGCAAGCCTCGCACGTCGAGAACCGATCGCGGGCGTGCACGCAGCGATTCGCGTCGAGTTTGATCGGTGCGACATCAAGCGCGGCCAGTTGCTCGAGAGTGAACAGCACGTTCACCGGGCAGACTCCGCCAGGGACTCAACCTGAAGGATAGTCGACAATTCCTTGAGCGCGCCCTTTGTGAGGAGCGCGATGCCGTGGAAGAAATCGGTGCGCGCGTGTTGCGCGACCTGGTCGCACCAGGCGGGCGCCCAGCGCAGCAGGTGCTCGGACAAGAAACGGCGCTGCGCCTCAAGCAATTCATCAACAGCCGGTTGATCTTGCCGTTCAAGTGCGTCCAGCGCAAGCTGGGCCAGATGCGCCAGGAAGGAAAGTTCCAGCCCGATGTGGTCATCAGGCTCGTTGTGCAGTTTCTCGGCTTCCAGGCCAAACCGTCGATACCAGGCACGCACCTGCAATGTCTGCTCTTGAAACGTCAGCCGCTCTTCGTTAAAGTAAACCGATTCCCATGGCGGGGCCAGGACCTTACCGGGGCCGATGAAGAGGCGCGTGTAGCCGGCGCACAGGCCATCGAAGGCTTCGTCCGATAGTCCGCCGCGATGCGCCTGACTCCACGTTTGCAGCAGAGTCAGGCCGCCCGACACGTCCGGCTGTCGATCTCCCAGCGGCGACTCAGCGAAGACACCCTCATCGACCAGGCTCTGCAGCCAGGCTCTCTCCGGGTAACTGTACAGCGCCCGACTGAGCAGGCCACAGACCAGCGCCTCGCCGCTCAGGATTGCAGCCCAGTCTTCGCGCGCGGAGAAAATATCCGATTGTGTCGTCACGGTTACCCTCCCATGTCAGAGATGACCGGAAGCACACTCACACATCGACGGCCCTGTCGAAGACCGCCGGATAGGTCAGATCCACTTTGAGTTCCCGAAGGTACTGACCGCCTTCGCGCGCTTCCATCACGCCGGTCGATATACCCACTTCCACATCGAGGTCTTTGAGTGCCGGGATCCGATCGATGTGGAATTCGAGGAAATCGTATTCGGTGTTTGTCTGATAGGCAGAGTACCAGATTCTCTCGAACACTCGTCTCACTTTGGGTATGTCGGTGCCAAAGACTTTGGCCGACTTGAGGAAATAGTCCTTTTCTGAGAAGTAGCCTGTGTCAGGAATTTGCTGGCCGAAGTTCTGTTGATAAATCTGCCCTGTGTGCTTGTTCTCTAGGGAGCAGTAGTGTACGCCCATCTGGAGTTGCTGGTCGATGGCAAATTCGAGCAGATCGAGGCACTCCAGCTCGCTGCGGGTGATCGGCAGCCCGCCCGCGTACCAGTAGTTGTACAGGATGCGGAACGGCGGATTCTTCACACGGTACGATCTTCGGTTGAAGGCCTCGACGTTTCTGAAGGGAAAGCAGAACTCCAAGAGGTTCATGCTGAACACCTCGAGCCGATCCAATCTGAGCAGCACGTCTTGCATGACTGCGAACGTGCCGGGCAGCACCGGCATCTCGACCATGACGTAGGGAATGTATGCCTTTGCCAGAGCAATCCGATCGAAGATGTGCTGATGCCCTTTCTCCAGGTCATGCATGCGAATGCTGAAGCGGATCTCCTGGAGACCGGCGTCTTTCAGTTGCTGGAGGATCTGAGCATGGACGTGATCGCCGCAGGTGTACAAACGCGTGTGGGCTGCCGGGAACCTCTCGCGGGCAGTCTGATAGAAGCTGACGGCCTCGGCTTTGTGCAGCAGCGGCTCGCCGCCGGTCAGGGCCAGGTGCTTTACCTTCTGGCCATTCCCGGAGAGATGTTCAAGTTCGCGTGTGAGATCTCGTTGATGTCGGGTGTAATATTCGTAATCCTCCTGGTTGGGGTTGAAGCAATAAAAGCAGTCGCGATGGCATTTCAAGGAAATGAAGAAAGTGGCGCTGCCCACGCCGGTCTGGCATGCCACGCACGCCGGAGAGATGGCATTGACGACAATGCTCTTGCCGTTATTTCTGAAGATCGCGCCCTTTTGGCGCAGCCGCTCCACTTTCTCAGCGGTTTCTCGCCTGTGGCTTTCCGGATCGATTTCGATCCCCATGCGCCGGATTTGCTCGATGAAGTCTTCGTAGATCCGCGTATAAATAGCGGCGTAAGACGCCAGGCTGGGATTCTTGATCCTCGATAGCGTTTCTGCGTTGATGTCAACTATCATGGGCCCTTCTCGCCGGGCACGTCCGCACTGACTACCGTCGTCTTAGCCACCAGCGTATCACGGCGAAGGGGACAAGTAACAGAGACGATAGCACCAAGATGTAGGTGACAAGTGTAATGATTTGAGCGGCGTTGATGCCGGTCTGGGTCAGGCGATCGCGTGCCTGAGCATCCGGCGACGACTCCCAGACGGGTGAGATGGGCGGACGCGCACGCGGACGCAATGCGCCGACCACCACCGGCTCGATGGGTATCGGCGTCATGTGTGCGCTGCTCGAAAGGGCGACCATCGTATCTGCCAAGACGGGCGTCGATTGTTCTGGGTTGCCGACGCTGTGAACTTCCGCTTTGCCGTCCAACATGTATAGCCAGGCCGTTTGTCCGGGCACATTTTCCAGCGCGAACTTCCCCTTCTCAAGCGAGATGGCGGTCCCGGCGGTCACAATCACCACCGGTTGTGAATCGCTGCCGTTGCCCCATAGCCAGCCGCGTTCGAGGACGATCCGAGATCCGCCGACACTGGCCTGAGATTCCGGTGGAATAATGATTTCCCCCTCGCCCCACACAAAACGCTGCGTTTCCGGCCGCCAGGCGAGATTGAAATCAAGCGTGACCTCTGAGTTGAGTGATGGCGTGACTGGCAGTGCCTGACTGAAGAAGCCCGGAGCGCTCGCTGTCACTGTCGTCGGGCCGGGTGGCAGCCGCGACAACATCCATTCGCCTGAATCGGACGCGACCGGTTGTCCGAGCCGATCATTTCCAACGGACACCCAGGCGAAGGGCAGAGAGGTACCGTCAACGTCCTGCACCACCCCGCGCAAGAGAGGACCCTCCAGAGCGGTCAGGGGCAACGCAACATCCCCTGTTGGGGACGAAGCGAGATCGAGCATCCGATTCGCGCTCGACACGCCCTGCGCCGCGAGCGCTTCCGAATCGGCGGCGATCAGATACTCCGCGATCGGCACATCGGTGAATACGAAGGCGCCCTGCGCCGAGGTTTGGGTCTGATAGCTGACCCCATCAGGCAGACGGATTACCCGAATCGGGATGGATGAGAGCGCCACATCAACCGTTTCGCCGGCTTCCAATTGGCCGCTGATCTGGCCGGTCTGCTGGCGCATCCGAAGCGTGATCGGCGGAACCGAGGTCGCGCCGAGCGGCAGAGTCACTGTCACCGGTTCGGCGCTCTCATACCACACGCCATCCACGACCAACGGCTCCACCTTGACGATGTAGCGGGTCGGCGCTTCAGAGAGCGCTTCCACCTGCACATTCGTGTAGCCGCTCGCATTGGTCGCTCCGATAAAACGGCGTCCTCGCCATTCGTAGAGACGCGTATCGGCTTGAACAGGCAGGCTGGACACGGGGTGGGCCGGCGTATCTTCGAGAATGGTCTGCACGGTCAGCGTGGCCGATCGGCTTCGATCCACAGTGATCCATCGTTCGTCGGAGGCCTGCTCGCCGTCTGGGGTTGTGGCGGTGACGACGAGGCGAACCTCGCCAGCCGGGAGATAGGATTTGGCTTCGAGATTGTCGCTGTGGCAGTTGAGGCATGAGCTTTGATCAATGGGCACATCGAGTTTAATATCGTCTGAGCCAAGGTTCACATTGAAGGAAAAATAGCCATCGGGTTGCGGCTGGGTGGTCAATACGGCAACCCGCTCAGGCCCAGACCAGATTTCCAGGTGCACTTCGATATCCATCGCACGGTCCCCCGCGTAATAGACGCGCCCACCTATTGGCACAGCCGTTATGATCCGAGGCGAGTAAAAATGCTCGCCGTTTCCCGGCGTGGCGATCACAACACTGAAATCCCGGTTTCCCTGAGGTGCTCCAATCTTCTCGGAGACTATGGGAGGCGCCACAGACACAGAAAGAGGCCCAGGTGAACGGAGAAATGCGGGACACCAGTTCAGCACGAGTGCGCCGCCAAGATGACAGGTGGCGCACCCGGCCTCGATGACGCGAGGCGGCTGGCTGAGGCCCCCCGGCTGGAGAAAGTTGCCTCGAGGGTGATGGCAAGCGACACAACTCTTCGGTGCCTCAGCCGCTGGAGCGGCTTCCTCTTCCAGCAGCAGGGCGTCTTCTTCCTCTTGGACTTCCCACAGCCGTACGGTGTTATCCACTGCCCCAGAGGCCAACGTGTTCCCATCCGGCGCGAACGATACACTGAAGACGAAGTCCTCGTGCCCAACCAGCATCCGTTGCAAGGCTCCGCCTGAAACTCGCCACAGACGCACGGTGGTATCCACTGAGCCGGTAGCCAATATCTCCCCGTCTGGCGAAAAGGCCACGCCGAGCACGCTGGCGGCGTGCCCTTCCAGGGTATGCAGCAGCGCGCCATCCGCCACCCGCCATACTCGCGCCGCCGCGTCGAATCCCCCGGACGCAAGCGTCTTCCCGTCCGGTGAAAAGGCGATGCACCGCACCCAACCGGTGTGCCCCTGCAGCGTGCGCAGTAGCATGCCGTCAGAAACGCGCCACAGCCGCACTGTATTGTCGTATCCCCCAGTGGCCACCAGTTCGCCGTCTGGAGAGAAAGCGACCACCCGCACCCCATCATTGCCCTCTGCCAGCATTCTCAAGACTCGACTTTTGCACCTTAAAAACTGAACCCCTAAGCTGGGAAAACGGGCCGCTCTCGTCCGCGCATTCCCGGTCGGAAGCAACACCCGAATACGCCG